>JAEEGL011845991.1_pt1 | contig 16168 bp, 13 predicted proteins | sample 9134231 | NCBI WGS metagenome assembly JAEEGL01 (sample SAMN16246548, study PRJNA631951) | gut metagenome | biome: gut microbiome; feature: rumen; material: fiber-attached | host: Bos | place: Iran: Karaj | collected 2018-10
ACAGTTACTACCATACTCATGAGATTCACCTTTCTTTTCATAAGCAAATAGTCCAAGTCGAAAACCATTTATATCAAACACACTATAAATATCGTCCTTTTCTGTAACCGCCTGTCCAAGTAGTTCCTCGTAAAACTCTATAGCCCGATTCATATCTTGCACGCAAATATACAAAGATTTTAAGTTCATATTAGTCATCCCTCATCTATTCAACCTCGTAAAACTGCTGATTAAAAATACCATAGTAATTATTGTTTATCGCTGTTGTTTGTATCGGTAGGATCCGAATGTCCATCAAATTCTTTATCAAAATGCGGTGCCAGATGTTGAGCATAAAATACAAATCGCCGCACTGTACTTTCGATATACGATTTCCACGCCGGTGCTTCCATCTCATCGCGTTTTTCAATACAAGAATTAATTAATTCTACTAATTTATCTGGTTTAGCTTGATTAGTCTTGAATAAGTTTTCAAAGAAGACTTGAAACTGTTCTAGAGTGATCGGAAGAATAGTGAGTCTTTGTTGTACGTCGCCTTTTGCAAACCAAATGCCATGGCGAAAAGTTTCTGCCGTATTAGTATCAATTTTGACTGCTATAAACAATCCATATACGGGCTTGTCATACTTTAAAACCGCATCTGAAACATGTCTTCTTACTGGTTCACCTTCCATTGCTTCCTGCCGTGAAGAAGTAGACATCGTAACCTCAGTAAGAATCATGTATTTATCATACTCACAATAAAGATCGCCTTTCCCACCTCCTGCAGCAGTAACCGGGAGAAAGTCGGAATCCAAACGGAATCCTCTGACTTCATATGGCATATTAACTAAATGATTAATAGCAAGGACGGCCCTCCACAACGTCCACTCAAGATATGCAGGCGTTTCATCTTTAGGAACTTCAATAACATAATCATCATCATATTCCTTCTTACCACCACCTTTAATCAACAGGGACATATAATCAGAGATTTCCTGCCACTTGTTCCTTTGATATGCAGCATAATTGATTTCATCAGTTTGTGCCAAGAGTTCTTCTAATCTAATCCTGGCAATATTCACTTCAGTAGCAGTATTTAGCGGCAAATCCGAAATATCGAATACTATATGTCGCTCTTTCATTTGTTTCATTAGATCAGCGAGCACCCTTTTTGCAACATCGATATCATCTGTGGGAAGCGCAGCACCAGTCGTAAGAGCCTTTAGTTCGTCAAGCATAGGGACCGTACTTGCTGTCGTCTTGGCAAGAGCTTCAGCAAGAATGTGTTTAGATGGAACTATTATTAACCCTCTGCCTTTTCTTTGGAGAATGCCCGAAATCCTGAGATATCGCATGTTCATATCACAATAATCCAAGAAATTGTCACTTTTCTTATCGTAATACTTTCCTCGTTCATTAATCTCCTTTTTATCAAACGGTCTTTTAGCAGGTGCGTTTTTTCTTCTCTCTCTAAGATCAAGAATATGATCTACAACCTCATTAACATCGTAACTAGGATTAGTCGTATGTCCCCAAAGACCAAACTCGATTCTTGACAATTCAGACGATCCCGTTCTTCGTTCTAATTCAAGCATTATTGCAAGGATCCATCTAAAAGGAGAATAATGAGCACTATTGTCCGGTAACCAATACTGTTCAACAACTAATGAGCGTAAAAAACATTCTTGCATCGCAGGAATAGTGTCTGCTTTTAGAAACACTTCTCCAAAAGGCGTGATGTCATCCATCTTACCTAAAGCCGCTTGTTCAAATCCGTTCTGTTTTTTAGCCTGGCCATATATAAAACCATAGCGCTCAAACATCAAGCGCCATTTTCTCGCATGACTTCCAGAAGAGTCTTTGCCCGCTTCATTACTAATGATTCCCTTATCATTAAGAAACCGCATAAAACCCATTTCATTTTCATTTCCATGAAGATTTCCAACAAAAGGAGATTGTGAGAATGCGATAAAACCCTCTTGAATACGCATAGGGTTTCTGAGACCGGTATTTCCAGCCAACCATATGTTAATTTCTTCGTGCTCATCTATTCTCATAAAATGATCCTCTTAATAACCTACAAACAAGTATTCCTGAACTTCATTTCTATGTGATTTTGCGTCCTTCTGATTACCGAAAAAGTATGTATAGTCTACAGGTACAACCTCAACATGAGCTTTATACCTCTCCATGATCTCTATCATTTCCTCTTTGGTAGGCATGCTATTCGATGAATATGAGACTATAAGAATGCTATTCTTATATTTCTTGAAAAGGCTATCAAATGCCGCTTCTGCACCGTCTCTCGATGAAAAAGGGGTTGGATAAGACTTAAACTTCTTAGTTTTTGTATTATCTTGAAACTCTACGCCCTTCCAATCTCTAGCCAGTCCTTCGACAAAATGATATCTACGGACGTATTCGTTGTCCGAAAGGGGAGAATAGTATGGAGGATCAATATATACGAGATCCGGTTTCTTTCCCGAAACGCTCATTGCATCACCCCAAACAGAAATGTTATTACAACCATTATCAAAAACTGCACGGTTTACAGCATCAACATTCTCAAGAAACTGCTGTTCCATAGATATCTGCAAATCTCGCCTACCGTCGTTATACTTTTCTCCCAAGCCAACATATGTAAACAAGCCTCTTGGACGCTTTTTCGTGCAAGCTCTAATGAGCGCTGTCATTGCGATTGCACGCTTATACTCATCTTCCATAGCCCAAATATTCGCCCTGAGAATATCAATCAATTTATTATCATCATTGGAAAAATATAAACCCGCAAAGCGATCTTCAACAAAATGATCTGGTTCTGCTTTCTTAACTAAAAGCTCCTTAGCCTCTTCTATCGGAAGAATTACGGAACTATTCTCAACCATCGCTTTGGTAAACGTAGCAGACATAGCCATATAATCATTACTGATTACCTTTTTCCCAAGGCATTTGAACATATAGCCAACAATACCGGATCCTGAAAACAAGTCCAGAACTGATTTGTACTCGAAGTTATTAGCCACCGCCAATATTTCCGAAAGCAACTTGCTCTTCGAGCCCATAAATCGTGTTGCAGGATATAGTTTTACCTGTTCTGGAAGAATAACATCCTTAACAACAACCCTTCTTGCGTCCGGGAACGCAGTAACAATAGCATCCTCGCCAGTTCTTGAACTACTCTTTGAAGATATTGCCCTCTTAGTGGGGATAACATCAATTTTAAAATCACCATAGAGCTCATGCACTAAGGTATGATTGGAGTTTGTGAGAATGATATAACACCCTAGCTTTTGAAGACGCTTAACCTCATTAGCTAAGTTCCGTTGATCCTCTTCATAAAACTGTTCTTTTGTATATCTTTTAAAATCTCCCCATTCGGTTACAGGAATATAAGGAGGATCAAGAAAAATAAAGTCGCCTGGCTGAGCATATTCATGAAGAACCTCCAAATAATCACCACAAACGATCTTGGCTTTCTTCAAAATCTCTGAAGCTTCACGCAATGTCTTTTCATCGCAGATTGTGGGATTCTTATATCTACCATTCATTTGGTTCTGAATAGTACGTAAAGTTGTCATTGCATATGCCTTCCCGTACTCATCTCTTTTTAAAAGAAGTTCGTTCTGCCACATTAATATGTCAGTCGGTGTTATCTCAGAAAGAGTCTTATTCTTAAAGTAAGGTCGTATATGCCTGTTGATTGTGAATTCTTTACTGTAATAAGTATTAAGTTTGATCTGCGGTTTCAGATTCTCAAGATATATATCTATAAATGCGTCAAAACTCATATTGATATCTCGATTGGCTTTTGAAAGGAATTCCTTCTCATAAGCCAAAGCATCATGCTTTGTTTTGAAACCTCGCCTCTCATGCTTACGTCTAATACCCTGCCAATCAGTGTAATAGCAACAGGTTCTCCAACGTCCTTTTCCTGCATATACGCCTGAATTATCTTTAAACGCTGCCATTCTTGACATACCCCCTTTGGAGGCAGGCTTCTTCATACCAAATTCGGTTCAGTCTTCCACAGACTACAAGTGCGGTGGGATTCTGTTCCTTCATCTCAGCGTTGAGCTGCCTTATGATGTCGTATGCCTTTGATCTCGATACTCCAAGATCCTGTTGTACTGTTGCTACACCTATAAACATAGGCTTGTTTTCATTCTTCATTGTTATTACCTCCATAATTTATTTTTCTTTTTGTTTTGCTTTCGCTTTTCCTTTGTGTTCTTGTCAGACAGGCGAGAACTGTGCTTGCAGTCCTCTCATAGGAGTTCCACCTCCGGGGGTCTCCCGGCATGCCCGTGGGGTGTGACGGCTCACCGGGTGCCACCCCGGCTTCAACGCTCAGCCTACGGCTACACGAAGTATCACCCCTATCTCCTTTATTGCCCGGTGGGTTGCAATCCCACCTTCGCTCCCGACGGTTCATCGCTCTCTCCCTTTCGGGAGGTCGTTGCGCCCGGGAAGCCTGGCTCCGGAGATAGGGAAGGTACCTGTCATTAACTTGTGCAGTTGTGACCGGGAGGGGCTAATTCTCCCGACCTTCTGAGTGTACCCGCCGCCTTTCTCGGTGGGTACTTATTTGTACTCTGTTATCACAATACTACAATCAAATTTGTCCGTCAAGTACATTTTTGTTCCCTCTTCCATATTTTTCGATTACATTTTTCGACATGCGTGGTATCATATGGGTACAGGAAAGGTGGCATCACTATGACTATTGGAGACAAAATTAGAAAATACAGAAACCTTCGTGGACTTACACAAGAAGAACTCGGAAAGAGAGTAGGACTTCAGAGAGACCGTATTAGACAGTACGAAACTAATGTAAGAACACCTAAAGCCGACCTGCTAAAGAAGATAGCAGATCAGTTAGACATTGATGTTTCTGCATTGTCTGATGTTGATATACGTGATGAAGTGGATCTGATGCATGTACTGTTTGATGCAGAAGATACATATGGTATCGATGTAGTAAAGAAAGACGGCAAGACTATGCTCGTCTTCGATGATACAAACATAGACCATTCTGTTATCACAACATATCTCAGCTTATGGTGCGATAAGCGCAGAACCTTAGGTATCGCCAAAGATAATTCCAAGAGAGATGAATACCTAGAATGGCAGGGGCAGTTCGGGACTCAGGCAGAATCCTTTAAGACAGAAATAAAGAATCGTATTGATAAGAAATATGCATCATATGTAAATAACGCATCTCCCAAAGCCGGCTCAACCACGAGTATTGTTCATGTGTTGAGAAAACTTGAACCAGGCATTCTGATTGATACCGCTTATAACAACGGCAATCCGGGTCTGGTATTTGATGCTGATAAGATTCTGAACGAAGAGAGCGAGAATTTCGCTGAGTTCCTTATTAAGATGAAGAGCATAATGGCGTCCGGCGGTAATATTCTTACCGATGTACTTTATGACGGTTCTCAGATAAAGATAGCCTACTTCTTCCCTTATGCTGCATTCTCCGTAATAACCAGTTTCGCTGATGACCTGATTTCATATAACAAAGAAAGAGATACATATTCCTCTATCGCAAAGGAAGAGTACGAGAAGAAGTTGGATTCCGACATGAAGTTATATGATTTGGATATCGACTCTATCCTTAATGAACATAAAAAACAAGGCTGAAATAACCATTCTTGTCGACCGTTTGTCGACCGTAAAAAACGAAAGCCCCTGTTTACGGGGCTTTCGAGGTCTAAACAATTATTCGAGTTCGCCATTGCGAAATGTATATTGGGTTATCGTCAGTAAAAATCCACAATATGTTGTATCGATCTTATCAAAAACTGCACCCGCTCTCAATAGTTTTTACCTGTTATTAGCATATGTTTATCACGCTGATAACATTTGATACAGATACGGGCATCTTGATAAGAGAACTCTCTATTAGGCTGGTGTTTAACAACTACGGACAAGAGTGGACGACTCTGAGGAGGACGGAATCGTATCCTTAAAACATCTATAACCACTTAATCTGTATATTTAAAATTATTGAAATCACAGATGTCTTTTATACCACGAAATCAAGTCATTCCTATTTTCTATATACCATTGTGTTGTTATAAACACTTCTTTACCATGATATACAATAGGATTCACTTTATATCTTTTAACATTACTGTTAGTATCAATTAACCTCGAAAGTAATGCCTTGTTTTTATTGGCCATATATCATTCAAAAAGCATATTTAACGAAGGAACATGGTGTTTAGTTATTTCTATTCTTATTTTTCTTTAAAGTATCACTTAGAAACTCTTGTCCACCCGGAGTCTGGAGTGTGCTATTCAACATACCGAACAACCCTTTTATGCCTTCTACTGTCTGAGCATTTTCGATTTCTTTCTGAAGAAGAACCATTTTGTTTTCATGTTCTTTTTGTATCAGCTCAAGTTGATGTTGGTGATCCTTGTCTTTAGCATTCATTTCCAAAGAATGCTTTTCTTTCAGATTATCAATATCTATTTCGTGTTGTTTCATAAGCTTATCTAAATCATGCTTACTTTGTTCTTTGATTGTTTTAATTTGACTAATAGCAACAATTAGTGAACCTATTCCAGTGATAACTGACGGAATACATGCAATAAGAAGAGTATTCATAAATTCCGACATATTATTTATCCTCCGTAAGTTTTTGATACATTTTCATAAGTTCAGCAACAATCTCCGGTTCTTCCATATCAGTGGAGAATCCGTATGCTTTCATCACTGCCTTATCATTTGCTATATGAGCCTTGCGAAGTTCAAGCGGCATAATGAGAGGATCATAGAGATCAGCAAGACTGCTATCTGGATACAATTTTCGAGCGTCAAGAATATTCTGTGCGGTCTGACTGATCTTATTCTTTTGATCGTCATTAAGAGTTGGCCAAGGGAAATTATTATAAACAATGTTTACCGAATATCTATATCTCATCTCCAGTCTTCCGGCTACTGCTCTCATCCATGCCATATGAACACTTGAAGTCAAAACGCCTAAATGATACAAGCTTGCATTTGGTACAAAAGAAGCTGCATTACTGGCTATTGTGTTTTTATCAACATACCCCATAGGTATATATTCTCGCTTTTCTGAGGATGTTGCAGGAACAAGTATATAATCCGTTTCCGGCTGTTTGATTTCCATAAATCTCGTTGGATAATCAGCAAATTTTCGCGTAGCTTCCTTAACACTTTCTGAACGAAACTTTCTGACTGCGTCTACTCTTTCCATTACTTTAGGCATAGATCGGAGTTCTTTAGGACTACAATCAACAAGCCACAAACACCAACGGATGTGATTATTAATATAGTCATCAGAACCAGCAAAAGGTCTGAAATACTGTTTTGATAGAGGCTCTAGTTTAACGAATGCTTCTTTCTCTTCTTCAGTGAAAATCAAGTAACCTCCCTCTACTGGTTTGCCACCACTTGACATCTTGGGAACATTACAAATCGGCGTTGATGCACTTTCGACAAACACTAATGGTGCATCGTAAAGGAACGGGTTTATATACTTAACCTTTTTACATAGATCACTATCAAATATCATCTTATCCGAACTATTATCATAGATACTAAACCCAATTATTACGCAATGGACATGAGCCTTAAGACTTGCCTCACTATCCCACCGAAATGTACGATATGCAAAATCAATATGAATACCAAAACGTTCATATAATGGCTTCCATACTCCAGCAACCTGTTCTCCTTGTGTAATGCTATTTGTAGAAACAAAAGCTGTCTTTATAGCAGTACCATTCATAAAATCGGCAGCTTTGAAGTACCATCCAGCAACATAATCAATTTTACCGGATGTTTTATATGTTTTTCCTTGCTCATCAATATAAACGGATAGTATATCCTCTTTTTGTGCCTTGCTTTGAAGCGAATATCCAACGAATGGAGGATTTCCCATAATGTATGAACATTCTTCGGGGCGAATGACATTCATCCAATCTATCCTTAATGCGTTTCCTTCGATTATGTTCACGTATGACTTAAGTGGAAGAAAGTTGATATTGTGATAAACAATAGCCTCTGTTTCTTTTAGCATCTGACTCTCAGCGATCCATAAAGCCGCCTTAGAAACCGCAACCGCGAAATCGTTGATTTCGATACCATAAAACTGAGAAAGATTCACTTTGATAATGTTGTTTTCTGAACCAAAATCACCTATTGCAATCTGATTATCTTGAACGGTCTTATCAAGTTCGATGATATTTTTTATAACTTCGTTCTCTATTCTACGGAGAGAAAGATAGGTTTCCGTCAGAAAGTTACCGGAACCACATGCTGGATCCAAAAACTTAAGATTGCCGAGCTTGTTCTGAAAATCCATGAATTTCTGACGTTTTACATTCGGCTGCTTTGATTCATATATTGTTCGATATTCTTCCTTTATATCATCAAGGAAAAGAGGATCAATAACCTTGTGAATATTCTCTATAGACGTATAGTGCATGCCGCCTTTACGTCTTGTTTCCTGATTAAGTGTACTCTCGAATACCGCTCCGAAGATGGTAGGTGAGATTTCAGACCAGTTAAAATCAGACGTTTCCGTCATTAAAACTTGCGTCTTCTCGTCAATCTGAGGAATGATTATATTGTGATCTGCAAATAGTCCACCATTAACATAAGGGAATGCAAGCAATTCCGGCTCTTCAGTACGGTCACGATCTTCTTCCTTGGTATCAAGTATGCGGAACAGGTCTTTAAGACCATTGCGAAGATGCTTAGGGTTGAATGATGCGACATAATCGCGGAACTGATACTTTCCGAAGAGTTCTGCATCTTCGGCATAGTAACAGAAAACGAGACGAACGCAGAAGAGATTAAGACTTCTGTATTCTTCCTCTGTAGGCTCTCCCGGGTAAAGTGATAAAAGTGCATCATACACTTTGCCTATACGATCTCCTGCTTCCTGAGAAACCTTCAACTCACGGCGAATCTGCTCAACCTGAGGATCAAAGAGAAACTGGAGCATCGGATAATCTTTAGCAAGTTTATCGAGATAGATCTTGATAACGCTTTCTTCCGGCTTCCGCTTTTCCATGTCATAAATCCAGATTTCTCCGAAATTGGAGGTTACGATCCATCTAGCTTTCTCACTTCGAGGAAGACCATTATCATACATCTTCGCCTGCTCATATGGTGTCATTCCATTATGACCGGACTGTGGCTTATCAAGAGCAATGCCAAGACTCTTCTGTTCAATAATGACACTGGTTTCGGGGATATAGGCATCAATCCTCTTGGTATTACCATCAGGGCCGATAACCTTTTTCTGGAAATCTATACGATCAGTTACATCAGATTGTCCGAAAACATTCTGAAAGAGATCAATCCAGTAGGAGCGATCATCTTCGTCTTCTTTACCTCGACCAGACCACTTTTCAATAAATTTAGTTAGTCCCTGTTTATTAACCGATATAGCCATATCAAATCTCCCACAAATAACGAGATTTTTCTTCTTCATTATAGCATTGAAGGATTCCACCTTATGGGTATTAAATGGTACAGTGCGCTGTCACATGGATTCTTGGGTTACCAACCAAGACTTGAGGAAACGCAGCCCCCTCAAGTCTCAGTTGGCTTTGTTTTATCGTATCTTTATGCGTTTCTTCTGTTTTATCAATTCATTCCTTTCAACCGTTATCTCTTCCCTCAGTCCCATGCACCTTCTTCGGACTTCACTCTCCTCTAAGATGATCTCCTTGCACAACCTCACTTCTTTACGAAGATCGCGAATCTGCTCATACTTTTTCTCTGCCTCTGACCGGTAGAGATTTGCATAAGCTGTATTACCGCGTTTCTCATAACGGGATGCCTTGATATTCAAGTCCCGTTTTTGCTGAGCTAAAGAAGAAATACGCTCTCCAAGTTGAAGCATGTGAAGGCTGACTTCTCTTCCCGTCTTGAAGCCGTGATTCATCACATAGTCCTGCTTCTCAACGAAGCGATCGAACTTAGCAATATCTTCCCGGAGTGAGTATGGGATCCTGCGCACGTGACCGGGACGCTTGATCTGCAGCCTGAGAAATACTCCGTAATAACGATAAGACGAGCACAGAGTCTTAGGCTCGTGGTACCTCGAGTATTGGCGTATTCTCTTTCCCGGTTCAGGAAATAGTCTTACATACCCGCCGCGATAAAAACGGATTCGCTCGATGATCTCGGGATAATCATACCCGGGACCAAGCTTATCAAAGCGGAAACACTTCTGTGTTCCGTAAGGCTTGAGCTTCGGGTGTGCGAGAGGTTCACCGCTCTTGTTGTAACGATATATCTCATACCCGAGTCTTCTCATGTTGTCGAAGAAGTCGTTGTTGAAACTTATCGCTGCTATCGCACGATCTATATCTTCTCTTATAGTAGATCTTACTGTCGGCTTTCCCTCAAGCTCTGCCTTATACTCTCCGTAGTTCTTTCCTTTAGCTCCGCCTCTGCAGACAGTAAGTCCATACCTCATGCAGAGTTCATCACTGAGGTTTCTCATATCCATATAATCCTGCTTTGTCCTGCAAAACTTCTTGCCGCCATCTAAAGGAACAGTGTTGATGACGAAGTGATTATGAATGTGGTTCTCCTTATCCAAGTGAGTGGCAACTACTACCTGAAAACGAGCTCCCCAAAGAGACTGTGCAAGTTCCATGCCGATCTCGTGAGCCTGCAAAGGGGTGATGTCATCTTCAGGAGCGAAAGACTGGTAACCGTGATACGCAGTGATACCGCCGGTCTTACCGACATACTCTTTCAGAATGTTCATATCACGGGCTGCGTTTTTTACCGAACAGTTGATCGCATCCACCAAAGTGTGAACGGTCTCCACTTCTTCACTCGCCCTAAGGGCTTCCGGCAGAAAGTCTGCCGGAAGTGTTGTCTTCTTAGGATTCTTAATATACTTGATCACCTTAGTGACGTTTCCTCTTATACTCCACAGTGATGTTGTAGCCATCAGGTGATCACCTCCTTCCTTATATCCGTTATCAACTGATAGATCTTCTCGCTAACGTCACACAGCAATTCCGCTGAAGCCTGAATGCCCATCGCATTCTCCCGGCGCGCTATCTGGTTAACGTTATTTCCCAGATGCGAGAGTTGAGACAGAAGATCCTTGATCTCCGCCTGTGGCTTCTCGCTTATCCTGGCTCCCGTATAAGCTCTTCTTAAGAATTCGCTTCGGGTAAGTCCGGTCTTCTTAACTCTCGCATCCAGGTCTTCTTTCTCCTTCGGTGTAACGAAGAACTTTATCTCTACGCTTCTTCTTCGGTTTTTCTTACTCACTTTCGTTTCTCCTTTTTTAGGTTGCTCGGGGTATTAGGGGACGCCCCTAAAGAGTGTCTGTGTGGCTACACAGACGATGCTTGCTAAACCTATTCAACTGTTATTTAAGAGATAGTTCTCATGACTCTTCTTCTCTCGTAATATGAGAGTTTTATCAGACGGTCGTGAGCTCCTTTGAGCGCCTCGAAAGTGATATTGTTCAAGGCAAGTCTCTCGGCATTACAGTTAAGCTTCAGCTTGAGCCTGTAAGGTGAAGTAAGAAGATTAAGTGTCTCACAAAGTTCTGTCGCAGTCCCCTTCCACTTCTTGTTAACCGGATTTACGAATGAGATTATCTTCTCGATATCAGGATCGAGAGGTTCAAGAAGCGGTTCGGTATCACTCTTAACATAATCCCACCTAAGGGTGTTCTTGTTACGTACTACCTCTATCCTCTGCTCGACCTGGTCTCTTCCGCGTATCTCGATATACGCCGTTCTGGCATCTTTGCTCCGTGTAAGAGCAATGGCACCATCAGCAGCACCAAAGATACCGTTTGTTCCGGAAATGCGGTCAAAGCTGTTGTCCGCCGCTTCCTTACGGAAGTGGTGTACCAGTATTATGCAGACATCCTTATCGACTGTAAGATCCTTAAGCTTTCTTATGTCGTCGTAGTCGCTGCCGTAATGGCAATCGACTGTGTTCCTCGTAGTCTGGAAGGTGTCTACAACGATAAGACATGGGCTGTCATCCATGTCGATGAAGTTCGAGATGAAGGTCTCTAGTCCGTTGTCGATCTTCATTGCCTCTGTGGAAAAGTACAGATTATTGCTCATGGCATCAGCACCGAACATCTTCACGGTTCTGTCCTGAAGTCTCTGTATACCATCTTCGTATGCAAGATAAAGGCAGCGCCCCTTGCGGACCTCAAGATTCCACATCGACTCTCCTCTGCTTACCTGATACAAAAGCTGCAACACCAAGAAACTCTTACCGACCTTGGGATCACCCGCCAAGATATAGACTCCCGGATAAAGGAAGTTCTCAACTAATGCTTTCTTACGTGGCAATTCTGCATCCATAAGCTCTCCAAAGCTGAAGAAAGATGATGAAATCTTGTCTTCGCTCTCGTTTTCCTTTACAATGTTCATACGGTTAATGGACTGCTCCTCTGCTGCGCCAACAGCATTTACGGGGGCAGTTACTATTTTGTCTTTATTCATTTTGCTTTCCTTTCATCTGCTCTAAAGTGTTAATAATGAGCTCGACCGTTTCCTTCAGATACGGATCCAGATCAGCTTTGTTTTTTACTTCTTCCTTAAGTTCGGACACGACATGCTGCATCTGTTCCAACAGAAGCTTATACATTCTCGAATTGGGATTTACGGTAATATCTCGATTCAAAACTTTGCTTATCAGGTATTCCTGCTTGGATAAACCTGATATCGCTACTGCTCTGTTAAGCTCTTCCGCTTCCTCTTCTGACACATGAAATGTCACATGCTTATTTCTCCATCTGCCATGACCGTCGTATACCTTCTTTGACATATCAATACCTCTTTGTCTTATTCAACCTAGTCGCCATCTGTTCCTGAACCGTAGGAAACATGTGAGCATATCTGAACGTAATAGTTATGCTCTCATGTCCCACTCTCTGGGCTATCGCTACAGGTGAGAAGCCCATTTCTATAAGAAGGCTGATATGACTATGACGAAGATCGTGGATCCTTATACGCTTTACACCTGAGATCTTGCAACCGCGATTCATCTCGTGATAAAGAAAGTGCTTTGACACAGGGAATAGTCTTGTATTCTCCTCCAGCTTATAGAACATGGTCATATAATCCTGTATCTCCTTACATAGGAAATCAGGAAGCTTGATAGTGCGGATGCTCTTAGGTGTTTTGGGATCTGTTATTACATCTTCTCCGTGAATCCTTTGAAAAGACTTGTTGATCCTTAATGTCATAGCTTCGAAATCGAAGTCTCCGGGAGTGAGCGCCAATAACTCACCTTCTCTGACTCCGGTCCAATAAAGGACTTCGAACGCATAATATGACATGGGTTTATCCATAACCGCGTATGAGAATTTTCTGTACTCTTCTTGAGTCCAAAACTTCATCTCACCGTTTGTTTCTTTTCCCATGTTACCTGCCAATGCAGCGGGATTGGAAGGTAATCCGTAAAACCTTACCGCATAATTAAAGATCGCCGATATTTGATTATGAATAGTCTTCATATAACATTTAGAAAGAGCCTTTCCTGAAGCATCAGTGCGACTCAAGATCATGTTCTGCCATACTCTGATATCTTTAGGAGTTATCTCAGAAAGCCTCCTGTTAGCAAAGTATGGAATTATGTATTTGTTGAAGATATTGCTCTTGGTAATGAAGGTGTTCAGCTTCAGTCTTAAGAGCATTTCACTCAAATACTCTTCAGCAAATGTTTTAAAGAGCATATCTGTATTGCACTTATCTGCGAGTTGGTATTCACGCTCCCACTCAAGCGCTTCCCTCTTAGTCTGAAAGCCTCTCTTGCACTTTTGCTTACGCTGACCGTCGAGAGTGCTGTACCAAGACATTACAAACCATTTACCCGTTTTTTTATCCTTGTATACCGGCATTGATTACGCTCCTTTCTTTTCACTGTCCTGATCTGTGATCTCATCAAGTGATATACCGAATCTTTCTTCAAAGTATTTCTTGTTGATCTTTCCAATCTGTACTACGAACCCCTTTTGCTGTAGTTCCATATTCAGCTCTCTGATAATCCTATAAGCCGTCGGTCTGGAAACCCCTATGATCTCAGCCACTTCGTTGGGCTCTAAAAAGACTTTTGTAAATTTACTGATCATGTTCTTAATTCCTTTCATAATTCTTCGTTCTTATCTTCTGTACCTTCCCTCATAGATGACTCGAATCATGAGCTGTCTTTTAATTTTGATCTTTTCATAAATAAAGCCCCTTTCTCGGATAAATGAGAAAGAGGCTTAAGACTTACAGGTTAGATAAAAAAGGCGTCCGAGTAGATACCGGGAGTTCCTATCAAGGAACCGCCTTCAAATCTAACTCGCACGCCGCCGGTGTCAATCCCGCGCAACTGGGACGCCCATTTATCCGTTTAGTTAAAGTCTATATTTTACGTTATTTTTTAGTCCTCCTGCGGCGGAGGGCACAGGGCAGTTATGAAGATTAGCTCTTCTTTCCTGACCTGAATCTTTCAAGTAGATCACCCTTTTAAGAACGTTTGTTCTTGTTTAAGATTATACAGACACTGCTGATAATTTGCAAGCACTTTTTCGAAAATTTGTTCTTTTACTGATAATTTAATATTTGAAAGCATTTACGATACGAATCAGATATCAGTTTTTCAAGATGCACTTTGCGGAAGTGCATCTTTTCGCAAATAAAAATGCACTTCCCATATCGTGGAAAGTGCATTTGAAATGCTTATTACTGACAAGCCACACGCAACTCAGCGATATATGAAGCAAAAGTCACGTTATCATTTTGTTATCAATCGTAGTTTCCAACCCTTGAAACGCCCTGTTTTCAGTGGTTCCCGGGTTGTATGCGATTATTCGAGTTCTGCGGCAGAATACTTCTCTGTACTCTCAAACCATTGATTCTGCTGTGTTTTTGATTTATTATTCTTCGTTTTTCTCCTCATTCTCTATGTTTTTACAAAAAAATAAACTCAAAAGTAAACTCACATTCAACCTTCAAAAAGAGCTGTTTATATGATGCTTAGCTATCACATAGTCGACTATATTCAAGATTTAAACCACTGACTCACGGTGATAATCAGTCAGATCAGTTCCCTGTTTCTCATATAATGTCTTTACGGTATCACCGGTGCTCAGTGTCTTTAATTCCGCATCCTCAATATATGGTGTTACAAACAGAGCATCATTACAAGATGTTGTAGTAATTGTATCAGATTCAGGCACATGTCGCCATAATAAATATATTTCCTTATCAATATATTATCCTTGGGATAATAATTCGTCATGAACTTGGCCTAATAAATGCGACTACAGATATGCGCATCAACCCACTCAGCCAGGTCAGCGTCATCCTTCTCGCTCGCCGCTACACCCATGATTATATCAGCGAACTCTTCGTTGCTTGCATTCACATGCACACCGTTAAGTTCAAGTAACACCAGCATCACGAGCGCACCTATACGCTTGTTCCCATCTCGAAAAGAATGATTCTTAATAAGCCCATAAGCAAGCCTTATTATCTTCTCCTTGTCATCAGGAAAGAGCTCCTCCCCGCCGAAAGTCTGAAACGGCGCCTGCAAAGCGGAATCGAGCATGCCTTCATTCAGCACACCGAGCGCACCGCCGTAACGATCAAAGATCTTCTCATGCAGCATGATTACCTGTTCTTTGGTAAGGCTTATCATCTGGCAAGCTCCTTAAAGGCATCATCAAATCTGTCCATCATCTTAGATGCAACAGTAAGAACCTTATCATCAGAAACGGTCTTATCGTCTGCCGTCTCCTGCAGATAACGTGAAGGCACCTCCTTCGTCAGCCACACTCCATTAACAGACAGATAGAACTTGTATCCATCCTTATACATGTCACCGCTCCTGACCGTATACACTACCGGGCAGCCGTGACGCTTACCGACTTTCACCGCAGTGGCAGTATTAGAGGACAGATGCACATAGAGACGCGACTTGGGGATCAAGCCCTGAACATTTATAGACTCAACAAACTTCTCTCCGGTCCCGTGATACAGAAACTCCGGTGGCTCTTTCTCTTCAAGTTCAACATCAACAGGGATAGAATGCCCCTGATTTGCCCTGATCAAAGTCTTATCCTCATTGAATGAATACCGCTGCTTCTCGTCCTCTGCGACGATCTTCTCCAGCATCTTCATGTTAAAAGGATGCGTCTTCGCGATACCC
>JAEEGL013509046.1_pt1 | contig 16168 bp, 13 predicted proteins | sample 9134231 | NCBI WGS metagenome assembly JAEEGL01 (sample SAMN16246548, study PRJNA631951) | gut metagenome | biome: gut microbiome; feature: rumen; material: fiber-attached | host: Bos | place: Iran: Karaj | collected 2018-10
CGACCAGGGTTCGATGTTCGACGCGAAGGGTAACATGGAGAACTGGTGGACCGCGGAGGACAAGGCCAAGTTCGACGCCCTCGGCGACAAGCTCGCCGCACAGTTCGACGCCGTGGAGGTCCTGCCGGGCGTCCACGCCAACGGCCGCTACACCCTCGGCGAGAACATTGGCGACCACGGTGGCCTTTCCATCGCCTACACCGCCTTGGAGAACGCCCTGAACGGCAAGATGGACAAGCCCGTCATCGACGGCTTCACGCCCCAGCAGCGTTTCTACCTGTCCTACGGCAACATCTGGGCGCAGAACATCCGCGACGAGGAGAAGGCCCGTCTGACGAACATGGATCCGCACTCGCTGGCCGTGAACCGCGTCAACGTGTCCATCCGTAACTTCCAGACCTTCTTCGACGCCTTCGACATCCACGAGGGTGATCCGATGTTCCGTCCGGAAGAGGAGCGCGTCCACATCTGGTAAGGATGTCTCCGGACCGCTTCATAGCGCGGAAACTCAAGTTTCAGGGGAAACTCGCGGCGGTGTCTATCGCCGTGAGTTTCCTCATTATCATCGTGGCCGTCGCCGTCTCGTCGGGATTCCGCCATTCTGTGCGGGACGGGGTGTCCACGCTGGCCGGAGACGTGCGGATCGCCCGTTCCACCGCCTTTGCGTCGGAGGGCGATTCCATCCCCGTCCATCTGCCGTCCGAGGAGGCCATCCTGGCCCTTCCGGGCGTGCAGGCCATCCGTCCGGTCGCCGTCCGGGCGGGTATCGTCCGCAGCGGCGATGTCATCCACGGCGTGCTGGTGAAGGGACTTCCGGACCGCCCCGATTCCAGCCTCTGCGTTTCCATCCCCACCCGTCTGGCCGCCATCACGGGCCTGAAGGAAGGGGATGACATGACAACCTATTTCATAGGAGAAAGGGTCCGGGTGCGCAAGTTCCACGTAACGGAGGTGCATCGGGACATGCTGGAACTGGACGACAACCTCGTGGTGTACGCGAACCTGCAGGACATCCAGCGCCTGAACGGCTGGGATGCCGACGGGGCTTCCGCCCTGGAGGTCACCGTGGCTCCGGGATACCGTTCCAACATGGCCGTGAACGATCTGACCGACGCGATCGGCATGCGGCTCCTCCTGAGCGGTGACGAAACGGAAGAGGAGCTGGTCGCAACCTCTTCCGTCCGTTCCTACCCCCAGATCTTCGACTGGCTGGACCTGCTGGATTTCAATGTCCTCGTCATCCTGGTCCTGATGATCGTCGTGGCGGGGTTCAACATGATTTCAGGCTTGCTGATCGTCCTGTTCCGCAACATCGCCACGATCGGCACCCTCAAGACGCTGGGGATGTCCGACCGGGCCATCGGCAAGGTTTTCCTGCGCGTTGCCGGCGGCGTTGTCTTGAAAGGAATGCTTGCGGGGAACGTGCTGGGGCTTCTATTCTGCGTCCTCCAGCGCACCACCCATTTCCTGAAACTGGATCCGGCCAACTATTTCGTTTCTTTCGTGCCGGTTCACATCGACCTGCCCTGGATTCTGGCGGCCGACCTCGTGGCCTTCGTGGCCATCATGCTGCTCCTGCTCCTTCCCACGATGTTCATCGCACGGGTGGATCCGGCCGTATCGGTCCGGGCGGAATGACGGATTACCGGGGATAGACTTCGGCGTATTCTTCGTACGTGTCCAGGACTTCCCGGACAAAGGTGATCGTCTCTTTCCCTCCGAAGCCCGGCACCTTGGGAAGGATGCTGACGATGCTGTCCCAGCGGGTGGGATCCGTCCCGAGATCCTCCGCGGCACGGATGCATTTGAGCAGGGTTCCCTCTCCGGCATTGTAGGAGGCAAGGGTGAATTTCACATTTTCGACGGAATCGGCCGCGTATTCGGCGAACATCCTGGAAAGATAGCTCAGATAATTGGTTCCAACGGCGATGTTCACCGCCGGATCCAGCAGGGTGTCCACGCTGTATTTCTCCCCGCTGAGCACCTGCATCAGGCCGACGGCGCCGGCGTCGGAGCAGGATTCGTTGATGAAACGGGATTCCTTGTAGATGACGGCACAGACCAGGCGCCAGTCCAGACCGTTCTTTTCGGCGTTTTGCTTGATCAGGTGGTCGTAGGGGCTGATGGAGGTCAGGCTGGTTCCGACCCGGCGGAGATAGGTCTTGCCGATCTTCACCAATCCGCCGTTTGCCGTCATCGAGGTGAGCCAGGTATTGAGCCTCCTGATTTCGGGCGCCTGTGTTTCGGAAAGGACCCAGACGGTGCTGTCGCGGTAGGGGAGCGTACTGATCAGTCCGTCTTCATGCAGGCTGTCGGCCCGGTACATCACCAGGAGGTCCACCGTCCCGTCGCGGAGGGAATCCAGATAATCGGAACTGTCGGCGGGGGTGAGGAATTCCAGGTCCAGTCCGTATTCATCGGCGAATTCCCGGAGGATAATCTTGTTCATCCCGACGGTAAGCCCGCGGACCGGTTCCCCTTTGAGGTCGATGACGCAGCGCAGCGAAGTGACCGGCTTCTGCCACGCTGTCTTCCGGGTGGTCAGGGGCGCCAGTACCAGGGCGGCGATTGTCGCGATGCACAGGACGATGTATTTGTGGACGGTCGATTTCATGGGAGTTTACCGGTTTCCGCCCAGCATGCCGCCCAGGCCTCCGCCCAGACCGCCGCGGCCGCCACCTCCACCGCTTCCGCCTCCGCCCAGATTGCCGGAACTGGCCCTGTCGGACATCTTCTTGTTGTTCCCCAGACTCGGGTAGAACGGCCACCAGATGCCGAACTTGAGCACGCGCGAAGGATGGATATAATGGTGCGCACTGAAATAGTCGTGCTGCTTGCTGGGCCATCCCTGTCCGGCGTTCTCCATCTTGAGGAAGATACAGGCCTGTTTCCACTGCATGTTCAGGAAGACGTCGAAGTACGGGCAGTTCCCATATTTTTCCTCATGCTGGTTATAGAAGGTACCGGTGACGGGATTGAAGCCGGGAGCATACCAGAGCGTCTGGTAGCGGGCATCCACGCCGATCTGCATTTTCAGGACGTCCTCCCGGACAATGGGGAACTGGAGGTACCAGCGGAGATTGACGGCGACTTTCGGCAGCGGGACCACTTCCTCCTTGGAAGCAAGCTGGAACAGGACGCTGTTCTCCGTCCGGAAGATCCCCAGATGGAAGTCCTTGCGCAGGGCGGCGGTCAGGACGCTCATCGGATCCGGATTCTGCCGGACGATGCCCAGGGTGTCATAATAGATGTTGTTCGCGAGGAGGGCATAGCCGGCGGAAGCATAAAGCTTCCAGTGCGGGATGTCCAGGGAGGCCTGGATCTTTGTCGTGGACACCTTGGAGAAGTCATTCTCCCACATATAGTGGTTGCTGTACAGGTGCTGCTCGTAGAAGTCCGGTTCCTTGAGGTTGGTCTCGAAACGGGCCGAGAGGCTGATGGGGCTGTTCGGATGGCGATGGAACGGGTATACGTTCAGGCGGGCGTTTCCACGGATGAAGAAGTCTCCCGCCTCCGCTCCTGCGAAATTGACCAGTCCGAGGGCGTCCCATTCCAGGTACCGGCCGATCCGGCCTTCCGCTCCGGCATAGGTGTAGAGGGAATTCCACCGGACCGGCGAAGGCTTCCGGAGATAGTCTCCGGGAGCGAAGGAGTGGAAGGACTGGAGACGGTCTCCGACACCGCCTTCCACCTTGGAGACGATGGCATCCTCATGCCAGGGCTGGAAGCGGAGGAAGATCCGGTTGTCCAGCCGGGAGGTATGCATCGAGTCGGCGCTTTGGCTCGGGTTGATGAAGAACTGGTTGTGATAGAAGGCGCTGCCGGCCGCATCGGAGGAATTGACAGCGTCGACATACATCTTGTTATACACCGACCATTCGTGGGACGATCCGATGAACACGGAGGTCAGGTCTTTGTTCAAGGTATCCTTGCGGACATAGGCGGTATCCCCCCGGTGCTTGAGGTCCTCGATGAAGGAGAACGGAATCCGGAAGGTCTGGTCCAAGAAGAGTGTCCGCTTGGTGTATTTGTTGGTGGCCGTGGACAGGGAGATGTCGATTTCCCGCACGTCCACGGTCGTATCCCGGACCATCTTGTTGTCGATGATGCCGCCGTTCTCGGCCCGGTTGACGGAATTCCAGATGAGGCCGGCGTGGGCGAGATAGCGCTTTCCCAGATAGTTGCCCGCGACATAGCCGGTCTTGTTGCGGGCCTTCGAGTTCCGCAGGATGCCGGCGCCGCCGTAGGTCTTGAACTCCAGGGCGAAGTTCAGCGACGGCAGGACGTTCTGGGTCGTGAAGATCCGGATGTCGTCGTTGGCATTGGTCTCCGAGTTGAAGAGGTTTCCCGCATAGGAAAGCTCCGTGTACGGGGTCTTCGTATTGAACATCGGGATTGTGGAAACCGAATGGGTCCAGCTCTCGTACGGGGCGTAATAGCTGACGGTGGAGGACGGGTCCGTGCGCTTGAAGAAATTGTACGTCTGGACGGCCGATCCCGTCATTCCCAGCGAGGTGCCGCCGATATCCTCCTTCAGGTACGGATAGTCGTGGAAGTGATAGTTGAAGGTGGTGTCCCAGTTGACCACGTCCACCCGGTTGAAATACCGGTCGTGCTTCCAGGCGACCAGCCGCTTGTAATAGAGGCTGTCGGGCAGATAGGCGGTTTCCAGGATACGCGGGGTGTTCTCCAGGATGCTGTCCTTGATGTGCTTGATGCTGTCCTTGACCTGCTGGATGGAATCCTGCCGGTGCAGGATGGCGGGGAGTTTCTGCTCGTAGTCATACCGCTTCCGCTCGGCCTTGGACAGGCCGGCGTACCAGCAGCGGAATCTCTCCTGGGCGATGGCGGAAGAATCGGCGAGGTACAGGGAGTCGATGACGGGCCAGTCCAGGCTGTCTCCCGCCGCCTTGAGCGAGTCGATGACGATACGGTGCGTGAGGGAGTCCTTCGTAGCCACGTACCAGCGGTACAGGAATGGATTCGTAGTGCGGAGACTGTCCGGCACTTTCATCGTATCCCGGGCGAAGATCCTGGGCAGGGTGTCTTCCTCCGCATCCCCGAAGAAGTCGAAATCCTCTTCCTTGATGTCCGTCGCTACGGTATCTTTCCGGGATGCGGCGGCTTTCACGACCGTATCCTGCACGATGGTGTCGCGGACAAGGGTGTCCAGCCGGACTTCCCGCAGAAGGCGGAACCGTGTGTCAGGCCGGACCGTCCGGGAAGTTTCCATCCCGACCGTTCCTACCAGGGTCAATGAGGCCACGACGGCCGGCACCACTATTTCGGACCACAGGTTTTTCATCCAACCTGCAAATATACGAAATAAAATTTAATAGGAGACTCTGCTCAGGAACAGGGCGTGCCCGGGCACCGATTCGCCCGCATCTCCGCGCGTCCCGCTTTCAATCAGCTCCTTGACCCAGACCGGGTCGTGCTTCCCGCGTCCCACCTCGATGAGCGTCCCCACGATTGCCCGGACCATATTCCGCAGGAACCGGTCCGCACTTACCCTGAAATACCAATAGTCAGAAGAATTTTCCTCCGGAGGAACCCCAAAGTCCATCAGGGAGAGATGGGTCGGGGTGTAGGGTTTCCAGAAGGCTTCGGTGATGGTGCAGAGGGAGGTTTTGTTGTCACCGCCGGTTTTTTCGAAGCAGGAGAAGTCGTGCTTTCCCAGGAGGTACTGACAGGCTTCGTTCATGGCGTCGAAATCGAGGCCGGGATAGCCGCATTGCCAGGAGTATGCTGCCAGGAAAGGGTCCTTTTTCCGGTGGATGAAGTAGGTATAGGAACGTTGCGTGGCGCTGAAGCGGGCGTGGAAATCGGCAGGTGCCGGCAGGACCGAATGAACCACGATTCCACGGGGCAGGATGGCATTTAATTTGTAGCAAAAATCGGATGCCTCGAAAGGAAGGTTTCTTGTCAGGTCGAAGTGGGCGAAGTAGGCTGATGCGTGGACGCCGGTATCCGTCCGGCCCGCGCCCGTGACCGCCACGGGACCGCCGCAAAGCTTTGCGAGCGCCTCCTCCAGACACTGCTGGACCGAGGGTGACGAAGGCTGGATCTGCCAGCCGCAGAACGCGGAACCGTCATAGGAGAGGCTGAGAATGTAACGCATAGTGCAAATGTAACAAATTATATGGAAAGCGTAAACATCAAAGAGCTCAACGAACGCATCCAGAAAGAGAGTTCCTTCGTGGACCTGCTGACCCTCGAGATGGGCAAGGTCATCGTGGGCCAGAAGGCCCTGGTGGACAACCTCCTCATCGGCCTTCTCTCCGGCGGACACATCCTCCTCGAGGGTGTTCCGGGACTGGCGAAAACCTTGGCCATCAACACCTTGGCCCAGGCGGTGGACGCCAAGTTCAACCGCATCCAGTTCACTCCGGACCTCCTTCCGGCCGATGTCGTCGGCACCCTCGTCTACTCCCAGAAGAAGGAGGACTTCGAGGTTCACAAGGGTCCCATCTTCGCGAACTTCGTCCTGGCCGATGAAATCAACCGTTCCCCGGCGAAGGTCCAGTCGGCCCTCCTGGAGGCGATGCAGGAGCATCAGGTCACCATCGGTGACAATACCTACCGTCTGCCGGAACCTTTCCTGGTGATGGCCACCCAGAACCCGATCGAACAGGAAGGAACCTATCCGCTGCCGGAAGCCCAGGTGGACCGTTTCATGCTCAAGGTCGTCGTTTCCTATCCCAAGAAGGATGAGGAGCGTCAGATCATCCGGATGAACAACAGCGGCACCTTCCCGAAGGCCGACGCCGTCGTGAAGCCGGAGGACATCCTCCGTGCCCGGGAGGTCGTCCGCGACGTATATATGGACGAGAAGATCGAGCGGTACATCGTGGACATCGTCTACGCTACCCGTACGCCCGAGGAATATGGCCTGAAGGGCCTCAAGGATCTGATTTCCTACGGTGCCTCCCCGCGTGCGTCCATTTCCCTCGCAGCGGCCGCCAAGGCGTATGCCTTCATCAAGCGCCGCGGTTATGTCATCCCCGAGGATGTCCGCGCCGTGTGCAACGAGGTGCTCCGTCACCGCATCGGTCTCACCTATGAAGCCGAGGCGGAGAACGTCACCACCGAGGAGATCATCGAAAAGATCATCAACGCCGTCATCGTTCCGTAATGACCCCCCAGGAACTCCTCAAGCGCGTCCGTAAGATCGAGATCAAGACCAAGGCGGTCTCGCACCAGATCTTTGCCGGTGAATACCATTCGGCCTTCAAGGGCCGTGGCATGGCGTTCAGCGAGGTCCGGGAGTACCAGTACGGGGACGACGTGCGGAATATGGACTGGAACGTCACGGCGCGGATGAGCGCCCCTTACGTCAAGGTGTTCGAAGAAGAGCGCGAGCTCACGGTAGTCCTGCTCATCGACATCAGCCGTTCCGGGCTGTTCGGCACGGTGGGGGAGACCAAGCGGGAACTGGTGGCCGAGATTGCCGCTACCCTGGCCTTCTCCGCGATGCTCAACAATGACAAGGTGGGCGCCCTGTTCTTCAGCGACCGGGTCGAGAAGTTCATCCCGCCCAAGAAAGGGCGCAGCCATCTGCTCCATATCATCCGCGAAATCCTGGAATACACGCCCGAGCATGACGGTACCGACATCAGCGAGGCCCTCCGTTATCTGACCAACGCCATCAAGCGCCGCTGTACGGCCTTCATCCTCAGCGATATGCTGGATGTCGACGAAACCGGTGCCCCCCGTTATGAGGAGGCCCTGAAAGTCGCCGTGAACCGGCATGACCTGTCCGTCATCCGGGTTTACGACCCGCGGGAGCGGACGATTCCGGATGTGGGTCTGGTCCACGTCAAGGACTCCGAGACCGGCCGGGCGGCCTGGGTGAACACCTCCTCGAGGGGCACCCGTGCCGCGTATGAAAAATGGTTCCGGACCGCATCGGAAAGTGCCGTGAAACTGTTCAACCGCTACCAGGTGGACAGTGTGGACACCTCCACGGGCGAGGATTATGTCAAGAACCTGATTTCCCTTTTCCACAAGCGATGAAAGGAAAATGCCTCATAGCCGCCCTTTTCCTGGGAGCCGTTACGGTTTCGGCCCAGGAGGCGTGGCGTGACACCACCGCGAAGGATACCGGCGGCAGGGTCATCCTCAAGGAAGGCTCGTTCATCCGTCCGGTCACCCCCCGCGATTCCATTCTCGTGGCCGACCGGCTGCTGTATGGTTTCGAACTGGAGAACGTGCCCGATTCCACGGTCCTGGCCTTCCCGCCGGTGGCGAATCCCTTGATGCAGGACGTCCTCGCGATTCCCGGATGGAACATCGACACCCTGAAGGTCCAGAAGATCCGGGCGGCGAACACGCGCCTGCTGAACATCCGGGCCCAGATTGCCATCCAGCCTTTCGAGGAAGGAACCTATGAGCTGCCGCCCCTTTTCGTCCAGCGGATCCACGCGGACGGGACGGTGGACACGCTCCAGTTCGAATCCCAGACCATCCAGGTCTTCACGATGCCGGTGGACACCGCCACCTTCATCCCGCACGACCTGCGGGAGCAGGCCGGTTATCCGTTGACCCTGCCGGAAGTCCTTCCATGGGTGATGGGTTTCTGGCTGGCGGTGCTGCTCATTGCCGGCCTGGTTTCCTGGCTCCTGAGCCGGAAACACGCTGCGGAAGGCCCTGCTTTCCGGGAACCGGCCCATATCACGGCCCTACGCAAACTGGACAAGTTCCGCGGGGACAAATATTGGGCTCCGGAAAAGCAGAAACAGTTCTATTCCGGCGTGACGGACGCACTCCGCGAGTATATCGTGGCCCGGTATGGCGTCAGCGCGATGGAGATGACGACGGCCGAAATCTTCTCGGATCTCCGCAAGACCGACGTCCCGGCCGACCTGTATGAGGAAATGAAGGATCTCTTCGAGCGGGCCGATTTCGTGAAGTTTGCAAAGTTCGTCGCCACGCCTGAAGACAATGCGACGGTACTTCCGCAGGCCGTCCGTTTCGTGACGGCCACCTACCAGTCCCAGGTGGAGGAAGAAGCCGCCTCGGAGGCCCCGGAGGGGGAGGAATCCCCGAAACCGGCGGTCCACGAAGAAAAAGATGAAGATTATATGCCCCGGTAAGCGATGTATTTCGAGTATCCCTATCTGCTTTGGCTGCTGCTGGTTCCGGCCCTTCTCCTGGCACTGTACGTGTACCGGGAGCTGAAGGAGCGCCAGCCGCATATGCGGGTTTCCACCGTCGCCCCCTGGACGTCGGGTGGAAAGTCCGTCCTGGGCATTGTCCGGCATTTGCCGGAAGCGCTCCGGATCGCTGCCCTGTGCCTGCTCGTCGTCTGCATCGCCCGTCCCCGCTCCCGGAGCGAGATGGAGCGGGTGGACTCGGAGGGTATCGACATCGTCATTGCGGTGGACGTGTCCACCAGTATGCTGGCGCGGGATTTCAAGCCGGACCGCCTGTCCGCCGCGAAGGACATTTCCATCGAGTTCATCGCCCAGCGCCCCACTGACCGGATGGGCATTGTGGTGTTTGCGGGTGAAAGCTATACCCAGTGCCCCCTGACGACGGACCGGGCTACCCTGATCAACCTGATGAAGGAAGTCCAGACCGACCTCATCGAGGATGGCACCGCCATCGGAAACGGGTTGGCGACGGCCGTGGCGCGGATGAAGGATTCCGATGCCAAGAGCCGCGTGGTCATCCTCCTGACCGACGGTGTGAACAACCGCGGCGAGGTGGATCCGGCGATGGCGGCCGAGATCGCCAAGACCTACGGCGTGCGCGTCTATACCATCGGCATCGGCCGGCAGGGCGAGGCCCCGTATCCGGTCCAGACCCCCTGGGGCCCGGATGTCCAGATGATGCCGGTCCAGATCGACGAGGACCTGCTGAAACAGATCGCCGCCGAGACCGGAGGCCGGTATTTCCGGGCCGATGACAATACCAAGCTGGCAGAGATCTACAGCGAGATCGGCAAGATGGAGAAAACCCGCACCACCGTGGACAGCTTCCCCATCTACAAGGACCTGTTCCCCCGGTATGCCGTCTGGGCGCTGGTGTGCCTGCTGCTTGAAATCCTAATCCGCGCCCTTTTGAGAAGATTGCCTTAGCGTATGTTGATGTTCGCCCAATACAGGTATCTGTACCTTCTGCTGTTGGTTCCGCTGCTGCTGGTCGGCTACGGCGTCTGGCGGTCCCTGCGTACCCGTCGCCTCCGCAAGTTCGGCGACGAGTCCATGGTGAAGGCTCTGATGCCTTCCTGGTCCGGTCCCAAGGGATGGGTCCGGATGGTGCTGTTCTCCCTGGCTTTCGCCTCTTTCGTGATCGGCCTCGCCCGGCCGCAGATCGGTGCCAAGCTCTCCGAGCACAAGACCCGGGGTGCGGAGATCGTCATCTGCCTGGACGTTTCCAATTCGATGCTCTCCGAGGATTATTCCCCGAACCGCCTGGAGCGTGCCAAACTGGCGATTTCCCGGCTGACCGACCGGCTGAAGGACGACCGGATCGGCCTCATCGTCTTCGCCGGGACCTCCTTCGTCCAGCTTCCGGTCACGACGGACTATGTATCAGCCAAGATGTTCCTGGGGAGCATCGACACTGGATCGGTTCCCGTACAGGGGACGGCGATGGGGGACGCCATCTTCACGGCGATCAAGAGTTTCAGCGCCCAGAGCGAAAAGAGCCGGGTGATCATCGTCATATCCGACGGTGAGAATCACGAGGATGATCCGGTCGCTGCAGCAAAGGAAGCTGCCGAGAACGGCATCCGGGTGTATACGATCGGTGTAGGGTCCTCCGAGGGCCAGCCGATTCCGTTCGAGGGCGGCCTGCTGAAGGACAAGGATGGCGAGATCGTAGTCACCAAACTGGACGAGGACATTCTCCGGAAAGTGGCCAAGGCCGGAAACGGGGCATATGTCCACGCCGGGAACGACGAGTTCGGCCTGACCCCGATCGTCGAGGACATCCGCCGCCTGGAAGACGAGGAGTTCGGTTCACTCGTGTTCGAGGAGTATAACGAGCAATACATGTATTTCTTCGGGATTGCGCTGGCACTGCTGGTCATCGAGATGCTCATCGGCGAGCGCCGTCCCAAACGGAAATGGTTCGATCAATGAGGAAGTGTTTGATACTCATAGGGCTGCTGTTGAGCGTGACGGCTTTCGCGCAGGTGGACAGGAAGGATGTCCGCCGGGGAAACCGTCAGTTCGGACATGCGAAGTACAGCGATGCCGACATCAGTTACCGGAAGGGGCTGAATGCCGACAGCACGTCCGTCCCGGCCGCCTACGACCTGGGAAACAACCTGTACCGCCAGGGCGATTTCGCCGGGGCGGGGAAGTATTACCAGCAGGCCCTCCGTCACGTTCCCGAGGCTTCGCCCCGGAAGCAGGCCGGCTATGCCTTCGACACCTTCTTCAATGCCGGGGACGCCGCCTTGCAGCAGAAACAGTACCGGGCGGCGATGGAAGCTTTCGTCCAGGCGCTTATGATCGATCCGGACAACCTGGAGGCGAAGGAGAACTATGTGTACGCCCGCAAGATGCTGGAAAACAACCCGGATGGCGGTGGCAGCAATGACCAGAACCAGGATCAGGACCAAAACCAGAACCAGGATCAGAATCAGGATCAGGACCAAAACCAGGATCAACAGGACCAGAATCAGAACCAGGATAACCAGGACCAGAATCAGGACCAGGGGCAGCAACCCAAGCCTTACGGCGGTTCCGAAATATCGCCCCAGCAGGCCCAGCAGATGCTCCAGGCCATCCAGGCCAAGGAGAAGGAAACCCAGGATAAGGTGAACAAGGAGAAGGCGGCGGTGCTCAAGTCCCGCCAGAAAGAGAAGAATTGGTAGTTATGAAAAGGTGGACAGCAGTCTTTGTGGCATTGTTTGCAACCCTCATCGGATGGGCCCAGTCGACCATCCGCGTGGAGGTCCACAACATCGTGGAATTGTCGGAGCGCTTCAACGTCGTCTTCATCGTGGAAGGCGAGCACGCTCCGTCGGATTTCCGGTGGGAGGCCGGTGACGACTTCACGCTGGTCTGGGGCCCGCAAAAGGGTACTTCCACCAGTGTGTCCATCGTCAACGGCAAGACTTCCCGTTCTTCCCAGACATCCTATACCTACATCCTCCAGCCCAAGAAAACGGGTACGTTCCAGCTCTCCGCCGCTACGGCGACCGTAAAGGGTACGGAAATCCGTTCAAAAGCTCCCCAGATCACCGTCGTTGACAATGGACAAGGGGGCGCGGGTGCCCAAGGCGGTTCCGGCAGCAGCGGGAATTCCCAGGGGAATGCACAGGAATCGAGGCCTTCCTCCTCTTCCTCCAACACCGGGGAAATCTTCATGCGGTTGAATCTCAGCCGGCGCGAAGCTGTGGTCGGCGAGCCCATCACCGCGACGCTCAAGATCTACCAGATGGCCAACCTGACCGGTTTCGAGGATGCCAGGTTCCCCTCATTCAACGGGTTCTGGAGCCAGGAGGTGGACACGCCGCAGAACATTACGTTCCAGCGGGAGCAGGTGGGTGACAAGATGTACAATTCGGCCGTCCTGCGCCGCTGGGTGCTGATTCCCCAGAAAGCCGGAACCCTGACCATCGACCCTTCCGAAGTCGTCTGCCTGGTCAACGTGCGGGCACAGCGCCCCCGGACGGGTTCCGTCTTCGACGATTTCTTCGAGAACGACTATGTAACCCAGCGTCAGCGGGTGATGACCCCTTCCGTCGCCGTCAAGGTTTCCGCCTTGCCGGCCGGCGCCCCGGCCGGATTCTCCGGTGCGGTGGGCGAATACAGCGTGAGCGCGAAACTCAGCAAGGACGCCTTGAAGACCCATGACGCCGCTTCGCTCATCGTCACGGTGACCGGCAAGGGGAATGTCTCCCTGGTGGAGGCCCCCAAACTGGAGTTCCCGCCGGACTTCGAAGTCTATGACGTCAAGGCGACCTCATCGACGGACAGGAGCGGTACCAGCGGGTCCAAAACCTTTGAATATCCGTTCATTCCGCGCAGCCCCGGGGACTTCACCCTTCCTCCGGTCCGCTTTGCCTACTATGACGTGAACGGGCACCGGTATGCCACTGCTTCCACAGATTCGCTGCATCTCATGGTGGAGCGGAGTGCGGCAGCGGGCAACCAGCCTGTCCAGGATGGCTCAGGAACCCTGACCGTCGACCGCAAGGGCGTCAGGAACCTTGGCGAGGACATCCGTTTCATCAAGACGAAGACCTCGCTGAGCGAAGACAAGGGCTTCTTTGTGGGTAAACCGGCCTATTGGATCCTTGCCGCCCTGCTTCTCCTTGCCGCTGCAGCCGTTTGGCTGTCGCTGAGAAAACTGGCGGCCCGCCGGGCCGACGTCGCCGGCAACCGCAACCGCAAAGCAACACGCCAGGCGCTCAAGCGGCTGAAGTTGGCCGGAGACTTCCTGGGCAAGAACCTCTATACGGCATTTTATGAGGAATTGCACCGGGCGCTCATCGGCTTCGTGGCCGACAAGCTCACGATGGACATGGCCGACCAGAGCAAGGAAAACATCGCCGCGGCCCTGTCCTCCCGTGGTGTCCCGGCAGAAACGGTAACTGCCTTTACCGACCTGCTGGATGCCTGCGAATACGCCCGCTATGCACCGGACGCCGGACATGAGGCCATGAATGCCCATTACCAGCAGGCTGTTTCCGTTATCACCGCCATCGATTCTTCCATGAAAAAAGGTATTTCCGCGGCGTCCGCCGCTCCATTGCTGGCCTTGCTGCTGGCCCTTCCTTTCGGCGCACAGGCAGCGGAAAGTTATCCGGATTCCCTCTGGAAAGCCGGCGTGGAGGCCTACTCGGCCGGTAATTGGGGCCAGGCCCTGGAGGACTGGAACGGCGTTGTCGCCACCGGTCTCCGTTCCAAGGAATTATACTTCAATCTGGGTAATGCCTATTACAAGGCGGGGGAAATCGCCCCGGCTATCCTGAACTATGAACGCGCCCTGCGGCTGGATCCTTCCGATTCGGACGTGCGGTACAACCTGGACTTCGCCCGCAATCTCACGCAGGACCGCATCGACGAAGTGCCGGAATTCATCCTCAGGACCTGGATCCGGAAGGTGAACTACCTGATGTCTTCCAATGCCTGGGCCGTTCTGTCCCTGGTGCTGCTGGCCCTTGCGCTTGCCTTGGCCTTACTTTTCCTGCTCGGACCTTCGGCCGGCGCCCGCCGGACCGGTTTCTTCACGGGAATCGTCGCTTTGCTGCTTGCTCTGATGGCCTGGGGCTTCGCCCGTTCTCAAAAGGCCGATGCCGCCCGTCATGATACGGCCATCGTGATGCGCCCTGTCTCTTCCGTTACCAGTTCTCCCTCCTCCGATGCTGCCAAGTCCCTGTTCATCCTGCACGAAGGTACCAAAGTGAAGGTCCTGGACGAGGTGTCGGGCTATTCGGATGTCGAACTGGCCGACGGCCGCCGCGGCTGGATCGCCACCCAGGACATTGAAAGGATCTGACATTCAAGGGCGACCGGATTAGGTTATTTCGGATTATTTCTTATCTTTGCCATATGAAACCACTGATTTACATATTCTTACCGGTTCTTTTGCTGGCTGGTTGCGGAGTTTCGCGTTCTGTTCCTTTCGAAGAGGAAGAAGTGGATATCGGCTATGGAAGCATGAAGAGAAAGGATATTACGTCCTCTGTCTCTTCCCTCCAGGTGGACCAGAAGGAAGTGACTACTTACTCCAATATGTATGACTATCTCAGGGGCAGGGTTCCCGGAGTGCAGGTCACCTCAGACAACAAAATCCTCATCCGCGGGGTCAATTCCATCAATCTGTCCACCGATCCGCTGATCATCCTGGACGGATCGGAGATCAACGACCTCTCCGTCATCAATCCCAACGACGTGGATTCGGTAACCGTTCTCAAGGATGGTTCCGCTTCCATCTATGGGGTCCGTGGCGCCAACGGCGTGATCATCATCACGACCCGGCGTTGAGCCACGCTATGAAACCATTTTTCTGTATCCTTTCCGGGCTGGTGGTCATCCTGTCCATGAGCGGCTGCCATTCCCGGGAGGACAAGGATGCCAAGATGGAGGCAAGGGTCCAGGCCAATCAGGAAAAGATCATCGAGATCCTGCGCTCCACGGGTCGTCCCGGCATGGAGTCGGTCATCAGTCACCTCCTGGAGACGGATTACTTTACCCGGGGCGGCGGTGGTCATCACACCGAGCCCGGGGGATTGGCGCAGCATTCTCTCGAGACCTACCGGATCATGCGGCTCATCTCCTGGTTCCAGTCTTCCGACAGTGTCATCATCGTCAGTATCTTCCACGACATGGGCAAAATCGACGAGGACGGCTGGCACCCGTGGCGCTCCGTCAAGCATCTGGGAGAGTGGGGATTGAAACTGACCGAAGCGGAATACTTCTCCATCTTCAAACACCACCGGCCCGAGTTGAAGTTCTGGAAATACGGACTCCGCCGCTCCCTGGCGGTAGCGGATTTGATGAGTACGGGATGGTGGAAACTGTGGCATAAGAGCCCGGAGGCCCCTATGCCACCCAATTCCTAATAGCGGTTCAGCGGACGGCCGGCGGTCATCATGTTGACCTTGCGGACCACGTCCTTGAGCACTTTCTCGTGAGCGGCGCGCTCGGCGAGCTGCTCTTCCGTGGGTTCTTTCGCCGTGAGGGCGGCGAAGTGGGCGTTGGAGGAAGCCAGAACGGTGTCGATCAGTTCAACGATGTCCAGCATGTCCTTCTCCACGAATCCGCGGGAGGTGATGGCCGGCGTGCCGATGCGGAGGCCGCTGGTCTGGAAAGGACTGCGGCTGTCAAACGGAACCATGTTCTTGTTCACGGTGATATCCGCCTTCACGAGCTGGGTTTCGGCGACACGGCCGGTCAGGTCCGGGAACTTGGTGCGGAGGTCGATGAGCATCAGGTGATTGTCCGTTCCTCCGGAAATGATCTTGTAGCCCCTGCGGAGGAATTCGGCGCACATCGTGGCCGCATTGGCGATCACCTGCTTCTGGTAGGCGACATACTCCGGCTGGGCGGCCTCGTAGAAGGCCACGGCCTTGGCGGCGATCACATGCTCGAGCGGTCCGCCCTGGATGCCCGGGAACACGCTGGAATTGAGGATGGCGCTCATCTTCTTGATCTCGCCCTTCGGGGTGGTAAGGCCCCACGGGTTGTCGAAGTCCTTGCCC
>JAEEGL014753303.1_pt1 | contig 16168 bp, 17 predicted proteins | sample 9134231 | NCBI WGS metagenome assembly JAEEGL01 (sample SAMN16246548, study PRJNA631951) | gut metagenome | biome: gut microbiome; feature: rumen; material: fiber-attached | host: Bos | place: Iran: Karaj | collected 2018-10
GAACTTATTAAACCACTTTGAGGTGTCCTCTGTCTCTATTTTTTTCCTACAACTATTTTACACCGAGCGGCAGGCTCTTAGCCGAAGCAACTCTGTTCAAAAAGATATACAAAACAGCCGATCTGTGATACAATTTTAAGAACAACACACAGAACATCCCGCAGGAAGGGCTTGCCCTTGGAGCCACTCTCACCATGCTGCTGGATTTCATCTGCACGGCCTGCCGCGTTCCGGCCCTGCATTTTGAACTGATCCTGCAGGCGGACAAGCTGGGACTGCTGGACAGGGAGATGCTGCGCAGGTCTGACTGATCGCTGCGCGCCGGGATCCCTCAGCAGTACAAATACAGACTATATACAATCAATCGGGAGGTCAGCTATGGTAGAAATCATCATTGCCCTTCTGGGCCTGGTCATCGCCTATTTCCAGTGGAACGGGGAAAAGAGGGCGGCCAAAGAGGAAAAGAAGGAAGAAGCGCGCCGCAAAGAGGAGAAAGCGATCATCCAGAAACTGCTGAAGCGTGTGTCTGACGCGGAACAGTGCAGCAGGACCATGTCTCAGTTCCGCAGCGACATCTCGGCAGCCTCGAGACGGACCGACAACGATCCCAACCAGATCATGTCCCTGTTCGACAAGACCATCGAGCAGTATGAGGGCAGTTTCCGGACAGCAGTTCCGATCCTGAAGGACATCTACGATGAGCTGCTGAAGAATGAGGAACGTTTTCCCATGTCCCACGGATACGGCAGGTACATCGTCGAACTGCGGGAGATCCTGGACTATGACGCGGTGGAGCGGGAGAGACGGCGGAACGGCTACGATTCGCTGCGGCTCCAGGCCCATCAGACCCTGACGGAAGTCTGGAACAACGGCGGGTCGATGAACCGTGAAACGGCCCTGAAGCTGGGAAGCATGACGGAGAAGATGGTCCAGGCGCTGGAGCCCTATTACCGGCACGCTCAGCGGATCAGCGCTGTCCTCTATGAACTGAAAGGCAAATACAACGCGGGACAGTAAGGAACTGACCTTCCTCGAAAGAGAGAACGAAAGGGGAAATCGCTATGGATATGGAAAAACTGCTGGCCATGATGATGGGAATGAACGCGGGGGATACGGGGACCTATGAGGAGATCCGAAAACTGGATCACCTTCTGATGGAGGCCGGGATTCCCCACGAGTTCCGCCCCCATATGCTGGGAGGATATCAGATCACCTATTACGGCCCGAAGGGCAAACCGCAGCCTGAACCGGGCGTCGCCTTCCAGGGAGCCGGTGTCGGGGCGGTGTGCTCCGCCATTGAGACCCCGATCAGCTACGGCCATGAAAACGACCGGATCGAGATCAGCGGGCTGATGACCGCCGAGGAGTATGAAAAGGTCCACGACTCCGTGCTGGGAGACCTGACCGCGGAGGACGTGTTTGCCAGGATCCAGGCGCACTGGACGGAAGCAAACCGGCAATAGGGGGACGTTCCGGAAATTCGGAGGGATCAGATGGAATATCAGGATTTAAATGCCGCGGCTATCGACAGATGGATCGAAGAGGGCTGGAGATGGGGGATCCCCGTCAGTCATGAGACATATCTCCTTGCGAAAGAGGGAAAATGGGACGTCTGGCTGACCCCCGTGAAGCCGGTGCCCCACGAATGGTTCGGATCGCTTTCCGGGAAAAAGGTCCTGTGCCTTGCCGCAGGCGGCGGTCAGCAGGCGCCTATCTTTACCGCCCTGGGGGCAGAATGTACGGTTCTCGACTACTCGGAACGGCAGGTTGCCACCGAGAGAGCGGTCGCTGAAAGAGAGGGGTACTCCATCCGGGTCATCCGCGGTGATATGACGAAACCGCTGCCTTTTAAAGACGGAGAGTTTGACTTGATCTTCCATCCTGTCTCCAACTGCTATGTGCGGGAGGTCAAGCCTATCTGGCGGGAATGCTGGCGGGTGCTGAAGGACGGAGGGGTGCTCCTGTCCGGTACGGATCATTATGTCAACTATATGGTCGATGAAGACGAGCGGGAGATCATCAACCATCTCCCCTTCGACCCTCTTGCCGATGAGGAACAGCGCAGGCAGCTGGAACAGTCAGACAGCGGCATGCAGTTTTCCCATACGCTGGAAGAACAGATCAACGGACAGCTGGAAGCCGGTTTCACGCTGCTGAGCCTCTATGAGGACACCAACGGGGAGGGCCGCCTCCATGAACTGAACATCCCGACATTTCTGGCCATGCGATCGAGAAAGCAGGCTCGCCGCCTGGGATGACGACAAGAAGGGAGATATGCATGAGCAATACGGCATTCATATCCGGTGCGAAGACGGCCGAAGGGCGTCTTGTGGATCTGCTGATCCGGAACGGAAGGATCAGCTCGGTGAAAGAGCATGAGGCGGAAAGGGCCGTTCCCGGTGACGCGCAGCGGATCGACGCTGCGGGATATGTGATCCTGCCGCCGTTCACGGACTCCCACACCCATCTGGACAAGACGATGTTGGGCATGGAATGGGCAGTCAACGATCTGCCGCCCTATCTGCCCGCCTGGGTGAAGAACGAGCGGGAGAACCGGGATGCGCTGGGGATCGACCCCTACCGTCAGGCATGCCGCCTGGTCGAGAAGGAACTGTCCTTTGGGACGATCGGGATCCGGAGCCACGCGGACGTGGATCTGGAACACGGTCTCAGTCTGCTGGAAGGCGTGTTGCGTGCCAGAGAGGAATACCGGGACAGGGCGCATATCGAGGTAGTCGCCTTTCCCCAAAGCGGTCTTCTGTCCAGGCCGGGGACCTATGAATTGATGAGACAGGCGCTTGCCATGGGGGCGGATCTGGCAGGCGGTCTGGACCCGGCCGCAATCGACCGGGATCCAAAGGCGGGTGTTGACGCCATTTTCCGCCTGGCGGAGGAAGCCGGCAAGCCGGTTGACATCCACCTCCATGAACCCGGCCACCTTGGCGCGTTCACCCTGAGCCTCATCTGCGAGCGTACCAGAGCAGCGGGAATGGAAGGCAGGGTGACCGTCAGCCACGCTTTCTGCCTGGGCTATCCGGATCCGGAACTGGCGGAACCGCTGATCGGGAAACTGCTGGAGGCGAAGATATCCGTCGTCACAGCGGGACAGGCATATATCAGGTATGTACCGTCTGTACAGCGCCTTACCGAAGCAGGGGTCCTGGTGTGCGGCGCCAATGACAATGTCAGGGACCTTTGGAGCCCCTACGGGACCGGCGACATGCTGGAACGCGCGATGCTGATCGCCATGAGGAACGGTATGCGGCGGGATGACCTGCTGAAAACGGTACTCCGGGTCTGTACCGAGAACGGCGCGAAACTGATGGGCCTGGACAATTACGGGATCAGTGAGGGATGCGACGCCAGCTTCGTGCTGGTCAGGGCACAGAATGCCGCCCAGTGCGTCGCACGTGCGCCGAAAGAGCGCATGGTGTTCAACCACGGCGATCTGTATCAGAGCGAGAGCCGGTGAATGACGCCGGCACAGAAGAGAAAGGAGCGCAGAATGGGAACTTTTTCGGGCATCCACCGCTATCGGGAGGCAGGCGAGGAAGCCAACATCAACAATGTGGAGGAATACGGCGAACCGGTCCGATCCCTTTTCACCAGTACGAAGTTCTTCTCCCTCCATCACCGGATCGAGATCACCGACGAGGAGGAGAATGTAGCCTACCGGGCGGAATCGAAGTTCTTTTCCATCCATGACAAGACCGATATCTATGACGCGGAAGGCGGTTTCGTGGCCCACATCGAGCGGAAATTCTTTTCCATCCACCAGCGGCACTATGTGGCCATGGCGGACGGGTCCGGCTTCGAGGTGTCCAGCGAGCTGCTCCACCTGATCAGGGACGTCATCAATATCGAAGGCCTGGGCTGGCAGCTCCGGGGCAATATCCTGGCGCTGAATTTCCAGCTGTATGATGAAAACGACGATATCATCGCCGTGATCTCACAGAAGTTCTTCTCCCTCCACGACAAATACTGCATCGACATCTACCGGCCGGAGCATGAAAAGACGGTGGTGGCCATCCTTGTCACCCTGCAGCACATGATCCGCGACAGAGAGGCATCCTCTTCCGGAGGAGGCGCTTCTTCCTCTTCCTCCTCCGGCAACTGACGCCGGAGACGGGGCTCTCATTTCAGACCGGCACGGAGGAAACAATATGACGAAAAAGAATTCTGCCTACCGACTGCTGCTGCTCTGCCCGCTGCTGCTGGGCGTGATCGGCTTTGCGGCCGTGGACCGGCTCAGCATACAGGATGCCCTGTTCAACAGCGTGCAGATGTATGTGCTCAACTACGGGGAGACCCCCACGAACCTGTGGGTGGAACTGGCCCGCTGGACCGCACCCCTGGCTACCGCCAGCAGCATCCTTCTGCTGATTTCCTCCGCAAAGCGGTACGCAGTGGCGCGGATCAAAACGCTTTTCACGGACAGCGTCGCTGTCTACGGCCCCGAGGAGGATACCGCACGGCTCCTGAAGCAGCTGGGCGGCCGGGGCATCCGGGGCGATGAAAAGCTGGTTCCCGCCCGGAACTATATCCTGCTGGACAGCCAGGAAAAGAACTTTGCCTTCTATGAAGAGCACCGGAAGGCGATGCAGAAGGCTCAGGTTTATCTGCGCTGCGACTCTCTGCCGGCCCAGTCCGTCTCACCGTCCAATCTTCACCTGTTCCGGCCGGAGGAGATCGAAGCCCGGCTGTTCTGGAAGACAGGCGATCTGCTGGAGACGGCTGAAGAGAAGGGCGGACACCTGGAGATCGTCTTCATCGGTTTCGGGACTCTGGGGGAGGAACTCCTCTACTGGGGTCTCCAGAACAACATCTTCTCTCCCGATCAGAAGATCCGTTACCATATCTTCGCAGACGCCTCAGACTTCCTCACCGCCCACCCGATGCTGGACCGGATCGGGGACCCCGTGCTGACCTATGAGGACAGATGGCAGAACCACCTGCCCGTCCTCACCGGAGCGGATCTGATCCTGGTGGCGGGGCCTGAGAACGGAAAGCCCGCGGAGACCACAGTCTGCCGGCTGATGGCCCTGGTGCCCGGAAAACGGATCACCGTTTTTACGGAATCGCCCGACATCTTTTCCATGCTGGACGAGCGGGAACGGCTGCGGATCATCGACGTTTCCTCCCAGTCGCTCCAGGTGGGGCATATCATGGAGAGCGACCTGCTCCGGAGCGCCATGCGCGTCAACCTGCGCTATGCCCACCTGTATCAGGGGGTGGAGGAAACGGAAGCCAACGCGAAAAGCGAATGGGAGAAGCTCAGCGCGTTCCTGCGATATTCCAACATCAGTACCGCCGACTATCATGAGATCCGGAAGATGATGATCTCGCGGATGGGAGGCCGGAGCGACGGCTCAGGGCTGACCGCGGAGCAGAGGGAGCTGCTCTCGGAACTGGAGCACATGCGCTGGTGCCGATACCACTGGCTGAACAACTGGCGTTACGGGGTTCCGGAGGACGGGAAGGCCAAGGATCCGGAAAAGCGGATCCACAGTGCCCTGATCCCGTACGGGGATCTGACTGAAGCGGAAAAAGACAAGGATCGGCAGACCATCGGCGTGCTGCTGGGACTGTGATCGGAGGAAAACATGGATCATCTGATTTTTCTGTCTCATTCCAGCGCGGATGCACCGATCGCGCAGCTGATCTGCCACCGGCTGGAGGAGACCGGCCTGCGGTGCTGGATCGCGCCGAGAGACATCCTTCACGGGGACTGGGCCGGATCCATCATGGACGGCCTTGCCCGTGCCGACGTATGCGTCATCGTGGTGGGCGGGCACTCCGCGAACTCTCCGGAAGTACTCAAGGAGATCACGGAGGCCACCAGGACCTGCCGGTATATCATCCCCTTCAAGGTGGACAGCGCCGAACTGCCGCCGAAAATGCGGTATCATCTGGGACCCTGCCACTGGCTGGACGCCTCTTCGCCGCCCATCGAGCAGCGGATCGAGGAGCTCAGGAACCGGATCGGGCATCTTTCCGAGGAGGACGCCGTCTATCAGAACGCCAGGCAGCTGCACCTGCAGGAGCGTATGGCCTGGCCCCGGCCGCTGTTCCTGGGCCGGGAGAAAGAACTGGAGGAGATCGCGGAGCGGCTGCAGGAAGAGGGGATCCTGTTTCTGCAGGGCATGGGCGGAATCGGCAAATCCGAGATCGCGAAAGCCTACGCCGCGTCCCGCCGCAGCCGGTACGACACGGTCCTGTTCCTGAGTTATGAGGGCAGCATCAGCGACCTGATCTGCGGGGACAGCGTGAGGATCGACAATTTCCCGCCGCGGGATGCCGGCGGAGAATCGGAAGAGCAGTTCTTCCGCCGCAAAATGGAAGCGCTGCGGAGGATCGTCTCAGACCGGACCCTGATCATCCTAGACAACTACGACGTGGACGACGACCCATCCTTCCCGGAGCTGGCCAACGCCGGGGCCCATCTCCTGATCACGACCCGCAACGAACACGAGGATTACGAAACGCTGACCATCGGACCCATCGCCGATTTTGACACGGTGCGGGAACTGTTCCTGGCCGCCTGGGGCAGGAAGCCCCGGCCCGAGGAGCTGAGCGCCGTTGACGAGATCATCCGGCTGGTTGGCCGCCACACCATCACGGTGGAACTGATCGCCCGGCAGATGAAGGCCAGCCGCCGGAATCCGGCGGAGATGCTGGCGCTGCTGGAGCGGGAGGGCCTGGATACCAGACTGAAGGAGAGCATCCGCCGGGACGGCGGCGCCAGGGAGGGCTCGGCCTACGAGATCATCTCGAAGCTGTTCGTCCTGTCCGACCTGACCCCCGAGAGCGAGCAGATCCTGCGCTGGATGGCAATGGTGCCCTTTACGGGCATGGATATCCGCCTGTTCCACGACATCTGCGAGCTGGACTCCTATGATGAGATCAACGACCTGGTGGCCCACAGCTGGCTGAATCTGGACGAGGATGATGTGCTGAGCATGCACCCGGTCGTAGCGGACGTGGTGCGCAGGCAGCTGAATCCCACCGTGGAAAACGGAAGGACCTACATTGCCGGACTCTGGCGGGAGGTCGGAAACCTGTGGCGGAAAGACCGGGAGGAGCGGGCCCGGATGTGGCCGTACTACGCCAAACTCATCCGCGATTACTTCGACCCCGTCCCGGACCTCTGGACGGAGTTTGCAGACCTCCAGAACAACGCCTGGATCTGCGGCCGGTACGCCCTGGCCATCGAGACCGGCCATCGTTTCCTGGACTACACCAGAAAGCAGTTTCCGGATGACCACGAGAAGATCGGCAAAGCGGCCGATTTCCTGGGCGGCTGCTATCACAACGCCGGCGACGACGCCGGCGGCGCCCCCTGGTTTGAGGAGGGAATGGCGGAACAGCGTCTGGCCATCCGGGAGGACAGCGACCGGAAACAGTGGGACGCGCTGTGCAACGTGATCCAGAAGGCAGGCCGGACCGCCTACCTGACCGGAGACTTTGCCAGAGCAGAAGAACTGCTGGCGGAAGCGGTCCGGATCGGCGAGGAGAAGTGCGGCCGCTGGGGCTACTATGCCAACGCTCTCTTCGAAACGGGCCGTATGTATCAGGCTATGGGAGACTGGGAACAGGCTCTCCGCTTCGCCGGGGAGAGCCAGAAACTCTACGTGGAGATCTTCGGCGGGCCGGACAACCCCAACAGCGCCATTGCCCTGACTGATATCGGAAAGTGCCGGATGCAGCTGGGTGATCTGGACGGCGCGGGAGAAGCTCTGGAGGAGTCCCTGCGGCTCAACCTGCAGTTCAATGGCGCTTCCAATCTGCAGACCTTCCGGGCAAAAGAGACGCTGGCCGATCTTGCGGCCGCACGGGGGGATACTGCCGGTGCCCTCCGAACCCTGGAGGAACTGGAGGCGGAGATGGAGCAGTCCTTCGGCCAGCAGAATCCGAAACTGCAGGCGCTGCGGGAGAAGATCCGCGGGTTGTCCGGCGGAGACTGCCGCTGTTAAAGGAATTAGATAAAAAGGATCCGCGGAGCATTCGCTCCGCGGATCTCTTTCGTTCCATTCACGTTTCTGCTGTCACTCATTCCAGAGCGTCCCGGTAGAACTCCTCCAGCTGCTCCTGAGTATCGCAGACACACAGGTACATGTAGTTGCCCATCGCGCCGGACAGGGCGTCGGGAACGTGACCGTCCTGGCGGATCCGGTCTCCCCAGCGCTCCATCAGCTCGATGTGGCTGAGGCGGAAGGGGCGGCCTTCCCGCCGGCCGGCATAGGCGCAGAAGCAGGGGTGTACGGATTTCAGATCCGTCCGGTCCTCCACCACCATGTCAGCCCAGATCTGGTAGACGTCGGTGCTCCTGGCGTAGTTCATCATGTCGGGACTGACGCCGCCGCTGGGCCGCATGTTCACCTCCAGGGCCACCACGTCGCCCTTGCGGCCGATGTGCTGATCCTTCGACAGGCGGAAGAACTCAAAATGGATGAAGCGGCTGCGCACGTCGAAGGCCTTCGCCGCAGCCCGGCCGGCCTTCAGGATGTCGGCCGGAAGTTCCTTGCGGATGTAGAAGGCGCTGTTGCCGTTCTCGTTGACGATGTCCATGATGGAGATGGGGCTGACGTTCCCCGCCTCGAACAGAGGCTCGTTCCGGCTGTTGTAGATAGCGTCGTAGGTCTCCACCTCGCCGTAGATGAACTCCTCCATGATGTAGGGTACGGAGCGGTCAAACGAGGCGAGGAACTGCTTCAGATCCTCGTCGTTTTTGAGCTTGTAGGTGGCGGCCGCACCGACGCCGTTGTCGGGCTTCACCACCACAGGATAGCCCACCTCCGCCAGGAAGGTCCGGCAGCCGGCTTCGTCATCCACCAGATGATAGCGGGCCACGGGGATCCCCGCGCGGATGTAGTGTTCCTTCATGCCGGATTTGTAGCGGATGCGGGGGATATCCTCGTTATGGAATCCGGTGGGGATGTTGAAGTCTGTCCTCAGGCGGGCATCCTGCTGCAGCCAGTACTCGTTGTTGGACTCCAGAAAATCCACCCGGCCGTACCGGAAGATGAAGAAGGCCACCGCCCGGTATACCTGATCGTAATCCTCCAGGGTGTCCACCCGGTAGTATTCGGTCAGGCATTCCCGCAGCTGGGGCAGCAGTTCCCCGTAAGGGGCATCGCCGATTCCCAGCACGTTGACGCCCCGCAGACGCAGGGCACGGCAGAACAGCCAGTAGTTCTGGGGAAAATTGGGCGAGATGAAGATCACATTTTTCATATGTTTTTCTCCTTAAATGAGATGGGGGAGGAAGTAGGGGACCTGCCGGATCCACCAGGGCCAGTCGTGGTTCACGTCCCAGCCCCAGTAGTCGACCCAGGCGGGGATGCCCTTCTGGTGCAGGACGTATTCCAGATCCCTGGTGTACTGGGGGACCTCCCAGGCGCCCTGCCCTACGCAGAATACCGCCTTATGCTCCCGGTATTTGGCCAGGAACGGGTGATCCCAGGGCATGTTGGACAGATAGTCCACCGGAGAGTTGAGATAAACGGTCCCGTCCATGTAATCCCCGAATCCGTAGGACGCCGTGTAGACGCCGGACAGGCAGAGAACCGCGTCAAAGGTGTCGGGGAAGCGGAAATACAGGTTGGCGGCGTGGATGGAGCCCAGGCTGGCGCCGTAGGCCAGGATGCCCTGCTCGCCGCAGATCTCCCGGATGTACTCCGCCACGTCATAGGCCAGATACCGCATCCATGCCTCGTGCCGTTCCGCCCGCCAGGCGGGGTCGCCGTCCGGATTGGCCCAGGTCTCGCCGTCGATGGTGTCCACGCAGAACACCGTCACGACGCCGCTGTCGATAAAGGGATAGAAGGCGTCTATGAGGCCGAAGTTCTCAAAATCGAAGAACCGGCCCGACTGGCAGGGGATGAAGAGGACCGGTTTTCCGGCGTGGCCGTAGGACCGGATCTCCATGTCCCGCTGCAGGTCATCGCTGAACCAGCGGTCATAGCGTGTCTCCATCGGTGGGATCCTCCTCTCTGAATAGCAGGGTGGGGATGGCGAAGGGGAGCTGACGCTCCCAGCTGGCCTCGCAGTGTTCTCCGCCGGGTACGATCCGGGAGGTGAGAAGCGCTCCTTTGCGCAGCAGCATATTGTTTACCGCCCGCCAGCGGCCCGGCATCTTCCGGTGCCAGCCCAGCTCCCGCTCGCCGAAATCCATATAGATCACGGTGTCCGGCGCCATATATCCTCCGTTGATCATGTCGTCCATATCGGGGACGCCGAAAGCGATGGAGGGGGAGAGGACCGCAGCCCGGGAGAAAACGTGGTTGTACCGGCAGATGGCGAAGAGACTCATCAGGCCGCCCATGGAGCTGCCGCCGATGAAGGTGTCCTCCCGGTCCGGCAGGGTAGGATAGTTCTCGTCCACAAAGGGTTTGAATACACCGGTGTACCAGTCCATGGTGACCTGTCCGTATCCCCGGACCAGTCCGCCGAACATCCGGTGGGAGAAATCATAGGGGGAATACTCCCGGATGCGCCCGCAGGGCTCATGGTGGTTGCATTCCACCGCCGCCACGATCAGCGGCGCGCCGGTCTCCTCCAGATATTCGCCCATGCCCCAGCTCTTGCCGTAGGTGGCGTCCTCGTCGAAGAATACGTTGTGTCCGTCGAACATGTACAGGACCGGATAGCGGCGGTCCGGATCGTCCGGATCCTCCTCCGGCACATAGACATAGTAGGTGCGCTCCTCCTCGCCCTCCGCGGCGGGGAAGAGAATGGTTCCCGTATCGATCATGGCAGTCCTCCGGGGTCAGATTTCGTCTATGAACAGATTAACACAGTAAAGCACAAAAAGCAAGAGCGCCGGTGAGGCCTCCGGCAAAATGGTTTACATAAAGCTGACGAAAGAAAACCGTGACAAAGGGTCCGAACCTGTGGTAGGATTAGAATATCGGAGCCGCCGCGAACAAACAATAGATGTGAGATAATGTAATCGAGGCATGTGGAAAGGTATCTCTTACTCTGCAACAACGCTTTTTGAAAATCGCGAATAGCCTTGTGGCACAAGGGATTCCGGAATCCAGATGTCTGTCGAAATGCTATATTTCAGAACGAGGATTTGACTGTGCGGAATGCTTCAAAACACCGAAAAAAGCAGTAGAACAGGCTCTTATTTCTGCATATACGCTATCTTGTCTGGAAAACGCAAGACGAGAGGTTTCAATCGTAAAATATTGGGATCTGTATTATGCTGGAGCTTATTATATTGAACTGTTAGATGGTTTTAGAGAAGATGAACTGCATGAACTGGCGAGGAGGTAGTTTTATGGGAGTTTGGGGACCAGAGTTTAATTCAAATGATTTTGTTTTGGATATTCGAAATGACTATAGAAACCTCCTCCGCATAGGCATTGAGGATGACCGGGCAGAAGACATTATCATTCGTCATTATATGTCAGCCTTACCGCAGGGGCATCCTGATGAAATGTTTTTTTGGCTTGCGCTTGCAGTATCGCAATGGGAAAAGGGGCGCTTAAGCAACTCGACCAGAGAAATGGCGTTACGTTGCTTAAAAGATAATACCATCATTGAGAATTATCCTTTTTCAAAGAACAAAGGAGTAGCTCAGCAACAGCGAAAATCTTTAGAAAGAATAGGGGAAACAATACAATCTCCGCAACCCGTTCGGAAAAAGATTCCCATTACGAAAGGGAAACACTCCCCTTGGCCTGTTGGTGCCTTACTTGCGTATAGAATCTGCCTGAGTGAAGACTTGAAAAACCACCCCCTGTTCGGGAAATACGCACTAATCAGAGTTGTTCAAGTACAGCGTCAACCTATATCAAGGATTGCTCCATCATCAGCTTATGACGAATCCATCCTTTTGGGCGTCTATGGTTGGATCGGCGATCAGGTTCCAGATCCTTCTGTTTTGGGAGAACTGGATTACATTCCGTTTTCTGTGAAAAAGCCCTTAGTCATGCCGGATGCTCCGGCGATGAAAGCTCTCGACAAATTGCCGCGAGGCCAGATGGAACAAATAAAACGCGCTTTTACCGAAGTAACCCCTGTAACTTGTCTTATAATCTCCCACTACTATTTTCGAGAATTGAAAAGGGCTGTCACGTTGATTGATTGCGACCCGGCTTTTGAAAGAAGCACCCCCGCTTTTTTCAATACAGCAATTACAGCATGCCCAATTGGAAACCCTGCTGTACTGGAGCATCGTCTCGTTGAATTGCTTCTGCCATACAGAGGAGCAGTCCAAGGGTAGCAAGTTATGGTGAAGATAATATCTCCTTTGCAATGTCCGTAATATTGCCGTGTGTGTTAATTCTAAAGGAGAGCAGATGGATGTACACCGATCTTTACGATATCTACCTGGAATGGGAGAAGAAGGAGACACCGGACCAGATCCTGGACCGGATCCGATCCCATTTTGCCTCCTGCGGCGAGGCCTACCGGACAGGGCTGCTGACAGACGAGGAATTCTGGGCGTCGACTTACTACGAGAGACAGGTCTATGGAAAGCTCTGGGAGATGAAGGACGTCCGGGTGGACACAGCCTCCCTGAGCCGGAACCGGGATCTGGCGGAATCCCTGGAGGAGTGGAAACGGGACGGAAGCGTCCGGATAAAACCCTGGATGAAACGCTGCATCGCCAGTTCCCGGGACATGGAGGAGGCGGTTCACTGGTTCTTCACCGTCCTGGACGCCTGCAAGGTCCCGCTGTGTGAGTTCGATGTGATCCCGGCGCAGGATGTGAAGGTTTTCCCCCAGACCGCACTGGTTTGGAACATCGGGGGAGACGACCGGACGGTACGCACGATGATGTTCCTTACCTGCTATGACTACGGCAAGCTGCTGCACCATCCCTCGCCGGAGGGAGAGACCTTCAGACTCCGGCTGGAGGGGGGACTGTCCATGGAGTTTACCGTGAAGGAGATCATCCTGGAGAAGGGACAGGCCCGCCGGTACACCGGCACCGGTACGATCACGGACTATGTGGCCGAACCGGGCCCTCTGGAAGTCCGCGTGGACGCCAAAGGATTCATGTCCATCACCATCAGGCGGTTCGACCTGTCCCCCTGGAAGAGGATCATCATGACGGAACCGGGCATCATCCCCCATCCCAGATGGGCTGATTTTGAGGCGGCGAGGCTCACCAGGGCCCTGCGGATCGAGGCGGAATACAAGATCCTTCGCCTTCCGTATATGCTGGGGATCGCAGACCCGCCGGTGACAGCGCCTTCGGCCGGCGGAGAAAGCAGGCCGGCTGCGGAACGGGACGGGAAAATCATTTATCTGTTTGGAAAAAAAGAAGAATAACGGGAGGAATCGATATGGCAAAAGTACTGCTGCTCAACGGAAGTCCCCGCGCCAACGGCTGCACTGCTGCGGCGCTGGAGGAGATGATCCGTGTATTTGAGGCGGAAGGGACCGAAACAGAACTGGTGCAGGTGGGCATCCGCGATATCCGGGGCTGCATCGCCTGCGGCAAATGCGGACAGCTGGGGAAATGCGTCTTTGACGACCTGGTGAACGAGACAGCCCCGAAATTCGAGGCTGCGGACGGCCTCGTGGTGGGAAGCCCCGTCTACTTCGGCTCTCCCAACGGGACCATCATCTCGTTTATGGACCGCCTCTTCTACAGCACCGCCTTCTCCAAGCAGATGAAGGTCGGCGCGGCGGTGGTGACCTGCCGGAGGGGCGGAAACACCGCCAGCTTCGACGTGCTGAACAAGTATTTTACCATCAGCAGCATGCCGGTGGCTTCCTCCACATACTGGAACCAGGTCCACGGCTTCAGCGCCGGGGACGTGGCGAAGGACGCCGAAGGACTGCAGACCATGCGGAACCTGGCCCGGAACATGAGCTTCATGATCCGATCTTTCGCGGCCATGAAAGACCGGATCCCGGAGCCGGAGCGAGGCGCGTTCACCAGTTTCCCGGACGGGCTGAAATGATGCAGAAAACAGAACGAACGGCAGCGGAGGGTTTCCGCTGCCGTTCGCTTTGCTCTTCGACGGGACGCGAAGCAATGGCCGTCATGGTTTCGGCCGCTGCTTTTTGATGATGATCCGGATGATCATGATGACGGTGATGACCGCCGCGGCGATCATCGCGTACTTGTTGACGTGGGGATACCGGTCGGATGAGCCGTTCAGGATGACGGCGACGAGACCGGCAACAAAGCCGGCGATGCCGCCGGGGATCGACAGGACCTCTGTGAAACTGCCGGCGAACAGAGCTGCTGTAACGGTGGCTCCAATAACGGACAGGGCGACAGCGGCCATTTCCACCAGGACCAGCAGGAAAGGCCCCTTGTGGATCATGAGCCATTTTTCACCGATAAGCGCGGCAACCGTGAGGACCGCCGCGACGATGGCCCAGGTCTCCATGGAGGTATCCCGGGCTTCCCACATGGCGCTGATGCGGTCCCGCTCCGCCTTCTCGGCTGCCTCCCGTTTCTGCCGCTCTTCGGCGGCTTGTTGTTCCTTCAGAGCCTTGCGGGCTCTGTCCAGAAATTCCGGGGCTTCTTCGTCTCCCTCTTTCACGGCTTTTTCGTACCATTCGATGGCCTTGACAAGATCTTTTTTGACGCCAACGCCGTTTTCCAGGCTGAGGGCGAAGTGCCGCATGGCCGTGGCGTCACCCTGCTGGGCAGCCAGACGAAACAGTTCCGCTCCTTTTTTCGTGTCCTGGGGAACACCTGCGCCGCGCATATACAGTGAGCCCAGGCAGTCCTGTCCGTTGGGGTTCTCCTGATCGGCGGCCATCTGGTACCAGTATGCGGCCCGCCCATCGTTCTGCCCGACGCCCTGGCCGAACTCAAATAGGTGTCCGAGGAGCCACTGGGCGGCAGAGTCCCCCCGGTTCGCCGCCTTCCGGGCCCAGGAGGCGGCCTGGCCGTAATCCTGTTCCAGGCCTTCGCCGGTATAATAGAGAGCGGCCAGTTTCAGCTGCGCCCTGGCGTGATTCTGGTCGGCGGCCTTCCGGTACCAGAAAACCGCTTTCTCGAGATTCTTCGGCAAGAACAGTCCGTCGGAGTAATAATCGCCCAGCTCAGTCTGTGCTTCAGCATCGCCCTGTTCCGCCTTTTCTTGGGTCGAACCGACCATTTCCGCAGCCAGCCTGACCAGTTTCTCGAGCTTCAGGTCGCCGCCCTGGTTGGCGTCCTTGCCGATGTCCCTGCTTTTATAATCGTTGAAATCACTCATATCTGTACCTCAATATGAAAAACTGTACCTGCCGGAAAGCCTGCTGCCGGCATACGCCGCGCAGTTCCCGGCTGCCCGGACGTTTTCAGATTGTATCCATTATACCACCCTGCGGCAGGCGAGTAAATGTTTTTTTGACAGACCCTCCGCACGCGGACCATCCGGAGCGGGGCGGAAAAGCGGCATGCAAAGGCCGCCGTCCGGGCAGGACGGCGGCCTTCTGTCTGCAGGATCTGCGGGACAGCCGGGATCCTTCAGACCGGGAGGAGATCCTCAAGCAGATCGCGGATCGCCTCCCGGTAATCACCGCCGATGAGGGTGACCGGCTCTCCGGTGCTCCGGAAGCCGTCGGCAAAAGAACGGTTGTCCTCCTTCAGGGACCCTGCGGACACCCGGCTGTCATCCTGACGGGCCTCAATGTCGGAGGCGTGAGCGGTGATCTCATGGAAATGAGAATCGATATATGCGTCGGAGAATGCCAGACAGACGAAGCGGATCCTGGCCAGATACTCCCCGCTGAAGTCCTTCCGCCAGTCAAAGGGGATGTAGCACCCCTCCACGATCAGGTTCTGCCGGTTTTCAACGGCGGTCTTCACCATCTCCCGCACGATGGGCCACAGATAAGCGGTCAGCCTTTCATCGTCCATCGGCGTGAGATCCGTGTTCCCGCTGCGGATCAGGCCCATCTTCAGATGATCGATGGAGAGATAAGGGTATCCCGTCCGCTCCAGCATCTGCTGGGCCAGAAGAGTCTTGCCGGTATGGGACGCGCCGGTGATCAGAATGACCATGATGGGCTCCTTCCGCCCTTAAAGGGCATAGATGTGGCTGTAGATGCTCCGCAGGAGCTTCTTGCACAGGGCGGCAGTCTGCTGATCCTGCAGGGAGGGGGTCCCGGAGGCGACCTGGCCGCTGAAGAGATAGTGGGCGTATCCGTCCCGGGCCTCCTTCAGCTTCGCGAAGATGTTCCGCAGAGCGGTCTGGGCGGA
>JAEEGL012001927.1_pt1 | contig 16167 bp, 10 predicted proteins | sample 9134231 | NCBI WGS metagenome assembly JAEEGL01 (sample SAMN16246548, study PRJNA631951) | gut metagenome | biome: gut microbiome; feature: rumen; material: fiber-attached | host: Bos | place: Iran: Karaj | collected 2018-10
TCACCGTTACGATTGGAGCACGCGGAACAAGGTCGTTCTCGTCATCTTCCTCCTCGCTTACGGCTTCTTGTACTTCAGCACTTACATATTCTGTCTTAAAACCAAACTCATCGGCAACCAAGTTAATGGTTTCAGCATCCAAGCGTTGGTTGATAGATACCATAATACCAACACTCATCAATGTACCAATGACTTGAGTTACTCCGATATTCATCATGGTAGCCAACTCACTAACCGTAACGAACTCGGTCAGTTTCAGCACTTTGCTTTCTGCGCGTTCTGCTGACAATTCCTCATTCAGACGCTCTTGAACAGCCTCACGCTTCTCCTTACGATACTTGGCACCCTTCTTGTTTTGATTGGTCTTATTGGTCAAACGAGCCAACGTCTCCTTTACTTGACGTGCTACATCTTCCTCGTTCACCTCTAATGGTTTCTGACGACCACGCACTTTCTTCTTCTTATCCTTCTTCTTGGATTCAGGATTAGGAGTTTGTTGATTAGATGCAGCATTGATGTCTACACGTACCTTATTAATACGGTCGCGTTTCTTCTTTTGTTCGGAGCGCTGCTCTTGTTGCTGACCGCGAAGCATGTTCTTCTCTTCGCGTTCCTTACGCTTTTCTTCTTTGGTCTTTTTCTTAGGACGAGTACTTTGATTCAGCGAATCAAGGTCCAACTTTCCTTGTATCTTCAGTTGAGGAGCATTCTCCAATATCTTCTTCTCACTATTCAGTTGGAACAAGGTTGGCTTTTCAGGTTGCGTTTCCTCTTCTTTTTCTTCAACGACAGGAGCCTCAACCTTCTTTACCTCCTCAACACTTGCCTTTTCTTCTTTCACCTTGGGAGTTTCCACCACAACGGTCTTAGGAGCTTCCACAGTTTTCTTTTCTTGTGGAGCTTTTTCCTTCTTTGCAGGAGCCTCCTCAACAATCGTTTCCTTTTTAGGTTTATCCACGATGGGAGCCTCTTGTGGTTTCACCTCTTTCTCTGGCTTAACGACAGGCTTTTCTTCCACAATGGGAGCAGGCTTTTCTTCTTTTTTCGTTTCCGCAGGTTTTGGACTCTCAACGGGAGCATCCTCTACTTTAGGTTCTGGTGTAACGGCAGCCACCTTCACCTTCTCTGGTTCAACAATTTCAGGAGCTACAGATTCAACAATTTCCTCAACGGTCTTCTCCGACTTCGCTTGATTCTTTACTTCTGGCTTCTTATTCAAATGGTCAAGGTCTATCTTGCCCAACGGATTAAACTTCTGTTGTTTGGATGACTCCAACAAAACTTCCGCACGGGTATCCTTGACTTCTACTTTCTTCTTCTCTTTTGGCTTCTTTTGGAAAAGTTGAGCCACCTGGTTACGCGTCTCCTTGTCTTTCTTGAACACCTCTATCAACGCGTCGTATTGCTCATCGCTGATTTTGGAAGTCAACTCAAGGTCTCCGCTTTCCAGATTGTATTTCTTTGTCAGGAATTCAACTGCCGTTTGAAATCCTATATTCAATTCACGAATTGCTTTATTTAATCTGATGCTCATTTATTTATTTGGTTTGTGATTTTATTATTATTGAAAAAATGTGGAAGAAGATTTGCTCAAATCCACAAATACTACTGCTCAAACTCAGCACGTAGCACAGAGAGTACATAATCTACGGTTTCTTCCTCCAAGTCAGCCTTCTCAACCAACAATTCGCGTGGTGCTTTCAACACAGCCTTTGCCGTATCCAAGCCAACCGACTTGATGGAATCGATAATCCACTGGTCGATTTCATCGTTGAATTCATCCAAGTAGATATCCTCATCGTCTTCTTCATCTACCTCACGGAATACGTCAATCGTATATTCTGTCAACATAGAGGCGAGTTTGATATTGAGTCCGTTTCTACCAATAGCCAAACTTACTTCTTCTGGCTTCAAGAACACTTCTGCCTTATGATTCTCCTCATCGATATTGATGCTTGAAATCTTGGCAGGACTTAACGAACGTTGGATAAACAACTTCAAATTGGAGGTGTAGTTAATAACGTCGATATTCTCGTTACACAATTCTCTCACGATACCGTGAACACGACTACCCTTTACGCCTACGCAAGCACCAACGGGGTCGATACGGTCATCGTAACTCTCTACGGCAACTTTCGCACGTTCACCTGGCATTCTGGCAATCTTCTTAATGGAAATCAAACCATCGTTGATTTCTGGCACTTCTGCCTCCAACAAGCGTTGCAAGAACAATGGGCTGGTACGCGACAAGATGATTTTGGGATTGTTGTTCTCATTGTCAACACGCAAGATAAGCGCACGAACGGTTGTTCCCTTATGGTATTGGTCAGCGGGGATTTGTTCAGCTTTCGGGAGAATCAACTCATTGTTCTCATCGTCAACCAACAAGACTTCACGTTTCCATACTTGGTAAACTTCGCCTGAAATCACTTGACCTACCCTATCCTTATACTTATTATATAAGGAGTCGTGTTCAAGTTCCAAAACCTTTGAAGCCAACGTCTGACGCAAGTTCAAGATGGCACGACGACCGAACTTAGAGAAATCAACACGCTCAGAGAATTCCTCACCTACCTCAAAGTCGGGAGCTGTCTTATGCACCTCGCTCAATGAAATCTGCTTGTTTTCATCTTCCACTTCTCCGTCTGGTACAACGATACGGTTCCAATAGATTTCAAAATCTCCTTTTTCGGGATTGACAATTACGTCAAAATTCTCGTCACTACCGAATATCTTGCTTAAAACATTACGGAAACTTTCCTCTAACACACTCATAAGAGTATTACGGTCAATCTTCTTGGTCTCGTTAAACTCCTCGAACGTCTTTACCAAGCTCACCGCTTCTTCTTGTTTTTTTGCTGCCATAGCCTTATTTAAAACTGATTAAATATTTTGTATATTTTACTTGATTCATGTTATAGGCGTGGTCAACATCCATCAAAACAGGACGTTTCTTACCTTCCACTTTAACTTTCTCTTGTACTGTTACCACGAAATCCTCACCATCTACCGACTTCAGGATTCCTTGTACTTTCTTTCCACCAGTTTCCATCACCTCTACATTCTTTCCGATGAAGTTGACATACTGCTGTGGTACCTTAAAAGGTTGTCCCAATCCTGCAGAACCTACCTCCAATTCGAAGTCTTCTTCATCACGGTCGAAGTGATCTTCAATAAACTTGCTTAATTCTACACAATCTTCAATCCAAACACCATCTGCGTGGTCGATTTCCACTACGATTTTATTATCAGCACTAACCTCCACGTCCACCAAGAAGTATTCTTTATCTTTCAACCACTCCTCTACGATGTCTTTTACGATGTTTTTATCTATCATATCTATTAATTAAATAAAAATGAGGGAACTCGTAAGTGAGTCCCTCATTCCACTGAACGGGTGCAAAATTACATCTTTTTTTATTAATATGCAAAAAAATTGATGTTTTTCTGCTTTATACCCCATCAAAAACTGGAAACGAAGACAGTAATTAACACAAAGAATGCCTTTGAGTTACTGATTTCAATGGTATATATACTTCGCAATGTATACAAAAGACATCTTTTTTGCTACGAAACAAGACGTCAAATTTGATTTTTCATCTATTAATTGTTCTTCTTCCGAAAAAGATTACCTACTCTTTTCCACGAATTCCAACCTTTGTCGTCGAGATAACATAATGCCAAAACAAATACAGTGCCGAAAACTGCATTTATCGCATATTCTTCCAGAGGTTTAACATCTCGGAATATTGCATCCAAACCAATACATATTATAAAATAACCCACATATAATATTAGTGCCTTGAAAATATATTTTTTAATCATAATCATATTTTATGAATTAATCTATTAAGCATATCGAATTACAAATTCTTACATTCACGGCAGGTGAATTGCAAATTCGCCTGAACGGTATTGCACGATGTCCTTGAAATTTAAATTGCTATGCTGCAACACCCATCTCATAAAGATGCTCAGGCGCAATGTCTATAGTGCCATTGAGCCAACATACCGTCCAACCATCAAGATCAAAATGATTGAAAATGTCTTTGTCTCGTAAGGGGGCAAATAGTTTATACTTCTCGATGAGGGGCAGACAGTCGAAGATACGCTGGCAACCATCATTAAAAGTAAGGTGCATGCGATAATCGTCAAGCGTGTGAGCTGCTATTACCCATTTCAGTTCATTCTTCTGTTCCATACGCTAATCCAGTGGGTTAATCTTTACCAAAGTCTCGCCATTCTCCATGCGTTCCCAGTTCTCCATCAGTTCATCCTTGTGTAAGTCGAGCCATTCGAACACAAGATGCAGGGCCCGTCGTGGCATCTGTCCTGTCACCTTACCTGTCTGAATATCGATAGTAGCACGATACTCGTTGTAACGTACATGGAAATGTGGCGGATTATGGTCAGTCAAATACATTGTGATGACGATTCCGTAGAAATGGCAAATCTCTGGCATATTGTTACGTTATTTATTACGTTGGCAAAATTACAAAATAATGACGAAACTTTTCTAATCATAAGAGAAATAATTTAGAAAAACAAAACTTAAACCATTTTCTTCATATCCTCATCGAATTCCTTTCCGTAATATTTCGACCTTTGCAATATATATAATGTTTACGAGTCGTAAATAGTATGTTTACGAATCGTAAATAGTATGTTTATGTGTCGTAAATAGCATATTTGTGAGTTATAAAGTGATAGTTGACAATTTTCTCACGTTTCAAAAATTTTCTCTAATGATACAAACTTTATGGAAAATCGTTCATTTTGGTGGAAAATTGCGTCATTTCGGGTGGAAAATCATGCAAATCCAGCCTTTTGAATCAAATATTATCCATGATTTGAATGATTTTACCCAATCGATTCAAGTTATCTACCTAATTTTGCAAGCAGAAAAAGACGACGGTCTAAACGAAGATTGTCATTCTTACGAAAGCCTATTCAAGAACAAACGATTTTCAAAACATACAAAGAAACAAATCTACAAAACAAAAAATGAAACAAAAACTACTAAGCATTTTTACCATTGTCGTGGCACTGACACTCATCAGTGCCTCGTCTGGTAAGGTACATACCATAGGGGATTCTACTATGGCAAACTATGATGAATCTGCAACCATTACGAGAGGTTGGGGTATGTATTTCGGACAATTCCTCACAAATGGCTGGACTTCCATTAATTACGCCAAAGGTGGTCGTGATAGTTATGGAGGTTACAATGAATTATGGCAAACAGCCAAAAAGAACGTAAAAGAAGGTGATTATGTCATCATTCAATTCGCGCATAACGATGAAAAGAATAGCGGTATGGATGGTTATGCATTGCAAGCATATTATAAAAGTATAGGAAACACCTCTGCTGCGGCTGCTGTTGACCTCCGCGGAACCGTTCCTTCCACCACTTTCAAGCAAAACTTAGCCAAAATCGTTGATGAAGTGAAGGCCTTAGGAGCTTACCCCTTGCTTGTAGCTCCTGTTTGTCGCAGTTACTTTACTGGTTCAAGAATTCGTCGTAATGGTCGCCATGATTTAGGTGATAGCTTTTCTGTTTTAACGGAAACTGGCATCAAAACAAACCAGAGTGTTCCTTCCAATGACCACACGATGGACTATCCTTATCACATGCATCAATTGGCGATAGAAAAAGATGTGCCTTTCATCGACTTAACATCATCCACGGCAGAACTATATGAGAGTTATGGCGATGCTAAATGTCATGAGTATTTGTTTGATGGTGATGGAAGTACGCACTTCAACACTACTGGTGCCTTACTCGTTGCGCGTAAATGTGCAGAATTGATGAAAGCACAAGGAATATTGACCGATGCCATTTCCTTACCATCTGATTTGAGTGTTAATCCTGCTTCTGCCGATATGGGAGAGGCGTATAAAGGACAAAGTTTACGCAAGGAGTTTACCCTGAATGGCTTTAGCCTTACTCCAGAACAAGGTACCGTAACCATCAGTGGTTCTGAGGGAATCACATTATCCACCGACAAGGCGAATTGGCAATCTACCTTGAGCGTCAATTACCAAGCAGGAACGCTCGTCCAAACCTTCTATGCACAAGTAACACTTGAGGAAGCTGGCGAAACAAATGGTACGATTACCATAAAGCAAGGCGAAAAGGTGATTGAGATTCCCGTGAAAGCTGTTGCCGTAACCTTAGAAGGCGGTACGGAAGTGAAAGCGTATTGGAGATTGGAAAAAGACGATAGCTATGAGTTGACTGGTCCTGCCGAAGTACTTCCCGAAACTTTTACGGGTATGTACGTACAACGTTATTCCAATCCTAACGCTAACACCACATGGCCTGAATGGACGGGATTTGATGCATCGCGCAAGACTCAACGCAACTTGCTTACGGGTGATGCTTGGCCAGGCGATGAGATTGACGACAATCCCGAGCGATATATTCAATGGGGAATCAAGCCATCAGCAGGAATGACGTTGAACATCGATGAAATCAGTCTCTTCGTATGCGGTTGTGGCGGTAACGGTATGTGCTCACACATCTACTATTCCACCGACAATTTCGAGACGCGCACCACCATTTTCGAGATGAAGAAGATGCCTGCCAACAATATGCAATATGTGGAAGCAAAGCCCGTCATCAAACTCGAAGAGGGACAAGAATTGCTCGTTCGTGTCTATCCTTGGTATAATGGTTCCGCAACAGGCAAGACTATCTGCCTCTCCGACCTCACCATTCACGGTATGGCGACAGATGCCACGGCGGGAGTTCGTACGATTGACAATCCCAACGTTGTGGGACAACACATCTATTCCATTGATGGAAGCCGCAGAAAAACTCTGCAAAGAGGTATCAACATCGTGTGTCAGCAGATGGCAGACGGTACTTTTCGCACAATAAAAACAATCTATCAATAATCAATAAACTATCAAAAGATGAAAAAAAGTAAATTGCAAATTTTATTTTTGCTGGCTCTTTTCTTGGGTAATCTGCCATTAAGTGCAGACCCTATTGAGTTGGCAAAATGGACATTCGAAACGGGATACGACGTGAATGAGAATGTCTACACACCTAATGATTCGCCTTGGGCGGAAGTTGGAGCGCAATGGTTCAATGCTGGTGCACCCATTTTCATCGCCAATGAATCTGTTGGCACATTGTCTGATTATACCATCACGGGTAAAACCAGCCGCTATTGGCAACTTTGCTCTGGATGGAATAATCATGTTTTTCGCGTGGTAAATGACACAGAGGCAAACAACATCTCTGATTTCACCGACGCTTCTCAACACAACAACTATTATGAATTGCGTTTTCCAACCAAAGGTTACAAGAACGTAACCATCGATTTGGCGTGCGCATACGGTGGAAATGCCGAAGCTACCATGAAAGCCGTTTATAGTATAGACGGTGGAAACACATGGAAAGAAGCTGGTGAGTATTTATGTGCAGGCACATGGTGGACTTACAATGCAGGCACATTGAATATTCCTGCTGTCAACGCAAAGGAAGTTATCGTGAGATTGATTTACGGAAATGGTTTCTCTTCTAATTGGAACCTGGATTACATCACTATTTCTGGAGATGAATTTGTGGCAAATCCCAACGCTATCTCTTTGCCATACGACGAACCGTTAGACCTCAACAAGGCTACTCTCGTCAATGGCGTGATAAAAACCGAGGGTGTGGAAGACCCACAATTCGACTCTTTCCGCAATCCTGGCTCTGCCACTTTTGCATTGAACAACACAAAGGACGGTGCTATCTATGAGATTTCGCTCGGTGCCGCTACTGCCAATGCTGGCAATACCTTACGCCTCGTCATTACCGACGATGCTACTGGAGAAGTAGAACTTGACAAAACCATTGACGTTGCCAACAACGGATGGCAAACTTTCTCTACTTATAAAGTAACGACCACTCAAATGGCTGAGGGCGAGAAAACCTTTGTCATCAATTTCCTTAGTGGAGGTGGTTATACTTCTAACGTGAACAACATCGTGTTCAACGAACTCGAAGTGGGAGACCTTGCTCTACTTACTACAAACGTTCAACCCAGCGGTGCAGGTAAGGTTTCTACAGAACCCAGCAATAGTGTAGTCGTTCCTGGTTCTGACGTTACTTTCACGGCAACACCTAATCGTGGATACGAATTTGCCAGTTGGACAGATGCAGAAGGAAACGAACTGTCTACGGAGAATCCATTTACCTATACCGTTAATGGAAATACGGAAATCACGGCAAACTTCACGGAAGTAGAAGTTGTTAATATCATCCCAACTGATGAAGAGCATCCTTGGGCAATGGAGAATGGTGAATTGAAAGGTAGTCGTGCTAACTTCGCTTCCGACCATCACATCGATTACATGATGAATGGTGACATTGCTACTTATAAGTTGGATAACCAAATGAATGCTTCCTACTATGATATTAACTTCACGGCAGGAACACAACAAGACAACGTATCTTTGAACTTCACCATCACCGATGCTGAGGGTAACGAAGTTTGCAACCAAGACGTAGACATCGAGAACAATGGCAATTGGGACGCAAGTTCTAAGTCGTACACTTTGCGTACGAAAGAAATGCTTCAGGGTAAGTATACCATGATTATCACCTTCAATTCTGTCGGTGGCAATGGAACAACTGCCAATGTAAACAATATCACGTTTACGGGTAAGGAGAAATTCGTGGCAGAAACAGTAAATAATCAAACTGCAACTATCACATTCCCATTCAACCAAGGTGTTGAAGGACAAGTGGGTACTTATAGCGAAGGTGCAGAAAGATGGTTTAAGACCAACTATACCGAACATGGTAATGGACTTATTCTGAAAGACGTGAATAGCGGACAAACACGTTACCAACCTATTACTTCTAATGAAGGTTCGACTAACGACGGTAATGCCATCTGCTTCTACATGATACCAAAGGCTGGTTTAACTTTCACACCGACAAGCGTTTCTTTCAACACTACTCGTTATGGAACTGACGGTGGTAAGATTGACGTTACTTGGGTTAACAGCGATCTGACTACTTTAGGCATTGCAACAGAGGTTATCCCTGCTCGTAACAATGCCACACCAAACGTAACAGCTTTCTCTGAGGAAATCATGGATGCTAAGGCAAGCGACGGACTTTGCGGTTTGCGCCTCAACCTTTATTCATTGGGCAACACCAAGCAAGTAGGTTTCTCAGATATCATTATCGAAGGTGTCGTAAATGGTACAACTCAAGATGCTAAACAATGCAAGCTCGTCGTTTCATTGAGTAGCGACGAAGCAGCAAAACTCACCATCACGCCAAATAGCGACGTATTTGACGAGGGTGATGAAGTGACTGTATCTGTTGCCGATAACTTTGGTTATCATTTCTCTGCATGGACCGATGGTGAAGGAAATGAGGTTTCTACCGAGAATCCTTATTCTTTCAATATTACTGATGATACCGAGTTGATCGCAACATTCACCAAGAACAATACTTACGCATTAAATATAAAATTGACAGAAGGAGCACGCGATAATCTCGTTCAGATTTCTCCAGAAGGAACCATGATTGACGGAAAACGCATGTACGAGGAAGGCGATGACGTGAAACTGACTGCTCTTTCCAATAAGGTATTGACTTTCATTGGATGGGAAGACGAGAGTACCGATGCCGAGCGCACTATCAGGATGGATAGCGACCAAGAAATCACCGCTAACTTCTCTGCTGCCGACTATATCGTAGGTTGGGATTTCTATTACGATTCTCCAAACCAAGAACGTGCAGCCGACTACAAGAGTGATTCCGAGAATGCTGGCTTGCTTTCTCTCCACAACGCAGAAGGTGCAACAACGTCATGGCTCACACGCGGTATCAACAATGGTGCCGAGAACGGTCGTTGGGGCGCTCGTATCTGGAAGGTACGTTCACAAGGTTACTATTTCGAGGCTTCATTCTCTACCAAGGGTTACAAGAACATCAAGGTAACAAGTTCTTTGGGATGCAGCTATAATACATATAGCACAAACCACCTCCAGTATTCTATCGATGGCGAGAATTATACCACCGTTGCTACATTCAACATCACGGGTGCAGGATGGTTTGACTTAGAGGATGTGGAATTACCACAAGACGCTGACGAACAAGAGCGCATTTATATCCGTTGGATGCCAGACCGCGAGAGTGAGTTGGTAGGTAATTCCACCGACTATGATGGCCTTGCTATCAGCGATGTATTCATCACCGCAGATGCTGGTGCTTTAGCCGACGAAGAAGCTATCCTCGTATCAAGCAATCCCGAAAACGGTGCAAGTGGCGTTAGTGCCAATGGTTCTATCATCTTGACATTCGATAAGAAGGTGAAAGCTGGCGAAGGTAACGCTACGCTTGACGGTGAGGAAATCACTCCTATTATCAGCGGAAAGACAGCCATCTTCAAGTATGCAGGTTTGAAATATGCTACTGATTACACGTTTACCATGCCTGAAGGTGTATTGCTCAGTCGTAGTGGCAACAAGGTTTCTGGTACAACCATCAACTTCACTACCATGGAGCGCAAGCAACCTGAGTCTAAGGTTTATGATGCCGTTGTAGCACAAGACGGAACGGGCGATTACAAGTCTGTTCAAGAAGCTATTGATGCCGCTCCTGCTGGCCGCGCTACTCCTTGGCTCATCTTCATCAAGAATGGAGAATACAAGGAACATGTTGATATTCCTAAGACAAAGCCATATATCAACCTCATCGGACAAGACCGCGACAAGGTTATCATCAAGGACGATCGTTTGAGCGGTGGCGACAATGCCGTACACGTTAGCGTAGGCGCAACGGTAGTCATCAACTCTGACAACATCTTCATTGAGAACCTCACAATGGAAAATATCTGGGGACACGAGAAACAAGCTGGTCCTCAAGCATTGGCTCTCAATACTGGCGGTGACCGTATCGCTATGAACAAGGTAGCATTGCTCTCTTATCAAGATACATGGATTACCACCTCTACATCCAACAATCGTCACTTCATCCGTAATTCCAAGATTGAAGGTGCCGTTGACTTCATCTACAATTCAGGTAACGTATATCTCGATGGCGATACGCTCGAAATCAACCGTCCTTCTGGTGGATATATCGTAGCACCAAGTCATGCTGCCGACGTGAAATGGGGATATGTATTCATGAACAACGTAATCCGTCCATTGCCTGGCATGAACGTAACAGACATTTGGCTCGGTCGTCCATGGCACAACTCACCAAAGACGGTGTTCATCAACACGCAGACATTCATCAACATTCCTGCCGCAGGATGGTATGAGACGATGGGCGGACTTCCCTCTTTGTGGGCAGATTACAACACCGTGGATGCTGATGGTAATCCCGTTGACCTCTCTCAACGTCGTGATACTTACTACAGGACAGAGAACGGAGAAAAGATTTACGGTAAGGCCAAGAATTACCTCACTCCAGAAGAGGCAGCCCAATACACTATCAAGAACGTGATGGGTGGTGATGATAATTGGCAACCTGAACTGCTCTGTGAGGCTTGCGATGCTCCTGTAGTATCAATTAAGGATAACAAGTTGGTTTGGGAACCTGTTCCCTACTCTATCTGCTACGTGGTAGTAAAAGACGGTGAAGTGGTAGGATTCACCACAGATTGTGAGTTTGAGTATACCGACGGTAGCAATTATACTATCCAAGCAGCAAACGAACAAGGTGGTTTGAGCGAGAAAGCCATTCCAACCGTAGCCGATGCAATCAGTACGTTCCAATCTTCAGAATCCAATACCGAATCCATCTATACCGTAGACGGTCGCAAGACCAACACGATACAGCATGGAATCAACATCATCAAGCAGAATAACGGAAAAGTAGTTAAAGTGATTAAATAAAAGTTAGTTAGTACAAGTGATTTTAAAAATTTCAATTTAGCAAAAGGCCGCATCTGTCATGGATGCGGTCTTTTCGATTTCTCCCCACTCTTTATCATTACAAACTATCAAATAACACCTCATGTGAACGCTGATAAACGATATGTTTAGCGGTGATAAATATATCGTTTACAATAGACAAACACATGATTTACAAGACGAAAAGATTTGAATTTTATAGTTTCCTTGAAGACCTCCCGTATTTTCTCTTAATTTTCTATATATCAATAAGTTGTATTTTTCAAGACCTCATGTAACACCTCACCTAAGACCTCATGTAACACCTCATGTAAGACCTCACGTAAGACCTCACGTCGATGCATAGGTAAGTTGGCGAAAAAAGGGGTGATTAAGTAGTCGTATGATTCACTCAAAATGAACGAGTACGAGAAGTATCCACCGAAAACCAAGGCAACAAAACGTGAGGTCTTACATGAGGTCTTAGGTGAGGTGTTAGGTGAGGTGTTACATGAGGTCTTGAAATATATAACCGTTTGGAAACAAGATACTTAACTAAAATTAGGGGAGGTCTTGGCGAAAACAATAATATTCTTGGGTTTTCGTCATAAAACGGTTGGAAAGGGTGAAAAGACGGTAACTAAAAAACACTTAACTATTTTGAAAGTTTGTCTTATTTTAAAAAAGGTTGACACCAAAAGTTTAAAAATTATGGTGTCAACCTTTTTTAAAATAAGACAGCAAATTCAGGCATATACGTTACGAAAAAGGTATGATTTGTTACCGCTAAATGACCACTAATCTTTGCCGTTTACAAATTATTGCGTACCTTTGCAAACATGAAGCATAATCTGTATGTCATATCGGTATTCCTCATGTTGACGGTGCTTGCTTCCTGCACTGATAAGGAGGCGATGCGCCAAAGGCTCGATTACGTGAGCCAGTGCAACCGTGCCGATACAGTGTTCACCGAGGCATGGTTGCCCACGGTTGATTCCTTAGTCAACTACTTCGACCGCCACGGTAATGCCAACGAAAAGATGATGGTGCATTACCTGAAAGGGCGCGTTCACCATGACATGGGCGAAGCCCCAATTGCCCTTGAATGCTACCAGCAAGCTACGGAAATGGCGGATACGACAGAAAAGGAATGCGACTTTCACACGCTTGCTGCCATCTATGGGCAAATGGCTTCATTGTTCCATTCACAATACTTGCCTGACAACGAGATGAATGCAATTATTATGGCAGAGCATTACGCTTGGAAAAATAAGGATACGATTTCTGCCATCAAAGCATATGAATTGAGGATTAGGCCTTACTTTCTTAAAGACGAGACGGATAGCATGGCGTTTGTAATGACGAAAGTGAGAGAGAAATATCTCCAATTGGGCGAAAGGGAAAAAGCCGCACAAGCCATATATTCATTGATATATATTTTACTTAACCGCAATCAAATCAAAGAGGCAAAGAAGTATTTGGATATTTACGAAAAAGAGTCTGGCAACTTTGATGTAAACGGTAACCCTATTTATGGTGATATATATTATTATGACAAGGGACGTTATCTATTAGCCATTGGGCAAATTGACTCTGCCCGCTTATATTTCAACAAGGCACTTGAACAAGGTCTTTTCGAGGCTGGTTATAAAGGACTGCTATCCGTTTATAAAGCGAAACATATCCCTGACTCCATTGCAAAATATGCAGAGTTGTTTGCCAATGCAAATGATTCATCATACTTGAATGTCAACCAGCAACAAATCGAGCAAATTAGGGCTAATTTTAATTTTAGCCGAAGCCAAAAGGAAGCTGAGAAAGAGAAAGACAAAGCAAGAAAGGCAAGGTTAATGCTTGGGGTATTCGTGTTGTTTACTTTTGTGCTGATTGGGATAATATGCATCATTATCTGGCTCAACAGGAGGAAACAACAAAAGAAGAGGGAAAATATTCTTAAGTTAGAGAAAGACTTGGGAGACGCACAACTTGCCCGTTGGGAAGTTCAGGAGGAATTGGAAAAGCTCAAGTCCAACGATTTTGAGAGTGTGATAGCCGCTAAGGAGAAGAAAGAGGCTGAATTGACTCGTGCCATTGAACGGTTACAGAATGAAAACAACATTTACAAGAAGAAGGATTCTGTCAAGGAAAGAGATAGTCTTGAGGATTTCAGAAACAGCAAGATAGCACAGTTGTTTATAAGGCGAGCCACAGGAAAGTTCGAGATTCCCAGACCGACCGATGCTGAATGGAGTATGCTCATGGCGCAATTCAGCAAGGACATTCCCGTAACCTTTAAGTCTTTTGGCGAGGGCAAGCCGTTGTCTCAATTGGAACAAAGAATCTGCGTGCTGCTCATCCTCGACATTTCGGAAAAGACCATCTCAATAATGACTGATTCCGTACCTTCCACCGTATCGAATGCCAAGGCTCGCGCCAGTGAAAAACTCTTTGGCAAAAAAGCGGCACAATCACTAAAAACAAACTTATTCCATGCCCTCAAACAGGTTTGACGAATTTTGACGAATTAATTTTTCAAGCCACTGACAAACAAGCAGATACGTCTGGGAACAATTCTTAATTGACGAATTTTGACGAACTAAATCATTATTTTTGTTTGGAAAGATAATTCTATTCTCATATCTTTGCAGAAAACCAAACACGGTATATGAAAAGAATTGTTTTTTATTTTAGTATTAAGGGAGACATATTATGAAAGATTTTTGTTTAAAAGTGGCATTATTATTGTTTCTTAGCAATTCAACGTTATATGCCCAACAAAATCTACCCGTTCTTGAGGAAGGGAAGCAATGGGTTATCAATCGGTCTGTTACGGACATTAATAATAACATCACATTTGAAGCGTCAGGAGATTCCGTTTTGAATGGCATTCATTATACCGTGATTGGTAATGAGCTTTTGCGTGAAGAGGGGGGCAAAGGTATACGTCTATAACAATTTTTTCAAGGTGAAAAGGTATTATATACGTGAGTTCGATGTAAGAATAGTGTCAGGACGCCTCCCTTTTACGTTTTTGCTCGTCGTGCTTAGCTTTGTGCATATCTATGCCAAGGATACTGACCACAGAGTTCAGGGAGTTGTTTTCGACAGTTTCACCGAGCAGGGCATTCCAGCCCTCATCACACTGATGACCGCAGACAGCCTTGTCGTTGACACCATGACTGCCATCCCCGACGACTATCCCTTTCGTGACTATCCCCATGCAGCTGATTATGAGTTCACCATCCAAAAGACTGGCCATTACATTGTGAAAGCAGAAATGGAGGGGTATGAAAACGCATACGCCAATTTTGAACTGCGCAGCAACCGTGAGCAGGATGTCAAGGTGAAGCCGCTCCGCATGGAGAAGGATTTCCACGACCTTCCCGAAGTTGTCGTGAAGGCCACAAAGGTGAAAATGGTGATGAAGGGCGATACGATTGTCTACAATGCCGATGCCTTCAACCTTGCAGAGGGGTCGATGCTTGACGCACTCATCGCGCGTCTACCTGGGACGCGACTGAATAAGGAGGGCGAAATCTTCGTGAACGGCAAGAAGATTGAGAGCCTGCTCGTGAACGGGCGCGACTTCTTCAGCGGCAGCCCGAAAGTGGCTCTGCAAAACCTGCCTGCCTACACCGTGAACAAGATCAAGGTCTATGACGAGGCGGGTATAGCCTCGCGCATCATGCAAAGGGACATGGGTGACAAGCGATATGTGATGGACGTGAACCTGAAAAAGGAGTATTCAAAAAGTTATTTTGGCAACGCAGAGGCTGGCTATGGTACCGATTATCGTTATTCAGTCAAGGCTTTCGGCATGAAGATGTCGGAAAAGGAATGGATAATGGGTACGGTCAATGTCAACAATTTGAGCGACAATCAGAAGACACAACTCATCTACAGAGACGGCGGTGGCTATGATCTTTCATGGAGTCCAGTGGGTGAAGCCAATGGATTGTTAACTAACCGTGAGGCAAACATCGGATATGTGAGATACTTCGACAACAACCGAAATTGGCTTGAGAGCAGACTTCTGCTGGTTCATAATAATACTAACGAGCTGTCGCGAGAGAACGCCCAGACCTACCTGCCCAATGGCGATTCTTTCCGACAACAGCAAAGCAGTTCCACCTTAAAGACAACAAAACTGGAAGGCAGCATCAGCCACCACCTCGAAAAGGGAGCCGTCTTCAACATGAGTGAGATGAGACTGAGATACGACCAAAACAAAGGCTTTGTCTATTCCGAACAGACCATAACTGACTCGGCTTCGGTGCTTAATGAAATGCTGACGCGCAATTCCCACAAAAGCAA
>JAEEGL013997627.1_pt1 | contig 16167 bp, 12 predicted proteins | sample 9134231 | NCBI WGS metagenome assembly JAEEGL01 (sample SAMN16246548, study PRJNA631951) | gut metagenome | biome: gut microbiome; feature: rumen; material: fiber-attached | host: Bos | place: Iran: Karaj | collected 2018-10
CCATCCATGTTAGCCAGTGCTGACACGTATGAAATGACATCATCCTTCTCATGTCCACTGAAGTCATTCTTCAGATTTTTAAACTCTTTCCACTCGCAACCCTCGTCTTCTTTTGGGTATTGCTCGATGAGATATTGTTGTAAATCTTGCTCTGTCATATTTTGTACATTTGTTAATCCGATATTATATATAACGTTTATAATCAGTGAAATATGATATATCTATTTGTTAATTTGAAAGAATCTTTTGTTAATCCGTCAAAAACAAATAACCCATGTCATCGAAGTCGAAACTGTTCTCCACTTTCTTATGCTCAGTCTTTCTATTTCGCATTGCAAAGAACTCAACCACCTCGTTCTTGTGATGGTTGCGTATATTGTCGAATGTCTCGTATCTGTTCATTGTCCTACTAATTTTTTATTTGTAAAGTTATACAATTTTGCATGTTCATATATTCCGTTGCACTCATGAGGTTCATCCGAATTACCACATGCCTCCAGTATAAAAAACCGTTTATGCATAAGAATCCCTGTTTAATCGTTACCATTTATCTCCATATAAGGTACTCCATCCCAATCATTTTTTTCTGCAACTTGATACCATCCTTCAAGTTCTTCATCGTTCATCTCTGCCCACGGAATAAAAGAAAGATGGCAGCATTCATCCTTAAAATAGTTCGCCATATCATTGTATGTCGAGAAAAATTTTATGCTTACACTCCAATCCTCTAAACTGACATATGCATAAAATGAATTCAGAGTATCATCAAGAACTTTAACCTCTTTATGAATTTGTTTAATACATTTGGCGAGAGTATCATCACAAACTATAAACGATTCATTATATACATGAACAGTGCATATTTCCCTGAAAACACTGTTGTTCAACAGCTCATCTTTGTCTATCTCTTCTCCATCCTTTATGCGGTGTATTAGACTTCTGACCTCATTAGTGACGGGAAACTTAAAACAAGGCCATTGACTGAAATTGTAGCCCTGTTCTGATGCTACACCTACAGAGCTTAGGACATCAAACATCAGACCAATATCATAAGTGTATGTGATATTTGCTACACAAAAATTGATGCTGCTTAATTTTGCTAATATCTCTCCTCTTGCCATAGCTTTATTCTACAAATCAGTGTTTGCCTATTACCTTATTTAAACAACTTACTATCTGGTGTATTTCTTCTACTGTATTCTTATGCCCAAGGGAAATCCTGATTGTCCCTTTGGCAAGCCTTTCTTCAAGGTTGGTAGCTTTAAGAACGTGAGAGATCTGTGTTTCCTTACTATCGCATGCAGAGCCTGTTGATACATTTATCCCCATGAGATCCATTCTATGAAGAATCGCTTCACCATCTTCGTCAGGAAAGGAAAGACTAATATTCCCAACTATATGATTTGGGGAACCATTACGATGGAACACAATACCATTTGTTTTCAACCCGTGAAGCAATTGTTTTTCTAAATTCTGAATGTGGATAATGTTCTCTTGCAATGAAGCAATGTTTTCCTGTAGTGCAACTGCCATACCAACAATTAAGGCCACATTTTCTGTTCCAGCCCGGTGTCCAGATTCTTGAGAGCCACCCAATAAAAGTGAAGGCCATTCAAGCCCTCTCCTCTTATAAAGGAAGCCGATTCCCTTTGGTCCGTTGAATTTATGAGCAGAAGACGAAAGCATATCTACTTCGAGTTCATGGACATTTATAACAGTATGTCCTACAGCTTGGACGGCATCAGTATGAAATAACCATCCATTATGATGAGCAAAATCAGCAAGTTCTCCAATAGGTTCAATAGTTCCAATTTCATTATTGGCAAACATAAAAGAAACAATTCCACGTTCATCCTTTACTAATGCTTTGCAAAATTCATCACGAAGCACAATACCATCGTTGTTAACTGGTACTATGGTGGTATCTCCTAAAGTACATGGTCTTAGGATTGAATGGTGTTCTATTGCGGAAGTAACGACATGCATACCTTGTCGGAAAGCCCCCTGAATAACCCAATTATTACTTTCTGTACCACATGATGTAAAAAAGATTTCTTCGGGTAATGCACCAATACAATCTGCAATCACAGCTCTAGCTTCTTGCAATGCCTTCTTTGGCTTCCTTGCAAAAGCATAAGGCTGAGATGCATTTCCATATTGGTCAACAAGATATGGCACCATTGCTTCATAAGCCTTATGGCTTAAAGGCGATGTTGCAGCATTATCAGCATAAATATGTTTCCTTTCCTGACTCATTGAAACAGTTTACATCCTTCTTCCTTGAACTCTTCTATCTTATCTCGTATATCTTGTACATTGCAACCAAGATAGTCTGCCAAGCAATCCATACAATAGAAAGACTTAACATCTATTCCTAGAAGTTTCTTGTTAATACCAATGGTATCTTTATCAAGTCCTTTCTTATTGCAAGCAACGCATGAATAGTTCTTATTCGCCATGTTCTCTAATGGTAAATGTTGGAACATTTTTACCTTTGTACTGCAAATCTATCATACCCATTTGTTTTACAATAATTTGTCTCATCTTCTTTGCAGGAATAAGGCAATAAGTGTTAAATTCATGCGCATTAATATCTTTTTCAGAACGCACATGCGGGAACAACAACTTCAAATAAGCTGTTGCAATACGCTTTACAGCTTCGGTGTCTCGTGTGTCTGCATTTGGGGGATATTCAACAATGCGATCAACAATAGCACGATAAGAGATGTCATCACGCAAGAGATGCATAATAGTAGAGAAGTACTCAGAATTCAAGGCCCATCCACATATTTTGAGTCCCTCGTTCATTCTTGGAATATCCCATCCCTTGATAAATCCATGAATACGGTCCATCAAGGCACTTGTGCGGAAGATTGCTGGCAATCCATCAAACATATTCTGATATTCATCCATTTTTTCTTCGTCAATATTCCCCAACATAACAAAACCTGCGTCTGCTACATCGTCTTTGTCTCCAATCTTAACAGTACCTTGCTCCATATATCCCTGTAAGGTCTGCGTCATTTCATTAGGATTATCGAATTCCACTTTTTGAATCTCATCAAATGCAATGTAGTCATGGAAAAACACAAGACCTTCTTCGCGGCGAGCCAAATCATAGAAAAGCTTAGCTCTTGTCATTTTGCCCGCAGATAAGTAGCCATAACGACTAACACCTCCAAATAAATAAGATTTTCCCGTGCCTTTTGGCGCAAGTTCTATCAGATTCAGTCGTTTTTCCACAAATGGCAAAAGTCGGGTCAACATAGCCAACTTTTGATGCTCATTTTCATAACCATCAGCATTGTAGTCTATGGCTCCAAGAACCAAATCTATCCATTCGTGTACTGAAAACTCCTTTCTTACATCCTTATAATAATCCAAATCAATTACATAAGGACAGAAATTTTGAAATCCAAGTAATCTGATCTTTCCTTTTGTCTTTCCTTCAGGATACCTATACCCAAGTTCAACTACTCCCCAGGTTTCTTTCGCTTTCACCAGTTCATCTTTACATTCATCCCAGATATTAGGTTCAATAATGGTTTCTTTGTTGGTAAGGCCAAAATCCGGGAGCGAGAAAGATACGTCGTGAGTGGTAATATTAATATCTACTGAAACCCTGGTAAGTAGCTTTACATGTTCATTCTCAACCACAATCCTGTTCTTTATAGCAATCCAATCCAGTTTCGATGGAATGTATGATTTTACAAATGTAGTTAATTCCTCCACATCAAAAAAACCATTTTCGTCCTCAAACATCTTTAGAAGCCAGTCACGAAGGAATGAAGGTAGTTTAAGACCTTTAAAGAAGTTACTTTCTTTAAGGTTCTTAAAGACGACCATATCGTCAAAATATTCTTTTAGCTTTTCTTTCATACTTTTCAAAATTAGAAGAATTTACGTTCGGATGCACCCTCTTTCTTTATTTCAAACGAAAGTCCTTTAGCAATTATCATATCATCAAGAAGAACATCAAATATATAGATTCCAGCAACTTTTATATCTGACATTTCTACGGTGTAATTGAATGGAGTTCCTGTAGCCATAACAGGATAACTCTTTCCTTTGATCATTATCGCCAGTTTGTCTGATTGTATTTCGACAAAGAGTTTGATGGTGGCTTTTTTCTTGAAACTAACGATTACGGGTGTGTCACCGAGTACTTTACAAGTAATTTTTGCTTGTTTTTTACGCACAGTAATAATAGGGACTGTAACTTCCTCCAAGGTGGCTCCACCGTGTACTTCTACAATTGCAGCTCTGCCACCTTTGAATCTGTCATAATTGGCAAGACACCAAAAGTCATTCTCTTCGGTCGCAAATTCAGGTTTTTCATTCAAGTCTGTTTTTGGGCAGCAACGACCGGAATGTTTACCTTTTTCAGCAATTTCCCACTTATTAATCTTTTCATATATTACTGCAAGTCTTGAGGAGCCATGATCAGCTATAATATATGCACTCTGATTGTTATTAATTGTTTTAAGCTGGGATAACAAACTATTAAGGATGTTCAACTCTTCGACGATATGAATCGGGAGCTTGTTATTCTCATAGTTGTATGTGCTGTTTCCCTCATGCTTCAGCGTATCTAAGTCTCTGTTTTCAAACACTTTACATCCTTTCTTCTTGAATTCTGGAATAAACTCCTTGTTCATACAAGTTATTGATGGCAATTCGCAGAGGGATACATCCGAGTGAAATTCAAAACCCATATCAAAGCATTTGTTTTGTATATATCCGAGATATTCTGCGCCCATAGCATCCATAAAGTACAAAACCGACTGTTCTTTGTCTTTGGGTATGTTGTCAACAAAAGAAGTACGTGGATGAAGCCATGTGTTATATTTTCTCTGAGTAGCTTGTTCCTCAACCATTACCAAATGTTCTGGAAGAATCGTATTAGTAACCTTACACCACTTGTAGAGTTGGAAATATCGGTTCAAATAGTTATTCTTGAAATCGTAAGGCTTAAGATATGTAGCCAAATCTGGATAGGTCAGTTCGAGAATAGATAATAAATCTGATTGTGAATATTCAGCGGCATACCTGTCTAACAACTCTATTGTCATTTCTTTTTCTTGTTTGGATATGTCGGTCAGGTAGAAAAGAGATTCCTTGCCTTTAGAGTAGACCTGTTTGCAGAACAAACTGATTTCATCTGCTTGACCTTCCATCTGTGACACAACAGTCTTTCTCTGCAGATAAATCTCATTAAAAGCTTTGTCTTTGGGTAAATATTCAAAAATTTCGCAGAAGGAATAGTTTATAAATTCACGATAAGTCTTGGATTTTGCAACAACCCTTGAAAGATAATCGTTACCACTTGCACCATAGACCCGTAATGCAATAAAGAACAGCCATTTTTTTAAGTCATCATAATTCGAAAAACCATGTATGCCATTAGCTAAAGAATGGGTGCCTCCGAAAGATTTATTGATATAATCACCGAATGATTCATAATCTGCCAATTCATAGTGCAACCATCTCCATTGGTCATTTGTTCCAACAATGGCTCCAATGTTTTCAAGTTCGTTAAATGTTGTTGCCAATGATTGGTAATCCGAAGAGTATTCCGCTATACTGTATAGCGAGTTGGGAAAGTCTGCCTTGCGCTTTTCTGTCAAGATAGGGATATCTTTCTGCCCCGTTTCCCATAGAGCAGATATTTGGCTTAAATCACCCAATCCATTAATGTGTATTTCGGGTGGAGCTATATGTTTTGACCAAAAATACAGACAGGGGAGTTCTTCGGGAAGTCCATCCTCAACAATGATTCTAGATGAATCCATCAACCTTTTATCAAAAGCAGACAAAAACCGTTCACAACCAATAGTAAGAATGACAAGTTTACCTTTCACCTGCATGTCAAGCATTGAACGTAACTCTTTTTTGAGTATTTCATCGCCATAGAGGAAAAGATAATAAAACAATCCGTCGAGAAACACGGCACCATCATGCAGGGACAGTGTATTCTTAAGTTTGTCAATTAAGGGCATTCCGTCATCTTCGCAAAAACGCTTTGCCCGAATAACGCTATTGTTTCCAATATTATAATGCGTGACGATATTCTTCATTGCACCCGCTGTAGGAACATCAACTATAATAGGTCGATGCCTATCTGAATGCAAATACTTGTCTATCTTTTTTATAACATCCTCGTGAGTCATAAGCCTATCCCTGATACTAATTGTTCTTAATTATCTGTATGCCAACACTCATATTGTTCTTGATGAGGTCTTTCAGATATTTTTTCACAGATTCAGCATCCATATTGTCTATCTTCTTCATGGCCTCTTCATATCCTTTAGTGTTGTATTTGGATTGAGCGTACTCTTTTATTAGCCTCATTACCTCTGTATTACCCATCCAATGATAGGGGGCATCTGAAACGTGATTGATGAGATATTTCTGTATTTCTGCAACATCACCAACCATAACAGCATTATCACCTAACATCTTCTGGCTGAAAGCTTTTTTACGGGCATCTTCATCATTTAATCTGTCCCAGTGCGAGAACACCTCCAGATATAGCAGCGCCTTTTCAATATCCTTATCAGAAGGATTTTGGTTGTTCAATACGCCAAATACTGGTCTGCATTCAGGCCATTCTTTATCAGGTATCATCAGTTGGATAGGCATCATATATTGCTTGCTCCATTGATATGGTGATTCAGTGCCAGTTTTTTCCTTCCACAATGACTTTAATTTGGTGGAACCAAGTGCTTTCTTGTGTTCCGCCACCATACTTTCAACCTTTTGCTTATAAGTAACTGTATCCATCGTGAAACACCCACTTTGCATTTTCGCGAATATTTTCTCTTTATCGCTGTCACTCAATTCTTGTAGTTCGAAAGAGCATGCTTGCTCGAAAACAGTTAACTGTCCAGTATAGAAAGCGTTGAATTGTGAGCCATATCCTTGCAGTAAGTCCAAGAAAGATTGTTTCTTGTTCTCTGCCAATGAGCCATTTAATTTAATATCCTTGAGCTGGGAGAGAAATGGCTGTATGTCAGAAACATACTGCTTAACAGCTTCATATGCCACCTTCATATTACCGCATTTCTCATTCCATAATGCGATGGCATCCCGGTAATGTGCACAACTACCCAACAACTTACATGTTTCCAATGTAATTTCATACTCCAAGATGACTGCATCAATCTGTTGGTCCACCGTCTGAGATTTCCACACCCAATTAGCGTCTCCCGCATCCATCTTTTGACGCAGTTCGTTGATGTATTGTCCACCATCATCTACTTGTTTGGCAAGGTTCGGCAATTTGCCGTCACTATAGATTGCCAGATACTGAAGCATACCCTTTCTGCAATTCTCCTCTGTCAGAAGATTCTTTAAATCTGATGCAGCATTCTTATTGGCAATATACATTTTGCCAATTCCGTTTGCGATATCAGTATCGGTTTTGTTGTCAGAAGTGTTATTTGTCAACTCCATATAGTTGCTCAGAAGAGTGCATATTACATCTACAGGTGTTTGCAGAATTTCTCCATCCAATATATGCTTTATAGTCCATATAGGGAAGGACAGATTGTCTCTCATCTTCATGCCAAGTCTTGTTCTTACACTTTCTAAAGAAGAACAATACTCCTTTGAAATGCCAAATGCAGTAGAAGTTCCTTCCATAAATGCCTTTTCCTCAGGTGTCATAGTAACAAGATACTTGGGACGATAGCGATTAATAGGGGTTATGTCATTCCTGATTATCTCCTCCACCATTTCTTTCATGCGGATAGGATTCATACTGTCACTGGTAATGTCATCACTCCATGAGTATTTGTCATTGACATACTCTTTTAGGAGGAAGCCAATAAAAAATGCAGACATATTACAGGGAAGAAAGCCATAAGGTTTTTCTTTAAGTCGGTCATAGATGGCTCCAATAGTAATTCGACCATGTTCCTTTAGCTCTTGACCAATGAAATTGTCCAATTGGACTTTTATCCGAGAAATGGGGTCAGAAGGATGCAATTCCCAGTATCTCTCTACATTCCATGCGTTTGCCAGAGAGATGCTTAATTTTGCATTGTTATTGTTGTACGTTCCTTTTTCGTTCTGGGTGATTCCACACTCAACACCAACTTGCAAGCTGTTTGCAAGCCACCAGTTGTTGATTGATTTATAGTTGCATTCTAAAGCAAGTGGATACCGCTTTCTGTCAACATTACGAAATTCGTCTTTCAGCGTTTCTATGCTATTGATGTTATCACCAAGAGGGGAATTGGTTGTATAGAGGACAAACTGCCCATCCTTTATACGAATTCGCCAGTTTGTCAATTCATCTTTGGCATACCTGCTATATTGAACCGCCTCATTATTGTCCTTTCCTGTATAGTAGGCTGATGTAGCCATATTTTCTACATATTTCAAGAAGGACTCTTTGCCCATTGGCGTTTTTCCACAGTCAACGAATAAAACCTTGCTATCAGGACGTTCCTCAATAAAAGCCCGAATCTTTTTCGTCATAGCAATGCTCTCGTTCACGTCTTTAGACAGTCCTATAACAACATATATGTGTCGTTCGTCATCATCCGCGTCGTTTATTGCTTTCTTAGCTAATTGTTCAAAATCCGTAACTCCCACGAATATCATCTTGTACCGCAGTTTCAGATCGTGTGGCAGTTCTATGGCTTCGCTTAACTCTCCATCGCGGATGAGGGCACTTGTTGTTTTGTTTTCAAATTCTGCTTTCTTTTTCTCAATCTGGTCTGTATCCAGTTCGCCTGTCAATACAGAATAGAGTGAAGTCCCATCTTTTAGATTTTTCTTATAGATTATTTTATCCCTTATTAGTTTTTCAGCACACTTCACGGCTTGCCCTTGATCTAAACTTGACCCTTCGAAGGCATAGTCTAAGTTCTTTTCGTTTGGAAGGAATATTTCGACCATGTCGCCAGCCCGCTGAGAGATGGCTTGAAACAAAAGAATAGTTTTTAGTACTTTCTGTTCATCTGAATTGAGATGTTTTGAAAGGCTGGTATAGCGGTCTAATATTTGACGAATGCTTTGTGTCAAATCGTCCCTGCCTGTTTCGTAGAAAAACCCCCATAGGAGATCAATAGTCAAAAATGGGTTTTCGTCATAGAAACCATGATTATCAATGTACCATTGAAATCCTTTTTGATCTTCATTGCCACTGTTTTTAATAAAGTCGAACATGCTTCGCTGGTTTGATGCGAAAGACGCTGATATGTGTTTAAGCAGGCAAGCAGCATAAGGATGAATGGGCAATATGCCCCGCAAATGACTGTCGTCAATACCCGCATGTTTCTTGATGCGTACTCTTGAATCGTATGTGCGTTCTTCCAAATCTGGCAATATATCATTTTCCCATTCGCCTCGAACCACCTCATCTCCTTTCTTACGCATAGCAGCTCCCATCAACTGGAATGCCATATTTTCAGGCAAGTCTATAATGCAGGTGGGTTTGATGAAACGGTCGAGAATCTTTTTCTTGTCACTGTCTGCATCGTCAAGGCCTGCTTCACTGCGGTGTGTTACAGGGATAAAACAGAATGGTTGAGTCTGACTCAACTGTAGCACACGTTGGAATCCTGTCAGACGATGAGCATTATTGCTGAAATACTCAGTAAATTCGTCCCAGATGAATACAACAGCTTTCAACTTGTTCGCCTCAATGACTTCAGTTATCCACTGACACATTGCAGAGTCATCTAAGACGAATGCCTTAATATTCTTTTCATTTGCCACCTTGAAAATCTTGTTCATCAATGTCTGCAATGCCTGGTCGGTGTATTCTTCAAGATGCTTTATAATATCATCTACACTTTCGTTGCCAAAAGACTCCTTGTAACTGCCTTTCACATAGACCTCAAAACTTTGCTTGTTTTCCTCGTCCGACAAGTATTTTATTATGCCTCCTTTCAATGCGTTTGGGCCAGCATTTTCTATTCCTGCATCTTTCAAAGCTTTCTCAATGCTTTCTTGCATAGCAAGGAATAGATCGTTGTCGCTATGTATTGACGAAGAGGCATATCGATGTGCTGTAATTATCTTCCCCTGAGATTTGGCTGCAATGAATTTGTTGCACAAATCTTGGTCTATACCAAACTGGATAAAATAGTCACGTGTTTCTTGCTCAGCTGCATCCAGCAAGTGTTTCAGAGTTAGCACGGCATGGCTTTTACCTGTTCCGTAAGCTCCTTCCACCCAAATGTTCAACTTCTGTTTGCGCTCCAATACATTAACTGTATTTTTAAGCAACTTGATAAAGGTCTCATGTGGAAAGAATTTTTTCCACAAATTAGGTTCCTTCTTGATTACATCACTATCGACCGCAGGAAAGAAGTCGGGGTCTATGTCAAAATATTTGCGATACGTATCCATTTCTCTATAGATTTAAGCAATTAGAACAAACCAAGAACATCTTGTGACGTTTTTTCTTCCTTGAGATTTACATTGTCCAGATCGTGTGTAAAGGTAGCGGAAATAAAATCGGGGTGATTCATACTTAATCCGTTCAAAATTTTAACAAGATCTTCTCTCTCAATTCCAAAAATACGGTAAGGACTCACACCGTCACTTTCAATGTGCTCGTCATATAACCTCGAAACGGTGAACTGATAGTAACCGTCACAAGCTTCAGCAAACTTGTAGAGACAATATAGAATGACCCTGGGGTCAGGATTGTTCCACGCTGTTCGAATAAATCTTGTCCCGCCATCTTCCTTTGTGGATTTTTCAGAAAATCCAAAACCTACATGCTGCAATGGTAATGCAGTAATGCGCTTAAGGGCGGCAGGTATAGACTTCTGTGCGCTTTGACTTACGCCTTCTGTTGTACTAAGCTTATTGACAATAGAGCTTTGTCCGAAGATGTCGTTGATATTGAAGTTGCGCACATACCATCCCACTTCTGGAGTGTATGCAAGATTTACCATCATTATTGCCCACGCCAATTCGTCCTCAAGGTTGCTCTCCCGAAGCCATTTGCCTAAATACGTTTCCGTATCACCGTCAATAATTCCAGCATCACGTAGGAACTTATTAAAGAATGGTATTTGTACATTACCCAGAGTATTTTCCGATTTAAACTGGTCTCCTAATTCTACATATTGACGGAACCATTCCATTTTGGGACCATGAGCTGCATAGCAGTCGATAGATCTTGATTTGTTGTTCATTTTTCCTAATCCTTTTGATAACCATAATGATTTATACACATAGCATCCAGTGTCGATTTCAAGACATTGTCCACATTTAATACAATTATCTGAAATTGATATAGTGCCATCTTCATGAAATTTCAAATTACCATATTTGCAGTTGGCCATACACACCCAACATCCTACACAATAATGACTCTTTCTGCAAATTATTCGTATTTTCTTTAAGAATGCCGAGTCTGATGGAGAATTACCATTTATCGTACGTAGCATAGTACGACCATCTGGCAAAGATGATAAAGAAATAACACGATTCTCTTTCCCGTATTCTACGTGTATTACATCATTTGAGCCAGATATACTTAGCTCTCCAATAGTCTTCAACCATTGTATAAATTGATCATGCTGGTCTCTGAAAGTTATTTCTAAATAATCACTATTCACAGATTCGTCATAATCCTTAGGTGCAATAGATATGTCGCGACCATTTTTTCTCGCTTTCCACCCGTTATTCTCAATATAACTTTTTATGCGAGCCTCATCTCCATTATCAGAAGCGTTAAGGTCTCTTATTACGTCTAATAATGGCTGCGTCGACTCATGATAGCACAAATTGTTTAGGTAATCGTTTCTGTTAGTTGACATAGGACAGACAAGACATCCTGCACGAGTGTTTCCCCGTTTGTACGCTTCATTTAGGTGCAGTCTGTTTCCATATATGTAGAGAAATACTTCTGCAGAATTCCATGAAAAAATAGGATTACAGCTATATTGGCCTTTATGCTTTGTGCCAAATGAAATATAATCATATTCACTTCTTCGTATGCTTTCATCCGCTCTTACTCCGACAAATGCCATCTCTGTTACAGAATGTTTGCCAACGATATCGTTTATAAGAAGAAGTTGTGGCGTTGTTTTGTGTACACTGCAACACCAGCGCACAGTTGCTGTAGGTGGTCCAAACAATCTCCAAGAATCAGATGGCTTTAAATGAGACTTTGCCTCATAAAAGCTGATGTTGTCCGCCTTACATTTCTGCTTGGCTAACTCTACAGAATGATAGGTGACAGGAAATTCCATGCCCGTATTACCAAAAATAACCACAAAAGCATTGTGGGGCAGTGCACGTTGCACGATGTCTAACGTAACTTCACTGTCTTTGCCACCGCTATACGATACATGGAAAATATCTACTTTGTTCTTAAATTTTATGTAGGTATTATAGGTGCTTTTGATGGTGTCTGCTACAAGACTGTCCATGATGTCTTTGTTGCGTGAAACCATAGCATCGATATCCACAGGACGCAACTTGCGACCATTTGGCTCTGGGGCTTCAATTATCTCAATTGTCGGTGAGGTGAAGAAGCTGCCGCCTTTCACGGTAGCCACATGCCGTCCATGATAGAAATAATTGTTGGCTTCTGCCCACATAAACGGCGCATCAACATTACGGTCGTATTTCCAATACTTGTCAAAGCCAAGGATGTCAAGTTCTTTGCAATATACAGGTCTTGGCTCCTTGCTAAATTGCAAGGGTGAATTGTTGAGTAGCAAGCCTCCAGTTTTATCATCCCAAGTATATGAGTACATTTTATTTCTATTTTGAATTATTAGACACTTCAATGGTTCTTGCCTTGGCAAGGACTTGTTCAATTTGTGCATAGCGTCTTTGCACAATATAGCCGTCTCTTGCTAAGAAATCAAGAGCTTTGTCCTTAACGAGAGGTATATGTTCACGAATTAGTGCAAGACTGAGGATGGTGTCAAACGGTCTCTGCGAAGAGGTAATATTATCCAACTCTGCCATATCGTTTCTGACTACAACTCCACAAATATTGTTCTTGTTCAAGTAATCTCCACGTAGCAGTTTAAATCTCTGGCTGGAAGTCAACAAAAAACTTTCCAGCAATCGCGGTGTCCAAGGGAATTCTCCTTCTGGAAATGCCACAAAATCGGAGATACTTTTCAAGGGGATAAATGGCTGCAAATTGTTACACCATAGACCTATTGCATGATCAATGGCATCAATATCAAAAAACACCTGTGATTTATTTATAAAGACATCATGATTAAGCCGGACACTATATTCTAACAAGGTTTCCAAATGATAGTTGAGCACCGTACCTAAACTCTCGGCAAGGGCATCCACTTCAGCAAGAGAATACTCGTCATGCAGTTTCGCAAAAGAGAGTAATGCGTCTTTGGCCGAAAGGCTGTTGCTATATTTGCTGATTATAGCATTGTTGAATGAGTATTTATCTTCAAATTTACATGATAATGCTTTGCGAATACCATAATCCGTCAATGCGCTATTATTCTCTATCAATGATGGCACCTCCTTGCGAATATCATCAAACAATTCGTTGTGTCCAATGAACTCATATTGTTCTATTGTTCTGTTGATAATCCTTGAAACAGCTTCCAATTCGTCATTACTTGCAACAAACATGTCAATATGGAAACGTTGATTGCGTCCAGAAGAAACAAGCTCTACTGGATGAGAGTTGAAACATCTGCGCACATTATCTGCTGGGAGGTGCTCTAATGCTTCTACTACTTCATCTTCTGTTACAACACATCCTTGATTCTTCATGTATTCCATGACCTCTGTATCAATATCTGGTTCTAAATTACGGGAACAGGTCATATAGTCTTTGAAGAAAAACCACTTATCGCCATAATAGAAACTGATGTAAGAACGTAGCATCCCTTCGTTGACAATTATACTTTCAAGCAGGTCATCCTCGAAATGCTGAAAGATGGTACTATAATAGATGTATTTTCTGCATGTTTTAAAAGTATCCTCAATGAAAGTTACAATATTTCGTTTTATCTCGTTTGGTAAAATTCGTTCAGGAACATACAACTTGTTCTCTGACACAATGCCACAAGCTTCAATATCTGTAATAAGGCATTCATCGGATTTCTGATAATCTCTTCCTGTATAATCCATGTAAAAATGTCGGAAACGCTTTAAATCAATAGAGGAATTTAAGCGGAAGCCTCTTGCGAAACGTTGACATAATACTTCTTTTATCTGACCTAAAATATAACCGTCACTAATCTCTGCTTCACACACAAAATCGAATAACAGTTCCTGTTTTGGTTCATACGCAATATGTGCAACGGGTTCTGGATATAGGCTCAATGCATCTTTCAGCAGTAATTCGAAGGTATCCCTATCTTCTAATGCCATATTGGCTATCTCGACAAACATCTTACTGGGATTCTCAAATCCTTTCTTACCATCCGTCATGCAATATTCTATTGCAGACATTTGCATTGCAATACCATTCTCATTTCTGTACTTGTCGCTAACCTCTATTCCATTTAACAGCATACGATTACGAAGCCGCTCAGATAACATCCTGACTACTTCTTTACGACTTACCTCACCTGACGCAACTTTCTCGTAAGCATCAATCAACAAGGCTGTCTCATATTTATTCCATCCTATACGAACAAATGGGGATCCCATGACTTCTATTATCGTTTCGCTTTATTGCAAAAGTATTAATTATTCAAGTTCTTCAAATCTGACGAGATCTTTGAGGTCTACGTCAAGCAGTTTCGCGGTTTTCATCAGCATCTCCAACGGAGGTTGTGACGAATTGGTACACCATTTTGATACCGTCGTTGGCGCACATCCCAGTTGTCTGGATAGCCAGAGGCTGGATTTTTTCTTCTCTACAAGTACCACCTTCAAGCGGTTGAGATCTTTGTTAGCTGCCATATTGCAATTTTAGATTAATGGCACAAAGTTACAAAATTCCTCACAGAATAAAGACAAAAGTCACTAAAAAGTTGCAAAAATCAATATTTTTAATGAATAATGTTCATTTTATGTACGAGAATTGAATGATTGTAGGGAATTTTTCGTATTTTTGCATTGTTAAAAGCGAAATTGAAAAAGCAAGCAAGAAAAAAACGAAGAACTATGCAAGAGTCCTATATACAAGTTTTGCCAGCAAGACATGGGGATGCGCTTATCTTGCATTGTAGCAAAGGAGGGAATAGGGGCATCATCGTTATCGATGGAGGCCCCTATTCAAACCCGCGATTCAATCCATTCCTAACGGAAATAGAAAGACACCTTCCAATTGATTTGATGGTGATGACTCATTTTGATGACGATCATCTTGTGGGCATCAAGAGATTTATCGAAAACCATCGCAATGACAATCCATTCCCGGTTAAAAGAATATGGGCGAATTGTGCCAAACATATTAGTTTTGATCTTTCAGAAAATCTACATACAAGCCAAGTTAGATATTGGACTTCATCCGAAGTCGTCAATCGTTTTGGAGGATTAGATGTGATAATGTGACTTTTGAAAAGAGAATCAAAATGTGTGGATAAAATGTTGCTATTTTGTTACTAAGATAATAACCAATTTCAGTTTAATCCTGTAATACAGCGTGTTACAAACATTATTCAGATAGAGCACACTACGGAGAGTATATACTACACCCCGTGGAGTTACCCCTGCAATGTTCTTGACCGTTATTCGATTGTGGTAGTTTCGAAAGTCCAAAAACAAAGCGTCAGTAACGCCTTCTAATATGTAGTGCTCCGCCTATCGGCTCCGTCATCCTCAGATGACATCGTTGCCGCAATAGGCAGATGCATCTGCAAAAGTACAAAAAAAATTGGAAAGAAATACTCTTTGGTATAAAAAACTGAAAAAAAAAAGCGCAAAAGTTTAGACGTTATAAAATAAAGGGCTTGATAGGAAATGAAGGAGCACACTTATACCGTCCCAATTTGCATAAGAAAAACATATACCTACACTGCCTACACTGAGCCTGAGTATCAGGGGGTTACAATGCTACAAGCCTACACTGGAGGTAGCACTGACAGCACCACTTATCAACATCATCAACGCCCCCTGCCCCCTCTAATCTTAGAGGGGGAGTAGATTCCGCCAGTGGCCCACTGAAGAAAATTACTCATTGAGTAGATTCCGCCAGTGGCCCACTGACGAAAATTACTCATTGAGTAAATTCCGTCAGTGGCCTACTAA
>JAEEGL015711362.1_pt1 | contig 16167 bp, 17 predicted proteins | sample 9134231 | NCBI WGS metagenome assembly JAEEGL01 (sample SAMN16246548, study PRJNA631951) | gut metagenome | biome: gut microbiome; feature: rumen; material: fiber-attached | host: Bos | place: Iran: Karaj | collected 2018-10
GGGTGTCGAGTAAAAAGGATGAAATATTCGCAGAACCGGTAAAAATATCTAAAAAACTACTCGTATTATTTGAATTCTTTGGTAAGATATTATATAATATAAAGTACAGAAGCTTACGGCCGGGCAGCCGGAAGATACAGAAAAATATTATATGGGGGTAATGGTATGAAAAAAGCAGTATCGGTAATTCTGACAGCAGCTATGACCGCATCTCTGGTCGCGTGCGGAAACGCCGGCGGAGGGGAAACGGCAGGCGGGAACACAGGAACATCACAGGCAGCAGGATCCGGGATGAAGGTGGCGATGATCACAGACTATGGTGATATCACGGACCAGTCCTTTAACCAGACTACCTATGAGGCGTGCAAGGCTTATTCGGAGGCAAACGGCACCGGATTTACCTATTACAAACCGGAAGGTGATTCCGATGCCGAGAGAGTGGCTATGATCGATAAGGCGGTGGCCGACGGCTACAACGTAGTCGTAATGCCGGGATATGCATTCGCCGGGGCGATCAATGAGACTGCAGAAACCTATCCGGATGTGAAATTTGTGGCATTGGATGTATCCGAATATGATCTGGAAGGCGACAGCTCCGATTTTAACGGAAAGACCTATGACAATGTATTTTCCGCAGTTTACCGGGAAGAACTGCCCGGGTATATGGCAGGGTATGCGGCAGTTAAGATGGGTTATACAAAGGTTGGTTTCTTAGGCGGTATGGCGGTACCTGCGGTAATCCGTTTCGGATACGGATTTGTGCAGGGAGCAGATGCGGCGGCGGCCGAGACCGGTGCTGCGGTTGAGATCAACTATGCTTACGGTAACCAGTTCTATGGCGATTCTGATATCACCGCGGCGATGGACACGTGGTATCAGGGCGGCACGGAGGTGGTATTTGCCTGCGGCGGCGGTATCTTTACCTCGGCGGCAGAGGCGGCGCAGAAGACCGGCGGCAAAGTGATCGGTGTGGATGTGGATCAGGCAGCCACCATTGACGGAAGCTACGGAAGCGGTATGACGATCACATCCGCAACCAAGGGACTGCAGGCTACGGTGCAGACTCTGCTTACTGCGATCGCATCGGACAAATGGTCTGAATACGCAGGCCAGATCAAGACGCTCGGGCTGGTATCCGCAGACGATATGAGCCAGAACTATGTAGGGCTTGCGCCGTCTACGGTATGGACCGACGGATTCTCCGAGGCGGATTACAAGCAGCTGGTATCTGATATGGTGAGCGGCAAGATCACGGTTTCGGATGATTCCTCTGCGGAACAGCCGACTGCAACGACTGCAAAGATCAATTTCCAGGGAAATATCAAATAAGAAAGCGTAACGTGCAAAAGGCCGGAGAATATAGAATTCTACGGCCTTTTTTTCAAATCATTTTCAGAATCAGGCGATGGAGGTGAGCAGGTGGAGAAGAAGAGTGAATACGCCATAGAGATGCAAAACATTACCAAGAGATTTCCCGGGATCATTGCCAACGATAATGTTACGATCCGGTTGAAAAGGGGGGAGATCCATGCTCTTCTGGGAGAGAACGGCGCGGGAAAGTCCACACTGATGAGCGTATTGTTCGGACTGTATCAGCCGGAGGAGGGCGTGATCAAAAAGGACGGTCAGGTCGTGGAGATCAAATCGCCGAATGACGCAAATGCACTGGGGATCGGTATGGTGCACCAGCATTTTAAACTGGTGCAGTGCTTTACGGTTCTGGAGAATATCATTCTGGGGGAAGAGACGGTCAAACATGGTTTTCTCCAAAAGAAAGAAGCAAGGCAGAAGGTGCTGGAACTTTCGGAAAAATACGGGCTGATGGTGGATCCGGATGCGAAGATCGAGGATATCACGGTGGGTATGCAGCAGAGAACCGAGATCCTGAAGATGCTGTACCGGGACAATGAGATATTGATCTTTGACGAGCCCACTGCCGTGCTGACACCTTCCGAGATCGATGAACTGATGAAAATCATGAAAAATCTTGCAAAGGAAGGGAAATCGATCCTGTTCATTTCACATAAGCTGGCTGAGATCATGGCGGTCGCAGATCGCTGCAGTGTTTTGCGCCGGGGAAAATACATTGGTACGGTCGATATCAAAGATACCAATCCGAACGAGCTGAGCCGTATGATGGTAGGAAGGAATGTGCAGTTTGTGGTGGAAAAGAAACCGGCAGAGCCCGGCGAGGTGGTGCTCTCCGTGAAAGACCTTACCGTGCCGAGTAAACTGCACAGCAAAAATGCGGTCAACCATGTGTCTTTCAGCGTAAGGAGCGGAGAGATCGTCTGCATTGCCGGGATCGATGGGAATGGCCAGTCAGAGCTGATCTATGGCCTGTCAGGATTGGAAAAATGCACCTCCGGAAAGATCGTTCTGAACGGGAAGGAGCTTCAGACGGCACCGATCCGGCAGCGATATGCCGCCGGTATGGGGCATATTCCGGAGGACCGGCATAAGCATGGGCTGGTGCTGGATTATTCCCTGGCGTATGATCTGGTGCTTCAGCGTTATTATGAAAGGGACTTTTCGACCGGAACCGGATTTTTATTAAAATCCCGGATCAACGCGTATGCCGAAAAATTGATCGAACAGTATGACATCCGCTCCGGGCAGGGGGCGCCGACGATCGTCAGGTCTATGTCAGGAGGAAACCAGCAAAAGGCGATCATTGCAAGAGAGCTGGATCGGAACCCGTCGCTGCTGCTGGCTGTGCAGCCCACCAGAGGTCTGGATGTGGGGGCGATCGAAGGTATCCATAAGGAGCTGATCGCGCACAGGGACAGAGGAAATGCCATTCTTCTGGTATCTCTGGAGCTGGATGAGGTAATGTCGGTTTCGGACAGGATCCTCGTAATGTATGAGGGAGAGATTGTCGGAGAGTTTGATCCCAAGACGACGACAACGGATGAGCTTGGTCTGTATATGGCAGGGGCTAAGAGAAAGGAGATCAGTGCATAATGCGTAAATTACTTGCAAAACCTGTCGTCCAGTCGATCCTGGCGGCACTGCTTTGTATCGTGTTCGGATTGCTCCTGGGGTATATCGTGCTCCTTATCATCAACCCTGCCGGCGCGAGTACGGCGATCGTAACGATCCTGAAGAACTATTTCACCTATCCTTCCGCCGCAGCCCGGGGCAAATACCTCGGAAACACACTGGTAAAGGCGGCGCCGCTTCTTATGTGTGCGCTGTCCATACAGTTCTGCTATCAGGCCGGTCTGTTCAATATCGGTGCAGCGGGACAGTATGTTGCCGGTGCGGGCGCAGCGCTTTTCTGTGCGCTGCAGCTTCATCTGCATTGGAGTTTATGCCTGCTGGCAGCGATCCTGGCTGGCGGGATCTTCGGAATGGCAGTCGGATTTCTGAAGGCATATTTAAATGTAAATGAGGTAATATCAGGGATCATGCTCAACTGGATCGGCTTATATACGGTCAATATGCTTCTGAGCGGAGTGAAGGAAACGGCAAGCCCGTATACGGTCAATCTGGCCAATGCCAATCCGGCGGCCGTGCTTCCTACGCTGGGGCTGGATAAGCTGTTTTCCAATAACAAATATGTCACGATAGCGATACCGCTGTCCGTGATCATTGCCATACTGCTCAAGATCCTGCTGTCCATGACGGTCTTCGGATATGAGATCCGTGCGACGGGTATCGCGAGAGATGCGGCGAAATACAGTGGAATGCGCGAGAAGAGGAATGTGATCGTGTCGTTGTTTATCGGCGGAGCCTTAGCGGGTATGGGCGCTGCATTCCTGTATCTGACCGGATATGAGCAGTGGTCGGTGACACAGTCCTCGGTACCGGGCATGGGCTTTAATGGTATCGCGGCTACCTTCCTTGGCGGGCTCGACCCCATCGGAACCGTATTTGCTACGTATTTTATCCAGCATATCACCAGCGGCGGCTCTTATCTGGATAAGAACATTTACCCTTCACAGATCTCGGATCTGATCTCGGCGATCATCATCTATCTGTGCGGCTTTGTTATGTTCTTTAAAATGTACATGAACCGGATACTGAAGCTTTCCGGGGGGAATACTGCTGTGGAAGAGAAGAAAACTGCAGAAGAAAAAAAGGAAACGAAGGCTTCGGAAAACGGAGAAGGAGGTAATGAATAATGTTGCTGCTTCTTCAATATACACTGATCTTTGCATCCGTACTCATTCTGGTGGCGCTGGGAGGCTGCATCTCTGAGCATTCCGGCGTGATCAATCTGGGACTGGAAGGTATCATGATCATGGGGGCTCTGGGTGGTGCGCTTACGCTGAAATATCTGTCCCCGGATACACCGGCGATCCTTATCCTGCTGCTGGTGCTTTTGGCAGCGATGTTCTGCGGGCTGGTGTATTCGCTGCTGCTGGCGGTAGCGTGCATCAATTTCAAGGCGGACCAGACACTGGTAGGTACTGCGCTCAATATGCTTGCGGCAGCGGCGGCTACCGTGATCGCTAAATCTGTAAACATCGCGGAAAACCCGGACAATGTATCATCCACGGTGCAGTATGTCCGGAATAAAAAAGCGCTGGTACTGAGTATCGGGACAAACCAGTTTAATCTGTTTATCCCGGTGGCGGTGATCGCGCTGGTGCTGATCTATGTTCTGCTGTATAAGACACGCTTCGGTCTGCGTCTGATGGCCTGTGGCGAACATCCGCAGGCGGCAGACAGTGTAGGCATCAATGTATACAAGATGCGGGCGGCGGCAGTGCTGATCTCCGGAATGCTTGCGGGAATCGGCGGCATCGTGTATATCACCGCGGGTGTGAGTGAATGGAAGTTTGAAGTCGGTGTGGCCGGCTTTGGTTTTCTGGCACTTGCGGTTATGATCTTCGGACAGTGGAAGCCGCTGAACATCGGGCTGGCAGCATTGCTGTTTGGTTTCTTCCGTGCGTTGTCGAATGTATACTCCGGTTTCGATTTTCTGGCGGCTTTGAATATCCCCGGCTCGGTCTATAATATGATGCCATATATCATCTCTCTGGTGGTGCTGGCATTTACCTCATCCAGATCACGCGCACCGAAAGCAGAAGGCATTCCGTACGATAAGGGTCAGCGGTAAAAAGGAATCAGGATCAAGGAGAAGGGACGTATGCTGAATAAATTTTGCAAAAAGCCGTTATATGCGGTGACACGTAAGCTTGCGCTTGTGGCAATGGGAACGGAGAAAGCGGATCTGGTGATCCGGGATGCAAAGCTCATCAATGTCTGTACGGCAGAGATACAGGAGCATACAGATGTGGCTGTGGCTGAGGGCAGGATCGCATTGGTCGGAGATGCAGCGCATTGTATCGGACCGGATACCAAAGTGATCGATGCCGGGGGACAGTATATCGCGCCGGGATTTATGGACGGACATCTGCATGTGGAATCCTCTATGGTATCGGTGGGAGAGTATGGCCGTGCCGTAGTACCGCATGGGACAACGGCGATCTTTATGGATCCGCATGAAATCTGCAATGTCTTCGGTTTGGAAGGTGTGAAAGCGATGATCGCAGATGCAAAACGTACACCGTTAAAAGCGATGTGCAGCGCGCCTTCCTGCGTACCGGCGGTTCCCGGGTTTGAAGATACCGGCGCTTCGATCAATGCAGACGATATCAGAGAGATGATGTCCTGGGACGGCATTGTGGGATTGGGTGAGATGATGAACTTTCCGGGCGTGACCGGCGGAAACGAGGCAGTACACGCAGAACTTGCGGAAACGCTCAAAGCGGATCAGGTCATTACCGGGCATTATCCGGCTTTTAATACCGGTGCGGCGTTGAATGCCTATATCGCGGCAGGGGCCAGATGCTGTCACGAATCCACCCGGGCGGAGGATGTGCTGGAAAAGATGCGCCATGGAATGTATGCGCAGATACGATACGGCAGCGGCTGGCGGGATCTGCCCAATATCATACAGGCGGTACTGGATGATCATATTGATGACCGTTATGCCTGTCTGGTCACCGATGATGCGCATCCGGAGACGCTGATCGAAAACGGACATCTGGATCATCTGGTACGGCTGGCGATCCAAGAAGGACTGGATCCGGTCAGGGCGATCCAGTACGTTACGATCAATACGGCAAGCTGTTTCCGGCTGGAACATGAAATGGGAAGCATCACGCCGGGGAAATGCGCAGATATCGTTTTCCTGGAAGATCTGAAAGAGGTCCGTGTGACGAGAACGATCATTGATGGTGAGATCGCTGCAGAAAACGGTGAAAGGGCGGAACTGAACGAAGAGCCTGCTTTTCCGGAACATTTCTATCATTCCATGCATGTCGGGGAGACGATCACGGAAGCATCGTTTGAGATCAAAGCGCCGGAAGAGCTGGTTTTGAATGGGACAATCAAAACGCGTGTGATCGAGAGCCTTCCCGGAAATACCATTACGAAAGAATGTATTGTTGCCATGCCGGTGCAGAACGGGATCGTTCCGGCAGCGCCGGATCTGGATGTGATCAAGATGGTTGTATTTGAGAGACATCACGAGACCGGAACGAAGGGCTTTGGTTTTGTGAAAGGCTTCGGCCTGCAGAAAGGCGCGATGGCGCAGACGGTTTCCCATGACGCTCACAATCTGCTGGTGGCGGGAACGAACGATGCGGATATGGCGCTGGCGGCAAATACGCTGATCGAATGCGGCGGCGGTATCTGCGCAGTTGCTGACGGAAAGGTACTGGCCGTGGTACCGCTGCCGATCGCAGGGCTGATGAGTGATAAGCATGTGGAAGAGGTGGCTGAGCAGATCACCCGCCTTGGGGAAGCGTGGAAGATACTCGGATGCAGCTTTGCATCACCTTTTATGACCATGGCGATCGTACCGCTTGCGTGTATCCCGGAGCTGCGTCTGACCAACCGGGGTCTGGTGGATTGCAGGAGCTTTACAGGAGCAGCCTTGTTTGAAGCACAGTAAAATATGAGTAAACGGAAGAACGGAAAGGTTTTGAACATTTGCAAAAACAGAAAGGAGATATGGAACATGAGCAAAAAGAGATTATCCATACTTGCAGTAATGATGACGGTGCTCCTGTTTTTCGGGATGCCGGGGATGTGTGTGAATGCTGCGGATGTGTTGACGTTTGCGGGACCGCTGGATTATTCACAGCCGGAAAACTGGCTGTATGACGGAGCATACCCCGAAAATGCGGTGGATGTGTTTATCGTTGCGCCGTCCGTTGATACAAAAAGCGCGGTGAACTCTGAGATCACGGAGGCATACAGACAGAGATTTGCTTATGCAATGAACCAGCAGCAGGCATTGTTTGCGCCGACGGCAAAGATCTATGCGCCGTATTACCGGCAGGCATCGCTGAATGCGTATGCACTGGACGCGGCGGCAAGAGAGCAGGCGTTAAGCAATGCGTATACCGATGTTTCCGCAGCATTCCGGTATTATCTGGAGCATAAGAATAACGGCAGACCGGTGATCCTGGCAGGTTTTTCACAGGGGGCGGATATGTGCTATCGCCTGCTTATGGAGTATTACGGGGATGCAGCGCTTCGCAGCAATCTGGTGGCGGTATATGCGATCGGCTGGAACATGACGGAAGAGATGCTCCGGCAGTATCCGCAGATCATTCCGGCACAGGGGGAGACGGATACCGGTGTGGTAGTCAGCTTTGACTGTGAAAACGGTGATGTGACAGATTCTCTGATCACGCCGGCAGGAACGAAGGCGTACTCGATCAATCCGCTGAACTGGAGAACGGACAGTGTGCCGGCAGAAGCTGCATTAAATCATGGCAGTGTAACGCAGGACAGCAAGACCGGTGAGATCAAATCGGTAGAAGTCGGAAAGTACGGTGCCTGCATCGATCCGGACCGCGGTACGCTGATCGTGTCCGGCATTGATACCACAGAGTATCCGGCAGGCCTTGCGATCTTCCCGGAAGGCAGTCTGCATCTGTATGACAACTTTTTGTTCTTTGTGAACCTGCAGGAAAATGTACAGAAACGCGCCGGGAGTTTTCTGGCGGGCAAAACAGCTGCAGCTGCTGTTTCTGCTATGACAGCAACTGCAGAGAATACGACGGCGGAGCAGAATACATTATTGGGACAGCAGGCGGTGATCAGTGAGAAGTATACACTGTATCTGGGCCTGAATGATAAAGATACCAATGAACAGATCATTCCCACGGACACGGCGCTGGAGCTGGCCAACCGGATCTGCGCAAAACATGCCGTCGGCTATACCCAGTTCAGCGCGAGAGGCGGATGGACCAATGACGACGGTACGATGGGGCATGAGAATACGATTGTTTACCAGCTTTATGATATATCCGAGACGGATCTGAAGGCGCTGCTGAACGAGCTGATCGTAGCATTCAATCAAAGCTCCGTTCTGGTGGAAAAGAGCGAAGCGGTGTATATCTACTATACCGGAGAATGAATTTTGAACGAAAACTATAGACCACAGGGACGGTTTTCCGGCTCATTATGAGCCGGAGAACCGTCCCTGTGGCTTGTCCCTGTGGCTTCGAAATGTGGCTTTACTCGCCGATGCCCTTTAACCGGCCGAACCACAATCCCTTTTTATGGAGCATATCAATCTGACTGGCTTCATCATCCGGCTCTATATTGAGAAACTCAATAAGTTCATCCTTTGTAAAGTGCTCTCCTGTAAAAGTTTCCTTACAAGCCCCCAACGGTTCGAAATCGGGCTGCTCACATTCGCTCTCTTCATAGAGGTTTCCGAACTGATCGATATAAACAATGTCGCTGCCAAATGCCCAGCCGTAACCCCCACGCCATATTACATTTATAGAGGCATCTGCTGATGAATTATCAGCAGCGGTATCATCAGCAACTGTATCATCGGCAACTGCAACGGCATTTGCATCATCGGCGGAATCTGTACTCGACTCGGATGCTTCCGACGAAGCGTCCGGTTTATCCGGCATATTCTCATCCGGATCCCTGTCGGGTTTCTCTGAAGCAGCTGTATTTTCTGCCGCTGCCGAAGCGGTTTGAACCGCTGCAGTCTCAGATTTCCCGGATGCCTGTTCCTCGCTGTTTCCACACGCAGACAGCAACAACATGCCGCTTAACATAATTACGATTGCTTTTTTCATACCTGTCTCCTTTGATGGTCTTTATTCATGACACGATCATTTCGGTCACACTTTTTTTTCGTTGACAAAGATACGGAAGCAGGAAAGGATTTTTATGGGTGAAAATAAAAAAATGTGGCTCATAAGAAAGACAAAAGACATGCTAAGTGAAAATGCAGAACGGAACAGATGGATCCCACAACAACATCTGGTAAATCTGCTTAAAAAGCAGTATAGTATATTCGGAAATAAGTTGCATATGCGACTAACCTCCGAATACAGGTAGATGTTAAAAAGGATTTTTATTGTGCAATTAAGTGATCGGGAGGACGGAATACAGTGAAAAAGATATATTCAGGTTATGAGAATCTTCCGGAAGGCACGGCCTCCGAACATATTACGGATGGCTGCCTGGTACTGGAAGGCGGGGCGTTTCGCGGTCTCTATACGCAGGGATTTCTGGATGCGCTGATGGAGAGCGATATCAATATGGCGTGTGTGATCGGAGTATCTGCCGGTGCGCTGTCTGCAATGAACTATGTATCCGGACAGATCGGCCGGTCCGCCAGGATCAATCTGGGCTTCCGGCATGACAGCCGCTATGTGGGTACCAGGGCGCTCATGCATAGCCACAGCATACTGGATATAAGCTTTCTGACGGAGGACAGAGGCATCCTGGAGCCATTTGACCGTGAGCGTTTTGAAAACAGTAAGCAGCGCTTTATCGCGGTGGCGACGAACTGTGATAACGGAAAGGCGGTATGCTTTGAAAAGGGCCGGAGCAGGGACATCATGGAAGGCGTAAGGGCATCGGCTACCATGCCGTATATCTCGCCTATGGTCTGGATCGGCGGCGTGCCGTATCTGGACGGGGGATGTACCTGTAAGATACCCTATCATTGGGCACTCCAAAACGGGTTTAAAAAGATCATTGTGCTGCGGACCAGGGAAACAACGTATCGCAAACCCGATAAGGTTTCGAAGATGGCGCGGCGTTTCTACCGGTCACGGGAGGCTTTTGCAAAGAAGCTGGCGGTAAGTAATAAATCCTACAATCGTCAATGTGACGAGATCGAACAGCTGCATATGGAAGGCCGGTTGCTCCGGATCGCGCCGTCCGAGACGGTAACAGTTGCCCGTGTGGAGAGCGATATGGAGAAGCTGGGGCATCTGTATTGGCTGGGATACCGGGACGGGATGGAGAATAACGCGCTGATCAAAAACTATCTGGGGATCTGACAAAGAAATATGCGACCAAGGGGACGGTTCTCCGGCTCATTTTGAGCCGGAGAACCGTCCCTTTGGCTGATGTTAAAACAACTGATGGTTGAGTCCGGTGAAATATAAGGTTATTGTTATTGAACCGACCGAATAGTATACTTCCGGATATAAGGTACCTTAAATACAGTTAAGGAGACAAGTAAATGGAGATTGGGAGTAAAATAAAGCAGCTCAGGTGCAGAGCTTCGTTAACGCAGGAGCAGTTGGCGGACAAACTTGGTTTGAGCGCGCAGGCAGTATCCAAGTGGGAAAATTCAGCGACAATGCCGGACATTAGTTTATTACCGGAACTGGCGCAGATTTTCGGAACTTCGATAGACGAATTGTTTGATCTGACTACAGAACAGAAGATCCGGCGTATTGAGAATCGTATGGATATTCAGGATGATCTGGAAGAAGATGTATTCCGCGAGTATGAGAGTTTCCTGAAAGAACAGATCTCAGATAGTGATAATAAGCAAAGGATTACGAGTGTGCTTGCATATCTTTATCATCATCGTATGGAATCGTATGCAAGAAAGGCGGCGTATTATGCGCGCGAAGCTATACAGATGGAGCCGGAGAAAAAGGACTGCCAGTGGATCTTGCAGAAAGCGGAGGGAAGTGCTGCCTGGGATTGGAATATTGCAAACCATAGCAGAACGATCGAGTTTTACAAAAAGCTGATAAGTGAAAGCGGCGAGAGGTTTCCGTCACCACGTCCGTATTATTATCTGATCGATAACCTGATCGCGGATCATCGGACAACAGAGGCGCGTGACTATTTGAAATGTCTGGAGGAATATCCGGAATTCAGACCGTATAAGGCAAAGGTTTATGAAGCGGCCATAGAACTCGCGGAATATAATGAGCCCAAGGCGGATGAGATAATGGAAAAGGCTTTGGCTGATCATCATGATGAGCCGGGGCTTATGTATGAAGCTGCACAGTACTATGCTCGCAAATGTGACTATGAAAAAGCGATTCAATATTATGAAGCGTCTTTTGCTGCAGAAGAGAATAAAAAGCCTCGTTACACAGATGCATTAGACGGGATCGCGGATATATATGTGATCATGGACGACTATGGAAAAGCGGCAGAGACGAAGAAACGGATACTTGATCTACTGAAAAATGAATGGGGATTTACAGAAGAGACCATAATCCATAAAACAGAAACTGAAATTCAGCAACTGAATATGCATGGAAGGGAGTGAAATGGCTGATGAAGCATTCACCTGTTTAATCATTGGAATAAATCTCATATTGTTTTCGTTTATCTTTATGATAAAAATGCGTGAAATAAGCCGGCTTCATAGGTAAAGGAAATGATCCTGAAAAGGGGCGTACTCCATAACTACAGGAGTTAATCAGAAACAAATGGTAGGACTTGTATTAAATGAAGAAGGATATGCTACATACCCTTATAATGTATTTAAGCCGATCGAAGAATATGTAAAAGGGCTGAATTGGCGGATAACCAATGTGGAATGCGGGGGAGACGGAAGTGATCATATGTTTCCATTTGAACAACAGGAAGATTCTTTCGTTGACGGGGAGACGTTGTTTGCTATGCTTAGGGAGCAATCCGAAATACAATGGTGGTGGGGAGCCTTATCGGGATTTCCGAAGGAGATCTCTTGGGATGAAATAAAAAAGAATCCGATCGTGGATCTGACTCTTCGGCAGCCCTATCTGGAGAATGTTTTGCATCATTTAGAACCGAAAGCAGTCTTGGAAGTAATTGCTTTTGACAGTACGGAAACCTATCTATTGATCGATGATCAGGAAGTTGCAGATCGGAACATTTCAGCATTTCCCAAAGCGGAAAATCTTGATAAATATGTATTTGAGAAGGCATAAGCGGATGAAAATTATGGTCAGTGCCTGTCTTGCGGGGGAAAACTGCAAGTATAATGGCGGAAATAACAGAAATGAAAAAATAATAGAATTGATCTCTCAAAATGAAGCAGTCCTTGTTTGTCCTGAGGTTCTGGGTGGACTGCCTACGCCGCGTATTACGGCAGAGATCGTTGATGGGACTGTGATCAATAAAGATGGTATCAGTGTGGACAAGGAATATCGGCGAGGCGCTGAACAGACGCTGAAGATAGCCGAACGGGAGAAACCGGATATCATCATTCTGCAGTCAAGAAGTCCGAGCTGCGGAGTGAACCAGCGGTATGACGGAACATTTACAGGAACAAGGATAGATGCACCGGGGATAACGGCAGAACTCCTGATCAAAAACGGATTTCGTGTAATAGATATAGAAGATTTGCAATGAAACAAAGATCATGCAGGGCGTTCCGGCATAGGTGATCGGGAAATATACGGTATATTCGAAGGAAACCGCTGAGGCAATGGCAAGAGCGTGTGCTGATGCATATAAGGCTGACATAGGGATAGACGTAACGGGAACGATGGGCAATATAGATCCGGCGAACAGTGGAGCTTCTCTGGCTGATCCGGAAACGCATGTTGCAAGGGAAAATGAAAGAAAAAAAACAAAAAAGATAAAAGGAAGAGAAAACGAATGAAAGAAAACGATTATCAAAAACTGGTTGAAGAATATGAAAAAATGCATTCACAAAAAGCTGATATATACCCTCTTTCGATGGAAGAAACGTATAAAGACAGACGTCGCGAGATATCGCTTGTATGCTCTAAGGATGCTGAATTTGCTGCAAAGATCAGCCTTCTTTTGAGAATGTCTGACGATGGTAATCCTTTGTTGAAAATATATCTGGCATTTCGGAAAGGGGATATGGAGTACCTTAACGATGTCATGTATGAGAATGCACAGATGGCGCAGATCACGAATGTGTCCAGCCCTGGGACAGACCATACCTATTATGCTTATAACATTATGCCGGAATTGCTTGCGGCCAATATGCCGGATAGAATAGAACGGATCTTGCCGGAAGAAAACGGGCTTGCAAAAGGCTCGTTTTCCGGAACGCCCATTGTAAATACGTTTATGGGAATCTGGTATCAGAATAAGGAACTCCTGGATGCGGGACTTGAGCAAACGGATAAGAAACTCGGACAGAAATTATCCGGATTTGAGAAAGCGTATTTAAGCTGTATTAAGGATATCGCACTAAAAGATATGACATCGCTTGAAACAGACCTGGATGAATTGTGCAAAGCCCATGTGAAACGCAAAGATTTCGATATGACGCCCTTCAGCAAAGGATTCTGCACGGAAGCCCATGCGATATATAATATGCTGCACTGGGTATACGGAGGAGAACTGGAGAATAAGGTGAAAATGCCTGACCGGAATAATTTCTGCCAGGAACTTGCTTCATGGCAGAAGGAACATGATCATCCGCATGGAAAAGTGGTTACCGTGTATCCGAATGAGCTGGATATCTTTAATAAAATGCTTTGCTGCGAACCACCGGTGATGCATCTTGTTAAGGAAGGCAGAAACCGCTTTATCGATGTTGATCGGTATGCGGCTGAAGTAGCCGGTAGGCTGCAGGAAATGGGAGCAACCTTATCTAAGGAGAAGACTTCGCCATTGGGTAAACTGCTGAAGAAGTTCAAAGGTAAATAAAACGATGAGACTTATTGACGGGATGCGCGTTTGGAAAGAATGCATCCGGCAAGAGCATAACTATATGAGGAGCCAAAATGTTAAGACCGGAAGAAGTTTGATAATGTGGTGGACGATAAACAGTATAAGGAAGGAGAAGTACTGTCGCTTTATTATTCCGAGATATGAACTCAAAGCCATAAAAAAGGGCCGTACCCCATACAGGGGGGATGAGATGGCAGGGGGCGTATCACGCTCCCGAATTTTTTTGTAACCTTTTTGCCTTTCGGATCGTATTATTGGTGAAAGGCCTTTCGGAATATGATTTTTGGGGACATTTGTTATGAGAGAACCTGTTGAAAAACTGATAGAACAGTATCAGAAGCACGTATTTGCGGCAGCGTTCAGTGTATGTCAGAATATTGCGGATGCAGATGATGTCGTGCAGGATACATTTTTGAAGTATCACTGCTCCAAAAAGGAATTTTCATCACAAGAGCATATAAAAGCCTGGCTGCTGCGGGTGGCGATCAATAAAGCCAGGGATCATACACGGAGCTTCTGGAAAAAGAACACAATATCTATGGAAGAGCTTATGATGGCGTCACCGGATCAGGAAGAACTGACGCTCGCGCAGAAAGACGAGGGGAAGAGGATTCTGGAAAATGTCATGAAGCTTCCGACGAAATATCGTATTGTGATACATCTGTTCTATTATGACGACCTTTCGGTTGCGGAGATCGCGAAGATCCTGGGTTTGAGCGAAAGCAACGTCAAAACACGGTTGTCGCGTGCCCGCAACATGATGAAAAATGAGATTCTGGAGGTAGAAGCATATGTATGAGAATGAGATCTACAGAAAAACTGTTGATATGATCGGAAGCAAAACGGTGATTACAGCCGATTTGCTGGAGAAAAGAAAGAAAGAACGGAAAAAGAGGCGATTGCAGCAGGCAGTATATGCGCTTGCGGCATGCGTGGTGTTGTTTATAGGTTCGAATGCCGTAACATATGCCATGGATGGCGAATCGTGGTTATCCTATGCCTTTAGTTCAAAGACCAGAAACGGTGGAGAGATCGCTCTTGAAGAATATACATCTGATGAGATAAACGATATTTCCCTCATATCTTTAGAGCTTAAGGGCAATGACAGTATTGAATATTTCACACAGGAAGATGGCTGTCTGTTTTTTGTTTTTGGCGACATGAAAGAGGATATCACCGATATATGCACAGGAACCGGTCATTATGATCACGAGTATTATGACGAAGACGGGATCCGTCATGTGATAGTGATCGGATGCACGAACGGAGAACCGGAGTGTGCAGAGTATATTTATAATGAGAACGGCTATGTATTCTGCCTGGCTCCCTGTATACAAAACAGCGCGGAAGAAGATGATCTGCATTTATACCTTGTCAACTCTCCGCTAGGTGGCGATATCCGATATGAAGAAGGCAAACCGGCCTGGCTGGCGAGCGCAGAAAAGGATCTTGGTCTGAGGTGAGTTCGGCCGAAAAAGCCCATCCGAAAGCTGAAAAAATGGGTCGGAAGATCCGGCGAATACACAAAACCGCTTATCATGTGGCAGGATAAGCGGTTTTTTTGATGGGCAGGGCGAATATGCAGACTTTAGCGGATTTTGAAAAATAAACTTTACAACAAGGAACAAGCGTTCTATACTGTTTTATGAGTTGACGATAGAAATATAACACAGAACAAATCTGACAGTTTATCTGCCACAAAAAATAAATAGACATAAATGGCACGATAATGTGTAATAAGACTATTAAAAGGACAGAAATGGCGTGATAAAGCTGAAGTTTATTTATGGGGAACCAGAATAGGCATTATTTATCAGGACATTACAAAAGCATATGCATCCTTTGAGTATGACAAGGATTTTCTGAAAAGCGGTATTGGCAGTACAGTTATTGTTTGAAAATCGAGAGTGGTGAAACGAGAGATAGTTTGGTCGTAAATGGAAATATGCAATATGATCCGCAGTGGAAAGTGCAGTATGAAGATGCGATAATACCACCATTACGAACGGTTTTGGATGTTAACTGCGGAGAATTTGCAGGAGGGGACAGAGTATAAATATGAGCGTTCTACAAGCATCTGATCTGAAACAGAGATTGAGTAAATATTATAAACGATTAGACAAGTTTAACGAGACTGCAAAAAGCAAATCAGAAGGGGATGAGTATAAATACTTAAAATACTTTATCAATTTCTGGTCTTATTCATGTGCTTCTGATGAAGAGATTGAAGCATTATGTATTGATACATTGAAAAGCAGTTTAAAAGAGAAA
>JAEEGL016040438.1_pt1 | contig 16167 bp, 8 predicted proteins | sample 9134231 | NCBI WGS metagenome assembly JAEEGL01 (sample SAMN16246548, study PRJNA631951) | gut metagenome | biome: gut microbiome; feature: rumen; material: fiber-attached | host: Bos | place: Iran: Karaj | collected 2018-10
AGCTCGGGATCGATGAAGTCCGCTACAGCGGAAGCCAGGACAAGCAGCCGGAGCTGGATACCTCCGCCCTGCACCTTGTCCGGGACAACTCCAAGTGCATCCTCTGCCGCCGCTGCGTAAGCGCCTGCAGAAAGCTGCAGGCGGTGGGCGTGATCGGCCCCAACGACAGAGGCTTCGCCACCCACATCGGCTCCGCCTTCGACCGGCCCCTGGCCGAGGTGGACTGCATCTCCTGCGGGCAGTGCACGGTCGTCTGCCCCACCGGCGCCCTCACGGAGAAGGACGACACGGACCAGGTCCTCGCCGCGCTGCGCGATCCCACCAAGCATGTGGTGGTGGGCGCCGCCCCCTCCGTGCGCGTCACCCTCGGCGAGTGCTTCGGGAATCCCGTGGGCACCAACGTGGAAGGGAAGATGTACGCCGCCCTGCGCAGGCTCGGCTTCGACAAGGTCTTCGACGTGAACAACGCTGCGGACCTGACCATCCTGGAGGAGGGCACGGAATTCCTTCACAGGCTGGAGAGCGGCGGGACCCTGCCCCTGTTCACCTCCTGCAGCCCCGGCTGGATCCGCTTCCTGGAGCAGGATTTCCCTGAATTTATCCCGAACGTGTCCACCTGCAGGAGCCCCCAGCAGATGTTCGGCGCCATGGTGAAGTCCTATTATGCCGAAAAAGAGGGGATCGACCCGAAGGATATCGTGGTGGTCTGCATCATGCCCTGCACGGCCAAAAAGTACGAGTGCAAGCGCGAGGAGCAGCGCCTCCCCAACGGCTGTATGCCGGTGGATATCTCCATTACCACCAGGGAACTTGGCCGCATGATCGAAAAGGCGGGCATCATGTTCAACTCCCTCAAGGACGAGGAATGCGATCCCCTCCTGGGCATGGCCACGGGCGCAGGTGTTATCTTCGGCGCCACGGGCGGCGTCATGGAGGCTGCCCTGCGGACCGTCGTGGCCAAGGTCACCGGCAGCGAGATGGGCCCCCTGGAATTCCACGAGGTCCGGGGTACGAAGGAAATCAAGGAGGCGGAGTACGCCCTGCCGGGAAAAACGGTGCGGGTCTGCGTCGCATCCGGCGTGAGCAATATCAAGAAGGTGCTCAAGGGAATCAAGAGCGGAGAGCTGCACTACGATTTCGTGGAGTTTATGTGCTGCCCGGGCGGCTGCGTCAACGGCGGCGGTCAGCCCTACCAGCCGGCAGACGTCCGCGGACACGTGGATCTCAAGGCCCTGCGGGCCAAAGCCCTGTACCGGCAGGATGAACAGAGCACATTGCGGAAGTCTCACGAGAACCCCATGATCAAGGAGCTGTACGAAACCTATCTCGGCGAGCCCGGCAGCCACAAGGCCCACGAGCTGCTGCACACGACCTACGCCGCGCAGAAGCGGTACAGAGTCTAAGGCAGGCTTTCTGCTCCGTCAGACTGCGGAAAGCAGAGAAACGGAACGATAAACAGGAGAGCATCCCATCACTTTGTGGGATGCTCTCCTTCTTTTTTGTTCGCTCCTGCCAAAGGAGCTTTGATGCCGGGCTGACGCTTCCCCGCTGCCGGGCGCGTTCGGGGTTTCACCCTATAGAACGTGCGCTCGCCGTCCGCAGCAAAAACCGCCCCCGGGCCGAAGCCCGGGGGCGGAAACTCACGTCTTATTCAGACCTTGGTTTTTTCTTGTCACCGTTTCCTGTGATCAGGGAGCGATAACGGAGGTCACGTAGATGGTGCCGGTGGGCACGCGGTTGCCGCTGCTGGTCTTGTAGATGTACTGGATGGTGATGGTGTAGCCATCATCAAGCAGCTCTTCCAGTCTCTCAAGGCTGTTGACGGCAGCGTCGCGCATGGTGTCGATGGTGGTGTCGCCGGACACGTCCACGATGGCGTTCTTGATGGTCACGCCGTCGGCGTAGTCAGCGTAGAGCTTGCCATTCTTGAAGCCGCCCTTGGTCAGGACGTCGGTCTGGGTCTTGCTGGTGGCGACCTTGGTCAGCTCGTAAACGCCGTCCTTGTCGATGTTGTACTTGTAGAAGCCGGTGGCCAGCGTCTCGTCGTTCAGGTTGGCGTCGGCGGTGGAGATGAAGGCCTCAACCTCTTCGCCCTCGATCATGAGGGTGTAGTAAGCGGTATCGGTGTTCTTGGAGCCGAAGCCCTTGTAGCCGGTGGGATCGGTGTTGCTCGTGCCGGTGCAGCTGTAGATGAACACGTACTCGTCCTCGAAGTCCTCAGGAGCGGTGGTGCCCAGGATCCACACGGTGCGGAGGTTGTAGCTGCCGCCGCTGCTGCGGTAGGAGGCAAACACGGGGTAGTTGGAGCCGGTGTTCTTCAGCTTCTTCGCGGTGGTGACCTTCAGGCCGCTGCCCACGGGCTGGGTGTAGCCGGACTTGGTGGTCAGGTAGCAGACGGTGGTGTCGCTCACGACATAGTAGGTGCCGCCGTCGCGCTTCAGGAAGCTGTTGCGGCCCTCGGTCTTGGTGAACTCGCCGTCGTACTTGCCGTCGTCGTTGTAGGGCTTGAACACGGTGTAGCCGCTGGCCTTCTTGTAGGCCTTGTACACGCCCTGAGCGCCGGTGCCGTCGCCGCCGAGGTTGTTGTACTCGTCCTTGCTGATCTTGTAGCTGACGATGTCGCCGGCCTCAGTGACAGCCTGGACCTTGTAGGAGGCAACGCTGGAGCCCCACTCGTCGTCGCTGGTGGTCTTCTTGACGTAGTTCAGGAAGATGATGCCGTCCAGCTCGGCCGCGTCAACGATCTGCAGGCCGAAGTAGTAGGCCAGGAAGCCGTAGTCATAGGACAGGTAGAACTTGACGGTGTCGCCCACGCGCACGTCGGCGGGATCGTCCTTATCGGTGATGTTGATGTTGGTGCCGCTGCCGGGATAGAAGGAGAAGCTGTTGAAGTAGTACGAGTTGATGGAAGGATAAGCGGTACGCTGAGAGATCTCCACGGTCTTGGTGGTGGTGGCGTAGAGGTAGGTCAGCTCGCCCTGAGGCTGGATCACGACATAGTCGTTCTTCTTGATGCCTTCGTAAGCGTACTCGGCGTCGAAGACTTCCTCAGTGGCGTTGTCGGACTTCTTGACGGTGATGCCGTACTCATCGATGCCGGTGACCTTGCCCACGTCGTAGCTGGTCTTCAGCACGGTGAGGACCTTGCCCTCATGGTCGAGGACGTAGGTGCCGGAGATGTAGTAGGTCTGGTCGTTGCTGGAACGCTGGCCCTTCAGGTCGTTGACGTTGTAGTACGTCATGTTGGCGTAATCGCCCTTGTACAGCAGGTCGTAGTCGAGGACGTTGGAGGCGGCGCTGACGTTGGTGTAGTCGTAGTTCGTCCAGGCGTCGAAGCTGGCAAAGGCCTGGTTCGCGTTGGCGCGGTTGGCGTTCAGCAGGTTGCGGTAGAAGTCGTTGTAGTAGGTGCCCTTGTCGAGGACCGTGGACTGGTCGTCGATCAGGTAGCACTCGTAGTAGTAGATGTGGTTGGTCTTGTCTTCCTTGCGGATGCCGCGGAAGTACACGTCGGCCTCGTGGGCGATCATGTCCAGACCGGTCTCGAAGTCGAGGTAGAGCTCAACCTTGGAGGTGCCCTTGGTGTAGCGGACCAGCGTGTAGTCGATGCCGTCCAGGGTGGTCTTGTTGGCCAGGACCTGCACGTCGTCGTCAGCAGCGGTCAGCACGACCAGATCGAACACGGTGCCGCCGAAGGGATCGGCGTAGTACATGTAGCGGTTGACGTCCACGTCCCACTTGACCTGGTCGACACGCCACAGGGTGTTGAAGACGTACAGGGCGCACTCTTCACGGGTGGCGGCCTGGTCGAAGTTCTTGACTTCGCTGTCCTCGAAGATCTTGTAGTACAGAGCGTCGGCAACGGAGTTGATGTCCCAGCCCTTGCCCTCGTACTCGCCCATGGTGCCGTAGCCCACAGCGCGGAGCAGCATGGTGGCCAGCTGAGTGCCGGTGACGTTCTGCGTGGGACGGAAGGTGCCGTCGCCCATGCCGACGATGATGCCCTTGTTGGCGCAGAAGCTGATGTACTTGGCGGCCCAGTTGCTGTCAGGCACGTCGGAGAACTTCACGTCGCCGAGGGGAAGCTTGTCGGCGTTCTCGGGGCCGAGCATCATGCGGGTGATCATGGCGGCAGCCTCGGCACGGGTGACGTTGTCGCCCGGCTTGAAGGAGCCGTCGGGATAGCCCGTCAGAATGCCCAGGCCGTTCATCACCGTGACGGCGGAATCGTAGTTGATCTCTTTCGCGTCGGTGAAGGCAGCGCCCGCGCCGATGGTGCAGAGACCAAGAACGAAGACCAGCGCCAGGATGAGGCACAGGGACTTTTTCAGGGTTCTCATGTTCTTTTCCTCCTTTTAAGATTTCCGCCGCGCCCCCAACATGAAGAAGGCTCGCCGGTCGTGAAAACGCTTGCGCGTGTTCACTCTGCATGCCGGTCGCGCAGCGGTGCTGTGCGTCCTTTTTATTGCACCGCGAGTGTACCCGAAAGCCGAAGAAAATGCAATAGGTCCGGGCCAAGTGTAACCCAAGTGTTACATAGGCTCCGCCGGGGGCCTTTCCGCCGCCCTTCGGCGCTCCCGCGGGGGAAGGGCCGCAGTCCTCGCGGACAGCCGCGCCGCCTCCCTTCCCTGCACCGCGAGTATACGCGGAATCCGGAAAAAAGCAAGAGCTTCCGGCCGGACGTAACCAAACTGTCACAAAGGGCCGGGAGCTCCGCCTGCCATATATATGGACGGAACGGCGGCCGCGCCCCGGGCCGCTCCCGCTGCCCGTCTGCATTCGGATATCCGCCACACTTCATTCCATATCCTTCCAACAACGCTCCTGCGGCGCGTATTTCCGCCTTTTTCCGGGAGGGCGTAACCATTTTCTTCCTCAAAAAACCATTTTCTGTATTGACCGGATTGATATATCTTGCTATATTTATATCGTTTCCCCTCCGGCAGCCGGGAATCTGCCGGGCGTTATCTGATGCGAAAAATTCATTATCTAAGGAGGCAACCCAGTGAAAACGAACGCAAGGAAGCTGCTTTGTCTGCTGCTCTGCCTGTGCCTGAGTCTTTCCCTCTTCGGCGCGGCGGCAGCCGGACTGGACAGCTTCAAGAAGGTCAGGAGCTACAAGGCCGGGACCTTCTCCGACGTGGCCGAGAGCGACTGGTACAGCGAGAACGTCGCGGCCATCTACGAGCTCGGACTCATGGTCGGCCAGGGCGACGGCACCTTCGGCGTGGGCCGGAACCTGACCGTCGCCGAGACCCTGGCCGTGGCCGCCCGCCTGCACGCGATCTACAACGGCAAGGACGCGGACTTCGTGCAGGGCAAGCCCTGGTATCAGGTGTACGCGGACTACATCGAGGCCAACACCGCCCTGAGGGTCCGTGACCTGACGATGGACGCCGCGGCGACCCGCGGGCAGTTCGCCACGTTCCTGTCCGCCGTCTTCCCCGACGAGGCCCTGAAGGCCATCAACAGCGTCGCCGACGACGCGATCCCCGACGTGAAGACGGGCGACCCCGACGCGAGCGCCATCTACCGGCTCTACCGCGCGGGCATCATCATCGGCATCGACGACGCCGGGACCTATGCCCCCGGCAGCGCCATCAAGCGCAGCGAGGTGGCGGCGATCGTCACCCGCATGGTGGACGAGAGCCTCCGGAAGACCGTCAAGCTGGGCTCCGCCTTCACCGTGACCTTCGATCTCAACTACGGCGACAAGGGCGCCCTGACCACCGTCTCCGTGGCGGAGGGCAAGACCGTCGCCCGGCCGGCGGATCCCAGCCGCACCGGCTACGAGTTCCTGGGCTGGTTCACCGCCGCCCGGAACGGCAGCGAGTATGACTTCGGCAAGGCCGTCACCGGCGACCTCACCCTCTACGCCCACTGGGCCGAGGCCAAGGAAGAAGAGGACGACGGCGGCTTCTACGACGACGGCGAAGAGGAAATCCCGGATCTGGAGAGCGCCGAGATCCTCCGCAACGGCGCGGCGGACGTCTACGCCGTGGCCGACGACGTGCTGACCGTGAAGGTCCTGCCCGAGAACGCCGAGTACACCGTGCGCTGGCTGGCCGGCAGCACCGTGCTGGGCGAGGGCGACAGCTACACCGTCAGCGCTCTGAACCTCGGCCAGAGCATCGTCGCCGAGGTCACCGGCGCCGGCGGCTATGACGGCACCGTGACCAGCGCCGCCCTGCCCATCCTGAACAGCATGAGCTTCGACGTCTCCGCCTCCGATCCCGACGCGGCCCCCGTGGCCTTCACCGGCGCCGCCGCGGTCACCTTCCTGGACGGCGAGGGCAACGAAGTGGCGGTCAGCGGCGACAGCGAGATCACCCTGGAGATCACCCCCAAGGGCGACACCGACGCCGACGCCGCTCTTGACGGCGAATCCGAGGAAAAGACGGACGCGGCCGCCGCCGCTCTGGCCGCCGCCAGCGGCCAGGATCTCACCATCACCTACGAGGACGTGAAGGACGAGATCGGCTACACCGCCGTGGAAGTGGCCCTGACCCTGACCCAGGACGGGGAGGAGACGGAGCTGCATCCCGTGGGCGAGACCACCGTTACGCTCAGCAAGGAGAACCTCGGCCTGGACGCCGACGCGGATCTCAGCCTCTTCGTGTTCTTCGCCTCCCACACCAACGCGGCGGGCGAGGAGGAGGTCGTGGCCGGTGAGCTGGTGACCGTGGACGGCGCGGACTACATCCGCTTCACTCTCAACGGTCTCAGCCGCATCTGGCTGGGCAACGTGCCGCCCCGCACCGTCACCTTCGACGCCAACGGCGGCGCGCCCACTCCCGAGCCCCAGAAGGTCAAGTTCGGCGGCTACGCCGCCTACGTGGAGCCCCCGCTGCGGGAGGGCATGCTCTTCATCGGCTGGGACCACGACCTGAACACCGAGAACATCATCCATGACATCACCGTGAAGGCTCTGTGGACCGAGGGCCACATCGCCCAGGACGGGCAGCTGACCGGCCGCTGGCTGGTCTCCGGCTCCCCCGTCAACCCCACGGTGACCACCACCGTCTCCAACGGCATCGTGAACCATCTGCTGGATGGCGACAGCTACGACGCGAACCTGAGCTATGAGCTCACCGTGGGCGCTCCCGCCGGCGCCGTCGCCTACACCGTCGACGTGTCCGCGGAATCCGCCGCCTCCTCCACGAACGTCCGCACCATCGCCGAGGCCGGTCTGCCCAAGCTCACCGTGCGGGCCACCGACGCCAGCGGCAACGTGCTCAGCGTCAACACCGCCATCTACATCAAGTGGATCGGCGAGGACGGGACCGCTCTCGATCTGCAGTCCGCCCGGGTCATCATCCGCAAGAGCAGCGCCCCCACCCCCGGCAGCTACGACACCGAGACCTACACCGAGACCGTGGCCGTGAACCGCGGCATCGGCACTGCCGAGGTCTGGCTCACCGACGGCCCGGAGGGACAGGACGACTACGTGGCCTACGTCAACGGCTACCTCAACGAGCGCAGCACTTCCGACGGCGAGACCGAGTATTATCTCCGCCCCTACTTCAACTTCAACCGGAACTTCAACTACCGCAACGACGCGGGCGAGCGGATCCGCACCGACGCGGCGGACTACCGCACCCTCAAGATCGTCATCTCCCCCTTCGAGGGCCAGCGCTTCACCACCCTGCCCGAGGTCAGCGCCTACTACCGCAAATACGGGGAGGACGGCCGCAGCACCAGGGTCGACTACAGCTTCGGCAGCGTCACCCTGGAGGACGGCAAGATCGTCCTGACCGGCGAGAGGCCCACGGACTCCGGCGACACCTACACCTACCTCTACGTCACCCTCACCCTGAACGGCGTGAGCACGCAGATCGACGTCCATATGCGCAACGCCTCCTCCTCCGTCGAGCGCACCTCCCGCAACTGCGAGACCTGGGACGAGGTCCTGGCCGCCGTGGCCGAGGGTATCCAGCGGATCTACTACGAGGGCTCCCAGGACGTGATCCTCACGACCACCCTGACCGTCCCTGAGGACGTCAGCATCGAGATGTGGAGCCGGAACTTCACCGTGGGCAACGGCGGCAAGCTGATCCTGACCGTGGGTGCTGAGGCCGGCTCCGACCTGTACGCCAACAGCGTCACCGTGGCCAGGGGCGGCGAGATCACCACCGTCCTCTCCGACACCGTGACCGGCACCCGCCACGTCCCCTTCGTCATCGGCGAAGAGGGCGGCATCACCGTGCAGAACGGCGGCAGGATCTACGTTCCCGACAGCGACGTCCTCCACGTTCAGAACGGCGCCGGCGGTTTCATCGTGGAGCAGGGCGGCGAGATCGTCGTGGAGGGCACCTTCTACAGCTACCGGGACTCCGGCAGCGAAACGATCAGCATGCTGTCCGGCACCCTCACCGTTTCCGACTACGGCGACGTCGACTTCGACGATACCCTTGAGGTCAGCGAGACCGGCGTCATCGACGTGACCGACCGGGGCAGGCTGGAGATCTACGCCGGCCTCATCAACCGTGGCACCGTCAACTGCGGCGGCAACTCCGCCACCCTCAGCGGCCGCAGCGAGAACTACGGCACCATCGTCGTGACGCAGAACTACCTCAGCATGCTGAACACCGGCTACACCGTGGTCAACGAGGGCACCATCCAGGTCGCCTCCGGGGCTACCCTGGACTGCACCGGCACCGTGCTCCTGAACAACGGCAGGCTCACCGGCACCGGCACGCTGGAAAACGGCGAATTCTTCGACACCACGGACTACGACAACGGCATCGAGTACGTGGAATCCACGAACAACCGGCCCAACGACTACAGCCGCTATATGTTCGTGCGGGATCCCGCCGACTCCGTGGAGATGATCCACTTCATCGGCGCCCTCACCGGCAGCGGCACCTGCTCGCTCACCATCATTCGCTGAGCCCGCGGGAACGGCAAACCGAATCGCGCGGGGGAAGCCACCATGGCTTCCCCCGCCTTTTTCCTTGCCTTTTTGCCCGTATTCCGATAGAATCACATCAAAAAACGGGAGGCGTCCATATGTTTTACGAAACTGCGAAAAACGACCACGGGCTGGCGCGGCCGCCCTTCAAATCCTGCGTGGTGCCCCGGCCCATCGGCTGGCTGAGCACCGTGAGCCCCGAGGGGGTGGACAACCTGGCCCCCTACAGCCAGTTCACCAACCTCACCTTCGATCCGCCCTACGTGCTGGTTTCCATCAACCGCACCCCCGCAGGCGGGCGGAAGGACACCGCCGCCAACATCGAGGCCACGGGGGAATTCGTCTACAACATCGTCCCCTGGGCCCTGCGGGCCGCCATGAACGTCACCGCCGCCCCCTTCCCCCCGGAGGTGGACGAATTTGAGAAGGCCGGGCTGAAAAAGGCCCCCTGCAGGCTGGTGAAGCCCTGCCGGGTGGCGGATTCCCCCATCAGCCTGGAATGCCGCTTCGTGCAGACCATCGTCCTGCCCGGAGACAGCAAGACCGGCACCGTGGATATCATCATCGGCAAGGTGGTGGGCGTCCACGTCGCGGACGAGGTGATCCTCCCGGACGGGAAGATCGACATGGAGAAGATCCGGCCCCTGGCCCGGATGGGCTATTCCGACTATACCTCCGCCGAGCACGTTTTCGAGCTGGCCCCCTCCGACCGGGCCGACGACGCCCCCGGCATGGCCCGCCTGGGCCTGGAGGGCGCCACGGGCCAGGTGCCCTGAGGCGCAAAAACACCCCGGCAGCGGTCCGCTGCCGGGGTACGTTTTATCCGAAGACTATTTCGACCGGATCACCTTGATCCATTTGCCGCTGCAGTAGCGGATGAAGCAGACGATGCCCTTCAGGGGGAATTCCACGTTCAGCAGGAAATAGACCCAGCCGGGGCTCAGGTGCCACACGAAGCCCGCCAGGGCCCCCAGGGGCAGGGAGATGAACCACACGCAGCTGGAATCCGCCAGGAGCAGGAAGCGGGTGTCCCCGCCGCCCCGGAGGATGCCCTTGGAGATCACGAAGGCCACCATCTGCAGGGGGAGCATGCAGTAGGTGAGCAGGAGCATGGTGCGGGCGATCCGGGCCGTCTCCGGCTGGATGGTATACAGGCGCATATAGGGCCCCGTGAGGCCCAGCAGGATGGGGATCACCGCGAAGCCGAAGAGGAAGGACAGGAGGATGTAGGTGTTCCCCTGCCGCCTGGCCAGGGGGATGTCCCCCTCCCCGATGGTATTGCCGATGACGATGGCGCTGGCCCCGGACATGCCGCTGTTGATCACCGTGATGAGGCGCACCAGGCTGCCGGAGATGGAATTGGCGGCGCTGATCTCCGCGGAGATATGCCCGTAGATCACCCCCACCAGGCTGAGACTCAGGCCCAGGAGGGTGTCGCTGAAGAGCACCGGCAGGCTGAATTTCACGTACTGCCGCCGCAGGTCCCCGCCGGGAAGGAGAAAATGCTTCAGCCGGAAGCCGAAGGCGTCCTCCTTCACGGCGAAATAGCCGAAGACGAAGAGGAACTCGAAGGCCCGGGCGATCACCGTGCCCACGGCGGCGCCCACCAGCTCCAGCCTGGGCGCGCCCAGCTTGCCGAAGATGAAGACCCAGTTGAAAAAGATATTCAGGAAGAAGGCCGCGGCCGAGCCGATGAGGGGCACCCGCACCTTCCCCACGCTGCGCATGAGATAAGTGGCCGTGGAGCTGAGGCCCGAGAGCAGGAAGGTGACGCCGATGAGCCGCATATAGGCTTCCCCGGCAGCGATCACCGCCCCGTCCCCGGTGAAGATGCGCAGCAGCAGCCTCGGCCAGACCGCCCCCAGCAGGGTGAAGACCGCGCTGATGGCCGCCGTCACCCGCAGGGACATGGCCGCCGTCACCCTCATGGGCGCCTTCTCGCCCCGGCCCCAGAACTGGCTGGACATGACCACCGCCCCGCTCCCCAGCCCCATGCAGATGAACTGGAAGAAGGCGTAGGCCTGGTTGGCGAAGGCCGCCGCGGCGATGCTCGTCTCCCCGAAGGAGCCGATCATCAGGTTGTCCAGGAAATTGATGCCGATGCTGATGAGCTGCTGGAGGATCACCGGGAGCATCAGCACCAGGGTCTTTCTGTAGAATTCTCTGTCCCTGCCTACGAACATGGGTTTCCGCCTTTCCCGCCGGGCTTTGCCAGTCCCGATCCGCGCCGCCGTCTCACCCGAAGAGCTCGGAAGCCTTTGCGGCAAAGCGCGTTCCGAAAACGCGGAAATTCTCCGCATAATGCTCCATGCCGTTGTGCTTTTCCGCGTTGCCGTTCACGCCCACGGGCCCCAGGTGGATCACCGGGCGGCCCAGACTCCCGCCGCCGGAATAGCAGAGCATGCCCCACACCAGCTCGGTGGCCAGGATGGCCTGGAGCACCAGCTCCGCCCCGCCGTGGGTATACTGCTCCGTGGCGAAGGCCCCGCCCAGCTTGCCCGCCATGGCGAATTTCCCCCCGGCGGACATGAGCCAGGAACGGAGGTCAGGGGTCATCTGAGCCGCGTAGACCGGGCAGCCGATCACCGCGCCCCGGGCCTCCTTCACGAAGACTTCGTCCTCCTGCCCGATCTGGAACGCCCGGGCCTCGACGCCCGCCGCGGCGTTCATCCCTTCCGCGATCCACTCCGCGGCCTGCTTCGTGTTGCCGCTCTTGGAATCGTAGAGCACTGCCAGCTTCATCGCGTTTTCCTCCCTTGTTCTCTCTTATTTCTTCATGCGGCCGCGCATCCAGGCTTCCGTCGCCGGGGAGACGGTCTCGTTTTCCGGCCGCATCACGTCTCCCTCCATGGCGGAGACAAGGTCGAAGCGCATATGGCCCGGCGCGTCGTTCTTCGAGGGCCAGACGGGCAGGCCCTCCCCGTTGGGATCGCCGGTCCTGACGAAGTTCATCCAATAGCGGTGCATCAGCTTTGCCAGATCCCGGTCCTCAGCCGTGTACTCCGGCCGGAAGCCGAAGTCCGGAGAAGCGTCCAGATTATCGAAGACATAAGGGATCTCCGCCCCGTGGGAGGCCCCCATGGGGCCCAGCCGCCGGGCGAAGACGTATTGCCAGGTGGGGATGCCGTAATCCCCGGCGCGGATCTTCGCCCAGGCCAGGGTCCGCCCGTACCAGTAGTCCCGGGCCAGGGCGCTGGCCTGCCTGTTCTCGTCCCCCTCCCCGGCGTAGAGGTCCCCGGGGATGCCCAGGCGCTCCGACACGATGGACACGTAGTCGCCCTGGAAGCGGCTCCCCTCGTCCAGGTTGCTCCCCAGGATCGCGGGGATGGGGGCGCTTTCGTTCCTCAGCATCAGCTCCCCCTGCCGGTCCGGCAGGAAGGCCCCGTCGATCACCGCGGCGCAGACCTGGCGGAGCCGCCGGGACATGGGATCCCCCTCGGCGTAGAGCTCGGGGAAGGGGATCTTCCGGAATTCCTCCAGGGTGGCGCAGCCGAAGCTCTCCGCCAGGGCCTTGCCCCAGCCCTCCGCCTCCGCCGCGGGCACGTCCCGCTCCGGCTGGAAAACGTCCCCGCTCTGGCAGATGGCCCCGTGGAGGTAGCCCCGGGCGGAGGGCGCGTTCATCAGGGCGCAGCAGCTGGCGCTGCCCGCGCTCTGGCCCGACACGGTGACCCGCCCCGGATCGCCCCCGAAGGCGGCGACGTTGTCATGGAGCCAGCGGAGGGCCGCCAGCTGATCCCGGTGGCCGAAGTTGCCCACGAAGCCGTCCGGGTCCTCGGCGCGCATATCCGGGTGGCACATGAAGCCGAAGAGCCCCACCCGGTAGCCCACCGTCACCAGGATCACCCCGTCCCGGGCGCAGGCCCTCCCGTCGGTGGCGGGACTGTCGGCATTGCCCCCCTGGAGGGCGCCGCCGTAGAACCACACCAGCACGGGGCAGGGCTCCTTCGGCTCCGCCGGGGCCCAGATGTTCAGATACAGGCAGTCCTCGCTCATGAGGTGGTCCTGCTGGCTGCTGCCGGGAAAGAGCATCTGCACCGGCATGGGCGGCGGCGTCAGCGCGTCCCGCACCCCCCGCCAGGGCTCCGCCGGCTGCGGACCCCGCCAGCGCAGGTCTCCCGTGGGCGGCGCGGCGAAGGGCACGCCCATGAAGATGGCGGCATCCCCCTCCACGTATCCCCGAAGCCGTCCCTCCCGGCATTCCACGATCCTCGTTTCCATATCCGATTCCCCTTTCTGTTCTTTTTTCTTCATTATATTTCCCCTGCGGCAAAAACTCAATGGGAAACCCCTCTTTCCCAAAGGCGTCCCCTGCGGTATACTGAGGAAAAAAGCTATGGGAGGGTCGGGCATGGAAAAGAAAAAGCCCCTTTCCGACATCCACGTGGAGGACTATCTGGAGGAATACGCGGGCCGGGAGAAGACCGCGGCGGACGCCTTCTTCACCGGCGGCCGGGAGAAGGAAGCCCTGGACGGGCTGTGGCACTACGCCGCCGACCCCTACGACACCTGCCTGCGGCAGCATTGGTACGAGGCCCGGGGGGTGAACGCGGCGGGCTTCACCCTGCCCCTGGACTTCGATTTCGAGGGCTGGCCGACCATGACCCTGCCCTGCTGCTGGAACACCGCCGCGCCGGAATTCTTCTGGTATGAGAGCACGATGGTCTTCACCCGGCGCTTCCGTTATCTCCCGAAAAAGGCGGGGGAACGGGTCTTCCTCCGGGTGGGCGCGGCCAACTACGCCCTCCGGGTCTTCCTCAACGGGCGGTATCTCGGCTCCCACACCGGGGGCTCCACCCCCGCCTTCTTCGAGCTGACGGAGGCCCTGCAGACGGAAAACCGCATCCTTCTCACGGCGGACGCCTCCCGCCGTCCCCGGCAGGTGCCCCCGGAAAACACCGACTGGTTCAACTACGGCGGCGTCTACCGGGAGCTGGAGCTCTACCGGCTGCCCGGGACCTTCATCCGGGAATTCTTCGTGCGCCTGAAGCCCGGAAGCACGGACAGGCTCCTTATCTCCCTGCGCCTTTCCGATCCGGCGGAGGGAGAGGCGGTCTTTTCCCTGCCGGAAAAGGGCGTCGAAGCGTCCCTGCCCGTGTCCGGCGGGACGGCGGAGGCGGAGATCCCCTGCCCGGTGCAGCTTTGGACGCCGGAAGCGCCGAAGCTCTACGACGTGGCCCTGCGCTTCGGGGAGGACCGGGCGGAGGACCGGGTGGGCTTCCGGGATATCCGCACGGAGGGGCTGCAGATCCTGCTCAACGGAAAGCCCCTGTTCCTCCGGGGCGTCTCCTGCCACGAGGACGCGCCGGAGCGGGGCAAGGCCCTGACGGAGGAGGACTGCGAGCAGGCCATTCTGGAGGCGAAGGCCCTGGGCTGCAATTTCATGCGCCTGGCCCACTATCCCCACACGGAGAAGATGGCCCTCCTGGCCGACCGGCTGGGCATGCTCCTGTGGGAGGAGATCCCCGTCTACTGGGCCGTCCGCTTTTCCGACGGGGCGGTGTACGCCGAGGCGGAAAACCAGCTCTCGGAGCTGATCCTCCGGGACCGGAACCGGGCCAGCGTGATCCTCTGGTCCGTGGGGAACGAGAACGCGGACACGGACGAGCGCTTTTCCTTTATGAGCCGCCTGGCCGCGGCCGCCCGGGAACGGGACGGCAGCCGCCTCATTACCGCCGCCTGCATGGTGAGCGCGGACAACCGCATCGCCGACCGGCTGGCGGAGGTCCTGGACGTGATCGGCCTCAACGAGTATTTCGGCTGGTACTCCCCGGACCTGCGGCAGCTGCCGGAGCTCTTCGCCCGGAGCCGCCCGGCCAAGCCGGTGATCATATCGGAATTCGGGGCGGACGCCCTTTTCGGCCACCACGGCACCGCGGAGGACAAGGGCACCGTGGAATGCCAGGCGGAGATCTACCGGCGGCAGACGGCTGAGCTGGCGAAGATCCCCTGCGTGCGGGGCATGACCCCCTGGATCCTCTACGATTTCCGCTGTCCCCGGCGCACCCACCCCCTCCAGGGCTACTACAACCGCAAGGGCCTGGTGGACGCCGACCGGCGGCGGCGCAAGCCCGCCTGGTACGTGCTGCGGGATTTCTACGAAAAAAAGAAGGCCGAGGAGTAAAACCCCCGGGCCGTCACCTCCGCAATTCCCCCATGCTTGCAGAAACGTTGCTCTGACAGTCTGAACGGCCGCCGCTCCCTCCCGGGAGCGGCGGCCGCCGTTTCCTGATGATTCTATTTGTTTCCCGCCGCCAGGAGACCGGCCACGAGGACGGCCAGGGTCCCCACGTCCCGGGCGGCAACGGCCTTGTCCGCGGGCAGGGTGACGCCCAGCTCCCGCTCCATGGCCTGGAACAGCAGGGCCTTCTTCACCGTGGCGGAGGTGGCCCCGGCGCAGCTCCGGGCCGTGTCCAGGACCGCCGCCAGCTCCGGCGTGACCTTCATCATATGGGCGAGGCTGGCCTCCGTCAGCTCCCGGATATCGTCGCTTCGGCAGACGTCCTCCGGGAGCATGTATTTATGGAGGATGTAGGCGCGCAGATGCTCCTTTACGAAGGCCGCGTCCGGCGAAGCACATTCCCGGAGGCAGCGCGCCTCCCGCGCCGCCGCGGCGGTATGCTGCAGCAGCGCCTCCCGGACGCGGTCCCGATCCGCCGCGCTCAAAGGGAGAGCAGCGGCTCCACGCCCAGGACCTCGGCCAGCCGGATCAGCGCGTCGGTGCAGTCGCCGTAGACCAGGGCCACGTGGTTGCCCACCAGACACTGCTTCTTGTAGCAGTCCAGCTGGTCCTTCACCCGGAAGATCACCAGGTTGTTGCAGTTGTTGGCCTCGTAGCCGTCGCCGCAGACGATGTCGCCCCTGGCGATGAAGAGCTTGGAGCCGTCGGGGCTGAAGCGGCACATGGTCACGGTCTGACCCGCGTCCTGGGTGAAGTCGTAGCGCAGGACCGCGCCGAACTTCTGCTCGTGGGCGAAATGGCGGAGGGCGTATTTGCCCTTCTTCTTGGGATCCCGGTAGCAGCGGTTGGCCACGCTGTGCTCCATGACGTAGAGGTTGTGGGGATCGTCGGCGATCAGCTTCGCCTTCACCTCGTCGGAGGGCCAGCGGGCCAGGGACATGAATTCGCCTGTGGAATCCTCATAGGGCAGGGGCGTGGTGTTGCCCATGTAGGGGCTCATGCCGGAAACGGCGATCAGCGCCTGCTGGCTGAGGACGGAGTCGGCGTCGTACTCGCAGGAGGAGGGGATGCCCTGCTCCAT
>JAEEGL016294309.1_pt1 | contig 16167 bp, 20 predicted proteins | sample 9134231 | NCBI WGS metagenome assembly JAEEGL01 (sample SAMN16246548, study PRJNA631951) | gut metagenome | biome: gut microbiome; feature: rumen; material: fiber-attached | host: Bos | place: Iran: Karaj | collected 2018-10
CGCTTTCGGCGCAGCATCGTAATTACATCACGGAATGGCTTGCGTCTCAAAGAATTTCTTTGAAGAATCATTAAAATAAGTATTTTACAATTAGAACCCGCCGGACTATAGTTAAGTCAGGATCGTCCGGACGGCGCAGTGCCCGCGCCCCCGGCGGACCGCTATAGCCCTCTCCGCGCCCCTTTCCGGCGCGGCTTTTTTTGTGTGTCAATAGGGACGGTTCTCGCTTGTGTCAATAGGGACGGTTCTCGCTGACACATTCATTTTGCTCCGACCGCTTTCTTTATCGTTTCCTGACCTTTGACGTTGACACCCGGCCGCCTCCGTAATAGAATGACGGCAGAAGAAACGGAGGTGATCCGATGCCAAGACAGCCTCGACAGCACAGTGAGTCTGGCTATTTACATCTGATCGTCCGGGGAATCGGCAAACAGCTCCTGTTTGAAGAACAGGAGGACAGTCATTTCTTTTTATCTCTTCTGAGACGCTATTCTGCTGAAACATCTGTTTCCGTGCTGGCCTACTGCCTGATGGAGAATCACGTGCATCTTCTCGTTCGGGATGAACAGGGTCAAACCCCGCTTTTGATGAAAAAGCTCGGTGTCAGCTATTCCAGCTATTTTAACCGGAAATATGAACGCAGCGGACATCTGTTTCAGGATCGGTACAGAAGCGAGAACGTGGAGGATGAAGCGTATCTTCTGCGTGTGTTCCGCTACATCCTGAAGAATCCGGAAAAGGCAGGGGTTTGTCCTGCAGCGGCATATCCGTGGAGCAGCATCTCGCAGTTCGGAGATGCGGATGCTTTCACAGATACGAAGCTCCTTAGAGAATTGATTGGAGATGAAGAACAGTTTGCCGCTTTTCTGGCCGATGGGAATGATGAACGATGCATGGAGTTCGAGCAGCCCAGGCGGGACGACGAATGGGCGAAACGCGTTCTTCGCGAGTATCTGAGCGGGCAGAGCGGAACGGTTCTGCAGGTTTTTGAGCGAAGCAAAAGAAATGCTGTCCTCAGGGCATTAAAGAATAAAGGCCTGTCTGTACGCCAGCTCGAGCGTCTCACCGGAATCAACCGCGGTGCGATCCAGAGAGCATAAGCGCCATCGATGAGTATCGTCACTGCCGACATCGTCCCTGTCAAAAATTGTGTCAATCAGAACCGTCCCCACTGACACGTTTTGTACTATTTCAGGAAAAGACCGGTTGTTTTGTTAAAAATGCAACGGGACTGTTAATTTATTTTCAAAGAAATGGTATAGTACGCTCGGAATGAAGAAAGACGGCACAGAGGCGAAGCGCATACGGATCCGCATCCGGGGCATCGTCCAGGGCGTGGGATTCCGGCCTTTCGTGAACCGGCTCGCCGAGGAGCTCTCGCTCTCCGGCTGGGTGCGGAATACGAGCGCCGGGGCTGAGCTGGAGCTTTCCGGAAACGGGGAGGCGCTCCGGCTCTTTCGTGAGCGCCTGGTAAAGGAAAAGCCCGTGCTTGCCTTCTACGAGTCGGTCGATGCACAAGAGCTTCCTTTTAAGGAGGGGCTTCCCGCCGGCTTTTCGATCCTGAGCTCAGAGCGGCAGCAGGAGAGGAATACGCTCATCTCCCCGGATATCGCGACCTGCCCGGACTGCCTCCGGGAGCTATTTGACCCTTCGGACCGGAGATACCGCCATCCTTTTATTAACTGCACGAACTGCGGCCCGCGCTTTACCATCATCAAAGACGTGCCCTACGACCGCGACAAAACGACCATGGAAAACTTTCCCATGTGCGGGACCTGCCGCCGGGAGTACACGGACATCCGCGACCGGCGCTACCACGCGCAGCCGGTGTGCTGCCCGGACTGCGGCCCAAGGCTTTTCTTCCTCGGCGAAGACGGAAAGGAAGCGGAGGGCGATCCCATCGAAGCGGCAAAGCGGCTCCTGCTTTCGGGCGGGATCCTGGCGGTGAAGGGCCTCGGCGGGTTCCATCTGGCGGCGCTTCCGGACCGGCCGGAGCTCGCGGAGAAGCTCCGGCAGAGGAAGCACCGCGACGAAAAGCCGTTCGCGCTCATGTGCAGGGATCTTTCGGAAGCGGAGCGCTTCTGCCGCATCGGCCCGGAGGAGCGGAAGCTCCTCGAAAGCCCGGCAAGGCCCATCGTCCTTCTGGAAAAGAAGGAAAGAGATGATTTCTCCTGGCTTTCGGAGAACGGCAGGCTCGGGATCATGCTCCCCTACACGCCGGTGCATTTCCTGCTCCTCGAAAACGAGCCGGGGACGCTCATCATGACGAGCGCGAACCGCTCCGAGCTGCCGATGCTGAAGGAAAACGACGAAGCGCTCACGCTCCTTTCCGGGATCGCGGACGGGTTCCTCCTGAACGACCGCGGCATCCACGTGCGCTGCGACGATTCGGTGCTCTGGTGCGCGGAGGGACATGAATACTTCGCGCGGCGCTCCCGCGGCTACGCGCCTTTCCCGCTCACGGTTTCGGGAGCTTCGAAAAGCATCCTCGCCTGCGGGGCGGAGCAGAAGGCGAGCTTCGCGCTTTCAAAGGGGGCGCACGTCTTCCCTTCGCAGCACATCGGCGACTTAAAGAACGCCGAAACGCTTGAAAACTACGAAACGCAGATCCGCCATTTCGAGCGGCTCTTCGATATAAAGCCGCGGGCGCTCGTCTGCGACCTGCATCCGGACTACCTGAGCACGTCCTACGCGGAAGACCGCGCCGCGGCAGAGGGGCTTCGGCTCATCCGCATCCAGCACCACTGGGCGCACATGGCGTCCTGCATGGCGGACAACGGCCTCGAGGGGCCCTGCATCGGCATCGTCTGGGACGGCGTGGGGCTCGGCACCGACAAAAAGGCCTGGGGCGGCGAGTTCCTGACCGGGGACTTCGGCGGCTTTTCGCGGCGGGGCTCGCTCCTCTCGTTCCCGCTCCCCGGGGGCGACCGGGCCGTCCGGGAGACCTGGCGCACCGGAGCTTCGCTCCTTATCGGCGCGTTCCGGGAGGATGCTTCCGGGAGAGGCGCTTCGGGGGCGCTGCCCTTTACGGCGCTTACCGGGGAAGAGCTTTCCCTTGCGGAGAAGGTCCTTTCCGCCGGCATCCACTGCCCGGAAACGACAAGCATCGGCCGGCTTTTCGACGGCGTGAGCGCCATCCTCGGCATAAAAAAGGAAACGAGCTACGAAGGCCAGGGGGCGATCCTCCTGGAATCCGCGGCGGCGGAAGGGATCGACGAGGCCCTGCCCTTTGAGATCCTTTCCGAAGACGGCCTGTACCGTTTCGACTGGCGGCCGCTGGTGCGGGAGCTCGTGGAAAGACGCGGAAGAGGCGAAGAAACGCCGGTGCTCGCCGCGATGTTTATGAACACGCTCGCCGCCATGGCGGCGGAGATCTGCCGGCGGATCAGGGAAGATACCGGCCTTGACCGCGCGGTGCTTTCGGGGGGCTCGTTCCAGAACCTCTACGTGCTGAAGCGGCTCATGGACCGGCTCCGCGCGGACGGGTTCGGGGCGTACTGCCACCGGAGGGTCTCTCCGAACGACGAGGGACTCTGCCTCGGGCAGCTCATGATCGCCCGCGCGCTGACAGAACAGAAATAGAGAAGGAGAATGCAGCATGTGCCTTGCGGTACCGCTGAAGATCACGGAAGTAAACGGAAACCAGGGGATGGGAGAGCAGAACGGCGTGAAGCGCCCGGTAAGACTGGAACTCCTTAAGGACCCCAAGCCCGGGGAATACGTCATCGTCCACGCGGGCTACGCCATCGAGCGCCTGAAGGAAGAGCAGGCGCTTGCCGATATCGAAGCCTTCCGGGAACTGGAGGAAGCCATCCGTGAGCTCAAAGACCGTTAATCTGATGGAGGTGTGCGGAACGCACACCATGGCGGTCGCGAAGTCGGGCCTTAAGAGCCTGCTCCCGGAAAACATCCGCCTGATCTCCGGACCCGGGTGTCCCGTCTGCGTGACGCCGCCCTCCGTGATCGACGCGGTGCTTTCGCTGAGCGGAAGGGAAGGCGTGGTGCTCGCGACCTACGGGGATATGGTGCGGGTCCCGGGAAGCCGCCGCGGCGATTCCCTGAGGCGCCGCATGGCCGAAGGCGCGAGGGTGCAGGTCGTCTATTCCCCCTTCGACGCCGTGAAATATGCCGCCGAAAACCCCGGCGACGAGGTCGTCTTCCTCGGCGTCGGCTTCGAGACTTCGGCCCCCGGCACGGCGGCCGCGGTCGGCGAGGCGGAGAGGCTCGGGCTTAAGAATTTTTCGGTCTTCTCCATGCTGAAGATCATGGAGCCGCCGATCCGGGCGCTCGCGAAGGACCCGGATTTCAACGTGCAGGGGTTCCTCTGCCCGGGCCACGTCGCTTCGGTCATCGGGGAGGAGGGGCTCCGGTTCATCGCCGAAGACCTGCATCTTCCCGCGGTCATCGCGGGCTTCGAGACGGCCGATATCCTGAAGGCCGTGAGGCTCCTCCTGCTGCAGGCCGCCCGCGGGGAGGCGAGGCTCGAGAACGCCTACGAAAGGGCGGTGCGCCCGGAGGGGAATCCGAAGGCGCGGGAGATCATGCGGCAGTATTTCGTCCTCCGGGACGACGACTGGCGCGGGCTCGGAAACATCCCGGGGAGCGGCCTCATGCTCCGGGACGAGTACGAGGCCTTCGACGCGGAAAAGCGGTTTAGCGTCGAAGTCAAGGATGCGCCGGAGCCGGCGGGATGCCGCTGCGGCAGCGTCATCCGCGGGAAGGAGGACCCTGCCTGCTGCCCGCTGTTCGGGAAGGTTTGCACGCCGGAGGACCCGGTGGGGCCCTGCATGGTATCTTCGGAAGGCGCCTGCGCGGCGGCGTTCCGGTACAGGGAGGCCTGACGTATGGAAGAGTTTGTGACGCTGGACTACGGCAGCGGGGGGAAGAAGACCTCGTCCCTCATCAGCAGCCTTTTGCTTCCGGCTTTTCAGAATGAATATCTCGCCGAGCTCGGCGACGGGGCGGTGCTCCCGGGCGCGGATCGGCTGGTGTTTTCGACCGACAGCTTCGTCGTGAGCCCGTATTTCTTCCCCGGGGGAGACATCGGCAAGCTCTCGGTCTGCGGGACCGTGAACGACGTCAGCATGGCGGGCGGGGACGCGAGGTTCCTGAGCCTCGCCGTGATCCTCGAAGAGGGCTTCCCGTCCTGTGATCTTGAGCGCATCGTGGATTCCATCGCGAAGACCGCGAAGGAGGCCGGCGTGCAGATCGTCACCGGCGACACGAAGGTCGTGGAGCGCGGCAGGGGCGACGGCATCTACATCAACACGACGGGGATCGGCTTCCTTAAGACGCCGGGCCTTACGCCGAAGGCGCTCCGCCCGGGCGACCGGGTGATCCTGTCCGGAACGGCCGGGGACCACGGGACGGCGGTCATGCTGGCGAGGAATCCTTCGTTCCTCGAGGCGCCGATCCTGAGCGACTGCGCGCCGCTGAAAAACATGGCGCTCGCGCTTGGAGGCCTCGGGGAAAAGCTCCGCGTCATGCGCGATCCGACGCGCGGCGGGCTCGTGACCACGCTGAACGAGTTCGTGGAAGGGACGGGGCTTGGCATCGAGCTTACGGAGGGCGATATCCCGGTGAACGGGAGCGTGCGAACGGCCTGCGATCTTCTGGGCCTCGACCCGCTCTACTGCGCTTCGGAGGGGCGGCTCATCGCCGCCGTGGATCCGGAGGACGAGGCAGAGGCGCTCCGCATCCTCCGGTCGTTCCCGGAAGGAAAGGATGCCGCGTGCATCGGCACGGTAACGGAGCGGCAGCCCGGGCGCGTCCTCATCCGCACGGGCATCGGCGGCACCCGCATCGCCGGCAAGCTCACCGGCGCGCAGCTGCCGAGGATATGTTAACAGCGCGTACCCGGCAGGGCAGGACAGGACGGGACAAAAACCGGTACGGACATGCTTGCATGGACGGACAGGCTTTTGGACCGGACTGGAGGGGCGGTGCCGGCAGGTACCGCCCCACATTCGCAGAATTCTGTATTTGAAGTTTCTCTGAAAACATTAAAAAACAGAATTCTGCGAATGCTGCCCGGGCCGTCATCGTGTCACCGGGGACGGTTCTCCCTGACACACCCTGACAACTGGTGTCGCCGGGTATGATTCCAGATAAGATATTATTTGATTTGGATAAAGTGTGTCACTAAGAACCGTCCCCACTGACACCCACTGACACCAAGGAGAGAACTATGCACGAAATGGCCATCGTGGAGGGCATCCTGGAGGCGGTCATACCGGAAGTAAAAAAGTATGACGTCAAAAAGGTCCTTTCCATCAAACTGAAGATCGGGGAGCTCTCCGGGGTCGTGCCGTACTGCATCGAGGAATACTTCAAGATCGCCGCCCGCGGCACCGTCGCGGAAGGCGCCGCCATCAAGGTGGAGCGCATCCCGGTCGGCATCCGCTGCGGGGACTGCGGCTTCGAGGGCAATATCGCCAGGGGGCAGTACCGCTGCCCGGCCTGCGGGAGCCCGCATTTTAAGATCGTTGCCGGAAAAGAATACTTTGTAGACAGCGTTGAAGCAGAATAAAAGAAAGAAGGAAAGCATGGAGATCAAGATCGTAAAGCAGATCCTCGAATGGAACGAGGACGTGAGCAAGGCCGTCATCGGCGAGCTTCAGGAAAAGAAGGTCTGCCTTATCAACGTCATGGGCTCGCCCGGAGGCGGGAAGACGAGCCTCATCAAGCAGATCATCGCGCGGCTCAGGGACCGCTACCGCATCGCCGTCATCGAGGGGGATATCGCCGGCCAGATCGACGCCGACGCCATCGGCGCGCTCGGGATCCCGGTCGTGCAGCTCCAGACGGACGGCGCCTGCCATATCGAGGCCATGAGCATCCAGAACATGCTCCCCATGTTCGACCTCGACGAGACGGACGTCATCTTCGTCGAGAACATCGGGAACCTCGTATGCCCGGCGGAGTTCAACATCGGCGAGGACCTGCGCGTGTCCATCCTGAGCATCCCGGAAGGGGACGACAAGGTGCAGAAGTACCCGCTCATGTTCTCGACGACGGACGCGCTCGTGCTAAACAAGTACGACATGCTGCCGTACTTCGATTTCGACACGGAAAGGGTCGAGGCGGACGAACGCGCCTGCAATCCGGACGCGGAGATCTTCCGGATCTCGGCGCGCTCCGGCGAGGGCCTCGATGCGTTCATCGAGTGGCTTGCGGGCCGCATCGCGGAGAAGGTCGGCCGCTGAGCCCCGTGTTTCCGGAAAAATACAGGAAAGATTGTATAATTTTTGATTAATTTGTTAATTAACAATCAATCTATGGTATAATTTCTATGGTTTGTACAGTCCGGTCCCTGCCAAGGACCGGCCTTTCCGCGCGCCCATGGCGCGCCCCGGAAGCAGTGACCGGGGAAAACGAACGAAGGAGAAACAGTATGCAGGAATACAAGAAGATCAGCATCACCAAAGATGAGATCGTTCCGACCGCGAAGAAGATGCGGGAGAACGGCGTCATCCTGGCCATGATCCACGGCTACCTGAACAAAGACGGTCTGCCGAACATTTCCTACGAGTACCAGATCGGGGAGGGGATCGAGTCCTACACCGTGGAAGGAGAGAAGGTGCTTCCGACCATCTCGGACATCTACGACCAGGCGGCGGCCTGGCCGGAGAGGGAGCTCTGCGAGCTGATCGACATCACCTTTGAAGGGCTCGACACCTCGAAGCGCCTGTTCATGCCCGACAGCATGCTCGAGGGCCAGGGCCAGATCTTCGTCACTCCCATGGAGGAGCTGATCAGGAAGGCACACGGAGAGGAGGCATCCAAATGAGCTATATCGTACCCATAGGCCCCTATCATCCGTCGCTCGAGGAGCCCGTCCACGCGCGGCTCATCACCGACGGAGAGCAGATCACGGACGCCGAGGTATTCATCGGCTACAACCACCGCGGCATCGAGAAGCTTGCCATGGAGCGCAACTTCATCCAGACCCTGGTGCTCGTCGAGCGCGTCTGCGGCATCTGCTCGCATTCCCACGCGCTGACCTACGCGCTGTGCCTCGAGAGCATCGCGAATCTCAAGGTGCCGAAGCGCGGCCAGTACGTCCGCGTCATCGTCGCGGAGCTTGAGCGCCTGCATTCCCACTATCTGTGGCTCGGCATCGCGCTGCACATCATCGGCCACGACAGCCTGTTCATGCACACCTGGGACGACCGCGAGGCCATTATGGACATCCTCGAGGACCTCACCGGCAACCGCGTGAACTACGGCATGGTGACCTACGGCGGCGCCCGCAGGGATATCTCCCTCGAGCAGGCCGAAAGGACCCTTAAGATGCTCGACAAGATCGAGGACAGCCAGAACCGGCTGACCGATTTCCTGCTGAAGGATAAGACCGTGGCGCTCCGCACGCAGGGCGTGGGCGTCCTCACCACCGAGGACGCGATCCGCATCGGCGCCATCGGGCCGCACGCGAGAGCCTCGAACGTGCCCGTGGACGTGCGCATCGACTCGCCCTACAGCTGCTACGACGAATTCGACTTCAACAAGGTCACCTACCATACCTGCGACGTCTTCGCGCGCGTGGTGATCCGCTGCCTCGAGAACATCGAGAGCATCAAGATCATCCGCCAGGCCATCGCGAACCTGCCGAAGGGCGCCGTGAACCTCGGGAACCGCATCCCGAAGATCGCGCCCGGCGAGTACATGTTCCGCCACGAGGCGCCGAGAGGGCAGCTCTGCTACAAGGTCGTGACCAACGGGTCCGAGTACAACGAGCGCGTCAGCATCCACGTACCGACCTTCCGCAACGCGCCGACCATCCCGACCATGCTCCGGGGCAACTCGGTCGCGGACGCGGGACTCATCATCGCTTCCATCGATCCGTGCTTCTCGTGCATGGACCGCTGAGAACAGGAGGTAAGATCACATGAAAAAGGCAAGCACAGCGGCGGTCGCGTCGACCATGCTGGTCTGCTACGTATTCTGGCTCCTGATCACGGAACAGATCGTGGCGGTCTGCGAGGGCAAAGCCTCCGTCCAGGTACTGATCGCAGGGCTTATCGTGAGCTTTTTCGTCGCCCTGTTCAGCGCGCGCTTCTTTATCCATGAGAAGGCGTTCTACCTGTACCGGAAGATCCCGGCGCTCCTCGTCTACTGCTTCGTGACGTTCCCGAAGGAGCTCTGGAAGGCCAATATGGACGTGGCGAAGCGCGCGCTCGACCCGAAGCTCCCGGTGAATCCCGGCATCGTGAAGGTCCCGGTAGGCCTTAAGTCCGATTACGGCCAGGCCATGCTCGCGAACTCCATCACCCTGACGCCCGGCACCATCACCATGGACATCGCCGAGGAAGCGGGACAGACCTATTACTACATCCACTGGATCGACGTTTTAAGCGAGGATCCCGAAGAAGCCGGCGAGGCCATCAAGGGAACGCTGGAAAGAGGAACGGGGAGGATCTGGGAATGAAACTGACAGAACTTTTGTTTTTCGCAGCCTGCTTCATCGTACTTGCGCTCGGCATCCTCGTCCGCGTGATCAAGGGGCCCAGCGTCGCGGACCGGGCGGTCGCGGCCGACGCCGCCGACATCCTGTCCGATATGGCGCTCATCCTGTTCGCAATCTACAGCGGCAGGGGGATCTTCCTTGACATCGCGCTGGTAACGGCGCTGCTCGGCTTCATCGGCTCCACGCTGGTGGCCAGATATCTGGAGGGAAAGCTATGATCGTGATAAGAATCCTTGCGGATCTCCTGATCCTCGGCAGCCTGTTCTTCGCGTTCGCCGGCACGGTCGGACTGCTCCGCATGCCCGACGCGTTCTGCCGGATGCAGTCCTCGACCAACATCGCAACGCTCGGCGTGCTCGGCGTCATCGCCGGAGGCATCCTCTACGCGCTGTTCATCCTGCATAACAGCGGTATGGCCATAAAGCTCGTCGTCATGGGTATTTTCTACATCATCACGAACCCCATTTCGGGTCACGCGATCTGCCGCGGCGCCTACAAGCACGGCGTCCGCCCGAAGAAGCCGATGACCGTAGATAAATACGGAGAGGATCTGGTGGAAGAATGAACATGATGTATATCCTGAACACACTCGTCATCGCCGGCATCCTCGTGAGCGCGGTCTGCGCCGTGGCCTTTGAGAATGTGCTTTCCTCCGTGATCGCGCTCGGCATCACCGGCGCCTTCATGTCGCTGGAGTTCATCCTCCTGCAGGCCCCCGATGTGGCGATTGCCGAGGCGGCGGTCGGAGCGGTGCTTTCCACCGCCATCTTCGTCATCGCCGTGAAGAAAACGACACCGAAGGAGGAGGAAGAGAAATGAAACGGGCACTGACTCTGGTATCGCTTCTCTGCATCCTGATCTGCGGTCTGACGGCGGGAAGCTATGCCTACCACAACATCCCCGTGACCTACGACGGGAGCGGGACCGACGTCGTGAAGCTCTACGAGAACCCCTCGAAGTACGACGTGAGCCATCCGGACGGCGTCGCGGACGTCATCGTGAAGCAGAACCTCGAGAAGACCATGGCGGCGAACAACGTCGCGGCCGTCGTCTTCGACTTCCGCGGATACGATACGCTGGGCGAGTCGTTCATCCTGCTGACGGCCATCGCCGGATCCTTCGTGATCCTGAGCAGGCCGAAAAAGCGTGAGGAGAAAGGAGGGGATGCTTCGTGAAGTTCAAAGAAGGCATTAAGGAAAAGAACATCATCATCAAGTGCGGAGCGGATACCTTCCTTCCCTTCGCCCTGGTCTTCGGACTTTTCGTCATCCTGTTCGGCACCGCCTCTTCGGGCGGAGGCTTCCAGGGCGGCGTCATCATGGCGAGCTCGGTGCTCCTCGTGTACCTCGGCTACGGCTACAAGGTAACGGAGAAGGCCTTCGATCTTGAGGCGCTCCGCGTGCACGAGGCCATCGGCGCCAGCCTCTACGTGATCCTCGGCCTCCTCGGCCTTGCCTGGGGCCTGAACTTCTGCCGCAACGTGCTCTACGCGAACGGCGCCGTGGGCGACCTGATCAGCGCGGGCACCATCACCTTCATGAGCGACGCGGTCGGCTACAAGGTCTTCTGCGGAGTCGGCTATCTGCTGCTGCTCCTGATCGGCTTCCTCGCTCCGGATCCGGACGAAGAGGAAGCTCCCTTGATCGAGGCGGCCGCAGTGCCGCAGATCGCGGCGGACACCGAGGCGGCTCCCGCTTTTGCGGACGTCATGGCGGAGGCTCCCGAAGTGAAGGAGCAGGCCGTGCTTCCCGCACAGGCGGCAGCGGAAGAAGAGAAGAAGGAGGACGCGCAATGATACTTGTGAATTACATCGCATCGATCGTGCTGATCGTCCTCGGACTCTACACGGTCTGCACCAAGAAGAACCTGATCAAGATCGTGCTGGGACTCGGCATCGTGGACTACGGCGTCAACATGCTGATTGTGAGCTTCGGCTTCAACGACGGCGGGACGGCGCCCCTCTGGGTCATGGAAGACCTGCTCAACGGCATCGCGCCTTCCTTCTTCGTCGACCCGGTCCCCCAGGCCCTGACCCTGACCAGCATCGTCATCGGCGCCTGCGTGGACGCCATGGCGCTCTCCCTGGTCGTCATGATCTACCGCAAGTATAAGTCCGTGAATGCGGACGAGGTAAGGAGGTTGCACGGATGATACAGCATTTCCCTGTACTGGCCGTTATGCTCCTGTTCCTGGCGGCGTTCATCGTCCAGATCTTCGCGAACTACCACGAGGACGTCAGGAACACGATCACGGTCGCGACCGCAACGATCTCCCTCGTCCTGATCTACGCGCTGATCCCTTCGGTCATGCTGAAGGGCGAGGTCATTTCCTACTGGATGGGCAACTGGGAGCCCGTGTCCGGATATGCCATCGGCATCGGCTATGAGGTCGACCAGCTGAGCCTGTTCTTCGCGCTGCTGGTGGTCACGACCTTCTGGCTCTCCGGCGTGTATTCCCTTGCCTACATGAAGAGGGACCGCCACATGGGGCGCTTCTGCACCCTGTACCTCATGCTTTCCGGTTCGGTCCTCGGCCTCGTGCTGACGGGCGACATCTTCAATATGTTCGTCATGATCGAGATCATGACCTTCGCTTCCGTGGCGCTGACCGCGTTCCGGAACGAGCAGGACGGCGCCCTGGAGGCGGCCTTCAAGTACCTGGTCATCGGGTCCATGGGCTCCTCCTTCACGCTGACCGGCATCGCGCTCCTCTACGGCGAATGCCACACCCTGAACATGGCGCAGATCAGCTCGATCCTTTCCGGCGGCCTGACCCCCACGAGCACCATGGCGCTCGGCCTGATCGTGGCCGGCTTCGGCGTGAAGAGCTACATCGTGCCCTTCCATACGCCGGCGGCGGACGCCTACACCACGGCCCCGACCTCCATCTCGATGGTCTTCTCGGGCATGGTGAACAAGGCCGGCGTCTACGGCATGATCCGCGTGCTCTACGTCATCTTCCGCATCATGGACCGCTCCGCGGTGCAGATGCTCGTCGTGCTCTTCGGCGCGGTGACCATGTTCATCGGCGTCACGATGGCGCTCGCGCAGCATGACTTCAAGCGCCTCCTGGCGTTCCACTCCATTTCGCAGATCGGCTACGTGATCACGGCGGTCGGACTCGGAAGCGCGCTCGGCCTTGCCGGCGGCCTGTTCCACGCCATGAACCACACGCTGTTCAAGGGCCTCCTGTTCCTGACTGCCGGCGCGGTGCTCTACGCGACCGGCCGTACGGACCTCGACCGCCTCGGCGGCCTGTCCCGGAAGATGCCGAAGACCTGCATCTGCTTCCTTGTGGGCGCGTTCTCCATCTCGGGACTTCCGCCCTTCAACGGCTTCGTTTCGAAGTGGCTCATCTACCAGGCTACTTATACGAAGGCCGTCGAGACCGGCAACTTCGTCTACGCTGCCGTGACCGTGACGGCCCTCGTGGTGTCGGTCATGACGCTGGCGTCCTTCATCAAGGTGACCCAGGCCGTGTTCTTCGGACAGTGCCCGGACGACCTTAAGGACGTGAAGGAAGTGCCCGTCCACATGCTGGTCCCGATGTACATCATGTCGGCGCTCTGCGTACTGGCCGGCCTGTTCTACCCGCTGGTCAGCCGCTTCCTCCTGTTCCCGGCCGCAAGCGCCGCGCTGAACGTGGAGAAGTATATCGACAGCATGATGGGCAAAGGCTACGCGGCCGCGGCCGGCGTCTCGAACATCGCCGTGGAGCCCGCGCGCTTCAGCTTCTGGAACCCGATGGTCTGGCTCGTCCTGTTCGTGATCATCTTCGCGGCGGCGGCAGCGGTCATCCTGCGTTCCGAAAACGAGCGCGGCAAGGTGCTCGACGGTCCGGAGACCTACGATCCGAAGTACGCGACCTTCTTCTCCGGCGAGCAGCAGGAGTTCTCCCAGGTGGGCGGCTCCGACCTGTTCTGGGGCTTCCGCACCGACACGAAGGGCTACTACCGCGTGCTGCAGGGTCTCCACAGCGGCAATGTCAATGACTACGCGATGTATACCGTGATCGCCGCGGCGATCATTACGGTCTGCTTGTTCGCATTTATTCGCTGAGGGAGGGCAGGCATATGATCATCATAAAAAGCATCTTTTTCATCCTGATCTTCCCGGGCGCTCTGTTCACCGCCTGCTTCGGACTGCTGCTCGCCGGCGTCGACCGCAAGGTCGTGGCCCGCATGCAGCACCGCATCGGCCCGCCGATCCGGCAGCCGCTGTATGACTTCCTGAAGCTCCTCGGAAAGGAGACCATCATTCCGCACGCGGCGAACAGGACGGCCTTCCTCGCAGCCCCGGTCATCGGCTTCGTGAGTCTCGCGCTGATCATGCTGTTCATCCCGATCATGGGCTTTACGGCCTTCTCGGGAAGCGCGGACCTCATCGTCATCCTGTACCTGATCACCGTCCCTGGCGTGGCGCTCATCGTCGGCGGCTCCGCCTCGGGCTCGCCCTACGCGGGCATCGGCATCTCGCGCGAGATGGTCACCATGATGGCCTACGAGCTTCCCTTCGTGATCGTGCTCCTCGCCGTGGCGAAAAAGGCCGGCGGGGACCAGCTGGTCTTCTCCATGGAAGCCATCGCGAGATGGCAGGCGGAGAACGGGAACATGGCCTTCCAGTGGAGCATGATCCCGGCGGCGCTCGCCATGCTGCTCGTGGTCCCGGCCGAGGTCGGCACCCAGCCCTTCGACGTGGCGGAGGCCGAGACCGAGATCTGCGAGGGTCCGCTCATCGAGTACAGCGGCTCCGCGCTCGCCGTCTTCAAGCTGAACGCCGCCATGAAGATGTTCGTGATGTCGGGCCTCTTCACGGCCCTGTTCCTCGGCGGCTACCGGACCGGCGTCGGCCTCGTCGACTGCATGCTGTTCCTTCTGCTCTGCGCGGTGGTGACGGTCCTTTGCATGTCCACGGTCCACGCCGTGACGGCAAGACTCAAGATCGAGCATCTTTTCCGCTTCTACTGGACCTTCGTTGCGGGCCTCGCGACGGTGAGCCTCATCCTTGTATGGTGCGGCCTGTGATAAGGGGGTAAGGCATAATGTTTGAAAACCTGATCAACGAAAGCGCGGCGAAGTCGCCGTGGCTCTACCATATCAACACCGGCTCCTGCAACGGCTGCGACATCGAGCTCGTAGCCTGCCTCACGCCCCGCTACGACGCGGAGCGCTTCGGCTTCAAGCTGGCCGGCACCCCGAGGCACGCGGACATCGTGGTCGTATCGGGCCCCATCACCTCGCAGTCGAAGGAGCGCTTAAAGCGCACGCTGGCGCAGGTCCCGCAGCCCTACTGCGTGGTATCCCTCGGTTCCTGCCCGAAGTCCGGCAACGTGTTCAAGGGCAGCTATTCCGTGGAAGCCCCGCTCGATAACTACTGCCATGTGGATGTTTCCGTGGCAGGCTGCACGCCGAAGCCCGAGGCCATCATGGAAGGCCTCTACAAGGCCGCGCTGTTACTGAAAGAGAAGAGGGAGGCGATGAGCAAATGATGTTCCCCTTTCTGACGACCGCCGTACGCAACGCGTTTACGAAGCCGAGCACGGAAGCCTTCCCCTGCCCGCAGGGCGAGGGTCTCGGTAATTACCGCGGACGCATCCGCTTCAACCAGGATTCCTGCGTGGACTGCGGCATGTGCATCAAGGTCTGCGCTCCCATGGCCATCACCCGCGAGGAAGAGGAGACCGAGGGCGGCATCAACGTCCGCCGCACCTTCGACCTGACCTCCTGCACCTTCTGCGGGACCTGCCAGGACTTCTGCGAGGAAAAATCCATCGTGCTTACAAAGGACTACCACATGGTGGGAACGAAGCACGAGGACCTCATCGTTTCGGGCGTCACCTTCCGGAAGAAGGTGCTCGGGAAGCTCACCTGCGATACGGAGAACTGTATCTACTGCGGACTCTGCGCGCGCAACTGCCCGCAGGGAGCCCTCACCGTGGACCGCAAGGAGAAGATCTGGCAGCTTGACGAGGAGAAGTGCGTGAAGTGCGGGCTTTGCATCGGCAAGTGCCCGAAGAAGGTCCTTTCGTTCGAAGAGCCGAAGGAAGAGGGAGTCGTCTTCGACGCGGAGAAGTGCGTCTACTGCACGCTCTGCGCGAAGAAGTGCCCGATCGGCGCCATCACCGTGGACCGCGCTTCGAAGACCTGGAGCATCGACCGCGAGAGCTGCATCAAGTGCGGCGCCTGCGTGAACGGGTGCCCGAAGAAGGCGCTCTCCATGGGCCCGCTGGAGTGATTCCTTCCGGCCCGGAAACAAAAGAAAACCGGCAAAGAAGAAGGGCCGTGAAAAAAGCATAGCCTGAAAAACAAAGAAGGATCCAGGGTTTATCAAAAGCCCGGGATCCTTCTTTTATTCTGACCCGTAACAGGCAGGTGCCTTCGCAGGCGGCAGCTCATGCCGCGCCCAAAGTGCCCGCGCTGGCGGCGGCTCATTCCTCACCCAAAGCGCCTTCGCAGACGGCGGTTCATGCCGCGCCCAGAGTGCCTTCGCAGGCGGAGGCTTCGGAGAGGCCTTTGGGCTTCATAAGCAATTATTCAGCTTGCCTTCACCAAAGTGATGGTGAATGCTCAGCCAAAATCTTTCTGCCGCGCCCAAAGCACCCGGGCAGAAGGCAGGCCTTTGGGCCTCATAAGCTGTTATTCAGCTTGCCTTCACCGGTTCGATGGTGAAGGCTCTGCCAAAACCCTTCTGCTGCGCCCAAAG
>JAEEGL012656699.1_pt1 | contig 16166 bp, 12 predicted proteins | sample 9134231 | NCBI WGS metagenome assembly JAEEGL01 (sample SAMN16246548, study PRJNA631951) | gut metagenome | biome: gut microbiome; feature: rumen; material: fiber-attached | host: Bos | place: Iran: Karaj | collected 2018-10
AAAGCCGCATTATAAAACAATAGCTTCGGATTTGGCCTATATAATCAGGTATGGACGGAGTCCATCCGAAATCGTTAATCATTAATCTTTAATCTTTAATTCTCAACACTCAAAACTCAACACTCACAGATAAACTGCAATTTTATCAATCTTTGCCCACGGTTCTCATCCACACCCGCATATCCGATTCTCCCCGGTTGGCAAAGCCATAATAGGGGATGAGGCGCACGGTGATATCGCGCGTTTTCAGGTCTTTCAAGGGCATATACAGGGCTTTTACGCTCGTTTCATCCGTGACCGCAGCCTTTGCGGTGATCACGGGCGCATCAAAATACGGATCGAAGCTGATTTGGGGCGTTTCACCGGTGTACAGACGCACGTCGGAAAGGATGCAGTCGTTATCCGTTTTTTCAATGCAGTAAACCAGCGGGCCGTAAGTCACGGCGACCTTACCGGCGTCCGCACGCACGCGGGGATCCGCGGAGATAAAGCGCACCTGCATTTCGAGCGAAAGCGTCAGCGCGAACATATCAGAGGGGATCTCAACTTCGGCATAGCCGTTTTTCATCACGTACGGCGCGGAAAGCGTAAACGCCTCACACCAGCCGGGGATGCGCAGATACAGCTTTTTGAATTTGGCGCCCGCTAGCTCGATACGGATCTCACCCTTCGAGGGATATGCGGTATCGATATCCAGCTGCATTCCGGGCAGCGACGCGCTGCAGGCCATATACTGGTGGATAAAGATCCGCTCCGCATCGTAAGAACACACGTATTCGCCGATATCGGCGATCAGGCGCGTAACGTTGGGCGGGCAGCAGGAACAACCGAAATTGAGCTGCCGTTCCGTAATGGGGAGACGGTCCTCATCGCGCATGGAGGCATGGCGGGTCCGGTCCGCCAGATTGATCTCCAACGGATTTTCGTAGAAGAAGCAGCGGCCGTCCAGCGAAATGCCGGAGAGAATGCCGTTATAGATCGCGCGCTCCACGGTATCCGCATAACGGGAATCCGGCTCCAGATTTGCCATGCGGCCCGCAAACAGCGCCAGCGCGATGGCGGCGCAGGTTTCCGCGTAAGCGGTATCGTTGGGAAGATCGTAGGCCGTTGTAAACGCTTCCCCGTGGTGCGTGGAACCGACGCCGGCGGTGATGTACATTTTATGCCCATAGATATCGTCGAACAGGGCTTTGCAGGCCTCCCACATTTCGGGATCTCCGGTTTCGCGTACGGCGTCCGCCATACCGGCATACAGGTAATTGGCCCGCACGCTGTGCCCCTCCGCCGTGCGCTGCCGGCGCACGGGCATATGGTTCTGGGAATATTTCGCGTTGGACCAGTTGGCAACGGGGATCTCATCCCTGCCGCGCTCGTTCAGAAAGAACATGGCAAGGTCTTTATATTTTTCGTTCCCCGTGACTTCAAAAAGCTTGAACAGCGCCAGCTCGATCTCCTCGTGCCCCGGGGAGGAAAAGCCCGTGGATCTCTCTTCAACGAACACTTTGATCACGTAATCGACGTACTTATCCAGCAGGCGGATCATGCGGTCCCGCCCCGTGGCGTTATAATAGGCTACGGCCGCCTCAATGAGATGGCCGAGGCAGTACAGCTCGTGGTGGTCGCGGTCCTTAAAACGGTTATCCGGCTCGATGACCGTATGATAGATGTTGAAATAGCCGTTGGGATCCTGATGCGCTTCGATTTTATCGATCAGCGTTTCAATACGCGCTTCCAGCACCGGATCGGGCTTTTTGGCGATGATATACGCCGCGCTCTCCATCCATTTCGCCACGTCCGAATCCCAGAAAAAGTGGGGACGCGGTTTTTCGCCGCCCTCAACGTAATCGAAATCGAAGGCGCCGATCCGCCCGGTCTCTTCGTAACGGTCCCACACCGCGTAAACCGTGGTCTCGCGGTTCATTTTTTGCCGCTGGGCCCAGAAACCGTCCGTAATATCGATCTCGTTCAAGCGGACTTTGTTCAGTTTTTCCATTTTGTTCTCCCCTTATCTGAGCTGTGTGATTCGATTCCCTTTTACAACGAAGACGTGGTCCGCCAGCGCCGCCAGCGGCGCGTCGTTTTTCGGGGAATCCGTATAAAAATTATCGATATGCGCCTCCGGGAACGCCTCCAAAAACGCGGGCACCTTGCGGGAACGCATGCAGAGCCGCTCCACCTTGCCGGTTTCGGGATCGATACGGCTGCCCACACAGTGCTTTACGCCCAGACGGCGGCAGATCTCGCCCATGGAGCTCTCCAGAGAGGCAGTAACGATCACGTCGTCCGGCCGCTGCAGATCTTTATAAAACGGACGGATCTTATTCATGTGCTTATCCCAGAAATCGGTCACGTCCGCCTCAAAATCCGGGATGTTTCTGAAATAATCCTCCACGAAGGGCGCGTATTTTTCCAGCGCCTGCTCCACGGTGATCTTCCCGCGCTTATACTTGTACAGCGCGTAAAACACCCGGGGAATGAATTTGACGAGGTAGGGCGTTTTTTTCAGATAATAGAAGAAAAAATCCAGCACGCTCTCGCCGTTATATATCGTATCGTCGAAATCGTATACGTTCATGTCATCCCTCGGTAAAGCTGTAAGCCGAAAGATCCACGCCGATCTCGGCCTGCGTTACGCCGCCTGCGGAAAAGGACGTGACCTCCCAGTAGGTTTTCAGCGTGTCGTCGGCGTCGTAATCTTCGCACTTCATCGCAAAGCCGAACTGCGCGTCCACCCACACGTACACCGTTTCCGTTACGGCGCCGTCCGTATAGGCGCGCTGGATGTATTTTTTGCAGGTGCGGCCCGAAACGCTTTCCTCGCCGATATACAGCACGTTGGCGCGCTCCGGCAGATCCTCCGATATGTAGGTGAGCTTCATCAGCGTGGTGGAAATATCGGCCACACTCTTGTTCTTTACCACCGTATGCATATACTGTTTTTCGGCGGGCGCCACGGTATAGCAGTCGATATTGCTGCCGTCGGCGACGTAATAGATCAGGTTGCCCGAGGCGGGATATTCGGCGGCAAAGGCCGTTTCGCAGCGGGTCTCGCGGATCACCACGGTATCCTCGGAAACGGAGCCGTCGTAATATTTATATTCCGCGATGAAATTCTTCTGCCAGCTTTCGTCCACCGCAAAGGCCTCGTCCTCCCCGGCGGGCGCGGTTTCGGACGGCATCGTGGTATCATCGGAAATATAGCTGTAATCCGGCAGCGTGGTAGGCTCGTAATTCTCTTTGCACGCGGCAAGACCGATCACGGCACACAGAACCAGCAGCAGCGCAAGCGCCGCGGTCCGGTACGTTTTCATATAGGATCGCCCCTTTCGGCATGATACCTATATTATTTAATAAAAATTTCGATTTGTCAACCGGATACGGAAATATATCTTGTATATGCGCACGGATTGTGCTATGATGGATATATCAAATGAAGAAAGGATGCCTTTTATGCGATACAGGATCAAAAAGAATCTGCATAACGATTTCAAGGTGTTTGAACTGAAGAAGCTCGCGCCCCGCGCCTACGCCGTGCCCTACGGCTGCAAAAAGACGCTGCAGCGCACCCCCTACGGAGAGGAGCGGTACGCCTCCGACCTCGTGCAGGTACTGAACGGCGAATGGGATTTCAAGCTGTACGATTCCGTTGCCGCCCTGCCGGACACGCTGGACAGCTTAAAGGTGCGCTTCGGCAAAATGCAGGTGCCCGGAGACTGGCAGCGCGCCGGTTACCTGCCGCCCGTATACCTGAACTGTCCCTATGAATTTCAGACCATGGAGCCGGAGATCCCGGACGACATGCCCGTGGGCGTTTACCGCAGGGTGATCGAGATCGCGGACGCCGAAAAGGTATATATTCTCTCCTTCCTCGGCGCGGCGAACAACCTTTCCGTTTACGTCAACGGCAAATTCGCGGGCTATTCCGAAGGCAGCCACAACACCGCGGAATTCGACATCACTTCCCTGCTCACCGCGGGCGCGAACGAGCTGCTGATCGTCTCCTTCAAATGGTGCAACGGCACGTTTTTAGAGTGCCAGGATATGTTCCGTGAAAACGGCATTTTCAGGGACGTTCTTCTGTATTGCTACGACAAGACCTTTTTATGGGATTTCGAGGTCCGCACCGAAAAAACGGCAAAGGGCTTTTCCCTGGCCGCGGACGTGTTCGTCACCGGCGAAGCCGCGGGTTATACGGTAAAAGCGCAGCTGGTTGATAAAAACGGCGCCGTTGTTTGCGAAGCCGAAGCACCCGCTGAGGCAAAAACAGCGTTCTTCTTCAAAGACCTGAACGTTGCCCAGTGGAACCCCGAAGTTCCCACGGTTTACGATTTATATCTTACGCTTTCCGGCGAAAATAAGGATCTGACGGTGCGCAGCGTGACCGGCTTCCGCACCATAGAGATCGACGGCAGCGTATTCAAGTTCAACGGTATGCCTATCAAAATGAAGGGCGTAAACCACCACGATTCCACCATGCTGGGCGGCTACGTGATGACGCCTGCGGATATGGAAAAGGATATCCAGCTGATGAAGGAGCTCAACGTGAACGCGGTGCGCACCTCCCATTACCCGCCCGATCCGTATTTTCTCACGCTGTGCGATATCTGCGGCCTTTACGTGGTGGACGAGGCCGATATCGAAACCCACGGCTGCCACGATATGTGCGGCGATTTCCACCGTATCTCGCACCAGATGAAATGGGCAAAGCACTACGTGGACCGCGTGCGCCGCATGTATTACCGGGACCGTAACCATCCCAGCATTACCATGTGGAGCCTCGGCAACGAGGCCGGCGGCTACAAGTGCCAGGACGCCTGCTATAAATTCCTGAAGGAACAGGGCACGCCGATCCCGGTGCATTACGAGAGCGTGATCCACACCAAACGCATGCATTACGACGTGATCAGCGAGATGTATACCAGCACCGAGGATATAGAGCTGATGATGCAGGGCAAACGCAAGCGCTCCTACGACGGCGCGCCTAAGGAAAAGCTCTGCCGCGAGTATTCGAAATACCCGTTCTTCCTTTGCGAGTACGCGCACGCCATGGGCGTAGGCCCCGGCAACCTCGAGGAATACTGGGATCTGATCTACGAATGGGATACCTCCATGGGCGGCTGCATCTGGGAATGGGCGGACCACACCGTCTATCATCCGCAGCCGGATAAAAAGTACAAATATACCTACACCTACGGCGGCGACCACGGCGAAAAACGTCACGACGGGCATTTCTGCGTGGACGGCCTGATGTACGCGGACCGCAGGCTGCACACGGGCGCCAGAGAGATGCGTATCGTTTACCGCCCGCTGCGCGCCTCGCAGGCCGGCGAAAAGCTCTACTGCTTTGAAAACACCAACCGCTTCCGCCGCTCGGATTATATTGCCGTAAAATGGGTGCTTACCGAAAACGGAACGCCCGTGGACGAGGGGACGCTCAGCGTGGATCTGGCCCCCATGCAGGCGGAATGCTTCCCCATCCCGCACAGGGATATTACGGATGAAAAGGATTATCACCTGAACCTTTATTATACGGACAAAGCCACCGGATTCGAAATTGCAGAAGAGCAGCTCACCCTGAACGACGTGCCCTACGAATACGATATCGAGATCGGGCAGAAGATCGCTGCCGCCAGCGAGAACGGCATTGTAACCGTTACGTTTGAAAACGGCACGGCGGTGTTCGACGGACGCAGCGGCGCGCTCACCTCTTACACAGTGAACGGCAAACAGCTGCTGGCAAACGACAAGGGCTTTGTGCCGAACCTTGGCCGCGCCTTTATTGACAACGACGCGCGCAACATCGAGCGCTGGAAGCCCCTGAACGAACTCAAACGGACGCTGAAGAGCATGAACGTTTCGCTGGACGACGGCGAAGTGAAGGTGGACGTGGTGCACACGCTCAAATCCGGCAGAAAGCCGCTGTACGACGTGAGCATCAGCTACCTGATCTCCGCGCTGGGCGCCATTGAGGTCTTCGCCGCGCTGGAGGTGACCGCCGTGGAGGCGGAGGTGGATATCCCGCGGTTCGGCCTGATGATCGAATGGGACCGCGCTTTTGAAAACGCGGAATACTACGGCCGCGGCGCAGCGGAAAACATGCCCGATTTCAAGGCGCAGGCTCCGGTGGGCGTCTACAGCGCCAAGGTTGCGGACATGCGCGAAAAATACGTATACCCGCAGGAGAGCGGCATGCACTGCGATACCAAATGGCTGAAGCTGACCGGCAAGGACGGCGCTCAGATCGCCTTCTACGCGGACGACACCTTCAATTTCAGCCTGCGCCACTTTACGCAGGAGCTGCTGGAAAAAGCCGCCCACGAGGAAGACCTGCGCGATATGGGCATCACGCTGCTCAGCATTGACGGCGCCACCCGCGGCATCGGCTCCTCCAGCTGCGGCCCGGATACGAGAGAAGAATACCGCCTGAACGCCCTGAAGGGGTATTCCTTCTCCTTCACGGTCATCCCCAAAATTTAAGCGCTATGGAACAACGGTTTGAAATTCAATTGGAAGCTCTGCCCTCTTACGAGGCGCAGGGCTTCTGCGCTGACGGCGTTTCGTTTGAACGCAACGGCGCAAAATATATAAACGTGCATAAAAACGACGTGTTCGATACCGCCGCGCTGCTATGCTTCGACCCGCAGGACAGCGCCGTGCTGACGCGCACCGTCTTCAGCGCGGACAACGTAAAAAAAGCCGCGCTCACCGTGACCGCGCTGGGGTATTTTACACCCTACGTAAACGGACGTCTGCTGACGGAGGATCTGCTGATCCCGCCCAAGACGGGTTACAACGCGCGGGACCTGACGCACACGAGCTTCCCGACGACGGACAAACTGAGCCACCGCGTTTACTATTACGAATACGATATCCTTCCCTTTTTGCGGACGGGGGAAAACGTGTTTGCCGCCCATATCGGCGCGGGCTGGTACGCGGACAACAAAAACCCTGCCGAGGGCATGCCGAAGTGGGGAGAAATGGGGCTCATTTTCATCATCACGCTGACGGACGAAAACGGGAACACGCGCGTGATCGCCTCCGCCGCGGGGAACACGGTATGGCAGAAAAGCTATATCCGCTCCACCAGCCTCTATTACGGTGAATTCCACGATTACGGTTTTTACGACGCTGACTGGAACAGGCCCGGCTTTGACGACGGCAGCTGGAAGCGGCCCGCCGAAAGGGAAAAGCCCCTCACCTTTTTCCAGAAGGCGGACTTCCCCGCCGACCGGGATACGGACGTGATCGTTCCCAAACCGATCGCCGAATATGCCGGACGCAAACTCTATGATCTGGGCGAGGTGGCCGCGGGCCGCGCCGTGATCGCCGCGGAAGACCCGAACCGCAAAAATATACGCGTGTTCTTACGCTACGGCGACAAGCTGAACGACGATTACAGCTTCGCGCTGCGGCAAACGGGCGGCGACTGGCGCGAGCAGACGGACTGCTTTTTGATGCAGCCCGGCATCAAGGAAGCGTGCGTTCAGTTCTTATGGCACGCTTCCCGCTACATCGAGCTGACCGGGAACGCGCGTATCGTGCGCTTTGTGAAACTGCATACCCCCCTGCCGCAGGTCGGCTTTTTTGAGAGCGATAACGAAACGCTCAACTGGATCTTCAACGCCTACGTCAACACGCAGAAAACGAATTTCCACGGCAGCATCCCCTCGGACTGCCCGCACCGCGAGCGTCTGGGCTATACCGGGGACGGGCAGCTCTGCACCGGCGCGGCGATGTCTGTATTCGATATGCGTGCCGCCTACAAAAAATGGATGCGCGATATCCGCGACTGTCAGGATATTTATAACGGCCACGTGCAGCACACGGCCCCGTATTACGGGGGCGGCGGCGGCCCCGGCGGCTGGGGTGGCGCGGCGGCGATCGTGCCCTGGCGGTACTACCGGTTTTATAACGACAAGTCCGCGCTGGAGCTCTCTTACCACTCCATGAAGGCCTATATCGGCTATATGCTGGCGCACAGCGAAAACGGGCTCGTGGTAAGGGGCGAAAAGGGCGGCTGGTGCCTGGGCGACTGGTGCCCGCCGGAGAACAAAATTGAGATCCCGGAGCCCTTCGTAAACACGTATTTTCTGCTGAAATGCCTGGATATCTGCGAAAAGACCGCGGATATTCTCGGTGAGACCGCAGACGCGGCGTATTTCAAGCGGCTGAAGGAAACGGAGACGGGGGCCTTCAACGGCGCGTTCTTCGATCCCGCCACGGGCTCCTACTGCAGCGGTGTGCAGGGCGCGGACGCCTTTGCCCTTGCGCTGGGCTTGGGCGACGGCCGCACGAAGGAGAACCTGATCCGCAAATACGAGGCGCTGGGTGAATTCGATACCGGCATTTTCGGCACGGATCTTGTGATCCGCTTGCTTTTTGCGCTGGGCGAAGGCGCGCTTGCCTTCCGGCTGCTGACGAACGAAACGGAAAACTCGTTTTACAACATGATGAAAGGCGGCACGAACACGCTGTGGGAAAACTGGGACGGCTGCGATTCGCTGTGCCACCCGATGTTCGGCGCGGTGAACGAATACCTGTTCAGCGAAATTCTGGGCATCAAACGGTATAAGGATCGCCCGGGCTTCAAAGATATCGTGATCGACCCGGCCGACATCCCGGGGCTGAACGCAAAGGGCAGCTACCGGACGCCGGATGGCACGATCGCCGTGGAGATCCGTACGGACGAAGACGGTCGGCGGAACGTAACGTACAGCGTGGACGGCGATATTACGGTACACGAAAAATGATGAATGATTAAAAATGAAAGATTAAAAAATAGTGCGAAAACCGGCTCCCGCGATGGGAACCGGTTTTTTCTGAACTTAACTGCTTTTTCGGCAAAGGATCGTTTACTCCACACCGAGCAGTTGCACGATTTTGTCGGCGCGGTCCAGATACGAGGGATCGTTCTCCGTTTCGGCGAGGGCAGAAAGCACGTGGCGGACCGACCACGCCAGCCGCGGCAGCGCCTCTTTTGCGACCTGACGCTTCTCTTCGCCCTGTAAAAAGTAAATGAGGGCGTTTTCGCGCGTTTTATAAAAATTCGGCAGCTTTTTCGCCTGCGACAGCGCCTGATCCATATCGCCGAGCTTGCGGTAGGCAAAGCAGATATTGAACTGCGTGGCGTTGCGCACCTCCGAATCCCCGCCGTAGCGCAGGATCTGCTCCTGTACGGCAACGGATTCCAGCAGATGCTCCCGCTTTTCGGCGTCCGTGCCGTCCAGCTTTTCCAGCGACGTGGAAAGCTGCACGAGCAGCAGCGGATCGTTGGGAAACTTTTTTAAAGCGCGACGCATCAAAGCGACGTTTTCGGCGTGCAGGCCCGTTTTGTTATTATTTGCCCAAACGCCGTTGATCTCTTCATACTGAGCCTGTTTTTGGGGCTCGCTCATGCCCAGCAGCTCATCCAGCGTGATGCCGAAGTAGTTTGCCAGCGCGGGCAGCATGGTGATATCCGGGTAGCCGTCGCCCCGCTCCCATTTGCTGACGGATTGGAAGGACACGCCGAGATGGGCGGCGACCTCCTCCTGCGTCAGATCGCGCTCGCGGCGCAGTCTTTTAATGATCTCTCCGATGTTCAGGTCCATGACCGTACTCCTTTTTTTCTTTTTAGGGAAGCTTCCGGGAACAAGTATAAACAAAGGCGCTTACGTTTTCAATAACCGCAAAGGCGACCGCGTTCCACCGGGGGTTGAGTTACTCGCTTCGTTTTGAGTATGGAGTGTTGAGTGTTGAGAAAAATCTGTGGCTGTACGATATATGTTGAAAATAAAACTGCTCAAAACTCAACACTTAAAACTCAACACTTTGATATTTATCGCGTCGGGCAATAAATTCCAAACTTGTCTTTTTCGAACTCTCCTAAAAAAAATAGGGCGTCCCGAAGAGCGCCCTTTTATCATTATTTTTTCACCATAAGATAATGCGTGATATCGCCCTTTTCGTAGCGGGCGGTGCTGATCGTTTCAAACCCGAGCTTTTCGTAAAAGCGCACGTTCTTTTCATCCTGCGCCTCCAGCCCGAAGGTGTAGCCAAGCGCGGAGAGGTCCTCCATGCCCTTTGTGATCAGCTCGGTGGCGATCCCCTTGCCCCAATGGGCCGGATCTACGAACACCGGGGAGATCAGCAGGCAGTTCTCATCGAACACCTTCACGTCCAGCGGCTTATACGCCGCCAGCGTACGCAGCGTGCGCGGAAACAGAAAATAGAGATAGAGCCAGTCCGGGCATTTCAGAAAATCGAGCGCGCCGTATTCGTTCCACGCCCTGCGCCACACGCAGAGACCGCGGTTTTCGTCGTCAATGTAAAACCAGTCCTCGCCGTTGGAGGTGTGCAGGCGCTCCATTGTAAAATGGTAAACGAACTTTTTGCGCTGCTCCGGGTCCCGCGTGGCATAGGAATGCACGGGGTCGTTCACGTAGGCCTCCCCCGCCATCTTCGCGAAATACCGCAGTTCCTTCCGGCTCAGCTTTTCTCCGGGTTTTACGATCCGCATGTTTTCTCCTTTTCTCACCTCTCGGAATTTTGGGGATTCAGTGCTTCGCACAGGGGAACCCCCGGCGAGGGTTCCCCACAACAAAACAGTCCACCGGACTGTTTTGTTTCCCCTCCTGCGCTTTCGCTCGCGCTGTTTATTGCTTCGCAGACACGGGGCGCTGCCCCGTGACCCCGCAAGCCTTTCGAGAAAGGCTTGACCGAAAGCTTTCGTATAATAATCCCAAAGTTTTCGCGGAAAACCTATTTTATTGCTGCTCGTACAGCTTGATCAGCTTTTTGGCGATCTTATACACGTCGCCGCAGCCCAGCGTGATCACCAGATCGCCGCTTTCCAGGTTATCGTACAGATACTGCGCTATGGTATCGAACTTTTCAAACCAGACGCTGCCCTCGATTTTTTCCGCCAGCTGGTACGTGTGGATATCGTAGGTGTTCACTTCGCGCGAGCCCATGATCTCGGTGAGCACCACCTTATCCGCGATCTTCAGCACGTCCGCGAAATCCTCCAGCAGCATATAGGTGCGCGAGAAGGTAAAGGGCTGGAACACGGCCCACACGCGCTTGTAATCCATCTTCTTCGCCGCTTCCAACGTGACCTTCAGTTCCGCGGGATGGTGCGCGTAATCGTCCGCGATGGTAACGCCGTTGTATTCCCCGAGGATCTCAAACCGGCGGCCGGCGCCCGCAAAGGCCTCCAGCGCTTTCAGGGCTTTTGCAAGGTCCGCGCCCGCGTGCTCCGCGGCGGCGATGGCCGCAACGGCGTTGAGCACGTTGTGCACGCCCGGCACGCCGAGCTGCACGTGCCCCACGTATTCGCCCTTATGCATCACGTCAAACCCCGGGAACGCGCCGCGGTAGAACGTGATATTTACGGGATACCAGTCGTTTGCGTCCGAATAGCCGAAGGTGATCAGGTTCGTGGCGCCGGAAAGCTCCACGGCCTTCAGCGTTTTTACGTCGTCCCCGTTATAGATCACGGCGTCCGTTGCCAGAGAAGCGAACTTGCCGAACGCGGCGATCAGGTTATCCATGGTTTTGAAGAATTCCAGATGGTCCGCGTCCACGTTGAGGATCACGGCCACGGTGGGGTTCAGATCCAGAAACGTGTTGGCAAACTCACAGGCCTCGCACACCAGCATATCGTCCGTGCCCGTATGCCCGTTGGCTCCGATGAGCGGCAGCCGCCCGCCGATGACGGCGGAGGTATCGATATCCGCGCCCAGCAGCATCTGCGTGATCATGGAGGTGGTAGTGGTTTTGCCGTGGGTGCCGCACACACCGATCACGTTGCCGAATTTGCGCGTGACCGCGCCGAAGAGCTTTGAGCGCTCAAACGTGGGGACGCTCGCCTTGGCCGCAACAAGCTCGGGGTTATCCGGCAGCAGCGCCGCGGTGTAAACCACCATTTCGGCGTCGCCGATGTTTTCCGCCTTCTGTCCCAGCACCACGGGGATACCGAGCTTACGGATGCGGTTCAGGGTATCCGTTTCGTTGTTATCAGAGCCGGAGAGCTGATAGCCCTTGGCGTGCAGAATCTCGGCCAGAGGGCACATGCCCGCGCCGCCGATACCGATAAAATGAATGCGTTTGACCGTTTCCAACAGCCGATCGATTTCATACATGATGATTCACCCGTTATAATTTCATGATTTGTTCATATCTAATATATATTATTGCCAAGCAGAGCAAAAGTCAAGGGATACGCGAGAAATTAATAAAACACATACACAAACGGAATAAATTGAATATTGCAATTTATTTTTTCTTCGTGTATAATAGCACGGAATTTTAAATCGTTATTATTTTAACAGGAGTGACAGATTATGGATCTCGCGATCAAGATCGTTATCGTACTCATCTTTTTCGGCATTATGGTGGGCATCGGCATCTACTGCCGCAAGCATTCCACGGACGTGAACGGCTTTGTGCTGGGCGGCCGCAGCGTGGGCCCGTGGCTCACCGCCTTCGCCTACGGCACCTCGTATTTCAGCGCCGTTATCTTTGTGGGCTACGCCGGCCAGTTCGGCTGGAAATACGGCATCGCCACCACGTGGGTGGGCATCGGCAACGCGCTGTTGGGTTCCCTTTTGGCCTGGGTGGTGCTCGGGCGGCGCACGCGCATCATGAGCCAGCACCTGAATTCGGCCACCATGCCGCAGTTTTTTGAGGCGCGCTACGGCAGCCCCGCGCTGAAGATCGCGGCCTCCGCCATTACGTTTATTTTCCTGATCCCCTATACCGCCTCCGTTTACAACGGTCTTTCCCGCCTGTTCGGCATGGCGTTCAACATCCCCTACGAATACTGTGTGATCGCCATGGCCGTGCTCACCGCAATCTACGTGATCGCGGGCGGCTATATGGCCACCGCCATCAACGACTTTATTCAGGGCATCATCATGCTGATCGGCATCGTTGCCGTGATCGCCGTGGTGCTGAAGAGCAACGGCGGCCTCACCGAAGCGCTGAACGGCCTTGCCGGCATCACGGACGAGAGCGTCTCCTCCACCCCCGGCATCTTCAATTCCTTCTTCGGGCCGGACCTGCCCAACCTGATCGGGGTTGTGATCCTCACCTCCCTCGGCACCTGGGGCCTGCCGCAGATGGTACAGAAATTTTACGCCATCAAAAGCGAAAAATCCATTTCCACCGGCACCGTGGTATCCACGTTCTTCGCCTTTGTAGTGGCCGGCGGCTGCTACTTTTTGGGCGGCTTCGGACGTCTGTTTTCGGATAAGATCGATATCGCCGCCAACGGCTACGATTCCGTGATCCCCACCATGCTGGGCTCCTCCAACCTGCCCACCCTGCTGCTTGCGCTGGTTGTGGTGCTGGTGCTCTCTGCTTCCATGAGCACGCTCTCCAGCCTTGTGCTCACCTCCAGCTCCACGCTGACGCTGGACCTCTTAAAGGGGCACATCGTAAAGGATATGAAAGAGAAATCGCAGGTGCTGATCATGCGCGTGCTGATCCTTGTGTTCATCGTGATCTCCGTAGTGATCGCCATCTTCCAGTATAACAACAACGTGGCCTTTATTGCGCAGCTGATGGGCGTTTCGTGGGGCGCGCTGGCAGGCGCCTTCCTCGCCCCGTTCCTTTACGGGCTTTACTGGAAAAAGACCACAAAGCTCGCCTGCTGGGCCTCCTTTGTGTTCTCCACCGTGTTTATGCTGTTCATCACGTTCAACAACTTCCTGAAGCTGGGCATCCTGAAGGGCTTCCTCGCCTCCCCGATCAACGCCGGCGCGTTCTGCATGATCGTGGGGCTTGTGATCGTACCGCTGATCTCGCTGATCACCCCGAAGCCGGATAAAAAGGTTGTGAACGACGCCTTTGCCTGCTACGAGGAAAAGGTGCTGGTCTCCCAGAAGGAAGCGCTGGCGGACGAGAACTGATCGAAGACACGCAATACAAAAAAGGAGCTCATCGAGTTGCGATAAGCTCCTTTTTCAGTTGTACATAGGGTAAGAAACACGAGGGATTAATGATTAACGATTTATGATTAACGATTATGGATGGGCTCCGCCCATACCCGATAATATATGACGAAATCGTAAATCAAACTCTTATTATGCGGCGCAGCCGCCACCGAAATCATTCATCGTTAATCTTTTCTTAAAACTCAAAACTCAGCACTATAAGGGATGATTATCCGACGTTCACGCGCATCACGCCGAGGCCGCCGGTGATACTCACAAGCGTGGGACCTTCGCCGAAGGAACCGTTGCGGGCGATCTTTTCATTGTTGTAATAGCAGGCGCCGAGCCCCATCTGGAAAGCCACGGTGTAATCCTCCGGCGCGCCGTCGAACTTCAGGTCCACCGCGCCCACCGCAGCATTCACCGTATTGGTGCCGGTCAGCTTTGCGGTAACGCGCGTTGCGCCTGCGCCGCACTGCAGCGTGAGGTTGTTGATCTGTCCACCCTTGATGGCAAGCTCGCCCGCGCCCTCCTGGATCTCCGCGGAGCCGATCACGACGACGTTATCGATGGTGGCGCTGCCCGCGCCGAGCTCCAGATCCAGCGCGTCGCACGTAAGCGAATGGACGATCATTTTGCCCGCGCCCATTTCAATGTCCACGCTGTCGAACGCGTAGCCTTCCGGCACCGTCACTTTGACGTCCATCCGTCTGCGCTGGCTGGCCGTGGGATGCGAATGATCGTTTTCGATGGTGACGGAATCGCCGTTCTCGGTCACTTTGATCACGGACTTGTCGTAATCGATCCGGAAGGCGTCCCCCGCCACAAAGGTCAAGCTGCCTGCGGACATGGAGACCTCGAGATTGCGAGGCGTCCCGACGGTATTCGCCGAAGGGGCCGTGGTCTGCCCATCGGAGGGATTCGTGCCGATGCTGCCGCTGTGGTTTTCCCCGGTGGGGACAGTGGTGCTCACGGAAGAGGACTGCCCGGACGGCGCCGTGGTATTCTGATTGCCGCCAGCGCTGCGCTGCCCCAGCAGAAACGCCAGCACGAGCAGCAGGATCACAACGACCGCCGCCAGCGCGGCGCATATGATTTTGATCGTTTTATTGGAACCGTTCATTTTCTTTTTCCTTTCTTTTCGGAATGCTTCGTTTATATCATAACATATTTTTTTACGGAATTCAACAAAAATCGCGCCGGAATAACCCGACGTACGGAGACATATATATCATAGTGAAACCTATGCGAGAGGGGAAACGCTATGAAGGAAACGTACGGAAGGGAAAAGGAACTCGGCGCGTATATCGTGGAACACGGCGCTACCGTGCGCGCGGCGGCAAAGGCCTTCGGCATATCCAAAAGCACGGTGCATACGGACGTGACCGAAAAGCTGCGGCACACGGACGGCGCTCTGTGGCACGCGGTAAGACAGGTATTGGACGAAAACAAAGCGCAGCGGCACATCCGCGGCGGGCAGGCCACAAAGGAAAAATTCCTGCACAAAACCGGGAATCCGATTTGACAAATCCGGGCTGTATGGATTATAATATCCGTTGGTGATACGAATGTTTGAAAAGCTGAAGGAAAAGAAAAAGAAGAAAAAGCAGCCCGTAGAAAAGTTCATCAGCCTGAAAGCCAACGGCGTGCCCGTTGAGGCCATCAATTTTTCGCTGTGCAAAAACCCGGATAACACGCCGCGGCTGGAGATCCGAACCAAAGACGTGGCCGAGGCGCTGCACTATGAACACGTGGATTTCGAGCTGAAAACCACGGTCAAGCTCGTAAAAGTGGGGGCGAAATTCCGCGAGGCGATGAACGAAAAGCATTTTAAGCTGTATATCTTTGACGTGGAAAGCTACGAGCAGTTCTTTATTTAAGTATGAAGCATTACGATTCGCTGATCATCGGCCATATCTGCCGGGATAAGAATACTGACCACCTGGGGCGCACCGTATACGCCGCGGGCGGCGCCGTGCTGTTTTCTTCCGCCTCTGCCTATGCGCTGGGCCACAGGGCGGGCGTATTCACCCGCGTTTCACAGGCGGACGCGGATCTGCTGCAAAGCTTTTTGCTGCAGCAGGAGGATATTTACTGCCGCTTCGGGCAAACTACCACTCTGATGGAAAACACGTATTTTACGCCCGATAAAGAAAAACGCCGCTCGGTGTGCGCCGCGCAGGGCGACCCCATTTGCCCGGACGATCTGCCCGCGGACGTAACGGCGGATATTTACCATCTGGCGGGGCT
>JAEEGL013669709.1_pt1 | contig 16166 bp, 15 predicted proteins | sample 9134231 | NCBI WGS metagenome assembly JAEEGL01 (sample SAMN16246548, study PRJNA631951) | gut metagenome | biome: gut microbiome; feature: rumen; material: fiber-attached | host: Bos | place: Iran: Karaj | collected 2018-10
ATCCGATACGAGTGGCACATTTCATTCCGCTAAAGGTGGTACATTTGTTTCCGATACAAGTGGCACATTTATTCCGATATTATCACATCAAAGATTTCGGCAAGCCTGATGAAGAATAAGCCCCCCTGTAGTAGGACGACTTCCTCCGATGTCATTTGGGGTCTTGGGGTCGAGCCCCAAACGGATCACCGAAATAGGGATTAGAAAATAAACAATAAAAGCCAGCCCATCGGCTGACTTTCCTTTCAATAAGATTCTAATCTACATACTACTTCATCAATATTTCCACGACCCTCTTCCATTCTTGGCCAGACAATCTGGATTCTTTTGGGCACAACGAATCCCAATCACGGTTATTCAACTCCCTAATAATTGTTCTAAGCCTCGTAAAAGAGTAATCATTCACATTCCTCTCAATTACCTTGGATAAACTACCCGATAACGAACGAGGCACTCCAAGCATACGCATCGCCAGAGATTTAGGATCATCCACACCATAATATATATACGATGGGATATACGAGTCCTTCATATCATCCTCATTACCTCTTACAATACCTTCCAGCGCACTCAGACCCCATGAAGCCTTAAAGCGCATTCCTGTCATATACTGTACAAATTCTGCAACTCGTATATCCGTATCAGTCTTTTGGGCATAGAAAGGATGAATCGTCGACAGATTGTTCAACTTCTCTCCTTTAACCCAATTCACAAGTATCTGCGAAATCAAAACTGTATTCAATGGAGCTTTATCCGACTCCGTACCTAGTTGAGTTTCCCTAAGCTCAGAAATAACTTTTATCTTTGCAGCAAGACTATCTACATGATTGATGTCAAACATATATTCAGGTTGCCAACTATCAAGATTGGCGATTTCCGGATTTGTCGATTTCTCCTGCATAATGCTAAGCACCGAAGGTACCGAGAATCCAGTCTTATCTGCAAACTTCAGGGCACCCCGTTTGCCGGAATATTCACTCTGTATGCTTAGATAGATTCGTTTGCACAGGTCAATAAATACATCCTTATCCCAATCATCCATAAGGGTATAAGCCAAGGTATCCTTAAACAAATCCTCAACATCAGCCACATAGTCATTCTCTGCTACATTAAGCAAATGTATGAAGTATTGGAATAATGGGCCAAAAGAGTCAGGGAAAGCATAAGAAAGCCTTCTCACAGCATGATCTTCTGACAATAAGGCCAGCACTTCTTGTCGGTTCACAAACAATCGGGCCAGCACGCTCGACAGTTGCTCCGCTCCCTTTGATATAAGCTCACGTGCAGTCTTCTTGTTCTCTTTACTATTAAAAGGCAATATGATCTTACCGAAATCATCTACCAGCGTCCTACCCGCGCGTCCTGCAATATTCCAGAAGTCATTGGCACTAAGTGTCTTGTTTCGTCCTCTGGTATAAGTATCAAAATATACAGAAGATACAGGGAAGTTCACACCCTCGGCTATCGTAGTGGTAGCACATACATATCTGATATCCCTTTGTCTGATAAGATGCTCTATCAGTATCTTTGTCTCGTCCGATAGTCCGGCATGGTGCACAGTCACTCCTTTTGACAGTAATTTCGTATATAGCGTGTCACATCCTATCTCCTCGTCCATATACTTCTGCACCAAGGCCAAGTCTTCACTTACCGTTGCAGGAGCATCTATCCACGATGCAATTTGCTTCGCTTGAGTATTGGCTGTTCCTCGTCCTTTACAAAGTATCAATTGTGTGCGCCCCTCTTCTCCAAAATTCCTTACCGCATACTCTAGTATTTCCCCTTTTCCCGAAGTTGTACACTGAACCCGCTTATCAGTTTCAAAACTCTGTTCTTCCCTGATTCGAGTGGTAAATGGTGTGGGCAATACAGTGTATTTCGCCTTTTTCTTGGTAACATGGAGTCCAAACACCAACTTCTCCGATGGACGCCAGTCTATTTGGATCGCATTGCCTCCACCTAACCATTCTTTCATGGCCTCACCTCCATCTGGAAGGAATGGAGACAAGAGCATAAACTTGGCATCCGGCCGTTCACGTCTCAGCATGGTCATCAGCAGTTCCAAGCGGGCACCTCGTTCTCCGTTTTCTATAGTATGTGCCTCGTCTATAATAAACATAGCCACATCTTCCACTGATGGATGGTCTCTGCGAATCAACAAATCCAGTTTCTCTGGTGTACATACCAGTATGTCTATCTTTTCTGACAAGAGGAAACTGTTCTCAGTGGGATCCACTTCTACTGCCGACGAAGTACGCTCTATGCTTATATCCAAACTGCGCAAATCATCACGCAGGTCAAAATACACCTGATTCATTAACGCCCTCGATGGAACCACATACACAATCTTTGCATCTGGTCTCAACGAGCGGGTAACAAGCATATTAAACTCAGCCATCAATGTCTTACCGGCACTGGTCGGCATCTGTAGCACAATCGCATTGGCTGCCACGTTCAGCATATTGCCAACCAATGCTTCCTGCTGCGAAGGCAGAAGCTCCAATAGTTCGTTCTCCGCTTTAAATTTACAGAGTGTACGGATATCATTATGGAAACCAGAATGACTCCATATCGAGTTCTTTACCAATAGCTGAAGGTCATTCCAGATTACCGTAAAGAAGTCGTGCAAACGAGAAGAACGATCTATCAGCCGCAAGGCGATATCCGTGTGCTGTCTGATTGACGAAGTAATTCTGCGCTGCTGTTGGTTATACCCATTTATCAGATAGTCTGCCGTATCATAAACGGCTTTCGACATATGGTAAATACCTACAAGTGTAAGCGCCGACTGCTGCTGTTGGTGGATAGGCTGGGCTGCAATATATCTTTCTTCGAATTGCTTTTGTTCCGCACGCAGACCGTCTATAATCCCTAAGGCCGCTCTTATATCGGCCATACCTTTTTGCTTTCTTATCAAAAGCAGCAAGGCCTTGATAATCATATAGAGCGTACGCTGTCCCCAGTCCGTTTCTTCAAACTGTTTTTCCGCATCATACTGTTTCAACACAATGCGTGCAGATATCGTTTTGTTCAACTTCAAAGCAAGACTGGCTACATAAAAATAATACAGTATGCTCTTATCCTTAAACCCGTAGCCCGCAATATTTTCAAACGTATCAAGAGATTCTTCACTGGATATTGGATAACTGGAAAGAAGAACATACGACTCGTCAGCATAATCAAGATCACTGATTTGAGAAACCAGTGAGGCATTAGACAACACGAATGCTGTTCTGCATACCATCTGCCAGTCTTCCTTTGCAATAGCATCCTCAGGATCTATCTGGCTCTTCCAGTATAGTTCCCCACTCCGTCTGAGTATTTCCTTTACCCTTTCGTCTTGAAGCAGATGATCTAAGATTTGCAACCTCATCCTACTATCTCCCTCACTTTACGGTAAAACAAATCTACGGTTTCCTCTATAGTCTTTTGAGTGAAAGAAAACACTGCAAAGTCAACTTCTCCAGGCCTGAACTCTTCCACATTAGTTTTCATCTTACCAAAGTCACGTTCCTTGTCCCCACAAGTTGTATCTCGGACCAGTCCACAACCATAGGTAATATGCATTTGGTCTAACTGACCATTTTTCATCATGATTACCATACATCCAAGAACTAGAAGGCCCTTTTCTGCCGAAAGTTTGCGGACATAGTCCGTCAAACGTTGCAGTACCATAGGCAAGTCATCATGATGTTTCTTCTGGGTATTATAGATAGAATCTTCTTTCACATCAACCACTTGCGGCGGATTGCGCTTTTCACTTGACACCTTGGCCTCTGAGAGCAACAGCGTATATGAGCCATCCGCTTCTACACGGTAGCCTATCGCATCAAGCCCCCTTCCTGGCATATCGTAGCGTTCACGCTCCGAAATATTCTTTAGAGGTATGATATAGCGTTCGCCCTCAGGCAGTTTTTCTTCAAAATAATAAGTGGTTAATAGTTCTCCCAAGTCGCTTCGATAGATATCGTTAAGTAGCGATGGTGTCCTTCCAGCTTCACGCTCTGCATCTACATAGCACGAATTGCTGCGGATTATCCGTTGAAGGGCAGATATATCCATACCACAATCAAGAGCAGTTGCCCTCTCAAAGGCTTCTTGATCCATTCTAGACCGTTGCTGGACATATCTCTCCGCAAACTTGTCTATGAATGCATCGAACACTTTTACTTCAAAGTATTTATATCTATCCATTATAAAATCTGCACAAATTCTGTGCAAATTTACACATTTTTATCGAAATCACATCAATTCAACGCATTTTTTGCATAAAAAAAACGAGCCAGCCCTCATTTTCAAGGTCTCGCCCGTTCATTTTGTCCTATTCATATATATTAACATCACTCTTACTGCGTCAAATCATTTTTCTCTTTTGTCCTGTATGCAGCAATTCTATCGCAGCCCATATCTTAGCCAGTATTCTCTGCGCATCTCCGCAGGCCATCTACTTCCATTGATTCTTTTTCCTATTTAGTCCCAATAACGCCAGCAGCTTTTCAAACTTCTCCACCCGCTCCGGCTTCAGTTCCCCAGCATTCATTCTCTTCCTATTTGCCTTCACCCAATTCAGCATATCGTGCTCCTCAATCCTATGCTTCGACGGATTCCGATGATTGCTCTCAATAAAAGCCATCACCTCCTCATACCGTAAATTCCATCTTTCATCCTGTGTCATTTTCTCATCCCCCTACCTTGACAAGCATATAACTATCAAACCAGAAACGACAGTTGCAATAAATCCAAGTATTCGATTTCTTACCTTTATTCTCCTGTCCATAACCTTAATTTGGTCTCCAATGCGGAATCCACCAGCAGGAAACAACCACCACATGCCATTCTTTATCAAAAGTATTGCTACAGCCATACAGGCCAAAGACCAACATAGTTTTGCAACAATATTATGAGAAATAAATACATAAAACTCTTTTCCTACACACCATGGTAATATAATGGCAAACAGAAGATACAAACAAGCTCCAAATGTCCAATAAAAGAAGGGATTATACATCCACCAATAACCCACACTATAATCCTTAACGAAGCCATTCATCCTACTCTTGAAAAAAACTATATCAGATTCTTCCAAACACCTCAGCTGCATATAGCATGAAAGCTCGGATTTTAACCGATCGTCAACTGTCAAATATATTTCTGGTACTAACGAAGTCCCTCCATTATATTGATTACCCCAGATACTAATTTTAGTGATTTTCCGAGAATTGGGATTTTTATAAGCCAACAAATCATCTACGCTACTATACTCATATTGAGTACCATCAATAGTTTCTATGCCGTATTTAACCTCTCCAAATCTTTCCTTCACCATTTCCGAAAGATATCTCAAATTGTCCTCATCCACTATTATCGGATGAGAATAATATTTTGTTGTAGACCCTTTCATACATTCCGTTTTTTAATCTTACACATATTGATTCACATGCTTATTCTCCAGCGCCAGCAAATCCCTAACCTTATTCGTTTTTAGTCCAAAAACTAGCTTTTCACATTTGATGCCGACACCTTATCATTACAAGCATCTATAAGGATTATATTTGGACTATTCTCCAATTTCAACTCCTTCAGAATATTAACAACCGTATTATACTCTGCTTCCGAGAAGTAAAGAATCACCTTCATACTCTGTTGGGTATCATTTGCTTGCTCATATACCCCAACTTGATGCTGTAGGTTTTGTTTCAGTTTGGAATTCTTTGCCAGTTTAAACTCAACTAATGTTTTGTCCGATGAACCAAACGCAACCTTGTAATCAACAGGCCCTCTACCATTATTCACCTCTGCATTTACATCAAAAGCTGTTCCAAACCATGTAAACTTAAAGAGTATCTGTAAATCTTTCTCTTTCTTGATAGGTTTCACCCCATTATAGAACAACTTATAACCATCACAATCCTCAATAATATGCTTCAAGAACATCACCCTCTTTCTCGTTGCCTCATACGACCCCATTGACACTTCTTGATAAAAAGTGGTATCCTTTTGCAATTTTAATATTAATCGTTGGATATTCCTGATAAAGATTTTGTCCACTTCTGTCACTATGTTACTCGAGGCATCCCTGGCTCCTTCTTTGTCCTCTTCTTTAAGCTTTATGTAATAATCCATCAGCATTGGGTATCTGTTAATTACAGCCGATGCCGCTTCGTTTCTTTCTTTTTGTGAAGCTCGTTCTGGAATTGCCCTTGCATACATATCATTAATTTGATCACGCAGTTCTTCATTAGGAAGACTTGCAGTAATATCAAGGAATCTATGACGCATATCGCTCAAGTTTATCCAGTTTTCATCTTTGGTCAAAAGATCTTTAGGAGTCAACAGCACAAAATCATCATTAAAAAACGGCAGATAGAATGTCCTAGGCCTCCAAACTTCCCGTTTATAATCAAATGTCACTTTCTGTACAGATATATTTCTGCATTGTTCAGGCTGCAAATACTGGCGCGCAAACGTTTCTGTATATTTCAAGAGATACTCCTTAATAAGATTACAAGTAAAGTCACTAACGTTATCACGTCCAACTCCCGATCTAAACAAGCACAGTTTCTCCAAATGCGACGTTTCGGTTATTGACTCATTACGTAGATTATTGAAGACATTACAGATATTATTTGTCATCGATCTTCCGAAATCTACACCTAAGCCACTACCACCGTTACCAGTCTCACTATATCCGAGCCAATTTTGCTTCACTTCATGGAAACAATACCACCTTTTAATCTTTTCCATGGTAACAGCACCTTGTGCAGCTTTGCTACGGAGAAAAGTCAGATAGTCCAATATCCCCTCATGCAACTCCTTGTACTCTTGCTTATCACTAGCATATAGCAAGAATGGATCAATGAACAAAGGAATATCATTGATTAATGAGATATTAATAGCGCCGTAATCCTCTAGCACTTTCTCTTCCAACCTAAATAATTCTGAAAAGTATACCATAACAAATAATATTTTGGCACAAAAATACAGAAAAAATGAATATTTGCCAAATATCTTACAAATTTTCTAATGATTTCCAAGTATTTATAGTATTTGAAACAGCCCCATATTCACCAAGAAAAGCCAGCCTAACGACTGACTTTCCTATTTCCATTGATTTATATCCATGACATCATTCCAATTGGCTTTTCACCTTTCATATTGCGTCATATCAGTAATTCGCCAAGTTACGCTTCAATTCTTCCAGCATCTCTCCATATTTCTCATCATCAGTCATGTCTGCACCTTTCCTTGTTCCTAAATATTTAGGGTATGACAATTCTTTTGTACCCTTCCTAATAATTGGAATGAACTTAATTCTATTCTGGTCGTTCACAAGCTCATCGGTTATAAGTGATGTCTCATAACCAACGCCTCTTATCCTATTATCTGCTCGATGCTTGTAATCTAGGGTAGTAATAATCAAAACTTTATCCGATTTGGATACAGCATCCTCCATGAACTTACTTAATTCCACCCCAAATGGCAATTCAACGTCAATCTTTACCTCAAACATCCCACGAAGATCATTTGCCAATCTATGAACCCATTCCTTATGTTCATCGCTTTCCCAGCAGTAACTAATAAATATCACATTTTCCCCTTTTGGGAGGCATTATCAGATTGTGCAACGATTGGTTGGTTCATATGCTCCTTAAGAATTATCATTAAACGGGCTTTAATCACTGAAAGAGTATTTTGTAAATAAGCGATGTTTGACGACTGAAAGGCATCTGTGGGGATGCAATAATAACGTGCAGCACTTTCTCTAATAGAGTTTTTCAACTCTTCTGCGGGTCCACCCTCAAACGGCATAATGATATCGCCATCACGATGACCATTCACCTGCATTTCAATTGACTCTACCCCTTGGCTTACGTACATTTTGAGAACTGATAATCCGAATTTCTCTTTCAGGAGATTGTCCAATTCCTCCATGGGTGGCCCTACAAGTTTTGTCTCTTGTATTGCCCCACTATACTGGTTTTGCACTCTCACCTTTACGACACATGGAAGTTGCCTATATTCAAGGATGTTCTCTTTTCCCTTATACCCTTGCAGCTCTAAAGAGACCCATTTACCTTCTTCCTCTGTAAGTGGCACAAAGGCTTGTGTCAATGCCAAAGCATTGCTAAGGCAAGACTTCTGGGTCGCTAAATCTCTATATATCTGACTTATTTCCATACCCCCATCTCCTAATACTCATCTATCTCCTTTACAAACTTCCTCGCTTCTTCCAGATTCCTGTCATTTGCCAAGTCCTTTTCCATCACGCCATTAACCCATTTTGTGCCATGAGTTGAATTAGAAGCCAATGGCCTGTAGAAATATTCCAACTCTCCAACAGGTACTATAAACAATCCCCTTTCCCTGCACATTCCCATAAGTTCTTCCAAATCCGTATATTGTTGCCCATGGAAAAAGTTCATTCCAACCTGCTTCACCAGCGACCATGCTGTCGATGCCTTTAGTTTCGCTTTAATCGCATCTATATCATCATTCGACAATTGCTTTGTTGTGATACCGTCAAAGATCTTTTCTATCTCTTTCCTAACCTCCTCCGTGTCAAGCTGTGCCTTTTGATTCTTTACGTATTCTGTTATTGATTTCCACTTGGTCTTTATTGGATCCCACGCTATGCCCATTTTATCACAGATTGTCTTAAACGTCTCCTCGTTGTTTAACACATCAACATCTGCAACAACCACGGTTTTTACATTCAGCTCTCTTAGGGCTGGTATTACCGTCTTAAACCGTTCCTTTCCACCGCAATGAGTAAACAAGATATCAGGACTTACCATATCCTTACCACCATACAGTGCATTTAGAACTGCCTGATAGAAGCGACAGTCAGTATCGCTTTCGCAAATCACCACCTTCGAATGGAACAACCCGCTTAAGATATTTGAATACCTCAGAATAGAATCTTTCCAAAGGCTCTTTACGTCGTCATTTTTAAGTTCTTTGATATTATTTATATCGCCATCCCTTTCAATTCTCACGATTCTCACATTCTCTGAATCAGCATCAAGCAGACCCTTCAGGAAGTCCTCGCTATGTGTCGAGATAAAGAGCTGTCTGTCATTGGGCTTATTCTTCACCAGCATCCTTCCCAGTAACCTTGCCTGAGGTGGATGCAAGAATGCCTCTGGCTCATCAATCATTGTAATTGTCTTTTTGGTTGTAAACACATCAAGTAATATGCCTGCAAAGCTCCTCATACCATCACCCTGCGATTGCAGTTCAGGTAATGCTTCAAGCCTTTCCAAATAAGAATTAGAAACCCTATCCTCGCCCTCCATCAGCTTCGGTGGAGTACCTACATGCATCGGGATAGTATTGCCTCCACCCCTGTTCACTATCAGTCTCTCATTAAACGCTTCATAAAACAAGTCCGATAGTTTCTTCTCGAGCGTATCATCCTTGTAAAGCTTTTGAATAGGTGTGGTCGGCTCCTCGTGCAGAGCATTAAATGATTGAGTATTGTTAGATACCCGCAGTCTGTTCTCTGTATTAAGTAAATTCTTAAACATGTTAGAAAAGCGGTAATCGTTATTTACCCATAAATTTTCTATTTCCGAAAACTCCCGGAACACATATCCTGGCATCTGATATCCACCTTCCTTCTTCTTAAAAGTATCCTCAAGTTCTTTGATATCGCCCGTATGGGTATACTGGAGAGAGCGCAATACAATCGTTTTATGATTGTCTCTGGACATTTTATTATCGATGTCCCTCAGCACTTGACTCTTTCCTGCATTATTTGCGCCTGTAAATATTACAATATCCGACGAACTTAAGTCCATCACAGTATTGTCATTGAATTCCAGCTTACTTATAAAAATCTGTGGCGTCATAACAATATAACTTCTTATTCAATACCAATAGTTCTAAAATAGAATTTACATTCATCCTCACTCCAGTTAAAGCACTCCCTCATAAAGTCCTTAAAGAAGGACACATCCACGAAATAGCATTCAATATCGTTCACTACCACTCTCTCAATATATTCATCAGCGCAGCCACTATTTATCATCTCATCATCAGGCTTGAATTTATCAATAATAACGTGAACTGGATTACTCTCCTTCTTTGCCTTAAAATAGTCTAAAACATATTCACGAAGTATGGTAGCGTTTTCCTCTATCATACCATCAGGCTCCACTATTTTCGAACAGGTCATCATTCTGTGTAAATCACTTTGCGAATTAACCATTTCCTCAATGCCTACTTCATATCCATCCACAAACCTATCGAAAGCCATTTTCAGGTATTCCTTCATTTGATTGAATGGTATAATAACGGGATTCATGGTTTCCCCATCCATTTCCATTGGATAAATCTCTGCAATTATCTTGACCACAATCGGACAATTGGCTCTATTTTCAAGCAAATGCCTTATCATAGCATCAAATTGCCTTATCAACTCCTGCTTGGTATCTTCTCTGCTGTTATTCTTCTGATTAACCATGATAGCACAAATATCAGGCACATAGTCAAGGCAATACTTGTCATTTTTATAATCCACCCAAGTTTGGAGCGTGTGTATATAATTCTTCAAGAAAGCGCTATTAGGTCTTATTCTTCCTATCTTCATTCCCTTAAATCGTGTGTAAAGAGAGTATCTCTTATCATCTTCTGAATCTAGCCACTCTTTCATTTTTGCCTCAGCCTGCTGTGGGCTACAATTATTCAGTGTATTAATATATTCAGTCCATCCTATCTGATTGACGTATGGTCTTAGACTAAAATAGGTAGAATAACTGTTCACATTCTGTATACTTCGAGGATTTTGATAGCCAGAAAACAAGAAATGCAGTACTGCAAATAAATGCTTATTAATTTTTGCCTTTGTACGCTCTTCATCTTTAATCACCAGACAGTCATCAAAATTACGTTTTTCCAGTAACTCACTATAATCATTCCGAAGTTGTATGTATGTATCTTCAAAAGCATAGTGGATTATTTCTATCCAGAAGAGGCACCTCGCTAGTATATCATATTTAATGTTAGAAGAGGCTATTTGCTCTATTTCAAGAGATATGGTATTGGCGAACCTCTTCACATCTCTGAAGTTACGTAGGAAGTGGTTCAATGCCATCTCGCCTCGAGCCGTTGAAGTTATCTCACTCTTAATTTCTTTCAAATATTCCTCTTTTCCTTCTCCTGTCAGCTGCTTACTCAGTTCTTCTATCAGCATTTTATCTATCATATCACCCTCGAATGCAGGCAAAAGTAGTTCCATCTGGAATATCTTATGCAGATAGGTATCTGGATTAACAATTCCTTTTAGTTTCAGTGTTTCGCATATATAGTTTCGGTCATACGCAGCCACATAAATTAGGCTCTTGAATTTCGCCGTATTACGAATCAGTTTCATCACCTCATAGATTTCTTCCTTCTCCAATCGGTCAAGATCATCCACGATAACTATAACCCTTTTCCCAATCTTATCTATACGGTCTTGAATATTATTCCTTGACTTCTCTATACTTTTCGAAACGGTTCCTTTCCACATCTTAGCCGCTGCCGTCAGATAGTCATTCACCTCCATCTCGACTAACAGGTTCACGTAGTCATCGATGTAACTGTCCAGCAGTTCATCCTCTTTCCGGAGTTTATCTTTCAGATTTTCAAAGAAGTCCTTTATTATCTGGTCCGAAGAACTACTAAGCCATGGGTTAAACTCTATTAGTATCTGGTTTTCTTTCACGCAGTCTTTTATATGCCCAAGGAAAGTAGTTTTACCATATCCCCATTGGGCATTTATACCAACCGCGTAAGCTTCCTCCACATTAGTAACTAGCAACTTGTCATATAGGTTCTTCGCATAATTGGCCCACCCTATATCCTTCAAGTCATCAGTTTGTGTAATATTTGCAAACCCCGTTGCCTCATTCACTACAATTTCAGATTCGTTACTACTGCTAATGCCATTGTTATTCCGATAATCTCTCCATAGCATATAACCTTCTTTCGCGCCACAAAGCAACAGCCATATACCAGCAACCAACATAAAGAACAGCGAATGGCTCATTATCTCCGGTTGCGGCAGGTTTGAATAAAATAGTAGCAGAACACCTGTCGTAACAAATAGCGACACTCTATAAGGGGAACCTTTCTTTCTTTCAAACTCCAACCATGAGTAATATACTATAACAGAATAGAATAAGACAATAGTCACCCCTAACAGCCACCAACGCTCTTCAATGGCATCCATCAGCTTACCCCACCAAGCATAATGAGTATCAATATAACTCATCACCTTGCTTCTTACGGCAATAAGCAATAGTTCAATATAGCATATAAACACGGTAAGTATTATCTTCAGTCTCATATATTCAAAGTATTATTTGATGATTCCTTCTCTTTCAATTCATACTTCCAAATCTCCAAGTTTCCACTTTTCTAGCAACCATTTTAACCACAAAGAGGCATAGCCTTATCAGCCATACCCCTTCAACTATCTTTTTACTTCTTAACCCCTATTGCCTTCATAATACTCTCAATATTTCTATTCTGCTGACAGAAATAACAATCTACATCCTTATAAACCCTCATCGATGCCATCTTAGTACTAAATCCGTGATGAATCTTAAGGTTCCTTACCACATTCGACATCGTATTGTTTACTCTCGAATTAACAGGAAGGAACTCTGGTCTATTCGGAATCTTATATGTATCCAAATAGCCCATTGCTATATTATTTGGTAGTTTTATCATACTTTCATCCCAATATCCTTTTTCTGTATCATTTTTGGGTTGAATACTCCCGTCTACCTGATAGGCATTCTTCCATACCCCAAATTCATACACCAGTTTATCAAAAAGCCCTTCATCAATGATCATAAAATCCAGGTCGCTGGCTTTCGAATAAGGCATACCATAGTTTTTGCTATCCATCTTAAAGCCCGTTTTTGTACTTCCAATTAGTTTCACATGGTTAACATCTACATTCAGTATATGCGATATATACTGTCTCACCTGTTCGAATAGTAGCGGTTTCTCATATACATCAGTAAACGCAAACGGGCTATTATCCATAAGATAGTGCAACACCAATGATTTCTTCTCGATATCACTTAGGTTTGCGTACGCCTGCAGAAATTCCTCAGGTTTGATATAATAGCCCTTCACACTAGCAAGAGCCTTCGATTTCCGTATAAAATCACCTACGTTCATAATTTTCACTCTCATATTGATGATATAATCGTATAATATGCTTTGCTCGCCGTTCTATCTGTGCCATTCTTGCAGCATTATATCTTCTCGTTTCGGGATATTTCAATCGAGCAACAACTCCTGCGCATATTTCATCATCCAAATCTTTCCGAAGTGTACATCCTAATCTATTCAGCACGGCTGTCAGGCCCGATAATTCCGTCCCATAGTTTGCCATATCTAGATAAGCTGCAGCCAAGGTATATTTATCGGCAAATCGTTTCAGTTTTGTCGCCAAATATATCTCTTTAATTTTTCGTCGAACACTAAAACGATAGTCCTCCGTAAGCACCCTTACCAATTGTTGTTCAATTGTACTGGCTCCTTCACGCTTACCCCAAAATACATCCTTATACACAGCTCTGCAAATACCAACTATATCAAACCCTATATGCCTATAATAACGATGATCCTCTCCCACTACCAGAAATGCCACCAGTTTATTATAGCAATCTAGGCTCTTTTCCAACTTTTCCAACTCAGGTTGTAATCGTTGGCATATCTTCATATAGTCATTTCTATATAATAGAGGTTTCATATACTTCTCCTCGCCCATATTATCTATAAGCACACCCGCTCAGAGCCAATTGTACTCCGGTATTCCTTCTCATACTTCCCAATATGCATTTTCCCGATCTCTACCAGGTCTTTTAATTCTTCTACAGCACCTATTCCAGCTTTAAGCAAGGCAATATTACAATAGCCAATCTCCGCATTGAATTTATCCAGCAAGAATTGTTCAATAGGGCTTATCAACTTGCCCTTTGTGCGTATCTCACTGTTCAATTGCGCCAAACGTTCACTATAATAGCCTTTTACATCTTCTATCTTAACCACATCATTTACCTTAGAACCAAGAAGATACACTCCAACAACAGCTTTAACAACATCATTCTTAACTAAGTCTTTTGCGTTTGACACGATGTCCTCAGCCGACAACTCAATCAATTTCCTACATGATGGCAAATCTTTAATCGGCACCATTGTTCTAACGATATCCCTTAGCTCACAAAGCATCTCAACTATATCAAACGTTGCAACTCTTAAGTCCAAATCATCTTTTGACTGATACCCTTTCACTTTTGACACACATCGTTGCATGCCTAACATTGACGTTTCAAAACAATCCTCGAATACGTTGACTGTATCATAACAATAATTTCTAAACAGGGCTCTTTGCTGTACATAATCTACACCACACCGATTTTTATACTTCTCACACAAATTCCCTATTTTAGTTTCGATATAGTCTACGTCCTTAACTGCAACAAATATTTCGTTCATTTTGTCCATAATCTACATCATCGCTTCCGCAAGGCATAGCTTAATAAATTAAGTTTCAATGCATTACGTAATATTTTTGTTTTCTTAAAAAATTATTGGTTCTGGGTGAAAGATGATACTAACACCCTTTACAATGTGCAAATATACAAAATATATCATTTCCACCAAACAAAACACACGAAAAAAATAATAGAAATGTGGCGAAAAACGACAAACGCCCCGGAAAAGAACTAATCTTCTCCGAGGCGTTTGGCTGTTCATGTCAGGAACCTGTCCCCTGGCAGGGAAGACGGCACATCATATCTTCAACACATCACCCTCCTTTATCGGTTCATAGGGGCCGGTTTTCATTTCTAGAATGCAGGTGCCGGTTTCCAATGCTCTCACTGTATGCCACATGCCCATCGGAATGTTCACAGCCACATTTATACCGTTCGGCTCCAATATAAACGACTCAGTACATTTACGTTCCTGTTCGTCATAATATTCCACCCTAAGTTTTCCCCTCAGGCACACCATCGTTTCCGAAGTCTTCTGATGCCTGTGGATAGGCAATATACTCCCTGGCTCAATGGCATTCAGCATTCTCTGGCTTCCATCGTCTGCAGAATCACGAAGATCCAGATTCATCCTCAACCTCTCCGAAACCTCAGCTTGTTCCGTCAGGTCGTCCAATATTTCTTGGTTTATCGTCACGTTTTCGATAAAGTTCTTAATGTTTCAGATGTAAGGTAACCAGATGTCAGGGACCAGATGTCAGGGACCTGTCCCCTGGCAGGGGGGCAGGGATTTAATTCTTCCTCCATACCATCTTATTCACGATGCCAACGTAGCTCTGGATAATCTTTACCACCTTCGTTGATACGTTCTCTTCTACGTAATCGGGAACGGGGATTCCGTAATCACCAGCTGCATTCATACTTACTGCAGTATCTACAGCCTGAAGCAACGACTTCTCATCGATACCGGCGATAAAGAAACATGCTTTATCCAATGCCTCTGGGCGCTCTGTTGATGTTCTGATACAGATTGCAGGGAACGGATGACCAACAGAAGTGAAGAAGCTGCTCTCCTCGGGCAGCGTACCGCTATCACTCACCACCGCAAACGCGTTCATCTGCAAACAATTATAGTCATGGAAACCAAGTGGCTCATGCTGAATCACACGACGATCCAGCTCAAAGCCCGACTGCTCCAAACGTTTGCGACTGCGTGGATGACAGCTGTACAAAATTGGCATGTCGTACTTCTCTGCCATCTTATTAATGGCTGTGAACAGACTCATAAAGTTCTTCTCGGTGTCGATATTCTCCTCGCGATGGGCGCTCAGCAGGATATAATTACCTATCTCCAGTCCAAGGCGCTGGTGAATATCACTGGCCTCAATCTCTGCCAGATTATTGTGCAGCACTTCAGCCATAGGGCTGCCTGTTACATAAGTACGTTCCTTCGGCAGTCCACAATCGGCAAGATAGCGACGGGCATGCTCACTATAGGCCATATTCACATCGCTGATGATGTCCACGATTCGGCGGTTAGTCTCTTCTGGCAGACACTCGTCCTTACAACGATTACCAGCCTCCATGTGGAAGATGGGGATATGAAGGCGCTTGGCACCAATCACTGACAGACAACTATTGGTGTCACCCAATACCAGCACAGCATCC
>JAEEGL014571916.1_pt1 | contig 16166 bp, 12 predicted proteins | sample 9134231 | NCBI WGS metagenome assembly JAEEGL01 (sample SAMN16246548, study PRJNA631951) | gut metagenome | biome: gut microbiome; feature: rumen; material: fiber-attached | host: Bos | place: Iran: Karaj | collected 2018-10
ATAATATATATATTATATATAAAGTAATTAATAATAGTAGTAATCATCCTCATAATTGTACCCTCTCCACAAATAAACTGTGCTCTGTGCTCTGTGCGCTATTTGCAAATATTTAGGTACTTGATTGTTATGTCTGATTATTGCTAAGAAATACCTGTTTATGTCTTGAATTTAAAAAAACGCTCAAAAAATTTGTTTGGTTCAGAAAAAGTCCTTATCTTTGCAGTTGACACCTAAAAAGTCTTAGGACTTGTATTACTACATAAATAGATATAAAATGATATGAAACGTTTAAAAACATTTATACTCTTATTGTCTCTGATACTGTCTGTATCAGTGTTAGCTCAGCGTGAGCGTAATTATATTTATGTTTTGGATTGTACCAAGTCTATGACCGGTTTTAAAGGTAGCCCAGATATTTGGAATACCACAAAACAATATCTGCATAAGGAACTTAATAAACATGTTCCAGGGACAACGTTACATATCATCCCCTTTCAGGATAACATCCTTGCACCCTATAGTTTTGATGCAAATAATTTAGCATGGAATAAAATCTCGGTGGATTTGGACGAATATGTTAAGAAACCAACTAATACTAATATTTGTGCAGCATGGGATGCTACAGATCAGTACATTGACCCACATAAGGATAATTATATTATTTTGTTAACTGATGGTAGGGATAATGTAAACCCTCATGGGGCTGTAGCGAGGAAACTAAGTGAGTGGTGTGGAAAGTATACCAATACATATGCGTTCTATGTTCTTTTGACAAAAAATGCTGTTGATGAAGATGTAGTAAAGGTAATAGATGTTTGTAAAAATGAGTTCATTGTTGATGCTACAAAGGAAATCCCTGTGTTTGGAGCTTTTGACAAAGATCTTATCATCTATGCAAACACTTTAAATTTGAGTAGAGTTCATAAAATAGGCTTCTCGTCTGCAGGGAAATACGCAGCTAAGGCCGTATGTTCCGACCCATATTTTGATGTTAAGGTTATTAATAATAAGATAGAGGGTGGGGTGGTTCCTGTGCAGATTGTTGCGAGAAAACCAATCGCCCAGATTAATTCTGCACTCCCTGGAATATATAATTTTACTTTTGATGTCCAATCAAGTGATGTAAGTGTTATAAATCCAACAGTTAAGGTTCAGATGACTAATAAGCCAGAACGTGCTTTGGAATTAGTGTCTGAGGAAACTGAGATGGGTAAGGCTGCTTGGTATGATAGCTTCTTATTCTGGGGAGCCAGTAATCCTGATACACTTAGTATAGATCTTAAGGCTACATTTAATGATGAGGCGAAAAAAGATGGTTCGGTCGTTCAGTTGCAAATTAAAGATGAAAAAGAAGCAAAGGATTTCCTACTATTCTATAATGGGCTTCCTTTAAGTAACAACTTGATAACGCTGAATGCTAACGACAACGCCCCAAGTATTCTTTCTGTTGTATTCAATCCAGATGCAAAAGAGGGCAAACGTTTTATGAAGGTTAAAGCCACAACCAAACAAGAGTTGGATAATATTAACGATCAGCCAGTAGAGAAATATGAGTTGACTTTACGTTCTAAATATGTTGTTAATTGGAATCCTTTGAAGACGATTTTGATGTGGTTGGGTATTATGCTTCTTGCTGCATTACTATTGTGGTTCTTGATTGTTAAGCATTTTATTTATCCTACAATCGGTGTTAAAACTATCCAAATTAACGATCCATATTTTGCTAAGGTGAATGTAAAAGGTAAGCGTAGAGTAGTGTTTACGAATAAAGTCATGACTCAAAGCTTGCTCAGCAGAATCTTTACAGGCGAGATTTTGTACAAGAAGAATGATATTTGGATTTCGCCATTAGCATTTGAGGCAGGTGCCAAGAAAAAGACACTTAGAGTTCTGCGTACAAAAGATTATGTTTTTGATCCATACACCTCTATGCTGAATGCTCAGAGTGAATATATAGTGGAGAATACAAATAATAATACAAAGATAAATTTGACAATCAATTAGTAAAAACTAAAAACATAAATATTATGGCTACAAAAATCAAGAGATGCCTCTATGTAGGTCTTGGCGGTACGGGTATGAACGCCCTTCTGCACACAAAGAAAATGTTTGTTGAAACTTATGGTGAAGTACCACCAATGATCGGATTCTTAGGAATAGATACCGATGGTGATGCTTATAAGAAAGAACTGCCTAGTTCACATGGACCGATTTCATTAGCACCTAATGAGCAAACTCCTATCCAGGTTGAGGACGCTCAGGCAGCTTATGTAACAAGTCGGCAACATTTTGGATGGGTGCATCCTAATAACGTCTTTGCTCTTACTGCAATGACGAAAGGAGCAGGACAAATAAGGAGTAACGGACGTTTTGCCCTTACTTGTAATTTCGAGGCACTTACTAATAAGGTAAAAGATGCTGTGGGACGAATCACTGCTGCCAATATCAAAACAAATCCTAAGTACGACGCTGATTTTGTTGGAGATGTTGAGGTACATATGGTTTTCTCTATGAGTGGTGGTACTGGTGCTGGTACATTTATTAATATGGCTTATGTAATACGACAAGCTCTTGGTAAATGTAAGGTGACAGGATATGCCGTTTTGCCTGACATCTTCGAATGTATGTCGCAATATGGAATGGATCGTGTGAAACCCAATACATATGGAAGTATTATTGATCTTGATTATTTCATGCATCTCAATGGTACTGAAGGCTTGCAGTTTGATTATGTTACCAGTATTCAGGATGTAAAGAGCCGACCGTTCTCTGCCTTCTTCTTCATTGATAATCGTAACAAGGGGGGCGACTCTTACAGTAATGTTGATCAACTTGCCGAAATGATCTCTTTGGCGCTTGTAACATCATCCGGCGAATTATCAGGTTCCGTTGATTCCGTAACAGACAATGTTGAGAAGAGTATTATGAATGGTGACGGAATGGTTGGAAACAAACGTGCATGGGTTAGTGGAATGGGAGCATGCGAGATTCTGTTCCGAGGTAAGGACATGTGCGAGATTAATGCATTAAAGAATGCCCAGCGCATTATTCAGCGTATGATTAGTAGCTGTCAGGATGCAAACATGATAGTTAATAACTGGATTGATTCTCCAGAAGTAAATATTCGTGAGAATGGTGGAGCCGAGAATGATAATGTTATTGATTTCTTGTTGCCGAAAAATCCAAAATATCCTCTTGATGACATTGATGACGACCAGACAGCAGAGAATTCTGTCAAAGCGTTCATTGAGGCAGTTAGACCAAAGGACGAAGAAGTTCAGAATAAGGTGTTGGAACTGAAGGGACGTGTTTTGAGAGAACTACATAATCTTATCGTAAAGAGTCTTAATCAAGAGTGTGGCGTAGGCCTTGCTAATGATGTACTTGATGGATTAAAGAGCCAAGTAGGTTTGTTCCTCAATGAGATGAATGATGAGAAAGATAAACTTTCTGAAGCACAGCCTCGTATTGAAAACGCCATTAAGGTGAGTTGTGCTGACTTGAAAGAGTATAGCGGTCATTTCTTCAAGAGTAAGGGTAGACTTGAGGATTTGCGACAGGGTGTTTGCGAAGCAGGCATGGCACTTGCCATCAATATTCGTGAGCTTAAGCGTAGAGATGGTGCCATCACATTCTTTAGTGCTTTGATGCAGGCGATAAATGAAGAGAAGCTCAAGATTAATGATATTGAGAATAAACTAAAGGCTGTTAATACCTCGTTTACAAACAGAATCACTGCTCTTCAGAATAATGTGAGCAGAAACAATGCTGCTTCGTTCCAGATTGACCTGGCTAAGCAGGCTATTAATACGATTGGTATTAATGATGATGAAATCCAGATTGTTGACTTCTTGGGTAAGTTACCATACACCGAGAAGTTCTACGAGATTGATTCCAAACCAACAGAAGAAATTGGAAATGCATTGCTTGGCTATACACGCCTACTGCCTACTGCAAAGAAGTGGGCAAATACCACTATCGACGATGTTATGAAGAAGATGGATAAGGAAAATCCTGAGGAACTTGATAGAATCCTTCGTATGGCCCTTGGTAAGGCTTCTCCACTTCTTAATATCAATACTCGTGGCGAGGTAGGTTATCGTGTTGCACACTTTACATACGTGGGGGTGCCGATGAACAGTACAATCCTCAGTGATAATGGTAGATTAGAGTGCCTTGCAGGTGGAGAGAAGATTAACTTTACCCGTTTAGGTATGAATGATCGTATCATTATCTATAACCAAATTGGTGTTGTGCCTGCTTACTTTATTGGGTCACTCGAGAGCTATCGACAGAAGTATATTAATAGTAACATTTTCTCCCACTTCGATTATAATCTTTATAATAGGATGCAAAAGGAAAACTTCCAATTAGAGCCTGTTAAAGAAGATGGTTCGAGAGACATAGAATTGTGGGTTCGTGGCTTTGTGTTTGGACTTATCAAAAACGATAATGGCAAGTATTATGTGAAAAACAAAAAAACGGGTAAGGCTCTGCTTGATTATTGGGTAGAATTGGCAACATATCGTAATGATGCTTTCAACGCTTTCGTTGCTGATATCTTTACATTACGTCCGCAATTTAAGGATTATATCGTAAATTGGCATAAGGATCACGGTCAGGATGCTATTAAACAGTTGCGTGCTGATGTAAAGGCAAACTATCGTGAAAAGTATTCTCAGTTGTTTATGGACAACGAGGAATTGCTGTCGAGAGGCAATGAACAGATTGCCGACCTTATGGAGAAGGAATTAAAATTTATTGAGACCCTAGAATAGAAAGCAAACTCATGCTGCTTGATTGCTTATGAGACATACCGCGACGATTCTGATCGGCCAGGACTTGAAGCTGTATGCTGCCCGTCTTGGCAAGTATATACTAAAGTATGGAGAGGCTGATGCTTCTTCATACTTTACCTCGATGACTTGGTGTTACGAGGATGGGAAAACCGAGATTAAAAAGGCTGTTAGAGATGAAAGCGCTTCATTCGACTTTGTCTCTACGATGCAGGATTTGTATAATACGAAACTGGAAGAAGTTAAAACTCTCACGGGTAGTGATAGAGAGTTAGACTTGCAACATTTTTTCCATGATCTTCATCAAAGCACTGTTACCATCAATAATCCTGGTGACAGTAATAGCCTTTTACTGTCTTTGGTAGTACCTTTGTATGATACCAAAGCGTGTGAAGAAGCTATGCACATAGTTATGGCTACAAGCAATATCCAATCTCACTATACAATCATGATATTAGGTTTGTGTGAGAATTTGGGTGGTGTTCTTTCTCCTGAGGAGTTCCGTGGTATTACTGCAGAGGAAGAGGAGAAAAAGAAAGCGATGCAGAAGCAGATGCTCAAGAAGTTTTCTGACTTGAAATTAGAGCAAAATACACTCGAACAGATTGTTGTTATGCAGAATACCAATAGTGATGGGTATGCGCTGAATCTTGATCAGGACTCATTGTTGCGTATTTTGGGCGAACTGGCTCTGGTGTGTGTGGAGAAGTACAATACTGTTTTTACTCAAGCTGGAATTTTCGATAGAGAACATTTGGCAACAGCTTTAGGCTTGTCTGTGATGAATCTCGATAAGTATTATTTTGAGAACTATCTTTTGCGCCGTGCTTACCTTAGGATAATGGAACGAGAGGATGTTACAGCAGAAGAGGTAGACTTGAATAAAGTTGCTATAATTGCTAATGCATGTTTGGCTAAGCATAAAAATTTCTTCTCTGATTTCTATCAGCAATCTATAACTCCATTATGGAGGAGGAATACGGATCAAGAAACTATAATATCCCAAACTGCGGCACCATTGGATGAAAAGTTCAATGAGATATCCAACGACTTAACTTCGTATATACAAGACCCTCGGTATTCTCTTCCAGAGAAACAGGGTATATTGGCTATGGTTTTAGGATATGATGACGCTTTGTTGAAGGGTAATCTGTTTTCCGACCACCAGTTAACCATAGATAATTTGGACGAAGAAGTTGCCAATTATTTTATCGAGGCAAATAACGCATGTGTGTCTAAGATCCCGTCAGATGATCCCGAAGAGAAAGATACTGTGATATATGGTCCTTTAGGGGCATTATGTGCTGATGAGGATGGTTATGTTTCGCTACCAATCGAGAAACTTCAGAAACTTCGTAACGAAATACGTCAATCAACAAACTATATTCGCGAGAAGAGTAAAGAACTTGACGAAATCGGTACCATGACCCACGCTGCTGAGGATAGTGGCAAACGTTTAACTGAGAATGGATTTATTTTTGAAGACACCGTTTATCATTTCGATATTCAGCACGAAGAGCTGAAATTTAACGAAACGTACGAAGCAAAAGATGTAAGAGAAAAAAGCGTAAACCTCAAAGAGTACTTTACTCCTGTAAAAAATCAGGGGCAAATAGGAGCGTGCACAGTATTTGCTGTATCTTCTATATATGAGTATATCCTCAAAAGATTCCAAAAGGAAGAGACAGATTTGTCGGAGTCGTTCGTTTATTATAATGTTCGTCATTTAGATGGTAATGAACTCGAAGATACAGGAAGTAGTTATCAAGATGTCATCGCTAATATTGGGGTACAAGGAATCTGTGCAGAATCTTTACATCCATATTCCCATTCTTTGAGTGATGTACCATCTGATGCAGCATACCTTGATGGTGAGAAACGCCGTATTACCAAAGCTCTTAATGTGAATGTCGAGGAAAGAGATATTAAGTCTGCCATTCAAGAAGGCTATCCTGTAGCCATATCGCTAAAGATTTATAATTCATTCCATGCCACATCAGGATTCGTAAAACGTCCTACAGATGCAGAAATAGAGTCGGCCGACTATGGCTATCATGCAATGGTAGTTGTAGGCTATTCCGATGATACTAAGTTCTTCTTGGTTCGCAACTCGTGGGGAACACATTTTGGTGTTGATGGCTATTGCTATATACCTTATTCATATATATGCGATCCAGAATTGAACCGTATGGCTTGTATTGTTACCGATGTTAGCTATCCAAATAATATAAAAATCACAGTCAGTGGTGGTGGCACTGGTAGCAAGCAAACAGTTCAGTTTAATATGTCTGATGCAGTCATAAAGCGGTTCGTTATAAGCAACCTTGTAGACGAGGAGCAGGTACATCTCAGAAAAATGCAAGAGGAAGATGCACAAGTAAAGATGGACTACGAGATGCTTATGCAAACATTGGGTAAGCAGTCAATGCGTACTCAGATACTTAATGGGCATATGGACGTATTAGGAGAGCAGATTAATAATCTTAAAAAGAAAAGGGATAATATTAATAATACAGAGCGAGGAATTGCCCTCCAAGAGTTTGACTCTACTTCTTGGAAAGCAAGGCTGTATATGCTTGGATCCATGCTGATACTTGCTGTGATTTGGGGTGTAGCGGCATCTTTTTACGACAGTATTGTTGATTGGCTCCAAAATGATTGGTGTTATGTCCTGGCCGGTATTTTTGGTGTCATCACTATTATATTGTTGTTTTATTGGTGGTGGGCTAAAGGTCAACGTCGTAAGTTGGAAATTGATTACGAAGAAATGTCAGCAAATTTATCCCAAAAGATGCATGCACTCGAAAAACAAGCCAATGAACAGAAGATGAGGATGCATGTAGCAGGTATGGTCATCGATAAATTGCTTACATTAAAAGCTTCTATTGATAAGACGTATCAGGGCATGAAGGCGTATGTCGGCAATCTTGCTACTTGGTATGATGAAGAGCAAAAGGGGCTTGATGTGATGGAACCCTTAGTTAAGGATCCGTTTATTCCTCTTCTCTCTAACGAGCAACTTAGTAGCTATTTTGATAATAACAGAGATGAGATGACTAAGAACATGCATCTATACGAGTACTTCAAAGGATTTAAATTGGATGATGATGCTATTATTGCTTATAAGCGTAACTTAAAGCAACAAGTTCTTGTTCATATCGAGGCTCTCCTGAACGATTTTACTGTTTTTCGTCATATCTTCGAAACAAAGAACTATCCATATTTGGATAAAGAATATGCATCTGCTAAGAATCTGTTACCTGTACTTGATACAAAGTCGGTGCCATTCTGTCAGATTAAGAAAACAGCAGTAATGAAACCGCAGGCTAGGTTCTTATTTATTCACACCGATGCTGGAGAACAACAGGCATGGAATGCTGCATACCCCCAGCATTTTACGACTACTCCAATTTCCGAGAATATAGTATCGGTATATAAAATTGTAGGTTTGCGACTACAGACATTAACTGTTGATGAAGTTATATTAGACTAATATGGATAAGTTTAATGAATTATACGATCAGTATGCCCTTTATAAAAAGAAGGTTAATGAGGAATACTCGGAGTTTACAACCGATTTGCTGCGATATGGTATTACCGCCGACTATTATCATAAAGTAGAAAGGGTTACTGAGTTATTAAATAGATTTTATGATGCTAAACTCGCAAATTCTACTATCCGTGGTGCTGTAGAATATAAGTTGAACGACTATCATGCCGAGAATTTGAAATTCTGTCTTATTATAGATGTACTGAGATGTTATGATGGCTTGAATCATCCCACAACATTTACCACTCCTGAGGGTATTGCGCTTTTGATGCTATTGGATAAGTTAATTGGTAATAAAGAAATTATGTCATATCGGCGGCTGGAGATGGTAAGTCCCGCAACTCTTTCTTTAATAGACCTTGTTCCATATATAAATGAGTGTTCAGAGCAGTTAGGCTCAAGATACTCTTTGTTTTTGTCGGGTATATTTGAGAAAAAAGCACCTGCAGTCGATGGCCTATATAGACGACTTATGTATAAGTTTTGCAAGGCTATTGCTGAGGTTGATGGGGAAATATCTGTTTCGGAAGAAGAGTGGCTTAGGGAAATTGCTTTGCTTAATGATGATGACTCAAATAATGATATCGATATAAGTGATTTCTAATAGTGCGTTCTAAAAGATGGTCTATTACGATATGGATTCAAATCCTTTAATTAATCGCCGGAGAAGAAAGAATACACGCTATAGTGGTGCGTTCCTGGTAGGTGTAGCCTTTCTGGCTTTTATTGTTATAGGCCTTACAATCTCAATTGTTATTCGTGCATGTACTCATCGCGGTGGAAATAGTGTAAGCGAAGTTCAATATAGTACACCGTATTCGGGTAGGGATAATACTGATATTCAGGAGCATGAAAGTAATTCAAAGTCGATTTCTTCATATATAATTCCGGATGATGTCATAAGTATTTGTTCCCCCAAGCCTCTTGAAGGAGTTCCTGAGCAAATACTACAGAAAACATCCTACATTACTTCGTATAACAAGGATACTAAGATTCCGAACTGGGTTGCGTGGAATTTGTCAGGTAGTCACACTGATGGCCCTTTCAAGAGAATGAGTAATTTCTATGAAGATGATGATGTTCCGTCACCAAGGGCTACATTAGATGATTATCGAGGTAGTGGATGGTCGCGTGGTCATATGTGTCCAGCGGGAGATAATAAATGGAATGAATGGGCGATGTATGATACATTTTCTCTTACTAATGTGTGTCCTCAAAATGCTAGTCTTAATAGTGGCTTATGGAATAGTATAGAAATGGATTGTAGGAACTGGGCACGTAAATTCGGCGACATCTATATTATTTGCGGTCCGATTTTTATGAATAGAGAGCACGAGGCAATAGGTGTTAATAAAGTCCTGGTTCCTGAAGCCTTCTTTAAAGTCGTACTATGCCTAAACGGAAAACCAAAGGGGATTGGCTTCATTGTAAGAAATACTGATGGTACCAGAAAACGTGATCTTTACTATAACTCGATAGATCAAGTAGAGCGCATTACGGGTATGGATTTCTTTCCTACCTTGTCTGATGAAATTGAGGATGAAGTGGAGGCTACAGCAAACATTAACGATTGGAATTGAGTTTTTTTCCTATTTTTGATTGATTTGTTTGGTATTTATTTCGTTTTTTCTTATATTTGCAAACAAATTTTGAGAAAAGCGTATGGTAGAAATTAGTTTTCCCGTATATGATATTGATGGCAGCCGTTTTCAAGTAGTTGCTGATATGTCTTTGTATACAAAAGAGGCTCTCCTTGCAGCTGTTTATAAATATACCGATCGTTTTTATATCCATCAACAGGCCGAGGGGAATTCTATAAGGGTTATATTTGAAACTAAAGACGGAGGTGTGCTTAATGAAACCATCGTCAAACAATTCTGTAATGAATTAATTGACCAACAAATTCGTTATAACACAAACATTCAGTTTGGTCATATTCGTGATTTGATAGTAGAAGAAGCATTTAAACCTGTGTCGTTATGAAAAAAGTATTATATCCAATTATAGGTTTTATTGTGCTATGCCTTTCTTTTGCGCAATCAGACAATAGAAGGATAGAAAAACAAGGGGCAGATAATTTAGTATTAAAGCCATTTGATATGTTCGGCTTGTTGTGGAGTTGTTCTCCAGAGGTAGAACCTGAAAGAAGTATCGAGGAACCTGAGAATGGCGACTTAGGTGGTGGAGGTTCAACGAATCATACTTCTCATTATTCACAGTATCATTCTTCTCATTCCTCTCATTATTCTTCTTCTCATCAATCTCATCAGTCACATCAGTCACATAGTTCGCATTATTCTTCACGTTAATAGCGCTTGTAATGGCAGAATACACAATATTACCTTTTCGGTTTGCTCATTTTGATGAAACAGAAATCTTGCTGACAAACGATGTTGGTGAGTACGTCTTCTTGAGTAACCAAGATTTTGAACTCTTTATAAACAAAAAACTGGATCCGAAATCAACGATTTTTCAGAATTTGGCGTCAAAGCAAATCGCAACAACTGATAGAGTTGAAGATGTAGTAAAAATGCTGGCTACAAAATTCAGAACAAAAAAAAGTATTCTGAGAGATTTTACGAGTCTACATATGGTTGTACCAACATTAAGATGCAATTCGAGTTGTGTATATTGTCAAGTGGCGCGAAAGAATATTGACGATCATGAGGCCGATATGACAAAACGTACGGCCAAAAATATAGTCAAGACAATATTCAAATCACCTTCGCATTATATTAAGATTGAGTTTCAAGGTGGTGATCCTTCTACATACTTTGAAATGGTGAAGTACATCATTGAGGAAGCTGAATGGCAGAATCTTTTCAAAAAAAGAGATCTGAGTTTTGTTATCTGTACAAATGTTACTTTGCTAACGCCTGAAATGGTAAGGTATTTGAAGAAGCATAGATGCGATATATCTACTTCTCTTGATGGTCCAAAGGACTTACATAATACCAATCGTCCTCTTCAAAACACAACTCATACTCACGAGATGTTCGAAGAAAAAATTAAAATGATTCGTAATGTCTGCGGTGAAGATAGTGTTTCTGCTTTGATGACTACATCAAAATATAGCTTGGGGCATTTTAAGGAAATTATCGATGAATATGTACGAATGGGATTTAACAATATATTCCTTCGTGCTTTGAATCCATATGGCTTCGCTAAGCAATACAAGGATAAAATTGCCTATCCAGTAGAAGATTTTATAGATAATTTCAGGGAAGGGCTTGATTATATAATTGAGTTAAACAAACAAGGAACATTCTTTGTGGAGGGCTATGCAGCCTTGTTGCTAAGAAGAATCCTTACGCCGTTTGCTACGGGATTTGTTGATTTGCAGTCGCCAGCAGGAGTTGGTATCGCTGGCGCAATATATGATTGGGACGGAAATGTATATGTTGCGGATGAAGGTAGAATGCTTGCAAGGTTCAAGGACTTCTATTTCAAATTAGGAAATGTGAACGAAGATAGCTACCAATCAATGTTTAACGGAGAGAAATTGCATGATATAATAAAAAATGCTTGTACAGAGTGCTTGCCGATGTGTTCTGATTGTGTTTTTCAGCCGTATTGTGGGGCAGACCCTGTACGTAACTACTCGGAACAAGGCGATGTGGTAGGCCATCGGCCAACCAACGAAATGTGTAAAAAGAATACTGCAATTATGCACTATTTGTTTGAGTTAATTAGAAAGAATGATCCCGAGATAAACAGAATATTCTGGTCTTGGATTAATTGATTAATAATGAAGCATTTAATTTGTACTCCAGTCAATATTCAGGAAGATGTTCTTGGCCGAATAACATTAAAGGGTAAGAGCGTTTTTAACCGCAAGGATAGTATACTTGTAGCGGATGGCTTGACAAGTGCTCCCTCTGGGTATGCTGCAGTTATTACAAATGTTCAAGTAACAAGTAAAGGTTGTGCTTGTATAGTTGATAGTTGCCAAATGTGTGAGTTTAATGAGGGAGATGTCGTGTTAATAACTAAAAATGGCGAAATTGATTTCTTATATGAAATTAATTCATTTCATAATGCAATATTTGCCACAGAACGCTGCAATCATCGTTGTATTATGTGCCCCCAGCCCCCCGTGGAGGCTGAGATAGATAAAACTCCATTGAATCTTAAACTGATATCTCTGATTGATAAGAATACTAGAGAACTTGGTATTACTGGAGGTGAACCTACATTAATTGGTGATAAACTGTTTGATTTGATTAGACAGATTCAAAAGTACCAACCCAAGGCTGCAATTAGTCTTTTGACTAATGGGGTAAAATTTGCTGATAGGTCATATGCAATGGAACTCGCAAAGTGTAGACATTATGATCTGCAAATTGATGTTCCTATTTTCTCGGATATCGCTGACGAACATAATAAGATTGTTGGGGCAAAAACTTTCTATAAAACTGTGGAAGGTCTGTACAATTTAGCTTTATTCAATCAGCGAATAGGGTTGCGTATTGTAATACATAAGCAAACATATAAAAGGTTACCTCAGTTGGCGGATTATATATATCATAATTTCCCATTTGTTAGCCAGGTCGCATTTATGCAAATGGAGACAATTGGTAATGCCAATGCAAACATTGATGACTTGTGGATAGATCCGTATGATTACAATGAAGAACTGAAAAAAGCAGTTTCTTTACTATCTATTCGCGGCATACGTACGTGCATCTTTAACGCTCAGTTATGTGTACTGCCACCTGAAATTAGAGAGTTTGCAGTTTGTTCTATTTCAGAATGGAAGGATGCATATCTAACTGAATGCGAGGGGTGTAAATTGCGCAATAGATGTGGAGGCTTATTTGTTTCTAACAAAGAACATCATAGTGCTCACATAAATCCTGTTTTAGATGACATAAAGGCTTCGGCCTGTGTCTGAGATAGTTTACTTAATGTTTAACCAATTTAAAAAAGGAGGTTTAATGAAGAGGGTACTATTTCTTTTGGTTTCTGCTTTTATGGCAGGTACAGCATTCGCCTCGAACCTAAGTAAAGATGTCTTTGCTAAGGTCGCCAAAAATGCTGTATCAATCACAGAGCAGGGACAGACTCTCATTCTGGAGCAATCTTCGAGTGAGCAAGTTCAGGTGAACAGTCATCAATCACACCGTTCACACAGCTCGCATCGTTCTCATTACTCCAGTAGAATGACTTAATTTCATAAGGGTGTCGTTGGTTTTATTCTTGCGGCATCCTTTTGATTATCTCCTAAATATAAAATGAAAAATAGATTAATCGATATATCAATTATAAGTGCGGGAGTTGCATTCCTATGCTGGTATTTGCCCGTAGCGTTTAATAATGTGTTTGCTTGTGACGATTACTGGTTTGGGTCAAACGTGAGGGATAATGGCCTATTTGGTAATGTCCTTTTCTATTACTATAATTGGGAAGGCTCTTATACCCATACATTTCTTGCTTCATGGCCGTTGGCATTCCATTTTTCACGAATGCCTTTTGTGGGTAATATGTTTTCTATCTTATTGTTCTACTCTGCGTTGTTGGCGTTTTTTAAGACGTATACCGATATGGTTACTAAAAGATGCTTGATGTATTCGTTGTATTTTGTGGCCTTTGCGTACTTGTGTACAAAGGGTAATTCTGAAATACGTTTTTGGATATGTGCTAATGTTACTTATTTATCAGAAGTTTCCTTTGTACTCATATTGTTTTCATTGTATCACGTTCTGTATAAGGAACCAACATTGTTACGATGGCTATTATTGGGTGTTTTCGCATTTTTTGTCGGCGGCAGTAAACTAACAGTAATATTGTATTCCATTTCTGGACTGGTTATCCACGATATTCTGTTTAAAAGGACAATTAATAGAGTAACTCTAATAACTATTTTTCTTATATCTGTGTTTGTTGCAATAAACATTGCTGCACCAGGGAATTATATTCGATTGGATGTAGAGACTATAAACAAGGATGGGAGTGGATATATGACAGTCTGGGAGTCTGTTCTATATCGTTTTATAGAGATGAAATCATATGTGCTGAATACATTGTTCCTGCTGCCAATTGCTACTAGATGGAATAATAAATGTATGTTTGATAAAAAACGAGTATGGGTAGTTATTGCTATAATTTTTATAACTTATGTGCTTGATGGAATTATTATGTATATTTGCTTTAATGATTCTGGCCCTCTAAGGGTTTATTTTATTGCAGAGGTCTTTGCAGCTTTAGCTGTGCTATTTATGTTGAATCATTTTTATAATGCTGTTCTTCGTAAATATAACAGTTCTGTAACTATTTCAATATTGTTTGCAATAATGGTTGCTGTATCAAACTTTCCAATGATGTTGCAAGTGAACGATAGTATTGAGTACTCCAGACAGGCGCGTGAAAGAGATAGATATGTTGCTTCATATACAACTGATGATACGATAAAAATTAATCGACTTCCTGATTCATATCTTATGCTTTCATATTTTGCTAACGACGTGATATGGTTGAAAAATGTTTATTTGCCATATTTTCAGAAAGAAAACAGAGTTGTTCTTGTTGATTCTGATAGAACTGAAGAAAGATAATATTATTCAAATTATAATATAAAAAATGAAACTTGTTATAGTGTCCCCATGTTATAATGAAGAATATCTGATAGCAGATTCTTCTGCAAAACTAAACAATGTAATAGAATCTATGATTTCTAGGAACAAAATATCTAATGATAGTTTTGTTTTGTTTGTAAACGATGGAAGTTCTGATGAAACTTGGCGGGAAATTGTGAAAAGTCATTCCGCTTTCCCGCATGTTTGTGGATTAGATTTAGCTCGAAACGTGGGGCACCAATATGCGATCTTGGCAGGTATGATGAAGGTTAGAAATGTTGCCGATGCTGTTATTACTATAGACTCTGATTTGCAAGATGATTTGAATGTCATCGAACAGATGATTGATCGTTTTAAGGAAGGAAATGATATTGTATATGGCGTAAAGACGGATAGAGGGATTGATCCATGGCGCAAACGAATAATGGCTTCTTTGTTCTACAAAGTGCAAGGATGGTTGGGGGTAAAATCTGTAAAGAATCATGCAGACTTTAGGTTGTTATCTCGTAAAGCATTAGATACCCTCTCTGCATTCCCTGAAAGAAATATGTATTTGCGTGGCATAATACCTTTGCTGGGTTTAAAATCAGCAATGTTGGATGACGTATTGTCTCCCAGGGCTTGTGGAAGAAGTAAGTATACCTCGAGTAAACAAATCCAGTTGGCTATTGATGGTATAACTTCTTTTACAACCAAACCCTTGGAACTCATTTTTTTATTTGGTGTGATAATGATGATTATATCACTGTCAATGTTTGTATACGTTGTGATTTCATTAGCGATGGGACATGTTATAGCAGGATGGGCATCGCTCATGTTGTCAGTATGGTTTATCGGGGCTGTCCTGACAATTGGCGTTGGGCTAATCGGAATATATATTGGAAAGATATATATGGAAGTAAAACAACGTCCATTATTTACTGAAAGAGATTCCATTGGTTTGTTAGAATAAAAATGTATTATGGAATCAAAGTAGGGAAACATTATAGGGAATCAAGTCTTATTAACATTTATTATCCATTAAAAGCCGTAACATTTTGGTTTTCTGCATACTTATATGTAGAAAAAGCATTATTTTTGCAAACGATTATGACAACTGAAGAGATAAGAGCATTGCTCAATGACATTGAGAGTGATAGAGTTGAACGAACAATTTCGACTACTAACACTGATAAGTTTGGACAGGCAATCTGTGCATTTGCTAATGATTTGCCTGACCATCGTTTGCCCGGATATCTTTTC
>JAEEGL013055211.1_pt1 | contig 16165 bp, 9 predicted proteins | sample 9134231 | NCBI WGS metagenome assembly JAEEGL01 (sample SAMN16246548, study PRJNA631951) | gut metagenome | biome: gut microbiome; feature: rumen; material: fiber-attached | host: Bos | place: Iran: Karaj | collected 2018-10
CAGGTTGGACAGCTCTTATCGGTGATGCAGAGAAGAAAGCAGATGGTTCTTATGACCTTTCTACTTACAAGCTTGAAGGCGTTCCGCTCAAGATCAGAATTATGGCTCCGTCAACGCACCACACAATGGGTGGTCTCAAAGTTGACATCAACCGCCACGTTCTTGATACAAACGGAAACGTAATCAAGGGATTGTATGCAGCTGGTGAGGTTACCGGTGGTATCCACGGTGGTAACCGTCTTGGTGGTAACGCTATCGTTGAGATTTTCGTATCTGGACGTACAGCAGCTAACGCTATCAAAGCTGACAACTAATAGAATTTAGTTACCCCGATTTTCGGGGGATTTTAAGCCCGTCGTGTTAAATATACGGCGGGCTTTTTTGTGTTTTTTTATACAATATCTCAAAATTTTACATAATTGACATTTTCCTTGCACTTACTAAAAAATGAAAGTATAGTTAAAAATATGATAGAGCGTCTGTAATCTTATGGATTGCGCGACCTCAGCAATCCCTTTTTAATGCCGAGAGTTGTTTTATGGAAAATCTTAAACCTGTTATTTTTGTTGATCCAGAAAAATGTGTGAATTGTCACAAATGCATAACAGCATGTCCCGCGAAGTTTTGTAATGACGCATCCGGCGATTATGTGAAAGTGAACGATCAGCTTTGTATTGGTTGTGGCGCTTGTATTTCAGCTTGTACTCACGGCGCAAGACGCGGGCTTGATGATTTTGCAGCTTTCATGGATGCCATAAAGAGAGGCGAAAAGGTTCTTGCGATAGTTGCTCCTGCTGCTGCGGCAAATTTCCGGGGAAAAGACTTGGAGCTTAATGGATTCCTCAAATCTATCGGTGTTAAAGCAGTATTTGATGTTTCTTTCGGTGCAGAGCTTACTACAAAATCATATATTGAGTATATCAAGAAGCATAATCCGCGTCTCATGATTTCGCAGCCTTGTCCTGCGCTTGTGTCGTATATCGAGCTTTATCAAAGCGATCTTCTGCCGTATCTTGCGGTAGCTGACAGTCCGATGGCTCATACATTCGCGATGATTCGCCGGTTCTATCCGCAATATAATGGATATAAAATGGCTGCAATATCTCCGTGCTTTGCAAAACGCCGTGAATTTGACGAGAACAAACTAGGAGATTTCAATGTATCAATGAAATCAATTTCCGATTATCTTGATGCGAACAATATCTCTCTTTCAAGATTCCCAAAAACACAGTATGACAATCCGCCTGCAGAGCGTGCGGTATTATATTCCACTCCTGGCGGACTTATGCGTACTGCGGAACGTTTTATTCCCGGCATTTCGGAGAAAATCCGTAAAATAGAGGGACAGCCCACAATGACTCATTATTTTGCGGAACTGTCTGATGCGGTAAAAAATAAGAAAGAGCTTTCCTGTCCTGTCGTTGACTGTCTTAACTGTGAGCGCGGTTGTAACTGCGGTGCGGGAACTGTAAACCAGAATCTGTCTCTTGATGAAATGGAAAGTTACATTGAAAACAGAATGAAAAACCGGATTAAATCACTGAAATCCACTACGTATTTCGGTCGGCGTAAGCTCGACCAGACTATAGACAAATACTGGCGTGAAGGTCTTTACGACCGTAATTATGTGGACCGGAGCAGTGTATACCACTCGTTTATAAAAATGCCGTCTAACAGGGAACTTGACGAAATTTACGCACAGATGGGAAAGAAAGAAGAAAAGGATTTCCTTGATTGTGGTGCATGTGGATACAATTCTTGTCATGATATGGCAATAGCCATCTATAACGGGATAAACAAACGTGAGAACTGCCACAACTTCCTTATGAACGAGAACGTAAAAGTTCATGAGCGTGAGCTTTCCGAGAAGATAAAGGAAACTATAAAGGAAGTAAGCAACGTAAGCGTCACGAAGCTGGAGGAAAACGAAGTTAATGTAGGCTCGCTTGTTAAACAGACAAAAGTTATGAGCGAGATTGTAGTTAATTCTTCTTCCGCGATTGAGGTTATGATAAAGAACATCAATTCGATAACGGCAACGCTTGAAAAGACAGCAGGTGTTGTTGAGGAGCTTGAAGATGCTACGACGAACGGTAACACGAATCTTGTTGATGTTACGACGCTTGTTGCTGGTATCGAACAGGATTCTCAGGGACTTGTCGAGATGAGCAAGATGATCCAGTCCATCGCAAGCCAGACAAACTTGCTCGCGATGAATGCCGCTATTGAAGCAGCTCATGCTGGTACTGCCGGAGCCGGTTTCGCTGTTGTTGCTGATGAAATCCGTAAGCTGGCGGAGAGTTCGAATGTTCAGGCAAAGAATATCCACAAAGTTCTTGATAAGATAAAGAAGAGCATTGACACAGCCTATTCAAAGACAAAGACTACGCAGTCCGAGTTCGCGGAGATAGTGCGGCTTTCTGATAGAGTTAAGAATCAGGAAGCGGAAGTTCTTTCTGCAGTCAACGAGGAGAACCGTGGAGGTGCGCTTGTCCTTGAGTCTATCGGAAAGCTTAAGGAATCGGAGCAGGCTGTGTCGCTTGCTGCCGATAATCTGCTCAAAGGCACGATGCTCATTAAGCAGAACATAAAGGAGCTCGCGGAATAGTTTCTTCAAAGAAAACCATAATGTCTCTATATTTGCAACATTGCTCTCGCCGGCATCCTGTGTGCGATAGCCAGTTTGCGCGAGCAAACATATTAAATACTTTTCCTCTAGCTACCGGAACTCTGCGACGGAAAGCCAGTTCCTCGCTTCGTTCGTCAATACATTCCACACAGCCTGACGGCTACGCAAGATTGTACACTACACGCACTTTATGTTCTTTAACCTACGATGATGAGGCTGTGCTGAGTTTATAATAAAGCCCGCGCTTTTCCATCAGCTCCGCGTGAGACCCCTCCTCTGCGATTCCCTTGTCCGCTATGTAAAGAATTCTGTCAGCGTTACGGATTGTGGACAGACGGTGCGCAACGACGAACGTTGTCCTGTCTTTAGTGATTATGTCAAGAGCGTCCTTTATGAGCATTTCCGTTGCCGTGTCGATTGAGCTTGTTGCCTCATCAAGAATGACGACTGACGGGTTTTTCAGCACAATCCGTGCGAAACTGATCATCTGCTTTTCACCGGCAGAAAGCCCCGCGCCCCTTTCATCAAGCTCATGCATATAGCCTCCGGGAAGCTTGTCGATACATAAATCAGCGTGAATCTTCTTTGCAGCCTCAATGCATTCCTCGTCGGTCGCATCAAGCCTGCCGTAGCGTATGTTTTCAAGAACGTTGCCTTTGAATATGAACGGATCCTGCATAAGAACGCCGACGTGTTTCCGGAGGCTTTCAAGCGTCACGTCCTTTACATCATGCCCGTCTATGCAGACGCTGCCTTCCTGTACGTCGTAGAAACGCGTGAGCATATTGATTATCGTCGTTTTCCCGGCGCCGGTAGGTCCTACAAGTGCAATAGTTTCTCCAGGTTTTACATGAAGATTCACATGCTCCAGTATGTTCACGCCTTTGTCGTAAGCGAATGTTATATCGTTAAGATCAACGCTGCCTTTAACGTCTTTCAGTGTTTCGGCGCCGGGCTTGTCCTTGATGTCTATCGGAGAATCTATTGTGTCAAAAACATGCTCCAAATCGCTTGTAATCTGGGCGAGCTGCTGTATAATCTGGGCAATTTGCGTTATCGGACCGGAAAAAATGCTCATGTAGCTGGTAAAAGCGACGACTGTTCCTGCGTTCATTGACATATCGCCTTTAAGAACCGCCGCCAGAGCCACTGCGAACATGGCAAGTGTTCCAAGGTTCCAGAAAATCTCCGTTACCGGCGTGTTCAGCTGGTTCACTTCGACAATATGTCTCCACTGGTCAGCGCAAATTTTATGAACGTTCATAAGGATACGGCGGTTCACATCGTCTCGGTTGCTGTTCTTTATGATTTTCTCGCCCATTATGGACTCCACACAGAACGCCGTCCTGTTGGAGTTGTATGCCCGTAACCTGGAGAACATCTTTTTTACTATGGAACGCAATAGCATTACGAGTGCTATCATCGGAACTACTGCACATATGACAATAAGTGTCAGCTGTGGACTAATGGCAAGCATAAAGAAAATGACAGTCACGATTTTCACTACATAGATAAGAAGCTGTACGACTGTGTTCGTGAAAAAGTTCGCAAGGTTGTTTACATATTCCGTGACTCGGACGACGATTTTGCCGTTTGGTTTTGAATCGAAGTAGTCGAACGAAAGCTTCTGCAACCTGTAGAAAACATCTTTTCGGATGTCTGCAATTATTCCGTGACCGAGCTTTCCCATCATTATCTGCTGTACATAAGTGATTGCAATTTCAATGCCGGAAAGGACGACCATTCCGATTATGATTATAAGAAGTTCTTTTGTATCTTTGCTGTAAACCGTTTCGTTGATGATTCGCCGCAAAAGTACGGGCGGAACCATCGATACGATTGCCGCGCATAGCATCAGTGCAAAAACAAGAATGAAAACTTTTTTGAAAGGCAGGATGTAGCGTATTATACGTTTGAACTGATGGATATCGATTTTCGTGTATATTATTTCGTTCTGGAAATATGTGTTTTTCTGTGCCATATCAGTCAGCCCTCCGTCCGATTCTTTCACTGAAAGCTTGATAATTGTGCGCATCTACAACGGAGTCGAAGTTCATCATGGATTTGTTCTGTTCTTCCTGGATGTTGTAAACCGCCGCAAACTGACCGCCAAGTGCCATAAGCTCGCTGAAAGTTCCGCGCTCTGCAATCTTGCCGTCTTTTAAGTAGATAATCTCGTCGCAAGCAACAACTGATGAAAGCCTGTGCGCGCTTATGAGCAGCGTCTTTTCTGCGTAGTTTTCCTCAAGGCTCTTGAGAAGAGCTTTTTCAGTCTCAATGTCGAGTGCACTGGTGGAGTCGTCAAGTATAAGCACCGGTGAGTTTTTGTAGAGTGCGCGTGCTATTGAAAGTCGCTGCTTTTGACCTCCGGAGATGCCTATTCCTCGTTCACCGACGATTGTGTCATATTTGAGCGGCATGTGGCTTATGAATTCATCAGCTTGCGCATCTTTAGAAGCCTTTATCATACGATGAAACTCTTCTCCTTTTGCCTCTGCGTAAACATCATCCGTGTACTCTATATTTGATTCTATCGTGTTGGAAAATAGAAACGCTTCTTGGAATACGCACGCGAATTCATCTCTTAACGTTTTTAGCGGAATATCCCGGCTGTCTTTACCGCATATCGTTATTTTGCCGTCTGAAAGCTCGTAGTTTCGTAGAATCGCCTCCAAAAGCATGCTTTTTCCGCTGCCTGTGTTTCCTGTTATACCGATTTTCTTTCCATAAGGAATGTCGAGCGATATATGTGACAGTATCTCTTTTCCGTCAATTTCAAGCGAGATATCATCAATTTTTATGTCTGGTTTTGAAAGCTGGCTTTCGGTAAGTTTTGTCGCTGGTTTCATGCTCCAGTTTCCGCTGCTTGTTGTGTCGGGCGTTACTGCTGCTTCTCGAATTTTATTTCCGTTTACAATATCTTTTTTCTCAGTATCAGTTGCTTCGCTCTGCAAGCCGACATCTGTGACTTTCGACGGACGCGCCATGAATTCCATCATTTTTATTCCAGCAACGTTCATCTGTTGCATCGTGAAAATCGATGTATTAATCTGCGTTACGTACTGAACGATTTTCATTACATAGTTGGCGCATGCTACAAGGAACCCGACATAGAATTCACCCTTAATTACCAAGAGTGCGCTTATCGCAATCGTACCGATGTACGCAACTTGCTTAAGCGAACTGAAAAGAACCTCAAACCGTGCGGAAAGCTGAATCTGATTAAGGTGCGATTTTTTAAGAGTTTCATTCGCTTTGTCGAATTTCTGCTTTTCAAAATCCTCGTTCGTGAATGCGCGGACAAGACGCACTGCCTCTATGTTCTCCTGAACGGTAAGATTCATGCCACTGTTGTTCCGACGAATCGTAAGGTAGTTTTCGCGTGCCTTTTTTTTGAACTTTTGCAGTCCGATTACAAAAAACGGTGTAAGACAGAGCGGCACTAGAAGCAACCATGCGTTCATGCTGAAAAGCACAACAACACTTATGCAAAGCACAAAAATCGCATCCAGGATATTCGGATAGATGTGGCTGAAAAGATCCTTGTACATTATGGTGTCTGAATTTATCGTCTGCAGAAGCTCTCCTGAGTTGTAACCGGAAATCGTCAGAGAATCAAGCTCCATCAGTTTTTTGTATGTTACTTCGCGTAGCTTTGTTTCAAGCCTGAGTCCCAGAACTTGGTTCAGTACGTTGCGTACATAAATCAACACAAGCCTTATAAGGAGCAGCCCCACATAAAAAAGCGCGATGTGAATGAAAAGCTCGAACGTATGAACCTCGCCCGCGCGTCCGTCCAAAAGAAAATAAAACAAACTCGTGCTGTCCGGGGTGTTGTCGCATATCACGTAGTCAATGAACAGCTCCATTACGAGCGGCAGAAGCAAATCTGCTGCCAGTGCAATGAAGCTCAGAAGCTGGCTGAGCAGCGCGAGTGGAACATTCCGCTTGTAGTAATGTAACCCGAATGAAAAAGGTGTCATACTTAACTAGAATGCGTTTTTTGCAAAAATTTGTATATGTTAAAATTATGCGGAATGTTTACAAAAATCGACTTTCTGTGTATCGTTTGAATATGGAACGCGCTTATGTTATGCAGCAATGCGGCAGAATTTTTAATCCTGTTGTATGGAATAAATATCCGTTTTATCTTACGAATCGCATTCATTTTATAATCGGAGGAACGGCTTTTTATCGTCAGAAAAAAAGGCTTCTGAAAAACCATCTTTACATTTTTCCGTTAAACCCTGCGTTCACGGTGTCTCAGGATCCGGCTGACCCGGTTGATCATATCTATTTTGATTTTCTTTCATACACAAACAGTTTTTTCACGGATATTGTGGAAGTAGACGGCACAAAGATTCCCGGTCTTATTCCGCTTATGAGTTCGATTCAGGAATCGTTTACTGGCAGGGCTAAGGCGATGGAGCTGGGACCAGCATATTTCCAGACGCTTGTCGCGCTTTTACGAGGATACATTCCGGTGAACACGTACAAAAGCCAGGTTACGCAGGCGGCAGTTGATTATATAAACAGCTGTGATGTAAAAAGCCTTACGGTGGAAAGCGTTGCGCGGAATATCAACGTGAACGAGGATCACTTTATCAGGTGTTTTCGTAAGGATATGGGATTCACGCCCCACAAGTACATCGCAATGTACAAAGCCGATATAGCGACGAAGCTTATAATTCAGGGCGCGAATATTTCAGAGACGGCAGACTCTCTTGGATTCAGCTCTGTTTCATCATTCTCGACTTTTTACAAAAACGAGAGACATATGCCGCCGTCGTCTGTGAAAGAATGGCAGAACGGTATTTCGTTCAACGTACAGACCACTGGAGAGTGGAATAAATAGGGAAGGTGAGTGGAGATAAAGGGGAGCTGGGAGAAAGCGAGCTTCTTTTGGAGTTGTCCGGCATTGGCAAAATACAAAAAACGCGATAATCGATAATATCCGTGAATCATAAATTTATCTGCGCAGAGAGTGACCATTCAATTTTTTGAGCCATCGATATGCTTCCGCTTGCCGTAATTTTCACAAATCCACATGAAAAAGACATGTTCCCTTTCAAAACTGAAAACTCCGTGCCTTTGAATTTTCCGCTTACGCTGCCGGAAAGCTTGTTTTCCTTGCCGCTGCTTATGTTGAAGCTTACTCCCCATTCTGGTGATCCGCTGTTAGCAAAAAGCGGCGATTTCGTGTTCAGCTGCAGTGAGCTTCCGCCAAAGCCTAGCTTTACAGAAAAATAACAGACAGTGTCCGCAAAATTATCTTTCCGGCAGATATTTTTCATACTGTTTTCCGCTGAGAAAGAAAACTGCCCTTTGGACACGGACAGGCCGCATACCTCAGAGACCTTTATTGCTCCTATTTCTGAAATTGTTTCATGTGGAATTTGTTCGTCATACGATTTATTCATTATACAAGATAAGCTCACGTTGACTTTTGCACCGTCAATTTTGAACGAAAGAGCTGCAGAGCCGTATATGCTTAAAGGTTCCAGTATTTCTGCGCCTGATGAGGTTATATACCCGAAATCTGCGCAAAACAATCCGGCTGATAAAAAAAAGCCTTTTCCAGACAAGCTGATGAGTGCATCGTTGCAGAACGCAATGCTGTTTTTATAATGTGAGTGTCCGGCGGTGAAACTATCTTGAATTGAGAGTGTCGTGTTTCCCCAGGTTTTGGAAAACTGTGTCATATTAAGGAGGTTCATGAGGCAGTCTGTCTGCCGGAATGTTTTTATTGAATAGAACTTGCTGTTTTTTGTCCCTGAGAATTGTGCCACCGAAAGCGTACTGCCGAGGAAAAAGCGGAATCCGTCTTGTGATTCGGGAGTAAAATTAAGTTGGAAAAGAAAAGATTCTGCGCCAAGTTTTGGAACAGGATTGTTGTCTGTACAAACAAAATTGTCTGGCGTGGAAATAGTCGTGTTAGTGTCAGAGTTTTCTGTCATTGTATCATGAAGATCGATTGCAGCGAAACCTGCGAAAAACATACCGAAATCCAAAGAAACAAGCGCAGAAAGCGGTTTTTTGCCCGTTTTTGCGGTCGGTAAACTGCTTTTCAGTTGAATTGATGAAATTGACTTTGTACTCCATTTTTTCTTAAAACCTGGCGTTGGATTTTTAAGCGCAGAAACGGGGCCTGCGATATTTATTCTGCCCAGCGCAAATTCGCATCCGATGTCTGGTAAATACGTTGTTTTTATGCTGGTCGGCGTTTTATCAGCATCGTTATGTTCTTCTGTGGTTTCTAAATCATCAAAAGCAGTTTGATAATCAAAACTGTCGATATCTTTAAAATCAGCAGATTCATCATCTTCGTTGAAAAGTTTGAATTCGTCAGATTCAGAAAAACTGTCAAATTCAAGTTCATCATCAGCTTTTTTGCTTAAATTCTGTGCGACTCCCGAAGAGGATACTCGAATGCCCCAGTTTTTCGGGGTAAGTGATTCACCGCCGATTATCTGTTCAAAATGCAAAACCGACTGTACGCAAGGAATTTCGATGCGTACACCTTCGTTCACCGTGATTTTTTTTGTATCAGGTTTTGTGAACGTACCGCCAGCATTGAAAAATAATGATGCCAGCATGAAAAAAGATGGTAATAAGTTCATATATCATTATTTGACAATTAAAATGAGAAATTTTACTTTTCGTGAAAAAAACAGGAAAAATTTTTGACTAAATAATGGGGATATTTGTTTTTGCAAAAAAAAACCGCCAAATAGGCGGTTTTAAGTGTATATTTTATAATTAATTATTTTACAGTAGAATTGACAACGTAACTGTCAGTTCCGTTGAATTGCTCGATTTCCTTGATGATTTTATGCCAGTACTCAGCTTCGCTCTTCGTTTTGTACGGTCCCACTCTCAAACGGTAGTAAATTGTCCCCTGTGCATCCTGATATGTGAAAACCTCGCCAGTAATTTTCTGTTCTGAAAGTGCTGTACGGGCATCCTCCGCGTTTTTCTTGCCAGTGAACGACGCAACTTGTACCCAGAATTGGTCAGGCTGAGTTGTCGGAACTGTTTTTACACCCGAAGATGATGCTGTTGAATTTGAAACAGTTACTTTTGCGCTTGAAGAAGCTGTGTTCGTTGTAGTTGCAGGCTTCGTGGAGGAAGTTGTCGTAGCCGATGTCGCGGTTGTATTTGATGCAACCGTAACTGTCGTTTTTGGAGCAACTGCCGTAGAACTGTTTGTGCTTGCGCTGTTTGAATCAGTAGCCTTTTCTGTGGCAGCTGATGAGGTAGATGTCTGCTGTTTTGGAGTTGTTTCAGTAACTGTCTCTTTTGCAGTCTGTTTTGGAGCCTGTTCTGCTTGTTGTGTTGTCGCGTTATATTCCGATGAATTTACGTTACTCGGCGTTATGTTTACGTTAAGCGTTACGGCTGTTTGAGCTAAACCTGCGTTGGATGTATGAGTATCACTTGTTGAAGGTTCGTTCTGGGCTGTTTGAGCCGTGGCCGATGAATTAGTTGTAGAAGAATCAAGGTTGTTCAAATTTACGGGTGCTTGTGATTGAATCGTCCCATCGCCGGTAAAATCGATGCTCGTTATTGAGTTCGTAGATGATGACGAATTCATTCCATTTAAATCAGTGTTTGTTGCTTGAACCTGAGCATTCGACCGGCTCCAAGAACTTCCGGCAACTTCTACCGGACTCAGCGACGGTTGTGTCTTGTTGATTGGTGATGATATCCACAGAGCAGTGCCTATTACAACCAGAAGAAACAATCCTACAGCTGCCACAATCCACAATACTCTTTTCTGTTCCATAACCACTATATTCCTTTAAGGAAGCACTTGCCCGATTATCAGTCTGAGAGCTGACAGTGCCTTTCGCTAAAATAATTAATTCCGCAGGATTAATCACTCTCCGCATGAATTTTACAAAGAACGGAATCAAGCTTTTTAATCAAATTCTGTTTCGATCCCGCATTACTTACTCTGTAAATATCGGCTTTTAAAATTTTATATTTAGCGAAGATTTTACGCTGAGAGTAAAAACGGCTTAAAATCTGGGTTGTGGACATATTATCGCGCTTTTTTGCGCGGAAAAATCGGACTAAAAGCGGTGCTGTCACGAAAATTACGGCATCACATCTGTTCAAAAGCGATGTTTTGTATAATACCGTGGCATTAAGAACGATGTTTTTGTCTGGATTTCCGTCTATGAGTTCGTTGAACGCGGCTTCAACGGCAGGGTGGATAATCGCTTCCTGTGCTTTAAGCAGTTCCGGATCTGAGAAAACGATGCTTCCAAGAGCACGGCGGTCGATTGTTCCATCGGGGTTACAGATGTTTATGCCACGCACTTCAGCAATTTTCCCAAAACGTGCGATTATCTTGTCTTTTTGGGTCTCGACTATTTCGTGCACGCTTACATCAGCATCGACGCATAGAAAGCCTTTTTCTTCTAAAACTGATGAAGCTGCGTTTTTTCCAGCAGCCATCGGACCGGTGACGCAAAGGACAAGCCGTTTTGAGGGTTGAGAAATCTCGTGTCGATTGGACGATTTGGATATTTTAGAATATTTGGATGTCAGGCTCAATGAAATTCACCCCAGTTTTTGCCATATTCCACGGATACGCGGAGAGGCACATCAAGCGTGATGATATGTTCCATCGTTTCTTTCATCAACGCGGCAACGGCAGGCGCGTCTTTCTCATCACATTCAGCAATAAGTTCGTCGTGAACTTGAAGAAGAAGCCGCGCTGTTGGGAATTTTTCGCAAAGCTTGCGGTACACTTCGACCATCGCCATTTTCACGATATCTGCGGCAGATCCCTGAACAGGTGTGTTTACCGCGATGCGCTCTGCGGCGGCTTTTTCAATGCGGTTACTGCTTGTAATAGAAAGAATTTTTCGCTTCCTGCCAAGTATTGTTTTTACGTAGCCAGTATCGATGGCGGACTGCACACAGTCGCTCACAAACTGGCTTATTCCAGAATACATCTCAAAATAAGCATCAATAAAACTCTGTGCCTGCTTGCGTGGAATGCCAAGACTGTTCGCAAGACGGAACGCGCTCATTCCGTAAATTACACCGAAGTTTATTGTTTTCGCAGTCCGCCTCATATCGGGCGATACAACATCCGGCTCCACTCCGTAAATAAGGGCGGCTGTCGCCTTGTGGATGTCAACGCCGTCACGGAAAGCCCGGCACATGTTCTCGTCTTTGGAAAGATGCGCCATGACGACAAGCTCAATCTGCGAGTAGTCAGCTGTAACAAGCGTTCTTCCCACCGGCGCGACGAAGGCAGACCGGATTCTTCTGCCAGATTCCTCGCGAACCGGAATATTCTGCAAGTTAGGGTCGCGGCTTGAAAGTCGTCCCGTTGCTGTTCCTGTCTGCATAAAGCTTGTATGGATGCGGCTGTTCGCGTCGGTGAGTGACGGAAGCGTCTCTACATAAGTGGAAAGAAGTTTCGCCATTCCCCGGTACTCAAGGATTTTCTGCGGAACAGGATGAGCGGCGGCAAGTTCCTCCAAGACGCTCGTGTCCGTTGAATAGCCGGATTTAGTCTTTTTGCCGTGAGGTAGCTGCAGCTCCTCAAAAAGTACTGTACCGAGCTGCTTTGGGGATGCAATGTTGAACTCGTGCCCGACGAGCGCGTATATTTCCCCTTGGAGTGCGGCTATTTTTGACTTAAGCTCCGTGCCGTATTCTTCAAGAGGCTTTTTTTCAAGCCGGATGCCGTTCTTTTCCATAGAAGTAAGAACAGGAAGAACGCGCATCTCAAGCTCAAAAAGCTTTTCGAAACCGGCTTCTTTAAGGCGCGGCTCGTAGAAACTCCACAGTTGCAGTGTGAAATCCGCATCCTCGGCGGCATATGGATAAGCTGTGTCCACCGGCAAATCAAGGAAAGTCGAGTTTTTAGGCACGATGTCCGCAAACTCCGTTCCTTTTAGATGCAAATAATTTTCAGCCTGTTTTTCAAGGCTGTACGAACCTTCTAACCTGTCAGGCTGCAAGAGCCATGCGGCTATCATCGTGTCTGCAATGCGGCATTTTCTGGAACCGCCGTCCTCTTCGCTGTGAATCATGTCAAGTCCTGATGTTGCAAGAACTTGCAAATCAAACTTTGCGTTATGAAGGACGAGCGTCATGTCCGGCGAAGTAAAAAGCCTGGAAAGCTCTACAAATGCGTCATTTTTTGCGACGAGCTCGCCTTCAAGAAGCATGTTCGTTACAAGCAGTGGTACGTAAACGCCTTCGCCTTTTTTCCATGAAAGCGAGAAGCCGGCGAGCTGCGCAGAAAGCGGGTTCAAACCGTCTGTTTCGGTGTCAAGACCGGCGGTTCCGGTAGCAAGGGCTGCGTCTATTACGGAACGGAGCTCCGGCAAGGTGCGGATAGGACGGTAGTTTCCTGCATTCTGGACTGGCTCGATAAATGCAGGAGCCTCATCCGACGGGGCAGCTTGTGTCGTGGGGGATGCTTGAGATGCGGAAATTGTGTCATTGTCACGAGCAGCGTTTGTGGGGGGGGCAATGGTGGATCTCGCGCTTGTGCTTCCATCTGCATTCGTGCTAGAACCCGCACTCGCGCCTTTTTGTGCGCCTGAATTCGCGCCCCCCATAGAGGCACTGTCGCCCAAAGCTCCCGATGCACCTTTTTTTTCTACAGCTAAAGTCGCATACTGCTTAGCCACAGCCGGAACCCCAGCTTTGTTCAACAAATCCGCACCAGCCTGAAAATCGAGGCAATCGGTACAAAAACAACTGAAATCAATATCAACAGGAACATTTTCATTAAGAGCAATCAGTTTTTTGGAGAAATATGCATCGTCTTTGCCGTTCCGGATTTTTTCACCGATTGCGCCTTTTATTTCGCCTGCGTGTTCGTAAATTCCATCAAGAGAACCATACTGCAATAAGAGCTTGGCAGCGGTTTTTTCTCCAATACCTTTTACACCAGGCACATTGTCAGCTGTGTCACCAGTGAGTGAAAGCATGTCGAGCATAAGTTCAGGTTCCACGCCCCACTTCTCGGCAACGCCATCTTTCCCAGTTTCAGCCCAGCCTCCGTTTTTGTCGGGCATCAACATCTTGATGGAATCTGTAACGAGTTGCATTAAATCTTTGTCACCTGATAAAATACGGCATTCTTTGCCCGACTCGCGGCACTGCCTTGCGACTGTTGCAATAATATCATCAGCCTCGAATGTATCGCATCTAAGAACAGGAACGCCCATCGCCGTGAGAATTTCTTCGATGATTGGTACTTGGGCATGCAAATCTTCCGGAGCCTTTTCGCGCGTAGCTTTGTACTCAGCGTACATTTCATGGCGGAAAGTCGGCACCCGTGAATCAAAAGCGGCAGCGATGCAACCAGGCTTGTTATTTTTTAGAACATTCAGAAAATTACGGAAAAAGCCAAACACAGCCGAGACATTCTCGTTCCGGCTGTTCACAAGAGGTCGGCTTATGAAAGCGAAATAAGCGCGGTAGATAAGCCCATAAGAATCGATGATATATACGCAGTCTTTGTTACACATGAGGGTAGTATAACGCATCATGGACATTGGGGGGAAGTCTCTTGTTGCAATGCGTGATTCTGAAAAAGCGAGATTATCAAAATCACATTTTCAATGTTACCCCAAAAAATTATTTTTTAAAGGTTGCCTTATATTCAAATAATAAAAAAGTTATGTTAGAATAATTTTAAGGGTTACATTCAGTATGACTTATTCAAGCTTCGGAATACTTGCTTTACTGATAAACATTATCATAAATTATGATGTCCTCAAGAAAAATAACCCGGATAATATTACGTTGGCACGTCGTTCATACCGCAACTTCCTTATCGGTGTGATGATTTATTATGTCACAGATGCTTTCTGGGGCGTATTGTACGCGATGCATCTTATACAGCTTGTCTACGCAGACACTGTAATATATTTCGTTGTAATGGCATTCTGCGTGTTCTTATGGACGCGCTATGTAATCGCTTATTTGAACGACAAAAATAAGTTTACTTCAATATTACGCTACATCGGATGGCTTTTTCTGATTTTCGAACTTATTGCCATTGTTATAAATTTCTTTACACCTGTTTTGTTCCATTTCGATGAACTGGGGTCGTATCATGCTGGAAAAGCAAGATATTGGACTCTTCTTATCCAAATCATGATGTTCATTGGAACTTCTGTTCACATGCTTTCTGTTGCTGTAAAAGCACAGGGGAAAATCAAGCTGCGGTATTCTACCATAGGTCTTTTCGGCATAGTGATAACTGTTTTCATTATCGTTCAGACGTTCTATCCGTTACTTCCGTTTTATGCCATCGGATATATGCTTGGAACGTGTCTGCTTCACACGTTCGTTCTGGAGGATGAAAAAGCTGATAAACGCGCTGAGCTTGAGAATCTGATAAAAAAGGAGAAGCTTCAGGAGCAGGAGCTTGGTTCGACAAGACTCTTGGCGTACACGGACTCACTAACAGGTGTCAAGAACAAGCATGCATATCTTGAAGCTGTTAGAGCGTTGGAGCAGCGGATAACGGCAAAAACTCTTGAGAATTTTGCACTTATTATGTTCGATTTAAACGGACTCAAAAGAATAAACGACACAAAAGGTCATGAGGCAGGAGATGATTATATAAAAGCTGCCTGTAGCCTTATATGCAATCAGTTTAAGAGAAGTCCGGTATATCGAATTGGTGGTGATGAATTTGTAGTTTTCCTTGAAGGCGAGGATTTTAATAACAGGGAAGTTCTTTTTGAAAGTTTTGAGCGTACAATAGAGAACAATGTTCAGAATGATATGGTCGTTATTTCCGCAGGTCTTGAGCTTTTCAATCCGCAGGAAGATAAAAACTATCGTGATGTTTTTGAGCGTGCTGATAAAAAAATGTACGAACGTAAGAGCGATTTGAAAACTATTTCAAAACAACATCATTCATAAGGAAAAAGACTTTTCAGGTATTTTTTCTCACGCTGAGCAGTTTGTCACACTACCTTGGGGCGGGGCTGTTTTCGCCGGAGCCCGTCACACCGAGAAGCTTTCCGCTGTTACTTGCTTTCTGCCGAATCCGCAGGCGCAGTTGTCGCCTACTCTGCGTCGGGGCTGTTTTCTCCGGAACCGGGTACGCCGAGCAGCTTGCCGCCCCTGTCCATTGCGGTAAGTCCCGTGCGCACAAGCTCGCGGATGCCGAACGGCTCCAAAAGCCGGATAAGGCTCGCAATCTTGTCCTCGCTACCGGTCGCCTCAATCACAAGCGTGTCAAAGCCCACATCTACAACGTGCGCACGGAAAATGTTCGCCGTTTCTATAACCCCGATGCGTGACTCGCCGGGCGCGGCTACTTTGATAAGAGCAGTCTCGCGAAGCACAGTCGCCGTTGTGTCGCAGTGTTCAATGGTTATGACTTCTTCAAGCTTTGAAAGCTGCTTTATAATCTGGTTAAGCGTGTGATCATCGCCCTGCACGACAATCGGCATGCGGGACTGACCAGGGTGAGAAGTAACGCCCACGGTAAGGCTGTCGATATTGTAGCCGCGCCGGCTGAAAAGCCCAGAAACA
>JAEEGL013091400.1_pt1 | contig 16165 bp, 17 predicted proteins | sample 9134231 | NCBI WGS metagenome assembly JAEEGL01 (sample SAMN16246548, study PRJNA631951) | gut metagenome | biome: gut microbiome; feature: rumen; material: fiber-attached | host: Bos | place: Iran: Karaj | collected 2018-10
AGCGGCTGCAAACCATCCCCACATCTTCGTAAACAGACCCAGAGCCGCAAAGAGCAGGAACAGCAGCAGGTAGGGCATCATCAGTTTTCTGTAGAACAGCGCCCTGTCTTCATATGTCGTGTGAAGTTCAAACGGCTTTCCATCGTTTTCCTTTTCGACGATGAGGAGAGCCCTGTCCATTGCCGTTGCCCTGTCAGCGAAGAAATCACCTTTGTCTGCAAGCTTTTCCCACACAAGGTCCCCGAGATCCAGGTTAAGATTTATATTCTTGAAATATGTCCTGTACCCGATATCCTCAAGAAAGTCCGCATACTCTTTCGCTTCCGCCCTACTCTTGTCACCGACATAATCGATCGCATATCTGTATGCCGACGGCTTGCAGGGTTCGAATTCATACCAGAGCTTCCCCGTACTGACAAGTCTGTATCCCTTGTCCGACATCTTATCCAGCCATTTTATCTGCAGGTTTATGAGCCCGCTGTAAAACCTAAATTTCTTCATGATCTTTCTCCCATCGTATCCGATGCGAAATCCACAAGCTTCCTGAGTCTAGCAAGCTCCGTCTTCGCAGCCTTCTTTCCGTCCGGAGTAATGACATATTTTTTCTGCCTTCCGTTTACGTCACCGTAGGGTTTGATCCATCCCTTTTCGAGAAGGGAATTTATGGCACCGTACAATGTACCCGCGCCAAGGGAAAGTCTCCCTTCCGTCATCTCCTCTATGAACTGCATGATCGCATATCCATGTTTCGGTTCATATACAGACAGCAATATGAAAAAAGTAACTTCCGTTAATGCTCCGCCTTTTACATTGTCACGCATATCCCCCACTCCTTTTTATTACGTTTACCGTAATATATCACTAAACGTAATAGTCGTCAATAAAAAAATGCAGCCTGCTTTTTCCGCAAGCTGCATTTTTATTATTTTTCATATCATTCGCAGATTATATCCGCTGTCTTGCACCGTACAACCGAGATAAGATCCGCAGGGGAAAGTTCTATCTGGAGTCCCACCTTGCCGGCACTGACAAATATGTGCTCAAACGAAGGAGCGGTCTCGTGGATAAATGTCGGGAACTGCTTCTTCATCCCTATGGGTGAGCATCCGCCGTGAACATACCCGGTGAGCGGAAGAAGGTCCTTCTGCTTTATCATATCGATGGACTTTTCGCCTGCTGCTTTCGCCGCTTTCTTCAGATCCAGTTCTTCCTTTACGGGAACGACAAATACATAATATCCGCCGCTCTTTCCCTGCGTTACAAGGGTCTTGAAAACCTTCGAAGGATCTTCTCCGAGGATTCCCGCGATCTGTTCGCCGGTCATCGTTGCATCGGGTTCATATGCGTGTGTCTCATAGGAGATCTTCTTTCCGTCGAGCACCCTGCATACATTGGTCTTATCTTCTTTTTTCATGTTCCTTACTTTCCGAGAATCTCGGCAGCTTCCTTCATCAGGTCGATGATGGGCAGATGCTGGGGACATACCCTCTCACACTGTCCGCATCCGACACAATCGGAAGCTTTGCCGTATCTCTGAATGAGTCCGTTATAGAAATTCTTGGAACGCCAGTCATCGGGATAGCGGCGAAGGGTATTGATGGTCCTGAAAACATCGGGGATGCTTATCCTCATCGGACATCCGTCGCAGCAGTACTTGCATGCGGTACATCCGATCTGGGGGATCGCCATCAGTTCATTCGTAACTTCATCCACGATAGCCAACTCATCGTCCGCAAGAGGCTCGAAGTTCTTGAACGTTCCTATATTATCCTCCATCTGCTCCTCGGTGGACATTCCGGAAAGGATCGTCATGACTCCGGGAAGGGAACCTACAAAACGGAGTGCCCATGATGCGACGGACTTTTCCGGCCTACGTGCCTTGAACTTCGCATCGATCTCGGGAGTAAAGCCTGCGAGCATTCCGCCCCTTACAGGCTCCATTACGATGATGGGGATGTTTCTCTCGTGAAGTATATCATAGAGCTCCTGTGAGCGCACGACAGGATTGGTCCTGTCGAGATAGTTGAGCTGGATCTGAACGAATTCAACCTCGGGATGATCGTCAAGAATCTTTACGAGAAGCTCGGGACTTCCGTGGAAAGAAAAACCGAAATGCCTTACTTTTCCTTCTTCCTTTTTCTTAAGACCCCAACTGAAACAATCGTACTTTTCATATACGTCGTAGTTGTTTCCTTCTTCTATCGAATGGAGAAGGTAGAAATCGAAATAATCGACTCCGGCTCTTTCGCACTGCTCGGCAAAGATCCTCTCGATATCCTCTTCCTTCTTGATCTCCCATGCGGGAAGCTTGGTCGCGATCATGAAATCTTCTCTGGGATATCTCTTTACGAGTGCTTCCCTTGCGGCAACCTCGGACTTTCCTCCGTGGTAAACATACGCGGTATCAAAGTAGTTCATTCCCGCCTGCATATATTTATCAACCATGTTGCAGACCTGCTCATGATCGATGACGCCGTCCTTTTCGGGAAGACGCATAAGTCCGAATCCGAGTTTGGGCATTTTGGTAAGATCGATACTCATTATTGATTTCTCCTTTCATGTAAGGATTTTAATATCCTATCTCGTCAAAGATCTCATCGAGAAGCTTTGCGTTCTTTATCGAAAACTCAGCGGAGATATGAGGTGCTTCGCCGTTTTCAATGCATCGTGAAAGCTGCTCCGCTTCAAGGGTATAGTTCTGCTTTACATAGAGCTTGCGCTTTATCTCTTTGCCGTCCGCAATAACGGAGTATGAAAGATCGCCGGACTGATTGTATTCCACATCCGAAATGATAACGCCCTTACTTCCGTGGATGTAGAGTTTATCCTTTCTGGAGTTGCATCCGGGAGTGAAATTCATTCCCACATTGAAGGATGCCCTGATCTTTTTATCTATCTTGAGAAGTGCGGAGGCAAACACGTCAACATCCGTCTCTCCGAATTCCGCATTTGCAAAAACGAGCTCGATATCTCCGTCAAAAAGTGTCCTGATCATTGTGGTGCAGTAGCATCCGAGATCGTAGACCGCACCGCCGCCGAGTTCCTTGTGAAGACGGAAGTCCTCGATATATCCCTGTGTAAGGAATTCGGTCTCTATATAATCGACATCGCCGATGATTCCGCTTTCAAGATCAAGCCTCAGCGAATCGATGTAGGGGCTGTGAAGGTATGCATAGGCCTCCATCAGGATCTTTCCTTCTTCCTTTGCGACCGCGAACATCTCCTCGGCTTCCTTTGCATTCATCGCAAGGGGCTTTTCGCAGAGGACATTCTTTCCTGCCCTTAAAGCCTTTATTACCCACTCCTTGTGGATGTTGTTGGGAAGAGGTATATAAACTGCCTGCACATCGGGATCTTCGAGGAGCTTTTCGTATCCCACATACCCCTTTTTAAATCCGAATTGTTCCTTAAAACCCTCCACCTTCTTCGGATCTCTTCCGGCAACGGCATAAAGTTCGCAGTTTTCGCCTTCCATGATTCCGGAAATGGTGCAGTGTTTTGCAATATTAGCGGTTCCGAGGATTCCCCATTTGACAGCCATATCATTCTCCTTTACTCAGTACAGTCTTATTACAGACATGTCTACACATAACATTTTACTGAGAATGGGCAGTCATATATACAAGATTTTTGTCAGAAAATCTATCATTTTTTGTTGTCTATCTCTCCGACCAGTTCTTCGTAAAGATCGAGTCCGAAGCTGGTGAGTTCGGGTGCGTGGGGGATCATGCGGAAAGTCCTGCGTCCGTCCTCTTTTCTTTCTGCCGACAGGAACTGGACTCCGGAGTCAGGCTTCCCTTCCGTCTCATCATGCATACGCCTCGCAAAAGAAAGAAGGTGCGTAACGGTCAGTATCTTCACACCCGATTCCCTGAGCGCCCTGATGATATCGTATGCGATGACGGAGCCTTCCTTTTCTGTAGTGGTCGCAAAGGATTCGTTCAAAAGAACAAGCGATCCGTCGCCGATCCGGTCTATGATGCCGCTCATACGCTTCAGCTCTTCGTCGAGCCTTCCGCTGTTCATCTCACTGTCTTCCCTGCGTGTAAAGTGCACGAAGAGATTCGGGAATATTCCGCTTGAAAATGACTTGGCCATTACAGGAAGTCCGCACTGCATCATGACCTGCGCGATACCGATGCTCCTTAAGAAGGTGGATTTACCGCCCTGGTTGGCTCCTGTGATGATAACAAGGTCCTTCTTTTCGAGGGACATCGAATTTCCGACGACCGTGACATGATGTTCCATCGACAACACAAGTTCCCTGAGTTCTTCAAACTTCAAGTCTTTTCTGTCACAGACCCCGGGGTAGCACCACTCTCCGCCGACCCTTTCCATCTGTGCTTTGAGCTGTACCGCCGCCAGATAGAATGCGCTCTGGAATCTCAGCCTGTCGAAGAAGGTGCGGAACTCCTCAAGCTCGCTCTTAAGTTCTTCGACGATATAACTGACTATTCCGAATTCAAGCTGCTGTGACTGTTCATCGATATTCTGATCACCCACCGTAGAAAAAGAATCCGGTGTCAGCGAGTTTTTGAATTCACGGAATTTATATTTCGCACTTCCGCGCTTATAGAACTTCTCAGAACGGGAGGATACTTCCTCAAGCTTGAGCGAGCTGAATTTCAGTCCGTCCTCAAGTCCGCTTTCCATCACGATCCTCGGCCTTACGACCTGCTCACGTCCCTCATCCTCTTCATCCGACCCGTCCGTGTAAAAAGAAATATCTCCGAGTACTTTCTTTACGAACTCTTCACGTTCTTCGGAATATGACTTCAGGAATTCTTTTTTAAATGTTATGAGTCCTTCCGAGCACAGATCCTTCTCCTGCTCCGACAGAAGCGCTCTTATCGCGGAGAGTGAGGTGCAGAAAAGATGCAGCACCTTGATATCCTCTGTAAGTCTTGTTACGGGATTGCTCTGCTGTATCTTTTCCCTTCCGCCCCTTCCGAGTGTATTCCACTTTTTGATCACATCACTGCAGATCATATACAGGCTGCGGATGAGATCCTCGTGGGTTATGCAATCCTTTATGATCTCCTGGCGGTACCTGATCTCATGAGCGGACTCCAGAGGTATCATCATGACATTTCTGAGGGTCTCGATCAGATAAGTGTCTTCTTTTTCGACGCTCTTAAGCTTCCCGTCCTCAAATACGAGTTTCTTTGCAGCGGAAAGAAACAATGTCTTTAATCCAAGGTCTCCGATGATGCTCTCGGTATCATAATATTTTTCTTCGTTTGACCTTTCGCGGTCCTTATATAACAGGCATACCTTCATAAGCGCTCCTTCAGCTGCTCGTATGTCAGCCTGTATTTATTCACGACATTCTCCGCACATGCGATGTCATCTGCTTCGCCTCTTACGATCTTGAAGGTCTGTACCCTGTGGTCATCCAGCGTTGCCTTGAGACTCACAACACCTTCACCCGCAGAACAGAGTTCGCGCAGATGCGTCACATAGATCCCCATGCATCCCAGGGCTATAAAATGCTCCAGCACGTTTCTTCCCATGATCTCGGAATCATAGCTTGCCGCGGTTGTGAAGAGTTCATTTATGACGACGAAGGTTCCCTGCTTATGCTGCTCCATCATCGGGGCAAGTCTTACAAGTTCTTCCTTGAGCTTACCGCGTCCGGTCTCAACGCTTTCCTCAACGGAAAAATGTGTCTGTATATCCGGGAAGAAATGAACGTTTGCGGACTCCGCGGGAACATCAAGTCCCATCTGTGCGAGGTAAACAAGCTGTCCGAGGCTTCTTGCGAAGGTCGTCTTTCCGCCCTGGTTCGGGCCCGTGAGTACGAAGAACTTTTCACCTTCTTCGTAGTCAAAGTCATTGGGAACGACTTCCTTTTCCTTGGTTCTGTTGGTGAGTGCAAGGGCCATATCGTAAAGTCCCTTTGCTTCCATCCTCTTACCTTCATCCATCGAAGGCTCTGCAAACTTAAATCCCGATTCTTCCATATCGTGCTGAAGCGAACGGAACGAAAGATAGAAGATCACTTCCCTTTCAAATCTGTGCAGTACTTCCTTTTCATATCCTTCGGACATCTCTGCGGTCTGCTCGATATGAGCGAACAACTCGGGCCTTTTCTTTTGGATCATATCGAGACAGGATTTTTCCATCTCCGTGAGCGTGGGATCTGCGATGAACGGATTCTGGAGACGCCTTACCTCGCCGCCGCGCTTTTCCCTGAGCATCCTGCCGTAGCTTCCTTCATCAGGGAGTTCCTTCAGTTCAACGCTCATCCTGTCTTTGTCATAAGTGATCACGAAACGGATCTGCCTGATCTCTTCAATCACCTTCTTTATCTGCTCCTCGAGCCTGCGGTATCCGCCGCTTTCAAGTATCTCCTTAAGAACGGAAAGGAAGCCCTTCATTCCGTCGGAAGACAGACTTGCGGATTCCAAGGACTTCGCAAGTTCTTCATAGACATCACAATATGCTCCGACCTCCCTTATCTGCCATACATGCTTTTGCAGAGGGATGCGGACTTTTTCTTTTTCCCTTCGGATGCTTTCAATTTTTTCAAGATCTTCGGTGAATTTTACGAGCGCCGCATATACTTCATCTTTCCTGATGTCCCTGTATATGGCACGGCGATAAGAAACTTCCTCCGGAGACTGAGGAATATAGCGATAATACTTTTTGACATTCCCACCCCATTTATATGTCAGCCTGTCAATTACCTGATCCAGGTTCAGGTCCTGAAAAAAAGGCGTGGTTTCCAAGGGCTCGAATTCCCTTGAATCGGGGTTCAGAATACTGAACCCCGTTTTATTGACTGTTTCTGTGACGTTCCCCATGAAATACCCTCTGTTTCTCCCCCACGTTTTCATTCTATCAGATTAGGCGGGTATTTCAATTAAATGATACGGTTTTTCAGCTCGCGAGGTCGCGTCTGTTGTAGTAAAAGAATGCGAAGAATATACCGCATACGGTTACCGCGGCCGCCAGACAGATCGCCTTTACCGGAGTGTCCGCATCGGTAAAGATCTCTGCCGCATTGACGTATGAATAAGGACCTACGAAGAGGTAATCCTTAAGGTCCGGCACAACTCTTCCTATGACGTCATAGAAATAGAAGAACATTGCGAGCGCGATTCCCATTCCCATACGGTTCTTCCATGAAATTGCGGAGATGCCGAAGCAGATTCCGGCAACCTCGAAATTCATCAGCATCTGTCTTGCCATGAATGTCATAAACTGCGTCGTGGGAAGCTCCTCACCCAGTGCGGCAAATCCCAGAGCATAAAGCAGTCCGCAGACGAACGTAAAGAAAACAAGATAAACCGCAACGCACAATCCCTTGGCAATGAGAACTTTGCTTCTCGACACGGGAAGCGAGAAAAGAAATTCGCCGGAGTGACCTTCTTCTTCCTTTGATATGATGCCGATAGCAAGTATCGCTGCGAACATTCCTCCGCCGAGACCGTGGACCGCACCTATCTCTGTCGCAAAGTAACCTTTCAAAGTTGCGATGCTCAGAGTGCTCATTCCGAATGCATCGGAGAACGCACCCATGTTGGAAAACGCATCGGCCATGTCCTTCATCTCACCCTGCATGCTCGAATAAAGAAGTATGCATGCAAGTCCGAGAAGTCCGACGGACAGGCTCCATATGAGGAAGCTCTTCAGATTCAGTTTTAATTCTTTAACCAGTATGTGTTTCATCACTTTTCCTCCTCATCTTCGTAGAAGGCAAGAAATGTATCATCGTCGATCTTCGGCGAATCGAGCATCGTCAATCTGCCGTCACGCATTATCGCGGCGCTCTTACAGTACTTGTTTACCTCCGAAAGAACATGTGTCGAAAGAAGACAGGTCGCTCCCTTTGCCACATATTCGTTTATCAGTTCGAAAAAGTGTTTCTGCACCAGGGGATCGAGTCCGGAGGTGGGTTCGTCGAAAATAAAGAGCTTCGGCTTGTGCTGCATCGCACAGACGATGCTGACCTTCTTTCTGTTTCCCAGAGACAGTTCCTTGATGCGCTTGTCTGTGTTAACCTTGAGCTTCTCGCAGATCTTGCCGGCTTCTTCACTGCAGTCGAGTCCCCTTACATCTGCGGCATATTTTATTACGTCGGATACCTTCATCGTGTTGTAGAACCATGCCTCGGAGGGCATGTAACCTACCTCCTTCAGGATCTTCTCGTGATCCGTTACGGAATCCATACCGAGGATCCTGATGCTGCCCTCGTTGAACTTGAGGAATCCGAGCATCGAACGGATCGTTGTGGATTTGCCGGCACCGTTGGGTCCGAGGAATCCGAAGATATCTCCTTTCTTTACGTTCAGTGATACATCGATGACTCCCCTGTTCTTACCGTAACTCTTGGTCAGATTTTTGATCTCGATGACGTTTTCCATATGCTGCTCCTTTCTGTGATTCTATTATTAGCAGCAAAAAAATACGGGAACAATACCTGTTCCCGTAAGATGCACTTATTTGCCTTCATCAGGCACTTTTTTATGTTTTGTCTGGAAAAGTCTCAGCTCTTCGTTCAGCTGTTTATCGTCTATCCGTCGCTTTGACCTGTAGATCAGGAACACACAGAAATACGTCACGAGCAGGTACAGGGCAAGAAGTCCCGTGACCATGATATTCTTATCAAACCAGCTTCCGAAATAAGAAACCAGTGAATATATACAGGTGCACACGACGATGCCCGCGATCTCTTTTCCGCCGAGCTTATCGGCCTCGTCAAAATTCGCAAAGAGATAAACCTGGATGTATCCGATCACATAGCAGGTAAGTATCATCTCGGCAAGGTGCAATATCTCCGCGTTGTACTGTCCGCAACAGACCCTGTACACGCAGTAGAAGAACAGGATCGCGAAGAAATACAGGCAGGCTTTGAACTCTATTCCTATCTCTTTGGTCAGGTATTTTTCCCACAATGAAAGCTTTTTATCATTTTTCATCCTGTTTATACCCCCTGAGAAGTTTTCTGAAATCCGAAGCATAGCGTCTTGAGATCATGATGTGTTCGCCGTTTTCAAGCGTCGCATCTATCCTGTTCGACGAAAGACTCTTAAGTGCCGACACGTGGTTCAGGTTTATGATCATTGACTTGCTGCATCTGAAAAATGAATCATCGTCCGTTTCGCTCATGAACGAATTCAGCGACCCTTCAAGCCTTACAACCTTTTCACTGGTGTAGGCAAAGAGCTTGTCATCCACCGTTTCCAGGTAAAGTATCGCATCCAAAGACACCGAGCAGTTTTCGCCGTCGGACTTACCCCACAGCTTATTCTCCCCGTTGTTCAGTATCCCTATGATCCTGCTCAGGTTCGGAGTCAGTTCACGGTAGCGGATAACTACGCTCTCCTCGCCTTCGGATATCTGTTTAATATCAATGTTCAAAGAATTTTCTCCGGAAGCTTTTCTTTACGGGTTTTCCGATCAGTTTGAGCTGTTCCTTCGTCCGCTCCGCGGCTTCCTTATAAACCTCAAGCTCCTTATAACCTTTTTGCAGCCTTATCGTCTTCTTTGTCCCGTATACGGCAAGCGAGTAACTGTTATCCCCTCGCAGGATCGATCCTACTTCCCTGTCCCCCAGAAGGATATCGCACGGTGCAATCGGTCCGAATCCGTAATCACATATACATCTGTTATATGCGTAACACTCCGGACACATAAATATCGTATTGGTAGTTGAACGTGAAAAGTAAGTCTTTCCGCATTCCTTACATTTACAATGAACATCGCGTCCGCCGCAGTTAACCTTCGCAAACCATGCGGTCGCTTCCAGTTCGGTCAAGGTTCCCGGAGCATCGGGGCCTTCCGTCTTAAGTTTTCCCGTGATCTTCAAAAGCAGGGAACCGTCTTTGCGGTCAAGTACCTCGAGCCTGTTATCGTAAGTCGGATGATGATCCTTCAAAAAGAGATCCGCTTCCGATTCCTTTTTTGATTCGGGCAGTGATGACATAAATCCCCGCTGAAGGTAAGAGTCAAAGACTTCCACTTCGGGAAAAGAGATCTCCCAGACCGCCAAGCCGCACTCCATCCTGAGGCATATGAGGAAAGGTACGTCTTCACGGACATCCCCGTCTTCAATGCACCATTTTGCGGACTCTACGGAATACTTCTTTTCACCGTCCGAGCCCTTCATTATCAAAGTTTTTACCGGATTTCCGGAACCTAACATTTTGGCAGATCACCTCCGTGCCTTTTGCCCTCCGGGGGCTCAGTGAAAGCACTTCTATGGATGTCATTATATCTCATTATCGGGCCGATAAAAATCCCGCAATAATTTCCTGTTTAAATTCTTACGCTCTTGTAATATTATACAGGAGAAGTTATAAAATAAACCAATGCTACAGGAGCGAGGGGTATATGGAAGTTTCACTTACAGGCGGATATGTTACGGATTATGATGATTTTTATCTCTGGGTCGAGAATTTCGAAGAGGACGCAGATGCAAGTGTCGTCGCAAAGGATGACGAAGGCGAAGCAATCTCCGTAACAAAAGCAAGAGTCGGCATGGTCGTAGCTCACTCCGAATATGAGAGCGAAGACGATTATGATGCAGCCGTAGAAGATCTGCTCAGCGAAGAATACGACACTTTCGCGGAATTCGTTACAGACAACGGCATATACTATGTCGGAGTCGAGCATCTCGATGAAGGTCAGAGAGTTGAGTCATTCGAGATCGAAGACGACGTATATTACTGCTGATAAAAAGGCACCTCTTTTCAAAGGAGGCGCCGGTATGACTGTATCATTAAAGCGTAGCGGCTTTCGGCTGCTACGCTATTTTCTTCCCGTAAGATAATACACGGCAAGTGCGGTCCTGTGTGTGAGTCCTTCTTTTCCCAGGATATTGGAGATGTAATTCTTGACCGTGCCTTCGGATATATAGAGCTTGCCTGCGATCTCTTTGTTGGAAAGGCCGTCGGCCACAGCTTTTATGATCTCGAGCTCGCGGGGTGAATAATCCGAACCGTCAAAGGCAGAAGAAGATGCGCCGGTCTCTACCGAACTTCCTGCCGTAGTCGATGCCAGCGACTCAAGCACGTTTTCTTCCATAACTCCGAGTCCGTTATACACAGACTTGATCATCTGCTTTAAATGTTCAGGAGTGTGGTTCTTGATAAGATAACCCTTTGCACCGTTCTTAAGTGCTTTCCTTACCAATTCGTCGTCATCAAAGGTCGTAAGGATCAGGACCTTACCGAGTCCCTCTTCGACGATTATCTTTGTCGCTTCTATGCCGTCCATCTCCGGCATCTGTATATCCATAAGGAATACATCGGGGGCGGACTTCCTTGCAAGCTCGATCGCTTCCTTACCGGTTCCCGCAGTTCCGAGAACCTCGAATTCGTCATCGACATCCAGGATAATCTTCATTCCGTCCCTGACAAAATCACTGTCATCTGCGATTATAACTTTTATCCTATCCATATCGGCTCCGTTCATCCGTCTATCGGCAGAAGCATCGTGACCTTAAATCCGGCTTCCGACTCAAAGCTTATCATACCGTTAACGCTCCTGGCTCTCTGCCGCATTCCCGATATGCCCATTCCGTCTTCGATCTTGGCGCATCCCGCGCCGTCATCCTCTATGGTGCAGCGCACCATCTTATTCATCACGACTATAACGATCTTTATATGCCTGCATCCCGCATACTTCATGGAGTTGGACACGGCCTCATAGGCATTGTCCAGTATCACCTCCCAAAGATTATCGGGAACTCTGGAAACATCTCCTTCGGTGGACAGGTCTGCTTCAACACCTTTATTATTGCAGTCTTCGCAGAGCTCATAGAGATGGAGCATTGCGATCTTTCTTTTTTCGGGACGCTCCTTGCGGAGTATCGCACGTATCTCATCCATCCCGGTCCTGAGCTGATCTATGACAGCCTGAACCATGCTCCCTGCTTTTTCGGGATCCTTGTCCATCAGGACCTTGACTCCCTCAAGCTGGTATATCGATCCGTTGATGTTGTGGCCGAGTCTGTCGTGAAGCGTCTGGGACAGTTCCGCCCTGTCTTCGAGGATCTTGTTCTGTGCGTTCAGCATGCTCTTGTTCAGCTCCGCCCTCGCACTGTATTCCTGATACTGCATCTCCTTCTTGAGGTTCTGCTCGGTCTCAAGGTCGCTCTTATTTCTTTTAATCAGTTCCCTGATGACGTAGTTCTGCTGGATGTAGAGCGTCGCCATCATGAACACGATCACAAACAGAGTAAGGAAGCCCATCGGTGTCTCAATGATAGTAAGGATCATCGGAGCAAAGTAGACCCTGTGATCGATCTCCGGAAAAAGGGAAAGGATCTCATAAATGCTCAGGAATCCGAAAGGAACAAAATACCTTCCTCCCATATATATCAAAAGTGCAAAGACTATGCAGGAAGTGACAAGACATATGAGTTTCTTTCTTCCCTTGAGGAATTCGTTTGCCGCAAGACATCCTATATATAACGAAACGAGAAGGAGTATCTTTACAGATACCCCTGTCCCTTGAACCGTTTTCATGATCCCGTATACGCTGAACACAATGAGAAGTGTCAGTTTTATAAGCAGGAAATTTTTATCCCTTATATTCTCACTCATGATTCCTGATCTTGATACCGATGCTGCCCAAACCCAAAGTGACAATAAGATATGCCGTCGTTACACATAATATCATAAAATACACCTTATTGTCCCCAAGCATCATCATATCCGTGGCATCAAGAAACCACTTGGAAGGCATGAGATACGACATTGTTTTGATGGCATCACCTGCAGCATCAAGTGAGAAATACAGTCCAGACAGAAGCGAAGATAGAGTCCACAGGATAAACGCCGAAACGGTCGCGCTCATGACATCATCAAACAGGATTCCGATCATAAGGCTTATCGAGCAGAATATCAGTCCGAGCAGGAAGATCATACTGAAAAAACCGATGCGGCTCATACCGAGTTTGTCCTGATCGATAGTCAATGTGATCAGACTCGTCACCACAGCATATATAAACGATACGATACCGCCGCACACAAATTTTGCTGCGAAATACTGTGAATCGGTGAGGAGTGTGAGCTTAACCCTGGTAAGGACCATATCCTTTCTTTCACGTATGACCGAATATGCTATCAATGCTCCGCCGAACACAAAACCGAGCGTAAGAAATGCAAATGCGTAACCCGTAAGAGCCTTCTGATCGAGCTGTCTGTCGGTAAGTGTTCTTCCGCCTTCAGAATCTGTCAGAACGGTTTCCTTTGCGGGAAGTGAATCGTGCAACGCATCAAGGTTTTTAATGATATCGTCCTCACTTCCCATAAGCAAGGCATTCGATACCTGCCCCATGAACATCTTTATCTCATTTTCAAGAAGATCGCATCTTACGTCATCGGAAAGTATAAATACGTTAAGTGCTCTATCCGTATCACCGTTTATGACATATTCATCAAAATCCTTATTCAGATACAGATCCGCACCCACAAAGTCGTTGTATCCGTCAAAAGCCACATGATCCGTCACTTCGCTTTCGGATATATCCGGAGTCTTTGCTCTCACCACAGTGATCATTCCGCTTTCGGCCAAGCCGCTCAGAAGGCGGTCGGACAATTCGCTGCAAGATGCGTCATACACCTTGATCACGTACTTTCCGTCTCCTCCGAAATATCCCACTCTTTCATCCGCATCATCTATATCGATCACTTCTCTGCGTTCGGCCGCATCGCGCGATCCGAAATTCTCCGCCTGAAGTCTGAGCATCAGAGTCGACAATACCGGCATGGCGATAAGGAATACCCAGAAGATGATATTTCTGAATAACAGTTTAAGAGTTGTTTTTATTATGCCGGTCATTATCTTACTCTCCTCTTTACTTCCGCAGCTCCGACCGAAAGAGCCGAGCACACTGCGGTTATCACGACAGGGACTGATATCGCACTTGTCACATAGTCGCTCTTTCCCATGCTCGAAAGTTCAACCAGGGCTCTGTTTGAATGATAGATGGGCATAAGATGTTTAAGCCACTCAGGCATGGAAGAAAGAATATACGACTCAAATGTTCCGCCGATAAATCCCATTGTCCAGATAAGTGCAAAGGCTATGAATATTGCCGCAACGGTGCTGCTTGTAAACTCATACAGCATAAGGCCGAATGATGAAGCCGCTATGATCAGCACCAGGACGATCACAGAAGAAAGAAGGATATTACCCCAGTGCACTCCGAGCAAAAGTGAATTGAATACTGCGGCGATACCCAGAGATATACTTACCGAAGCAACAAGGGGCACAAGTCTCGACATATAGATCTGAAAAGCTGACAGATTTGATACCTGTAATCTCTCGGGGATGTTGTGCTTCCGCTCATTGGTGAGCAGCCCTGCGGCACACACGATAGCAAGCCAGCCGAAATAAACTATGTAGATGATCCCGTAATAATCAGTCGAGTCTATTGCTGGAGCATAATCGGGATGCTCAACATGGATCCGTACATCTTCCGTACTTCCGCTTATCATCGCGGTAAAGAAAGCGTTCATGAGATAATCCAGGACTATGCCTTCCGTTTTGGCATCTTCGGATCTGTAAACCGTATACGAATCCCGTCCGAATTCCACGAATCCGCCAAGATCGTATGCATTCATGCTTTCCTCAGCGGTTCCGGTTTCATATTCGACAAAGTACACTCCGTTTTCTTCACCGATGTCCTTGAGAATGTCTATATAAGGATAGAGATCACTTTCTTCCTCTATGCTGTATCCCGCTTTGAATTCGGACGCTCCTTCATGGCTTTCAAACAGTGATGAAAAAGCACTGGCGAGGACCGCGGATATGATGACGGGACCGATGATATAGATAACGAGGTTGATCCCGTTTCTGAACATGATCTTGAAATTGTTTTTAATCAGATATCCGATCATTACATATCCCTCAGTTTCTTTCCGGTAAGAGTAAGGAAAACCTCCTCCAGCGTAATGGAATTCGTATCATCCGAAACAAGCTTTTTAAGCTCCTCACTTGTTCCGCTTGCGATAACCTTGCCGTTATCCATGATCGCGATCCTGGTGCAGATTGCCTCAACCTCCTCCATGTAGTGGCTGGTATATATGACGGTTGCTCCGTTCTTATTGGATTCCCTTATCTTCTCGAGGATGAAATTTCTGGACTGGGGATCGATCCCCACGGTAGGCTCATCAAATATGATCAGTTCGGGGTGATGCCCTATCGCGCATGCAATGTTGAGCCTTCTTTTCATACCGCCCGAGAAGGTCTTGGCGTAGTCGTTTCTTCTTTCTGAAAGACCGACGTATTCAAGAGACTCGTTTATCCTGTTTTTGAGCTCCGCACCCTTTATTCCGTATAGCGAAGTAAAGAGTTCGACGTTCTCCCATGCCTTGAGATTTCCGTGTATCGCAAGATGCTGGGGAATATATCCGAGTTTTCCGCTGAGTTCTCTTTTATTCTTCCTGAAATCCTTGCCCAAGAATTCAACACTTCCGAAATCGGGCTTTATCAGGTTGCATATCATATTCATGGTGGTACTCTTGCCGGCACCGTTGGGTCCGAGCAGTCCGAATACCTCTCCCTTTCCTATCTCGAGATTCAGATTATCAACCACTGCCCTGTTATCATATTTCTTGGTCAGATCAACAGTTTTTAAGATCGTTTCCATTTCTTTTCTCCGTTTCTGAAATGCAATTCCCGTCTGCATATATACAGTACCAAGTCCCATGACCTCCTTGTAGTGAAAAAAGAAACTATTTGGATATGACTAAAGTCACATTCTCCCAAACAAAGAACCGGCCCTTCCGGACCGGTTTCTCATATTCCGCACTGCGATCCTTATAAGGACGCAGTTTGACTCTTTATTTGGCGAATTCGTTGTCCGGGCAGGGGCGGGATTCCGTCTCAACCCATGCGGGAGCAAATCCGCTTCCGAGAGCTATCTTCCACGAAGCAAGATTGGAAAGACTCGTTCCGTAATAAGGCAGCGCCCCTCTCTTTTCAGCCTCGTTCTTAAGCAGGGTCACCAGAGTTTTTCCGATTCCGCGTCCCCTGTATTCAGGCAATACATCGATCCCGATCTGCCACATAAGCGGAGTGTCCGCAGAGCATCCTGCCATGCCCATTATCTTCTCCCCGTCCAGTGCGACAACCGCAAGTACATCGGGTCTTTCCGGCTTGAACTTGTCACAAAGTGCGTTCGAGAACTCTTCCTTTCCGTAGAAAG
>JAEEGL013356025.1_pt1 | contig 16165 bp, 18 predicted proteins | sample 9134231 | NCBI WGS metagenome assembly JAEEGL01 (sample SAMN16246548, study PRJNA631951) | gut metagenome | biome: gut microbiome; feature: rumen; material: fiber-attached | host: Bos | place: Iran: Karaj | collected 2018-10
ATGCTCTCCGCCGGGCGGCGCGCCTTCAGCGCGTCCGCGTCCTTTCCGGTCAGAGCGGCGAGCTTCCCGCCCCGCAGCGGCTCCATGACCCAGACGGGAATGCCCCGCGCGGTCAGCAGCTCATACTTGGCCTTCGCGTCCTGCAGCGTCCAGTCCAGGTAGTTCAGCTGGATCTGGCAAAATTCCATGCTGTCCCCGGCGTAGTCCAGGAAGCGCTCCAGCGTATCGGGCCGGGCATGGCTGGAGAAGCCGAGATGCCGGATCCGGCCCAGGCGCTTCTGCTCCCGGAAGTAGTTCAGGATGTCCCACTTCGGATCCGTATAGACCCCGTAGGAGTTCTCGTAGACGTTGTGCAGCAGGTAGAAGTCGAAGTATTCAACGCCGCATTTCTTCAGCTGCTCCTCGAAGATCTCCGCCGGATTGTAGCTGGAGGAGATCTGGTGGCCCGGATATTTGTCCGCCAGGAACCATGTCTCCCGGGGATGCTTCGCCAGCGCTTTCCCCACGGCGAGCTCGCTGGCGCCCCCGTGATAGGGCCAGGCCGTGTCGAAATAGTTCACGCCCTTCGCCAGGGCAAAATCGACCATCCGCTGCAGTTCCTGCTCATCAATGGCCTTTTCCGCGGTCAGCGGCAGGCGCATGCAGCCGAACCCCAGCCGTGACAAGCGCTCCCCGCACGCTTCGTTGTACATCATGGTGAATCGCTTCCTCCGTTGTCTTATTCGTCGATCCCGATATCGTCATACAGCAGTGCGGCAATGCTCTCGTACGGCTCCAGGCCGTCGATATATCCCGACTCCCTGTGCCGGATCACATGCCCGTCCTGATACAGCTTGAATTCCCACGCCACGCCGTCGTCGCAGGATTCCCCCGGCTCGTCCGTCCAGTAGGAATCGATGCATTCCAGCAGCAGCTCCAGCTTTTCCGAGGACAGCGCCCCTTCCTCCTCCTGCTCCGGAATCGGATCGTTCGTGTCGTCCGGCAGGTAGGCTGTTTTCAGCAGGTACGTCCCGTCTTCGTTGATCTTCCATGTCCGCTTGTCCCAGTCCCCCGGACCGTGCAGGCTCCAGTTCTTCTCCGTGGCTTTCAGCAGCATCGCGATACCCTCCTTATTTCTCCTGGGCTTCCTCTCCGGATTCCGCCGCGTCCTCCCGGCGGAACTTCCGGTAGTCTTTGTACATCACCCGGTACGCCGGATGGTAGGCTTCCCTGTACTTCAAAGAGTGGCTGGGCAGCCAGCTTTCGTCCAGCACCTTCTCCGCGGCCGCCTTCATCTTTTCGGATCCGTCCAGCTTCACGCAGAAGTTGTATACGTTCTGCCGGGTAAAGGATACCGGCTTCATCTTCGCGGAGCGGAACATCTGGTACGCCAGTTCCTCCGCGGTCTTTCCCCGCGCCTTCGCCGCGCGCAGGTTCACCCGCAGCCAGTAGCTGCTGATCTTCTCCGCCAGCGGCTCCTCCATGTCCGGCTCCACAGCGTCCATTTCCTTCTTCAGCCAGGCAAGCGCGTCCTCCTCGGAGCGCACCAGGTGCCCGACGCCCAGCATCCCCTGGAAGGCGAACTTCACGACGTCCTCCTCGGTCATCTGCGGATACCGCTTCTTCTGCTCGATGAGGCAGCGCTTCATTTCCTCCGCGCAGGCGATCTTCAGCATCGTCTCCGTTTTCTCCAGCCCGTCCCGGATATACACCAGCTGGTACGGATGCCGCAGTTTCTTCAGTGCCCGCTGCTCGATCTGGTTCACGCGCTGCCTGGAGATTCCGGTGTTGATGCCGCATTCCTGCAGCGTCATTCCCTTCCGGTACCGCATATCCAGGATCTCCCGCTCCCGCGCCGGCAGCGTCCCCAGCACATGCTCCAGCCCCGCGAGCTGGTCCGGGTTCAGCGGCGCGTATTCCTCTTTCCCGAACACGGCCCCGAGCCCCAGCGCCGAAACGATGTTCTCCGGATACGGCTTCTTTGCCTGCGCATCCCCGGGCGCCTGCCAGACGCTGTCGTAGTTCTTCTCCCCGCGCTCCCGCAGCTTTCCGCCCTCCGCCGGGGCTTCCGGCGGATCGTTGGTAATCACCTCGAGGCCCTTCTCCCGCGCGTAGGCGATCATCTCCCGCGTGCCGCCGGGTTCCCCGTTGTAATAGGCGATCAGGCGGGACGCATGATCCGCGAGCCATTCGTTCCGCTTGCGGAAGACGTCGTCCCTGTACTGGTGGGAGATCACGACGGACAGGTCGGCCGCCTTCAGCAGCCGGCTGTAGCGCTCGTGCCATTCCACGCTCCACCGGTTGGAAAACGCAGGCCACGGCACCGCGCACACCAGCCTGATCCGCGGGTTCTTCTCCCGCATCGCCAGCACGATCTCCCCGGCCCAGATATCCGCGCCCATTCCCATTCCGCACAGGAAGGTGGTATACCCCGCCGAAACCGCGGCGGCGATCTGTTTCCGCAGCCAGCCCTTCACAGCCTCCTCCGGCGCGTCCAGCTTTTCCGGCCGGTGCCCGGAAAAGCAGCACCGGTGCAGGCGTTTTTCAGCTTCAGTGGACATGATGACTCTCCTTACTCAGTTCTTTCATCCTTTTTCCCCGTGAACCGCATCGGAATGCTCCTGCTTCAGATACTGTTCATACGCCCGGGAAACTGTCAGGTAATCCACCCCGGCGTCCGGGACCGCCCGGTTCCGCACCGGCGTATCGAAATCCTTCTGCTTCCTGCCATGAGCTTTATCGAAATCACGCACAGCCTGGAAATATCAACATCCTTCACTTTTTTCACTGCAAACACCTGTCCTTCACCAATAGAATACAATATTCTGCCGCAAAAGAACAGAAAAAAATGCCGGGCGCTGCAGCAATCCGGTTCTGTATTTTCTGCGTTGTCTTTTTTCATGACGGAGAAATAACTGCCTTTATTCATCTCACCTGATCATGTATTCCGCCCTTTCCTGATGTTATTCTCTGTACGTGGTCAGGAAAGTGACCGGAATGGCCGGAGGAGGCCGTATTCCGCAGCCGCGTTTATCCCGGCAGATAAAACCGGAATAAACAGGCCGGAAAAAAGTTCCGGAAATTTTCGAAACGCTGTAACGAAATGCAGCTGACCCCGTCTAACCAATGAGTGCTGTGAAAAGCACCCGAACGAAACTGCAGGAGGATAAGGATATGAATACGATGATGACCATAGCGGCCGGTGCGGCGATCGGGTATTTCATTTATCAGTATTTTATGAGCAATAATACCCGCAGGACCAACGGCAGGATCCACAAAAGCAGCCGGGACAGGAGGATCAGCGGCGTCTGCGGCGGGGTCGCCGAGTGGCTGGGTGTGGATCCAACCATCGTCCGGATCGTCTGGGCCGTGCTGGCCTGCGGCTGGGGAACCGGCGTTCTGCTGTATTTGATCTGCGCCTTTGTGCTGCCTGAGGAGTAAACCGGGACAGCGCAAAGCCCCGGAAACTGACTGAAGCGAGGAGAAAACAATGCTGCGGTTACTGGGTATTCTTTCACTGGGACATCTGATCTTCGGCGGACGGCGTCACCGCCTTCTCAGAGGCATCCTGTTCGGTGTTCTGCTGGGACATCTGGCGGAGAAGGATTTCCATACCGAACGGATCATGGAGACTGTCCGGGAAACGGGGAGAAAAGCCGGAAGAGCAGCCCGCAAAGCAATCAGGGCCGCCGAGAAAGAGATCCGAAAGGCAGCGCGTGACCGCAGGGACCGTGAGATCCGCGGCAGGATCGATGCCCGGAAAGCAGCGCACGGGGAACGCATGAATGCCCTTCACGCTGAAACCGAAGCGAAGAAAGCGGCCCGGAATGCTGAGACGCAGCGGAAGGAAGTCTGCGCGCTGCCGGTTTCAGGCTTGAACGAGGCAAAGGCGATCCGGGAACTGCAGGAAGATCTGGAGCGGAATTCCCGCCCGGCAGCCATGGCTGCGAATGTGCCGACCATCCATTTCCCGGAAGAGGATGAGAAGTATTTCTCCTCCAGGAAATACGGATATGTACAGTAAACAATTCACAAAAATAAAAAAACGGAGGAAAAGAAAATGAGTTTTATTGATGAACTGACCAGCTACCGCATGAAGGTTGAAAAGGACGGAAAGGAAATCGTAAACACGCCCGGGATCCTTGCGCTGCCCTGCGCGCTCATTGCCCCGAAGATGAGCATTATCGGAACGGTCGCCGCTTCGCTCCTGGGATGCAGCATCCATCTGGAAAAAGCAGACGGAAAAACGGTTGATATCAGCAAGGCGGTAAAGGACGCCGCGGATACCGTTGCCGACACAGCCAAAACGGTCACGAAAACCGTCAGGGAAGAGATTGAAAAAGTCTGGGACGACCTGTCCGCCGACGATCCGGAGGAATGCCCCGCCGGAGAAGAAAACGAGGATGAAACCGCGAATCAGGACAGCGCGGACGGCGATATCCCCACCATCCAGGTAAAACCGGACGATTCTGAAAAAGAATAACCCGCAGCAGCATCCGCTTATGCCAATCCCGCATTAATCCTGCAGGAAAGCGATGCATTTGAGGAAGCGGCGGTGAACAAGCAAGGATAACTGAATATTGGTAATATAAAGATCCCTGAAGTCGGTAAAGGAGGTAACCGGCTTCAGGGATCTTTTTGTTTTTACGATCTCATTCGCTGACGATATTGAACAGGGGTCGAACCATATTTCTTAAAAAATTGTGAGATGAAGTAGGAAGGATTTGTATATCCAACCTGCTGAGAAATTTCATGAACTCTCAACGTTGTTTCTTCAAGCAGCCTGCGTGCCTGGTTCATGCGAATGGTTGTAATCTCTTCAGAAAGTGTATGTCCGGTTGAGTTCTTGAAGACATAACGCAGATGATTCGGAGAGTAATGGAGGGTTTCTGCCAACTGTTCTATGGTAAACGGTTCATTGCAGTGCTGTTGTATGTAGGCTATGGCTGCCTGGACAATCCGATCATGATATTTGTTTTCTGTTGATGTCAGTGATGTCATCAGATCATCCAGATAAGCCTGCATCATATGATGGAGCATTCTTGCACTTTCCACGTCCAGTAATCGTTTGATCAGCATGGATTTTCTTTTGCTGGAAAAGGGCGGATGAACTGATTGGGCAGTCAGTTCCCGATCGATCTGTTCGACCAGTTCAACTGTCAGCATATGAATATTATGGCATATGTTTTCTGAGAAGAACCTGGCCAGTTCCTGCTGTACTGCGGATTCTTTGCCTTGCATCAAAGCCTGGATCATTTGGCTGAGATCAAAAGCAAATGTTTTTGCAGGCGGAATGATTCCTGTACAAGCTTCTGCCTCATGGGTTTCATAAAGTTTTCCGCTGCCATTCGAAAGTACAAAGTTGTTTTTCAGTATTCGTAATTCACGGATTTTCTCCTGGAAGCTGCTGGGAGACAGAGGGGCTTTTTCATAGATAATGGTGATGAATTCTTTGGTTTCCTGTTCCTGTGCCCACCAGTTTTTCAGTGATTCTTCCATTTCCGTAGGGCTGATGAGAACAAAATCCTGCTGCGAAAGCTGAATCAGCATACTTTGGGAAACAGACCCGATCTGCTGAACGCTTTTATTGACATCGGCGACGGTGAAATCAAGTATTTCCTGATTCTGTATGATGTACCGATATTCACCGATTGAAACAAAGGCGAGGTAATAAAGCACATCATTCTGGGGTGTATCAATGTCGAAGTAAGCTGCGGTCAGATCGTCCAGATTGATTTGGGCTGGCAAGGAGGCATTGTATCCATCCAGTCGCTGTGCTATTCCCGCGGCCAAAATGCTTTTCTGCAGCCGTGCTGTTTCCTGCTCTTCAATGCAGAGGGAACTGATTCGTTGAATTGCCTCAAATAATTCGTCAATATTAACAGGGCTGGCAAGATAGTATTCAGCACGTATTTTTAATGCGCTTTTCAGAAGGTCAAAGGGCCAGTCTTCGTGTGTCAGGAGCAGATGAATTCGGGGTTCGGCTTTCCTGATTACTGATACTGTATTGAGGTCCTCTGCATTCCGAATATGAATGATGGCCGCTGAAGCGGATTGCAGTGTTTCTTTCTGATCCGGGAGGCATATATCGTCAGAAACTGGTATCGCTTCGAAACCAAGATCAGGCCATGGAACATCCGTAAGAAGCCGGTTCAATTCTGCTGAATCATAGTTTATTATGAGTATTTTCAACATGTACAAACCTCCCGCTTCTTCCTGTCCTTATTTTGTCATTGGTGTTAAGATAAGTCAATTACCATGGATAACCATCATTGATTTCGGGCATGAATCATAAAATCCAATTATTGATTTAATGATCCGATGCAATAGAATTTATTTAGACAGAAAACGGAGTGATTCGGATGAAATCACGATTGCTCAGGCGAATCTGGGCGCATAAAACAATTTATTTCATGCTGTTGCCCAGCTTTATTCTGGTGTTTTTGTTTAACTATCTCTCCATGGGCGGTCTGTATATGGCTTTCGTGGATTTCCGCCCACGTCTGGGAGATTTCTGGGGAACATTACTCCAAAGCAAATTTGTTGGTTTTGACTGGTTCCGTTACTTCTTCTCCGGACAGGATTTCGTGAGGGTGCTCCGCAACACACTGATCTCAAGTTTTCTGACTATGACTTTCGCGTTTTCTGTTCCGATATTGATTGCAGTAATGCTGAATGAATGCAACTGCCGTCCTTTCAAGCGCGTTGTTCAAACGTTCTCGTATCTTCCGTATTTCGTCTCCTGGGTTATTGCCTCAAATATTATCGTAACGCTTCTGTCTTCAGGTGGCGTGGTCAATCAATTGCTGATCAGAATGGGAGTGATCGATAAGAGTATTCTGTTCCTTCAGGAAGGGAAATATTTCTGGTGGGTTATTGCTTTGTCCAACACCTGGAAAGATATGGGCTATAACTCGATTATATATCTTTCCGCAATATCAAGTATCAATCTGGAACTTTTTGAAGCAGCGGAGGTGGATGGAGCCGGCAGACTAAGACAGATCTGGCATGTTCTTCTTCCGGGTATCCGTCCCACAATTATCATTCTGCTGATCCTGAATATCGGCAGTCTCCTGAATACGGGATTTGACCAGTATTTTCTGTTAGGTAACAGCCTGACCAGGGAATTCTCGGATGTAATCGATACCTATTCGTACCGCTATGGAATTCAAAACGCTATGTATTCCTATGCGACAGCCGTTGGGATGTTCAAATCCGTTGTAGCCTTCATTATGGTCCTGACGGTGAACCGGATTTCGAAACGGGTGGAAGGAAGTGCGTTGTTCTGATGAAAGAGAGAATGCGCCAATTCCGCCGGCGGCTGAAGAGAATGGGTCCGGCCTATATTGCTGGTCAGTTCGTGGTATATCTTTTTCTCTTTGTTCTGTTTGCTGTAACTTTCTATCCTTTCTGGAATATTCTCGTGCTTTCCCTGAATGAAGCCGGGGATTCCCTGAAGGGCGGCATGATGCTCCTGCCGAGAAAACTGACATTCGACAGTTATAGCGCAGTATTCAGGAATCAGGAGATTTTTACCGCAGCCCGGCTGACTGTGATACGTACTCTCCTGGGTACACCGTTGGCAGTTCTGAATATTTCTGCCCTCGCATATGCTTTGAGCAGAAGAACGCTGCCCGGAAGACGCTGGATTACATTGTTCTTCATTTTTACGATGTATTTCAGCGGCGGCCTGATTCCGAGCTATATGGTCATTAAATCCCTGGGACTCATTGATAATTTCTGGGTGTTTATTCTTCCGAACCTTGTCAATGTATTCTGGATGCTTCTGGTAAGGACATACATGGAGGGCATTCCGGCTGAAATGGAAGAGTCGGCAAGACTGGATGGAGCGGGGGATCTCACGATCTTTTCCCGCATTATGATGCCTCTGTCTGTGCCGGTTCTGGCGACTGTGGTGCTGTTTTCCGCAGTTTCCCATTGGAATGCCTGGTACGATTCCTATGTTTACACTTACAAACCGGAGCTTACAACACTCTCCGCCATGCTGGTAAGAATCCTGAATCAGTATCAGACTGGTGCTATGCAGTCAGCTGCAGCACAGGCGGCCAGCCAGGCCAAGCGTACTCCGGTTTCCTCTGAGAGTATCCGTATGACGGTCACAATGGTAACCACGCTGCCGATTCTGATGGTTTATCCGCTTCTGCAGAAGTATTTCCTGAAAGGTATGATGGTTGGCGCGATCAAGGCGTAGTTAGGTCGGACAAAGGAAGGTGAGTATATGGCTGTAATAACTGTGATCGGTGCCGGCAGTAACATCTTTACAAAAAATGTCCTGGGGGATTGTATGCTGACTCCGGTTTTGCGGGGCAGCACGATCCGATTGTTTGATATCGATGAAGCCAAACTGGATCTGTCCCGGAGATTGATTGAAAAGCTTAATGAAAAGCTTCGGGCTGAAGCAACGATTATTGCGACAACCGACCGCCGGGAAGTGTTGAAAGATGCGGACTATGTATTCAATACAATAGCTGTTGGCTCTTATGATCCATATATCAAAGCGGATTTTGAAATTCCGCAGAAATACGGTCTGGAACAGACTGTGGCGGACACTTTGGGCATCGGAGGAATATTCCGGGGGTTGCGGGCAATTCCGGTGATGCTGGGAATCGCCCGGGATATGGAAGAGCTTTGTCCTGATGCATGGCTTGTGAATTATACGAATCCAATGGCCAGCGTAACCGGGGCGGTTCAGCAGGCGACAGGAATTCATTGCGTAGGCTTGTGCCATAGTGTACAGGTGTGTGCAAAAGAGTTGCTGGAACCCCTTGGGATCTCCATGGAAGGCGTAACCTGGCGAATTGGAGGGATCAATCATCAGGCCTGGCTTCTTGAACTGAAGAAGAATGGTGAAGATATTTATCCGATGGTCAAGGAAAAGGCTTTTGCCCGTACAGATGATCATAATGATCTTGTGCGGTATGAATTCATGCGCCGCTTCGGATATTTTGTGACGGAGTCCAGCTCACATAATTCCGAGTATGTTCCGTATTTCCACAAGCGGTCCTACCCGGAATTGAAGGAACGGTATCATCTTCCCACGGACGGCTACAAGAATTGGGACAAGGGGAAACAAAAATACTGGAAAGAGATTAATGACCTGATTGAGAGTGACGAACTGAGCCATGTGCGCAGCCGGGAGTATGCGTCCCATATTCTGGAGGCCATGGAAACAAATCAGCCGTATGTAATCGCCGGTAATGTGCTCAATACCGGCCGATATATCCCGAATCTTCCGGACAAAGCCTGTGTGGAAGTACCGTGTCTGGTGGATGCAAACGGTATTCAGCCAACGTATTTCGGAGATCTTCCTGAGCAATGCGCGGCAATTAACCGGACTAACATCAATATGCAGCTGCTGACGATAGAGGCCGGGTTGACCGGTATCCGTGACAGGGTTTATCAGGCAGCACTGCTGGATCCGCATGCGAGCGCTGAACTGTCCATTGATGACATTGTCAGCATGTGCGATGAATTGCTGGATCTTAACAAACCGTTTCTGACTCAGGGGTTGACCTGAGTAAAAATATGAAGGAGGTTTCAAAATGAAAAAGGTTCGTTGGTTATCCCTGCTTCTGGCAGTAATAATGCTGCTTGGACTGGTTCCGTTGCACGCTGCTGCAGAGAATGATGTTCTGACGCTGACATTCTTTGATAAGAACACCGGCGATGCTTTTGAAAATCCCGTTGCTGAAAAGATTACAGAGCTGACTGGAATCAAAATTGAAGTGCAGCAGCCTACCGGTAATCCTGAAGAGAAACTTGGACTGATGCTCATCAGTGGCGACCTGCCGGATCTGGTCCTGATGGACCGGCGCAGCGATATGGTGAATAAGTATATAGCCGGCGGTGCTCTGATTCCTCTGAATGACCTGATTGAGCAGTATGCTCCCAATGTGAAAGCACAGTACGGTGAAGTGCTGAATGAGAGCCGTTATGAAGACGGGAAGAATTATTATCTGAACAACTGGTATGGAACTGATCCCGATCCGGAACGCGGCATTGCTATCCGTATGGATCTTCTGAAGGAATTCGGCTATGGGGAAAAAGCGGAAAATGACGAATACTTCACCCAGGAAGAATTCGTGGATATGCTGAAGCAGTATAAGGCGAAGTATGGCGAAGATGTAATTCCCTTTACTGTAAACGGCGAATACCAGGAAACCTATATGAGCACTTTCCGCGGCATGTATGGCATGAAGCCTTACTATGAAGCGGACGGTAAGCTGCTTCTTGATGTGCGGCATCCCCGTTACCTGGATATGTGCAAATTCGTCAATATGCTGTATCGTGAAGGCCTGCTGGATAATGAGTGGGCCGTGAACAAATCTGATCTGTTCAACCAGAAGATGTCAGGCGGTAATGTGATGGCTGCCAACAGCGGCATTCCGGATCAGATCAATACCCTGTTCAGGGAAGAAGAAGGGGAAGAAACCGAGAAGCAGTTCCATGTATTCAATATCGTGGCTGACGGCGTGGATCCCTCCGCAACCACCTTTAACCCGAGGCCTTCCCTGGGCTGGGATGCGATCGGTATCACCGTAAAGAATGAGCACCCGGAAGAAACGATGAAATTCATCGATTTCCTGGCCAGTGAAGAGGGTCAGTATCTGCTGATGTGGGGTGTTGAAGGATTACACTGGGATTACGTGGATGGCGTGCATGTGCCGCATGATGATATCATTCCCGGATTCCAGAAAGACTGGGGAGAATATTCCAAGCAGACCGGTATCAGAAAGTGGACCTGGTTCATCAAGAATGGTATCGGAGCGGATGGAACGCCTTATGATCTTGTAACCAAGTATGCTATCAGCGATGCAGCTGCTCATGCCCGGAAGGCAATGGCTACGACAGTTTATGACACCGCTCCTTATGATGATGTCGGACCGGTTGCAGGAACGATGGAAGCTCTGACCGAACAGAAACTGAAGGATATGATTGATCAGGCGTTTGCAAAGATGGCCTTCGCTTCTTCCGAGGAGGAAGTAGAGACAATCTATAACCAGATGATCACTGATCTGGATGCGAATGGTGCTCCCGATATCGAAGCAATCTATACAAAGAACTTCAGTGAGAGAGTGAACCTCTGGTTCAAGTGAGCTGCTCCAAAAATGCCCAATATAAGGAGAGGCGGCCAGCCTCTCCTTTTTTCTGTACAAGACCCCATGCTTTTAGGTAGTGTTGAATAACCTGAAGCTGAAAAACGGGGCCTGCATCCAGTGCAGGCCCTGTTTTTTTCAGCCTCGAATGAGTCAGGAGAACTGACCCCTCCCGGCTCATGAATGCCCGGCTTCAAAGCACTCCCAGCTCTTTCAGTTTTTGCATCGTATCTTCAGCGCTCACAAAAAGAATCCCCGTTCCGCCCGCTTCCTGCCATTCGCGGATGTTCTTCTCCCGGTCGTCGATCAGGATGCAGTCCGGCCCTGTGCAGTACAGCTTCTTGTGTTTCCGGCATACGGCGTCGACCTTCACATTCTCCGACAGCACCCGCCGCGTCCAGTTCCGCTTGTCCTGCTCCGCGGTGATAATTCCCCGGGATTCCCGGGGAATCCCGGTCAGGATTCCGCACCGGTCCCCGTAAGCCCCGTACACAGCGTCGAACATTTCCTTCGCGCCGGGCATCAGCTCCAGGCGGTCATAGAAATGGTCGGTATCCCGGATCGCCTCCCACATCCGTTCATCCTGCTCCGGATCGGGTTTTCCGTCCTGGGCCTGTGCCCTGATTCCGCACAGTTCCCATACGCCGCGGTTGAAATCCGCCAGCACGCCGTCCATGTCAAAATAGATCCTGCTTACTTTCATCCATTCTCCTCCCTCACAGCACCCTCTTGAACGTCTCCAGCAGCGACGTCATCTGGTACCGCAGCAGCCACCAGGCATTATTCCATTCCGGAACCTTCTTCACGGCCTCCAGCAGCTCCGGATAATACCTGTCCGTCTCCGCCGTGTAGTCCACCATGCCGGCCCGGTCGAAGGCATCCGCCATCCCGGCCAGGTTGTTCACCCGGTCCAGGCATTTCACCAGGCAGGCCAGCGGATTCTTCCGGATTTCGGCGAAATAGGTCTTTTCCCAGTCCGGTTTTCGCTGGTCATACTGATTCTTCGATACCAGCCGGACGACTTCCCGGACCCTTGCGCCTGCCGGAATATCGCTCAGCGTCATATCACGGGAATCCTCCACCATATCATGCGCCAGGACAGCCGCAAGAACGTCGTCGTCATGAATCCCCATTGCAAGCGCGTGGCACGCCATCGTCAGGGGATGGACCATATACGTGGTATCGAATCCGTATTTCGACCATCTGGGCTGACCCCCGTGCGCATGCCGCATTTCGCCCAGTACATTCAGCGTCTGCGGCAGGCAGTACATCTGCGCCCTGCCCTTTACAAACGTCATCATACGGTCCGCGTCAAAGTTGACCGGTTTCATCTCCCAGCCGTTATCCTTCCGCAGCAGGGAATCCAGCGACACATCCAGCGCGTCAGCCAGCGCAGTCAGGTTTTTCGTATCCGGCAGGTATTCGTCCCGCTCCCAGCTGCTCACCGCCTGGGGTGAGACGCCCAGCATCTCCGCCAGCTTTTCCTGCGTACACTCCTTTTCATTGATAAGGAGTCTTTTCCTTGCTTTAGCAATCCGTTCGCCTGTCGTCATTTCTGCTCAGCCTCCTGTCTCTCCCTGTTGTACCTGTTCAGCGCATCGAAAGGATACATCCTCCCGCCTTTCGCATAGGTCCCGTCCTCGTCTCCGACCGCGATATTGACGGAGAAGAATTCGTTTCCGTTGTCTTCCCTGAATCTCATTATATCCGTCCTCGGACTGTCCGGATCCAGGACCTTCACCAGCCCTGCCTCCTCCAGCATCCGCAGCAGTTCGGGCACTCCGTACTCCCCGATTCCCTCCGTGGAAATATAATAGGTCAGCATCGTGATGCCGCAGGTCGCCCAGCAGATCATGAAATACGGCCGGTTCCCGTCCAGCAGCCCGGCGTCCCAGCCGAGATTGTACCAGGGATCGTCATACCATTCCTCGCCGTAATCGACTTTCTGAAACTGTTTCCATGTGTGATTCGTCAACGGAAGATATTTCTCCGGATGCGCCCTGTATTCCTCCAGAAACCTGATTTTGTCAGCCGCCTTTGCCATTTTTCCTGCCTCCTTTACTGTTTTCAGGCTCACCGCCGCGGCCGTCCCTTCCCCGCCCGGCATATTCAGCTTACAGCACCCGCAGGAAAGAATGAAGCGGGCAGAAATTGATTTCGCCTCTCAAAACTCAGGCTGTACTTGAGTCACAAATCCACGCAGTCGCAGACGATCCGCCGGATCAGTTTCCGGATCTGTTCCGCCTTTGCCGGATCCGCCTTTCTGTTCTCATCGCAGTACACCCGTTTGTTGAACTCCAGCATCACGGAAACCAGGTCGCAGGAGCTCTTTCCCGTCAGCACGGCGCCTGGAACGAACGTCCCGCTGTACGGCGTGTTCACCATCCGCAGCAGGTCCGCCTCGTCCAGCCGGTATTTCACCCGTGAGATCAGTTCGTACGGCGTATACTTCGGATCCGCTCCGATGCAGACGTCCGGGATTCGCCCCGCCCGCTGCCGGAGATGCTCCGGCAGCGTTTTCTCCGAGAAGCTGTGCAGGTCGAACAGCAGGATCCGGGGATGCCGTTCACTCAGCCTGTTCATCCGGGCGTGATGCTCCTCATAGTACCGGAGCGTCCGGCGGCGGAGCTCGTCATCCGTCCGCTTGATCACCGTTCCGTCATATGCCTTCTCATAGCAGAACCCCATGCCGTACTGTTCCATTTCCTCTTCCGGACCGGTGAACCGCTCCACGTCGCACAGCAGCCGTGAAACGTCGAACCGTTCCGTCATATCCCCGCCGCAATAGGCGGACGGCACAAAGCGCCAGACCTCCGTATCGCTCATGACGTCATGATACCGCCTGAATGTCTCCTCCGGCACGCACACGGAAGTCATCAGCTCGAGGGGAAACTTCCATCCGGCATGCGGAATATGAAACACCGGAAACCGCGGCACCGTCCTGAACCCCAGTTCCGCGACCCGGAAGAACTCCTGCGCGGAATACGCGCGGATCCCGCCGCTCAGCATCGCGGCGCCGATAAACGGCCGGATGGAATACTCACATGTCCTGTGCCGCAGATCCGCGACAAAAGTCCGGGTATCGTACGGCCCGATTCCGGACAGTTTCTTCACGCGGTCACTGATCCGGAAACCCCGTGTCTCCTCCAGGATCCGGATAATCTCCCTCCGCTCCTCCGGCGTCTCAAACCGGATCATCATCCTGCCGTTCTCTCTGAAATTGTTCTTCATGATGCACCGCTCCCTTCAGCATAAACCTGTGAAGAGCGGCACAAAAAAGCAGCCCCATCGTTTCCGACAGGACTGCGGTTATACCATTCATCCTATCGGTCAGGCTTTGGCACCTTACCCCTCCGGGCAGGTTGTCGTGCGGTCAAAGGGCCTGTCCCTCGCGCACTCTTCATAGGCGTTATTCAGTTGCATATATTAATTCGGCACGGAACGTCAGATTCCTTCCCGGATCAAACCGCCGTCTTTACGGCAGCGCCCGGATCCTGTCACCAGCCGATAACAACCTTCCTCGTCTGCGGAAAGCCTTCCTCCATCACACAGGACACGAATTCCCTGACCGCTTTATACTGGCACCAGACCAGCTCATTGTCCGAGGAACACGGCCGGATCATATTCACCTTCCCGGTTATCCTGTCTTTTTCAATCAGGCCGTCCAGCTCTCTGGATTCCCTTGAATACCGGTACACAACCCTTTCATGCGTATCTTCCCGCTTTTCAAAGATCCACCACATTGCTTTCCGGATGAGCCTCCCTTACCTGTCCTCTTCCTCGTCCCAGTCATCCATTTCCAGTTCATCCTCGAGTACCTCGTCATACTCTTCTTCATCTGTTTCCGACCGGTCGAACCAGGCGCCGCACTGGGGGCATACGCCCAGTTCTTTCTCAAACCGGGCACCGCATACACCGCATTCATATTCATCGTCGCTGATATAGTGCGGATGGTATACCCGTGTTATACCCTTTCCCGAAGCAGAAGTCTTTTCCCCTGCTTTCCCGGGCACGAATCCCGCAAGGAAACTCAGAACAGCAAGGACGATCAGAATGTAAAACAATGTCCATTGCCCGTTCGCCGCGAGAATCATTGCAATGATAAACAGTACAAACCCGCCCATAACATCCTCCCTGTCTTTCAGGATAAACATACTCATTTCAGCACAGTCAAAGCCAGCCAGACAGCCGCGATCAGCAGAAAGGCAAAAAAGATTATACCGCCGATAATACCGGACGACGGCCTGAATTCTTCCGCGTTCTCCGCATCCGGATCCCCGTCCATGATCAGGTACTCCTCCCGGCCGAGGCTGCCGGTGCGGCCTTTATAGCGGGAATTCCTGTCCAGGATGATTCTTTCATGCCCGAGGCCCTGCCGGCTGTATCCTGTCACATGCCAGTTCCTGTCAACATACACATTCTCGCCGAAAAGCCCCTTGCGTTTCTCTCCCGCATACCGCATATTCCTGTCCAGGAATATTTCGTCGCCGAAAAGGCCCTTATGGGAATAACCGATGACCCGGAAATTCTCGTCCGTATAGATCGTTTCCCCGAAAAGCCCTTTCTGTTTCTGAACCATCCGCGGCACAGTTTTTCCCTCCTCTCCGAATCATCCGTACAGCAGGCTGCAGATCGTATTCAGAGCCGCATAAACGACAAGCGCAATGATAAAAATATCAAATCCGCTGATTCTTCCGCCCCTGCAGGCAAACCGCGGTCCCGAAACGCCGGAATCCCCCGTGCAGTCTTCGAAAATCCTGAAGGCTGTATACGCTTCCCCCGCATCGGTCCTGCCGTCGCCGTTGAAATCAAACAGATCCATATTGATTCTCCTTTTCATAGCGGCTTGTCAGAACAAACTTCCTGTCATACAGATCATACCGGAACGCCCGGAAACCTTCCATTACGGAAACCGCGGAATACCCGGATCTATTGCGCCTTCCCCGGCGGCTCCTTTCCGGTATCCCGGAAAAGTTCTTCCCTTCTCCCGGCATATACCCTTGAATGCAAAACTAACCAATGAGCTGAATATCGTCCAATAACAAGAAGTCGGTTTTTGGTGCCTTCAG
>JAEEGL016498913.1_pt1 | contig 16165 bp, 13 predicted proteins | sample 9134231 | NCBI WGS metagenome assembly JAEEGL01 (sample SAMN16246548, study PRJNA631951) | gut metagenome | biome: gut microbiome; feature: rumen; material: fiber-attached | host: Bos | place: Iran: Karaj | collected 2018-10
ACAGAAATTCAAGGGAGATTACGCCGCAGTTGAAACGTCTGTCCTTGCCTCTTGGTTTAGTGAGACAAAAATGTATGCAAAAAAAGACGGCTCTTCTCCAAATGTTCCTGAATCAGCACCAGAAAAAATTTATTTCTTAAAGCCCCTTACGTACATGAATTTGAGCGGTGAATCAATCGGTGAGCTTGCTCATTTTTTTAAGATAGAGAACAACGAGATTTTAGTTGTCCATGACGAGCTTGAGCTTCCTTTGGGAACTGTCAGCTTAAAATGGAGCGGCGGACTTGGCGGACACAACGGACTTCGCTCAACAAAATCTGTTCTGGGAACTGCCGATTTCTGGCGGCTTCGCTTTGGGCTTACAAAGCCTGTAGGAAGGGACATTGCGGACTATGTTTTAAGCAGTTTTTCTGCAGACGAAAAAGCCATTTTGGAACAGGAATTCGCTCAGACAAATGAAATGTTTGCCAAATTCCTGCTTTCAACCGATGAAAATCAGCAGCGGATTTTACAGGGCTGGTCAAAAAAGAAGATTATCGATACTCAGCAAAAATAGGAGAAGATGTTATGAGATTAAAACAGGATGGAGAAAGCGGAATCCCGCTCTCTCAGGCAAAAAAATCTGATTTGCAGGCCGCGCCTGCCGTTTTTGCAAATTCATCTGCTGACTCAGAAAACTCTTCTTTCTTAAAATTTCTTGATACCGTAAAAAAGGTACGCGCCGGATGTCCTTGGGATAAAGTTCAGACTCCGCTTTCCCTCCGCTCAACTTTTTTTGAGGAAACTTGTGAGGCAATCGATGCGATAACGACAGAAGATTCTGCCCATGTAAAAGAGGAACTTGGTGATGTCCTGCTCAACGTAATCATAATAGCCTACATGTTTGAGCAGCAGGGGCTTTTCTCAATCCGGGAAACTCTTGATTCCATTACAGAAAAACTCATCCGCCGCCATCCTCATGTTTTCAAGCAGAGCGAGGGGCAGTCACAGGTCGTAGATTCCGCCGACAATCCTGATGCAGTTTTAAATCAGTGGGAACGCATAAAAGAAAATGTCGAGGGGCGAAAAACTGAATCTGTCCTTGATTCCGTCCCGGATAATTTTCCTCCGATTTTAAAAGCATATAAAATGTTTAAGAAAGCATCGAAAAAAGGTTTTGACTGGAACGCGCTCAGCGAAGTTCAGGAAAAATTCTGTGAGGAACTTGCGGAATTAAGGGATGCCTTGATTGATGTCGACATGGAAAAAAAGGAACTTTCAAAAAAAGGAATAGACGCAAAACCTTTTACTGAAGGAGCGACAAGCAAGGTTCTCGATGATGCGCAGCTTCATGTCGAAGAAGAATATGGAGACACGCTGCTTTCATTCATAAACTACGGAAGATGGCTTGGAGTTGATCCAAGCGTGGCTCTTGAGAGGGCAAATAAAAAATTTTCCGAGAGATTCCATCATGTTGAGAAGCGCATGAAAGAACAGAACATTCCGTTTGGAAGTGAAAACCGCAAGAAAATGAGCGGATTTTGGGATGAAGCGAAAACTATGTCACCTATGTCAAAATAGAAAACTTCTTTTTAAAAATCGCCCGATTTACTTTTGACATGAATTTTATTATATTTTGTATATGGCTATATTAAACGAAAAAGATGACGAAAAAAAATCAGCACAGAATGAAGCTCTTGCTGAGAAATTCTTAAAGACACGCCAGATTGTTTTGAGCGGCGAAATCAACGAGGAAAATGCTGAAAAAATCATAAAGCAGCTTCTTTTGCTTGAGGCAGACAGCGACAAGCCGATTTATATCTACATCGATTCACCTGGTGGATCAATCGATTCTGGTTTCGGAATTTACGATATGATTCGCTTTATTAATGCTCCTGTCTACACGATTGGAACTGGTTTGATTGCAAGCATGGGCTCAATTATTTTGCTTTCCGTGCCAAAAGAGAGGCGCTTCGGACTTCCAAACAGCCACTACCTCATTCACCAGCCTTTGATTGGTGGAGTTGCAAGGGGTGTTGCTACGGATTTGGAGATTCAGGCAGAAGAAATCGCAAAGTCAAAGAAAAAGCTCATTAAACTTATCGCAGAAGAGACTGGAAAATCAGAAAAACAGGTTGAAAAGGACTGCGATAGAGACCACTGGCTTACCGCTGACGAAGCTTTGGAATACGGCTTAATCAGCAAGGTAATTTCAAAACGCAGCGAACTAAAATAGAAATTGTTTTTTGAGTTAACTGACAGCTTAATAGATCAGATTATTTTTTCGATGGAGAATCAATCGGAAGAGTCTGTTCTGGATGCAAAAAAACAAAAAATCATCTCGCTGGAAGTTGATTCAGATCAGACAATCGATGAGGAAAACATTTATGCATTGCCTGTCTGGACTTCAAAGGACGGGTTCAATCTTTTGGAGGATTTTGTTTCTACGATTCGTATAAAATCAATATACGATGAGTTGAGGGAAGTTCTTTCAAATGGAAGGGGGGTGTTTAGAAATTTTAAAAATGTTTTGAAGAAGTACCCGAAAATCGAAAAACGCTTTCGTCTTTTTAAAAACAAGGAGATGCGTGAGTTCATTTTTGATTGGTACAATACGCTGCGCGAATCCTGGGGACTTGAAAAACAAAGTCAAGATTTTGAAGATTACGACGAGTTGACTCAGGAAGATTTTATTTTTCGCGGATACGATTTTCAAAAAGACAGGGATTGTGTCGCCGAAATGGCAGGCGTTGTTGCAGACGAGATTAAGGCTTTTTATACAGGCGAATTGGGGCTTGCTGTTTCTCAGTTGTGGACGCAGCATTTTAACAACAGTTTCAATTCAGGAAACAGTCCCAAAAGTGTGAACGGTTATGTATGCCGCACTTTATCCGATGAATTTGCCGGATGCCTTTTGTTTTCCTTCTGCCCGTCTTTCGCAAAAGAAACGGTGGTTCTAACCGCTTGTTTTGTAGATCAGAATTATCGCGGTCTTGGAATTGTCAGGGAGTTATTTTCGCAGTGCATTCCATATTTAAAAGAACGCGGAGTTCATAGGTTCATTATTGAACAGTCTGCAGTACCTTTTTATTTGGAGCCGTTATTGACCCGTTGTGGTTTTGAAAAAACAGGTTCCGTTTATATTGCAGATTTTTCACAAAGAGAAGCCTGAGTCGAAAGATACTAGGTTTTTATTCAATTATTTTTTTTGGAGTTTTAGAATGGCTTTTAGACGTGATTTCAGACGTAATTTCAGACAGAACAGAGAAATTGACATTGATCAGGCAGCTGCATATCTTAAGGATGTTGTTGCAAAAGTAAAGTCAAATCCAGATGAACTTGAAGCTTTGAAAAAGGCTTTTAAGAAGAACGTTCCTTTGACACTCAGAAGCTATGTTGCTGCATATCTTTTGAAAAATTCTAGCGGAGCAATTTTCCGCTTTAACCTTCATAAAGGCAGAGAAGAATTCCGCTCTGTACGTGAGAGCGAGCCTCGCCGCGAAGAAAGAACAGCTGAAGCTGCTGCTCCATCAGAACCAAGAGAGCGCTACACACGCGTTCAGATTGATCCTGAGTCAGCTTCAACAGTTTTTGTTGGGATCGGACGCAACCGCCGTGTATATCCAAGAGATCTCGTAGGACTTTTTATCAGCGTTGCCGGAATCGAAAAAGAGCGTATCGGTGACATCCGTGTTCTTGCAAACTATTCTTTTGTCCAGCTCTTTAAAGAAGATGCAGAAAAAGTAATCAACACATTGAACGGATACAGCTACCGCGGACGCGCATTGAGCGTAAGCTATTCACGCCAGAGGGAGGACGGAGAAGAAGGCTTTGAGGAAGAAGTTTCTCCTGAAAACTACGAGAACAACGAGCCTATTCCAAACGTATCAAACGTTTCTGCTCCAATCGTAGACAGCTACACTTCAACAAACTCTGATACTATGGCTCAGCAGGCAGCTTTTGCAAGGGCTCAGGCAGAAATGACTGACGAAGAAATCCTTGCTGCACGTGCTCCACGCTCAAGCTCTTCTGAGGATATTCTGTAAATGACTGTAATTCGCACCGGACCTTTTCAAGTCAACTCACTGATTGTGCCTCTGGTGCGGAATTTTGTCTTTATCGTAGACCCTGCGTGCTGTGACTTTAGCGGTGACAGCACAAAGGTCACTGATTTTCTTTCCTCAAACAACCTTCTTCCAGTTGCAATAATCCTTACGCACGGTCATTTTGACCATGTTTCAGGACTTCAATCCTTAAAAAAATCTTTTCCAGACATCCCTGTTCTAATTCACAAAGAAGATTCTGCTTTAATCGGTGAAAATTCACAAAAACTTCAAGGCAATCACCTTCACTCAATGGGGTTTTCAGAGTTCCTTCCTTATGTCTCAAATCTTCCAGAGGCAACTCATTTCTTGGATGATGAGAAAACGCTTTTTGATGTCTTAAATGATGATTTTTCAGACTCAGAAATCTCATCCGCCTTAAAAAAATGGCTCATCATGCATACTCCGGGGCACACTGAAGGTTCGTGCTGCCTTTACAATGCTGATGATAAAATTTTAATTTCCGGGGATACTCTTTTTTACAGAAGCTGGGGCAGAACAGACCTTTTTGGCGGAAGCGAGGCAAAAATCAGGAAGAGCCTCAAGCGTCTCTACGATGAAATTGACGAAGACGCATTGGTTTATCCAGGACACGACAGGACTGGATTCAAAATGGAAGAAAACTACTGATTTTAATCTTACCAGAACAGGCTTATTTCTTTTTCTGGCGGTGTATAAGGCGCAAATATGTAATCGCCGTTTTCATCCTGCTGAATTTCGTAATATGTATATTCGACATCCTTTTTATTTTTGCTGATTGTTACGATTGCAAACGTGTGAGGCATTCCGCCCCTTGGAATTGAACAGCTTCCCGGATTTAAGAGCGTGACCGCTTTTTTTTCTCCTTCCTTTATTTGATGATGACGAACCTGTGCGTTTGCGATGTGTGTGTGTCCGTAAAAAACGATATCCGCACCTAATGAAAGCGCGTTTTTATAAAGATCTTTTGTTCCGTAGTAAACGTCGAATTTGTGACCGTGAGTCATGTAGATTTTTTTCCCGGCAGCCTCAAAGAAAACCTCAACCGGAACGCTTATGCTGCACCTTTCATCCGTTAAGATCATCGCCCTTGAGCTGTCTCCGTTTCCCTGCACGAAAAACATTGCGTTTGGGATGCATGATGAAAGTTCCTTGTCCCAGTGAGACTGTTCTATGCAGTCAACCAAATCAGGGATTCCGTCTCCGCAAAAGCAAAAAATGTCGGTAAGGTTTCCGAATTCCTGAAATATTTCACGCAAAATTATGCGCCCGCCATGTGAATCTGATATCAGAAGAATCCTCACGGACTCCATGGTCGAAAGGGAATTCAATAATTTTTCATTTCCGATTGCAAAATTTTCTCGCTGGACAATTTCCTTCATAAAGTTTTCATTCAAAGATAAAGTGATTTACTGATTTTAGGCCGGATTCTCCGTCTATATAATGAGTAAGCTTTCTGTTTGGTCCCAGCAATTCCTGCAGGAACTTTGAAAGGTTCTCGTTCTGAGGAATTGGAGATGAAGATTCAAGCATTTTTTGAATCGTGTTTATGATGAATTTGTCAGTGTCGAAGTCTGGAATTGCAGATGAGATTTCCGCATTTTCGATGGAGCCTGCACTGTCAGTTTTATGAGCATAATCAAGGACGAAATCTGATGTGGACTCAGAACCGAGGACATCATCCTGCGGAAAAATTGTAAACACAGGAAAATCGAGTGTTCCGCCATCCGTTTTGTCCTGTAATTTTGAGATGGCGATGTGCGTTCCCTCAGGCGAGCCGAGAATCAAAAGTCCGCAGAGTTTTTTGTCTTCGAGCAGGTTTGCAAGCAGGCTTATCCTTGCTTTTCCTGAAACCGTAAAATCATTCGGATAAACGTAAATTGAAATCAGTCCAGGATTGTCTGCCGTCTCAACTCCGTATTCCTGATTCAAAAGCTGGGTGATGCTTGCGATTGAAGTTGAGTCGTTGTAGCCGTAGCCCAATAAAACGGCAAGAGTTTTTCCTTCTTCAAATGCTTTTGCAGCAGCCGCATTTTTTATTTTTGATGATTTGTTATCCTCTGAAACAATGGCGTTTTCTGCCGTTAATTTTTTATTCTTTTTGCAACTTGTGATGGTAAAAAGCGTAGTAAAAGCGTATGCAACTGCACATATTTTAATTATAGATTTTTTCATGATACATGCAGTTTATCACGTTTTTTTGCATCAGTCAGCACGATAAATAATAATTGAAAGAGTTTTTTCCGTTGTGCCATCACTAACTCTTCCGCTGCCTTGGGATGTTTCACGCCCTGAAGATAACGGAGTTTTTGCGGCTCCCGAGGTTTTCCTTGCGTTAGCCTGTGCACTAACGATATTTCCCGAAGCGTTGAATGTCACCGTGTTTCCTTTTGTGCTTAAAAATGAACCTTGAGGAGAAGTTTCAAATGAATCTTCCTCAGTTTGTGAAAGATTTGTTCCGTCAGCAATTGAGGGATGAGAATCCTTTGTTTTCCAGACTGCAACTTTTCCGTTGTGAGTCGTTACATTTGTCGCCCTGTAAACCTGCTTTACTGATAATTCTGTTCCGCGGACAGCCGCCGTCGCAACCTGGGAATGAACCGTAAACGAAACCCTCTTATCCTCGCTTTTTTTGACATTTGATTTTAAGGAACCCGTGTCGAGAAAAAGTTTTGTTTCATCGTGACTTGCAGCATCTGTTCCACTCTTAACCTCCGCAAGCTGCTCGATTGTAAGCCTTGAAAGAGGCGTAACAGTTACGGTAGATTCATTTATTTTAAGGACTAGCTCCGACTTAAAGCCTGTTTGAATCACGCTTCCCTTTGAAAGAGTGTCACCTTCCTTTAACGAAATCCATACGTTTCCGTTCTGGACTTCTGTCTTTCCCTTTGTTGATATGACTTTAGCTTCTAATGAAAACGCTAGGTTTGCCGTAAAAATCAGGATTGAAATCAAAAATGTTTTTTTCATGATGCACCTCTTTTTAGAATGTAAACGTTCCTTTCAGTTGAATCGTGCTGTTGTTTTTGTCCTTTGAGCTTTTATTTATGTACTGAGAGAAACTTCCCTCTATTATTAAGTCGCTGAAAATCTGATAGGTGCATTTTGCTGAGTACTGAAATCCGTCATATTTTATGCTCGTTGCCGCATCAAAAACTGCTTCTCCGCCTGCGTAGATAAAAAGCGGCTCGATTATTTTTATTGAAGCCTCACCTCCGGCTTTTAAGAGAGAAGTGAATTCCTGACTGTAGAGGTTGTTTACTGCTTCCGTGCTTGAAAATGCCATGAATGGCTTGAAGTTTCCGTTTTTTCCTGACGCATAGACAGCCTTCAAGCCGATGTAAGCTGACTTAAACTCTGGATATATGGAAAAACTTATCTGACTTAGATTTGAGATTTTGTATTTTTCATCATCGTGGCTTTTAAATCCGACGGTTGAGCAGATGCTGTAAAATGTCTGCGGTAAAAATGAGCCTGACAGGGAAGCAGTCGCGTAAAAACGGTAGAAGTGCTTTTTCTCAAGCTTTGCAATTCCAAGTCCCTGAAGCGCCACGCTTTGATTTAAAAAGGCGTACGGAAATGAAGCTTCCGCGCCGTAAAGGGCGTATTTTGCCGCAGTTCTGTAAAGCCATCTTGGCTTGTAGTCTTTTTCGTCTTCATCAAGCATCGTGATTGTGTGCATGTTTAAAAACCCCGTGTATGCTCCAAAAGCAGAAATCTCCATGCGTGGAAAAGAAATGAGTGCAGAGATTCCGTCCACATTTTGAGAAAGCACGATGGAACTTAAATCCGTGATGAAAAATCTTCCCGCTGAAATTGAGAGTGCATTTTTTGACAGTTCCATTTCGTATTTTAAGTTGAGCGCATCCAAATCCAAGGTGTTTATGAATCTGTCCCGCTTTTTGTAAAGGTTGTTGTAGTTGTACTCGTAAGTTCCTTTTACCGTGAGGGAGGCAGAGGGGAGTTTTGACGTGGAAGTATCTGTAAGGGGGAGTGTGAACCAAAGGGAAGCGCTGTCTTTCTGATCTGTCCTCAAGGATTTTATTTTGTTGCCTTCATATTTTGAGTCGTTGGTCAGGATTCCTCCGAAATCCAATGCAAAAGCTGCGCTTGAAAGAGAAAGCAATGCGGAAAAGAGCAAAAGTGATTTTATTTTTTTCATTTGATTACTCTCCTGCCTTTTCGAGACAACCATTGAATATTGCGATTGCATCCCTGCCTGTTACCTTGCTCGACGGGTCAGCCGTTTCAGGAAGAATTCCCTGTGCCTTAAGTTCCTTGAATGCGTATCTGCGTGATTTTGTGAGCCGATAGAGAAGGCCGCCTCGTAAATTTGCTGCATCGGCGTAAATCTTTGAGATGTCCATGAGCGTGATGTAATCATTTTCATCAGCACTGTTCAGGAAAGGGGTCGTTTCCTTAAGGGCTTGAAATGCCTGTGAATAAGTCGCGTCTTCTGGAATCAGATTTTTGTAGGCGGCTGCCAGATATGAGGCCTGGGCATTTGTAAGAAAATCAACATCCAGATACTCGGATAATTTTTGGGAGCTTTGTGCAGAAAGGTTATTTAAGGAAAAAAACAGTGGAAAAGCCAAAATCAGGAAAAGTTTTTTCATGGAACACTCCGATTTTTTTTACTTTTGACATTTTTTTACGGATAAGCAAGAAGTGCAGTTTGAGAGTTTTTATAAAAAAATCCTCATAAAATTATAGGTCATGATATAATTTTTGTATATGGAAAAAAAAATCGGGAAAATCAAAATGTCAAGGCATAACACAGCCTGTCTGATTGTAACTGCATGTACAGTTTTCTGGGCTTTTTTGTGCGGAATCGGTTTGTTAAGCAAATTTGATTTGCGCGTCTACGATCTTCTCCTTGCCCTCAGAAAAAATCCAGAGACCCGAAGCGAAGTAATGATTCTTGAGATTGACAATATTTCCCTTGAGGAAATTGGAAGCTGGCCCTGGACGAGAAATATTTATGCGGATGCCCTTCTTTACTTAAAGGAACTTGGCGTAAAGACAGCCGTATTCGATATTGAGTTTCTTTCCCCATCAGAACCAAAAGTTGACGAAAATGCACTGAATGATGCCATTGCTGAATTTAACGGCACTCTTCCTGACTTTTCCAAAATTCTTGTTGATAACGATGCCAAGCTTGCACGTGCGCTGCAGTTTTTTGGAAATTCCTGGCTGACAGTCAACATGAGGGATTTGGATATAGCTTATTCTGAAAAAGAAATCGATTACGCAAAAAAAAGATTTCTGTACGCCGTTGAGGATGAAAAAAATCTCATCGAGCGGGATTCAAGGAAAAATCTGGTCGAGTCATTGAACAATTCGTTTTTTGATTCGCTGAGGTCAAAAAAAATTGACTGGAGCAGTCCTCAAATTCAGAAAAAATATCTTGTAGGTTTTTCGCCTGCGCTGAGTGAATTTTCTTCAAGATGTCAGGGTCTGGGCTTTCCAAATGTCGTTATTGATGAAGACGGAAGCCGGCGTAGAGTTGAGCTTTTAAATAAGGTTGATGGCGGCTTTACGGCACAGCTTGCTTTTTCTCCAATGCTTAAGATTCTCTCGCCAAAAAAAATTACCCGTAAAACACACTCAATTGTTCTTGAGGAATGCAATTTTCCGCTTGAAGACGGAACTTTCATAAAAAAAACGATGGAAATTCCTCTGGATGAGAAGGGGCGGATGCTGATCAACTGGAAGCATGGATTTTTCCAGGAGTCATTCAAGCATGACAATTTTTTGACTTTGTTTCAGCTCAATCAAATCGAGAACAACATTCTTTCCGTGCTCGGATCCCTTTCGTCTTTTCTGGACTCTCTGAACGCCGTAAAGGTTTCAGACTTAAAATTTTCAAATCTTTCGTCTGCCGAAAAAGCCGGAAACCTGATTTCAGACTATGAGCAGATCAAGGAATTTAAGGATTTTCTTCTTGAGAGGTGTGAGGGCATAGATGAGGACGGAACTTATTCTGGAGGCGGAATTGCTGAGGATGAGTATGAGATGTATTTTGATGCGAGAAAAAGTTTTTTTGAGGATGCAAGGCTTTTTTCTGGCGATGAAACATTAAATGAAATATTTGAAAGGCTTTCTTCCCTCAGGTCTTACATTGGCGAAAGTCAATTTACAAGTGTCTGCGGCGAACTTGAGGAACTTTTTGATGTCTTGAAGCATGAAACAGAACTTTACGAAAAAATTTTTTCAGAGACGCGCTCAAAATTCAATGGAACTTTCTGCATAATCGGCCACACTGCAAGCTCCTCAACTGATTTGGGAACTACTGTTTTTGAAAGGTCTTATCCTAACGTCGGTACTCATGCAAATGTCTATAATACGATAATGACAGAAGATTTTATCCGGCCTTCATCCTGGATTTTTTCAATGATGATTTCAGTCCTCATTTCGCTTGTTTTCACCCTTCTGACTGCAGGAAAAAAGGCTGTGATTCAAAATGCCGCTGGCTTTATTGGAATTGTCACGGTGATTGCAGTTCCTGTTGCTGGAATGGTGATTTTCGGACTTTACTTTCCGTCATTTGCTGCAATCCTGAATGTCTCAAGCGTTTATCTTGCGATTTCTGTTTACAGGTTTGCAAGCGCAGAAAAGGACAGAAAATTCCTCCAGTCAACATTTTCAGCCTATGTCGCGCCAGCCGTTGTTGACCAGATTGTGCGCAATCCTGAAATTGCAAGGCTCGGCGGAAAAACCGACATGATTACAGCCCTCTTTTCAGACGTAAAATCGTTTTCCGGTTTTACGGAAGTAATCAACAATGAGGAGGGAGAAGACAAGGGGGCAGAAAGGCTTGTCCTGATTCTGAATAAATATCTTGGCGTGCTCAGCGATGCAATCATGGAAAACAATGGAACGATCGACAAATATGTTGGAGATGAAATAGTCTCGTTTTTTGGTGCGCCACTCCACGATGAAAACAGTGCCTTTGATGCCTGCGTTGCTGCAATCCGAATGCTCCAGGCTGAGGAAAAATTCAATAAAGAATATGAGAGTCTTCTTCCGATAAATCCTGCGACTCAAAAACCATTTTATCTGCGCTCAAGAGTCGGCTTAAACACTGGAAACATGGTTGTCGGCAACATGGGAACCGACAAAAAGCTTAACTACACGATTATGGGAAACAACGTAAATCTCGCAAGCCGCCTTGAGGGAACGAACAAAGTCTATGGTTCCTGGATCATGTGCAGCGAAAGCACGTGGCTCAAAGCTGACTGCAATGAGCACAAGGGGCTTTTAATCGCGAGAAAACTCGACTGCGTGCGCGTCATAAATGTAAAGCGTCCCGTACCGATTTACAGCATCATAGGCTTAAAGTCTGAGCTTGATGAAAACCGCATAAAGGCGACTCAAATTTTTAACGAAGGAATGGAGTGGTACTTGCGGGGCGCGGACAACCCTGAAAATAAAAAAGAGATTTCTGATTTTGAAAAGGCGCTCGAACTTTTCAAAAAAGCTGACGAACTTTATCCGGCAGATGAATCATCAAAAGTGTTTATGGCTCGATGTAATGAGCTTATAAAAAATGGTGTTCCTGATGTCTGGGACGGAGTTTACGTCATGAAATCAAAATAAAAAAAATGTTATGCATACTAGAAAAACTTGTTATAAGATGAAACATTGTCTCCTAAAAATCTGTTTTTCAAGTAATATAAAGTAGCAGTCAAAATCTGGCAGTGAAAATCATGAGGATTTCTTCCATAAACTCACAAAATTCACAGCCGCTTTTCTGCCGGAACAGACGGGAGATTTTAAATGAAAAAAACTTGCATTTTGCTGAGCATTCTTTTGATTGGTGCGAGTGTTTTTGCTGACAGTCAGATTCTTTGTGTGGATGATGCTGTAAAAATCGCTTTAGAAAATAATGTATCGTTAGCCCAAAGTGAAATAACATTAAATGCAGCGAAGCGGGCTAGAAATCACAGCTGGAACAGCGTAAGTCCGTCGCTGAGCGTAGGTTCCTCTGCAAGCATACCTGTAAATCAGTTGAGCGATGAAGAAGCCTCTTACAAGGCCTCATACAATTTTTCTGCTACGGCTTCCCTTTCTTTCAGTGCAAATCTCTTTACTTCAATAAATGCTGCAAAAATCAATTATGAGCTGGGACAGATAACTTTTACCGATGCCATGCGTTCCGTTGAACTGAGTGTCCGTCAGGCTTTTTATGGACTTTTGTACGCAAAAGAAAACATTCTGCTTCAGGAAAAAAATCTTGAGATTGCAAAACAGACTTATTCAAACAACCTTGCAAAGTACAATCAGGGACGGTTGAATGAAATCGATGTTCTGAGCGCGGAAGTAAATTACAAGAGTTCGATTCCGACTGTTGAGAGCGCAAGAACTTCCTATCAAAACGACCTTGCAAATTTCAAGCAGATTTTAGGGCTGGACGCAAACGAAGAAATTGAGCTTTCAGGTTCTCTCGATGACATGCTTTATCTTGATGAGATCAACCTTGATGGAATTGAAGTTTATTCATCTCAGATAAAATCTCTTGAGAAAAAGATTTCCGCCGCGAAAAACAGCGTCTGGAGCTCAAGATTTTCTGCCTATTCGCCGTCCATAAATGCCTCATTCAACTGGTCAAACAAAACTTTTTACATTGACTACGATGGAGAAAAAAAGCCGGATCATGCAAAATCAGCTTCGATAACGCTTTCGGCCGTGATTCCTTTGGACGGAGTTTTGCCTTGGTCTGCTAGAAATGACAGCATCGACACGGCAAAAGACAACCTCTCAAGTTATGAGCTTCAATTAAAGGACGCAAAGGAAAAACTTCAGATTTCAATTGATGCATATCTTCGATCGCTAAAGCAAAATCAGGACTCAATCAGATACAGACAGGCTAACGTGAATCTTGCCCAAAAATCCTACGACATGACTCTCGAAGCCTACAACAAGGGCACGAAAGATTTGCTTTCGCTACAGACCGCGAACAATTCGCTTTTCTCGGCTCAGCTTGCCTTAAAAAATGAAATCTACACTTTCACGAAAAATATCTTGAATCTTGAAAATACAATCGGAGTTCCTTTCGGCACTCTGAAAAACGAAAAAGGTGGTCTAAAAAAATGATTATCGCCGGAAAAAAAATATCCAAAGCTTTTTTACTTGCTGCTGCAGCTGTTTTGCTTACTGTTTTTGCAGTTGTGTTTGCGAATATCAGCGCAAGAAATTCAAAAAAATCACCTGCTGCGGGAGGAATACGCAGTGCCCGTGGCGGTGGAACGACTGTCGTTTCCGTAAAAACCATGAATCTTGAGGAAACAACTCTACACGGATACATTTCAACCAATGGCGAAGTTGAGAGCCAGAATTCAGTTTCTGTTTTCCCGGATATGGGCGGAAAAGTGATTTCCACGAGCATAGTGCTTGGTTCCGTAGTCAAAAAGGGCGACATAATCGCCTATGTAGACCCAAGTCAGCCTGGAGCAAATTACAGGTCAAGCCCTGTTTACGCGCCAATCAGCGGAAGCATAATCTCAACTCCGCTAAAGAACGGAACGAAAGTCACGACGAGCACTGCAATCGCATCAATCGGGGACATAAGCAATCTTCAGGTTACGGCGAATGTTCCTGAACGTTACGTAGCGGTTTTAAAGACTGGACTTAAAGCCAATGTCAGCGTCGAGGCTTACCCGGGTGTCGTGTTCGAGGCAACTGTGACTCGCGTAAGTCCTGTCGTAGATGCGGCAAGCAGGACAAAAGAAGTCGTCCTTCATTTTGACAGGAGTGATTCAAGGGTGAATGCCGGAATGTTTGCGAAAGTCATTCTCTTTACGGAGGATTATTCAGGATTTGTCGTAATGCCTTCGGATGCTCTGGTTCAGAACGGAGATGATTACTTTGCCTATATCGTAAATGATGATGATACCGTAAAAAAGCAGAAAGTAGAGCTTGGAAAATCTGTGGACGGTATGATTCAGATTACAAGCGGACTGAAAAGCGGCCTTAAAGTCGTAATTCAAGGTCAGACAACTCTTGCTGACGGCTCTAAGATTCTGGACATCACGAATGGAGTGCAGGCTTCTCCTTCTTCTGGAAAAGAAAAAGGTTCAAGACCAAAAACAGAATAATCTTTAAGATGAGGAAAATATGAGCATTTCTAAGAAAACTCTTGATCACCCAGTTCTTACCCTGATTGTGTTTGTTCTGCTTGGAATTGTCGGTCTTTTTACAATCAAAAATGTTGCAGTCAGCCTTATGCCTGACGTTGATTCTCCATACATCACCATCAGAACGACATATACGAATGCCGGCCCTGAATCTGTCGAAAAATCAGTCACGAAAATCCTTGAGGCGCAGCTTGTTTCCGTCAGCGGACTTAAAAACATGACGTCAACTTCAAGCGAAGGCTCTTCTTCAATCTCGCTGGAATTTAATTACGGAACTGATCTTGATGAAGTTACGAATGACATCCGGGATAAAATCAGCCGCGTAACAAAAAATCTTCCTGATGGAAGTGGAACTCCATCAATAATGAAAATGGATGCCGATTCCATGCCAATCATGAGGATTGCCGTGCGTGGAAACCGCTCAAATGATGATTTGAAGCTTATAGCGGAAGACACAATCGTTGACTTGTTTGAGCAGGTTGATGGCGTTGCAGAGGCAAGCGTATCTGGCGGACGGAAAAAAATTGTTCGCGTGGATGTCTCTCAAAACCGTCTTGCAGCATACGGCCTTACGATGTCGGGCGTGAGCAGCGCCTTGAGCAAGCAGAACCTGGAGCTTGGCGGAGGAAAAATCACCGAGGGAATTCACGACTACACAATCAGAACAACAGGTGAATTTTCCAGCATCGATGAAATCAACGAGACAATCATCACCACAAAAAACAACTATATCGTGCGATTGAAGGATTTGGGCACGGCTTACATGGGCTACGTTGATAAAACCAGCGACGTATTCATAAACGGGGAGCCTGGAATTTACATCAACATAACAAAGCAGTCCGGAAAAAACACCGTTACTGTGGCAAAAGCCGCCCGTGAAAAAATGCAGAAGATTTCCGAAGTCCTTCCAAGCGACGTTTCCCTTGAAATAATTCAGGATTCTTCCGAGTCAATAAACGACACGATCAACACTCTGATTGAATCTGCTTATACGGGACTTTTGCTCGCCGTCTTCATATTGTTCCTTTTCTTGAAGTCAGGAAAATCAACTTTAATAATTGCGATTTCAATTCCGCTTTCGATAATCATAACTCTGCTGTGCATGAATCTTGCAGGAATCACTTTAAATATGATGACCCTTACCGGCTTGATTCTCGGTGTCGGAATGATAGTCGATGCTTCCATCGTAATGATTGAAAACATCTATGTGTACAGGACTCGCGGCGCAAAGCCGAAAGTTGCAGCCGTTCTCGGCTCTTCTGAGATGATTATGTCCGTTACGTCTGGAAACCTCACGACAATCTGCGTATTCCTTCCTTTTATTTTCTTCATAAAAGATTTGGGAATGATGGGGCAGATGTTCAAGGGAATCATCTTTACCGTAGTAATTGCGCTCATCTCCTCACTTTTTGTAGCTATTTTTCTGGTTCCAGTTCTCGCAGGAAAATTTCTTCCGCTTACGAACAGAAAAGAAACTCCTCTAAAAATAAAGGCACAGCAGCGCTTTTACGATTTGCTTGAGATGCCGATTACGGCTCTTACTAAAATTTACCGCCGAGTCTTAAAAAAAGCGCTTGAGCACAGGGGAGCTACCGTAATCATATGTGTGTGCGCCCTTATAACTGCCCTCGCCTTTGTTCCGACGCTGAGGATTCAGATGATGAATGCCGGAACTGATGACAGCGTAACCCTCAATCTTACGATGCCAATCGGAACCACTCTGAGCGAGACCGAATCCATACTGAAAAACTTTCAGCAGATAATTTTTGATGAAATAAAAGGATACACGACTGTAATTACGACAATCGGGTCTGGAAACAGGGCGTACAGAGGCTCGATACAGATAAATCTTCCGGAGACTGATTTGCAGATTGACAACTCAAATACGATTCAGCAAAAGCTCCGCGCCCATTTCAATGATTTTACCGATGCGCGCTTTAATTTCTCGCAGGGACGAATGAGGCAGAT
>JAEEGL017240103.1_pt1 | contig 16165 bp, 13 predicted proteins | sample 9134231 | NCBI WGS metagenome assembly JAEEGL01 (sample SAMN16246548, study PRJNA631951) | gut metagenome | biome: gut microbiome; feature: rumen; material: fiber-attached | host: Bos | place: Iran: Karaj | collected 2018-10
CATGCCGGCCATGGCGCATAGTCCGATGGCGGAGCACATGGCGAGCTTTTGCCAGAGCTTTTGCAGGGGGAAGCGGAAAAACAGGAAAGTGCAATAGAGCAGGCTCAAGGAGGCAATGGCGCCGAGTTCCATGGAATGGGCGGCAAGACCGCAGAAGAACCGCCCTTGGTATTTCACGAATCCAATTGGGCGGAGGATCATGGAGAGAATCGTGACGGCGCTGAAGAAGAACATGAGGGCCTCGAACAACGCGAGGCGGGTCGCGCGCATTTTGGGGGAATGGAAAAGCGGGGAGACGAGGGCGGTGGCAATGATGAACGTGATGAGACGAAGCCAGGGGTGGAAATAGTCCGGGATGTCATTGAAGAGAACGCTGAAGGCACAGATGCTGACGAGCAGCCAATACGAGGGCTGCATGGCGATTTCCCCTTGCGCGAGGAGATACATTGCCATCAGCAGCATGAAAGCATAGTAGCCCAAGGAGAGGCCTGGGGTGAACCAGAGGATCTGGTTGCCGACGACGAGGGCGATCAGCCAGGCGAGGGCATGTTCACGGGAGAAGAGTCCCTTTAGGTATGGAAGAAGAGCAGGAGGCGTCATGAGGTTTTCAGCGATGATGTTTTCGCCAATAGAGGGGAGCGAAGAAGGCGAGTGCGCCGCGCAGGACCCACTGCAGTTCGGCAGGGGTGAGGAACTGGACCAGCATCCGGGGATAGAGGGGGGGGGCGGGGGATTTTCCGGAGGAACCTGGGATGCTGGTATAGAGGAACTGGTATCCTGCCTCACAAGCCTCCTGCACGACGCGGTCGGAAAAGTATCCGATCGGGAAGCAGAGTTCCGGGACAGGGACTTGAAGCAGCTGTTCGAGGAAATCCTTGGAATCCTGGAGTTCGTGCCGAAGGGCGGTCGGCGCGAACTGGGTAAGGTCCTGATGGGACCAGGTGTGGGAGCCAAAACGGAAGCCCTGCGCCTGGAGTTCGCGGATTTCCGTTGAAGCCAGATATCCAGGCTGCCCAATCAGGGAAACGGCGAGGAAGACAGTCGGCTGGAGATGGTTCTGGAGAAAGAAGTCGCGGCAGTCCCAGATGCCCCGGAAACCGTCGTCGAAGGTGATTTGAATCTCGCGCGTCCCCGGTAGATTCCTGGAGATGGCGAGGCCAGCCGCGCAGATGGTTTCCACGTGGCTCCGAAAACGCTCCAACGGGGTACCCATGGAAGTATAGGCGATCTCACCATGGACGTCGTGGTAGAAGAGCGTCTTGCCGCTTTTGGCGGATCCGAACCAGGACGCACAGCGCAATAGAGTCTGTTTGCAGAAATTCATGCCTGGGTCAAATGGGTTTCCGCGAGTTTCAGGAAGGCGTCGGCGGCGGAATCGGCGTCCCAGAAGCCACCAGTCGACCGCTGGACCGGCTGGCGAATCAAACGTCGCAGTTTCTTTGCATTTCCAGCCGGGAAAAGGCAGGACGGAGGCAGCACCGTGGCGCCGGCGCCGCTTTCGGCGGTGGCGAGGACGGGAAGGCGTTCCGCCAAGGCCTCGTTGACGACGGCTCCCCAGCCTTCAGTGGCGTCGCTGGGCAATACATAGAGGTCGTGGGCACGCATGAGGGCGCGCATCTCATGGATCGGGACATTGTCGTGGAATGCAATGTCGGGCCGGTTCCGGGCGAGACGGCGGAGTTTTGCCTCCTCGGGGCCATGTCCATAGAGATCCAGGTGGACATCGGTCAGGGGCAGACAGGCGTGGACCAGGGTGTCGACCCGTTTCCAGTCCAGCATTCGACCAGCCCAGAGGATGCGATGAGGAGGGACGGCGGAGTTGGCGGCGGGAGGGGGCTGGTCTGATGGTTCGACAAAGTATCCCCAGAGGTGCATTTGCGCGTAGAGCCCGGTCGGGTGCGACTGGCCCCAGAGGGTGGGGGGTAGTTGCAGGAAGCCTCGGCGCTGGGTAGAGGCGAGGTCATGGGAGTCAAGCCCGTGCAGGGAAGATGCCTGGGGCAAGGGGAGGATGGCGCCGCCTGGGCGGGATTCGAAGGCCAAGGGAGGTGCTGCAAGGAGAGAGGCGGGTGCACCGTCCAGAAAACGCATGAGCCTGGCCATGTCCCTGGCGGCATGGATGCCCTGGGGGAGATAGTGGAAATGCGGGGATTGGAATAGTTGGTGGAAAGCCCGCGCCATCTGGAAGTAACGCGGGGAGAGAGTGCGGAGGAAGCCCCATGGGGGTTTGAACCAGCGTTCCGAGACATAGTAGGTCTTCTTGCCCGCGCGAATGCGCTTCTGGAACAGGTCGATGGCGCGGAGTTCTGAATAGAGGATGTCCGCTTCCCAGAGCGCGGGATGGTTTTCATCGGCCAGAACCGCCCATGGGGGGAGTTCGTCCTCCCAGCCCATGCGGCGGCGTTCCTCATGCAGTGGCTCGGTGTAGACGTAGGTGTAGTTGCCTTCGCCGACACGTGCAGCCAGGCGTTTTGCCAGGGGCAGTTGATGCGGGGAGATGATGTTGGTCAGCAAGGCGATGTGCATCGTCTTCGTCAGGATTGCCGCTGGCTGAGTTCCTGGTAGAGGTCGTGGAGACGGCCGCAGATGATATGGTCGGCATAGTTTTCGGCGAGGAGACGGTAGGCATTTTCGCGGATGGCATGGAGTCGGGAGTCATCCTGCTGCAACAGATCCAGCGCCTGTCTTGCCATCTCGGAATAGTCGTGGTGGGAAATGATGCGGCCGACGCCTTCTGGATATTGGCCTGCCAGGGCGGCGATGTCCTGCATGCCGCCGGGGCAGTCGAAGGCGCAGACCAGTGTCCCGCTGGCGAATGCCTCGAGGACGACGATGGGGCCGCCTTCCCGGAAGGAGGTCATCAGCAGCAAGTCGAATGCCTGGATGAATTTCATCGCGTCAAGGCGGTAGCCAGTCCAGAGAATGGAATTGCCAAGACGATGTGAAAGCGGGCAAAGACGCAGGCAGTCGTATGGGCCACTTCCTACGACAATGAATTTGGCGTGCGGAGACTGGGCATGGATTTGGGTGCAGACCTCCAGGAAACCAGGCACGTCCTTGACGGTGTCGATGCGTCCGACAAAGCCGACGATCTTGTCCTGGGGCTGGATGTCGAAATGGTATTGATCCCGAAGCAGTTTGACGATATGTTCTCGGGTGGCGGGGCGTTGCCGCAGCACCTCTTTGCAGTCGTGAGCCGGCAGCATGAGAGGGTTGAAGAGGACTTCGCCAGGGACGCCAGGGACCTCGCGGATGGTTTTCGCCAGGGTGGAGATATAGATGTAGTGCTTTACGTGGATGGGGAAGCAGACATTGGTCAGAAAATGGGAAAAGGCGCGGACACAGTTGCTGGCGAGACGGCGCAGTGGATTCCGGATCGGCTCCGGGGGATCAGGGATGCCGTGGATGGTGCGGATAATGGGAATGTCCCTGAAGTTGGCGGAGAGCGCGATGTGGACGAACAGGGACATGATGTGGGAATGGATAACGGTGGGGTGGAATTCGCGCACGACTGCCTTGAAACGGGAAAGGATGCGCAGGGCATGGCCATGCGGTGCATTCAGATGGAATACCTGCGCCCCTGTATTCTCCAGCTCAACCGAGAGATCGCCGCGGCCATGCGTGATGCAGACTCCGATGGCGATGGGTCGTGGGAAATGGGCAAACCCCTTGCAAAGATTCAGGATATGCCGAGAAATTCCGTCCGCCAGGGAGGCGTTGGAGGTCAGGAAGAGTACCCTGGGGATTTCTTGGGATGGGGTCGGGTGGTCGGGCATGCTCGAAAGAGCGGTGGAAGTCAGAGTGAGAGTGCGCGGGCGAGGAAGCCTCGCGAGGCAGAACGCTCCTGCTGGAGGATGGTCTGGTATTCGGCGGGGAGTGCGGGCGCCTCGTGGAGGGGGCGGGGGCACGGGCATTCCATGAGGTGCGATTCCAGGTGGAGCAGGGAAAGGAGATTCGCAATTCGCGTGTCCTGCGAGTGTGCTTCGACCAGCGAAACGAAGGGGACGCCAAAGTTGAGCGCGAATGCCGTGCCATGGAAGGTCGAGGTAAGGATGCAGGCGGCCGTGCTCAGATAGTGCAGGAATTCGAGAGGACCGACATCGAAGACGTGGCGGATGCCAGGGCGCCATTTTTGCCAGGGGCGTCCATGGATGCGCAGGATTTCCCAGCCGCGCGGAATGGCGATGGCACGTGCGAGATCGTCCATCTTTGCATGGGGGAGGTCGCCGCCGTAGATGACCAGCCGCGGTCTGTCGGGGGCGGGGAAGCGGTTGGCGACAAGCGCGCGCCAGTCGTTTCCCGTGAGCAGCAGAGTCGGATCCAGGACCCGTTCCGCGTCAAGTCCCAATTCGTGTTTCAGGATGGCGACGCCTTGCTGTTCGCGGGTCGAGAGCGCCGAGAAGCGTTCGAGTTGCCGCCGATAGAACTCGCGTTGGGAAGTCGTGAGGGTGGAGACGCCGAAACTGGAGGCATACGAGAAGAGTTTTGCGTCTTGGGGGACGAAGGCGCCCAGGAAGGAATCGTCCTGTTGGATGAAGGCGGGATTCCAGATCTGGTCGCTGCCAGTGCAGTAAAGGTCGTAGAGGGGGGGAGTCTGGCGGAGTTCTTCGCAGGTGGGGAATGGCCGGGACAAGGGAAGGAACTGCGCGATGAACTGCTGGTAGCGCCGAGGGCGCCGATGGAATTCTGCGCCGGTGAACAGGAAGCCGCACAAGGAGTTGGCGGCGTGCAGCAACCGCTGTTTCAGGGAATCCTGGTGGTGGAGCCGATTGGGGTAGAAATAATCGATGATTTCCGGCTGATGGCCGCATTGTCGGATGGCTTCGCAGGTCGCGTAGGCCTGCAAGGTGCAGCCGGCGTTCAGCGGCCGATGCATGGTGATGATGCCGATTCGTTTCATGGAGAGACGCTGGGCATGGCTGTCCAATGCGGTGGAAAGGCGCCGAATCTCCTTATCGGTGGGGAGCACGGTTGAGGAGTGCCTGGCAGCGTTCCAGCATTTCGTGGACGGAGTGTTGCTTGGAGAAACGCGCGCGGATTCTGCGGCGGTCGCAGGCGAAGGAGCGGGTCTGCGCCAGGAGGCGTCGGGTGATCGTGGCAAGTTCGCCAGTGGTGTTTACGTCGGCGAAAGCAATGCCTGCCTCAGGAAATTCGCTGGCCAGAGTGAACATCCAGCTGTCCTTGCGGGCGAAGACGACGATGGGCTTGTCGGTGAACAGGAGATAGACGAATTTGGAGGGGATGAAGGGGGTGTATCCGCCGTAGTCGATCTTGAGGTCGATGACGAGATTGATGGCGGCGTCAAGGAAGATGGAGGAGGCCTCTCTGGGGGAATGAAGAGTGATTCTGCGGAAGTCGATGGCGACGTCCTCAAGTATTTTTACGTCTTTTTCAAGGATGTCGCCCGCCTGCACGAAGGCGAGGTCGCAGCCGTTTTTTTGGCAGAGGAGGAGTTCGCGCACCAGTTCGGAGGCATAGCGTCCGTCATAGCAGTTTCCTGCGTGGGCGAGGTAGGGCTTGTCGGGGCAGGGGGAGTGCCATTGCGGGGCGGGCTGGATCAAAGGCTCGCCGATATGCGGGACCAGGGTGAAACGGCTGTCGTCGACAGGCATGACCCGTTCTCGGAAGAAGCGCACCACATCGGGGCAGGTCACGGTGCAGAAGGCAGGATCCCGAAGGAAGCGCCTGGTCCAGCGATAGGTGAACCAATTGACGATTTTTCCCAGCAGGCCGCCTTTCAGATAGTTTGGATAGGGGTCGCTGAAATGGTTGATCCACAAGGCCGCCTGTTTGCGGCAATGCCAGGCGACAATCCCCGAGGCGGCGGGGCACATCCTGGAGACAAGAATGGGCCGATCGTATTGCCCAAGCACCTCGCGCAAGGTCCGAATGCAGTCGCCATAATCACGGGCGTCCCATTCGGGCGTCTGGAAGCGGATGCGCGGCCAAAAGCACTTCTCAAGCGGCTTCAACGGCACCCTGGTGACGTCTTTCACGGACGGGGCGAGTTCCGATTCGAGATCCTCTGGAATCTGGCGCGGATGCGCGACCGTGACGACATGGACGCGATGCCCCGCCTCCGCTAATGCATTGGCGAAGCGGGCAGTGCAGAACGCCTCGGGATTGTTCTGCGGGATGTAGTTATAGGAGAAGATGACAAAGTCCATCGTCATTACGCATTCAGCAGTGTCTTCACAATGCGTTCCACTGCCTTGCCGTCTCCGTATGGGTTGACGGCGGCGGCCATCTTGCAGTAGGCCGCCTCGTCGGTGAGCATGGTGGAGACGGCGGCGGTGATGGCGGCGCGGTCGGCGCCGACGAGTTTCACCGTCCCTGCGGTGACGGCCTCGGGGCGTTCGGTGGTGTCGCGCATCACGAGGACAGGTTTGCCCAGGGACGGCGCTTCCTCCTGCACGCCGCCAGAATCGGTGAGGATCAAATATGCCCGCGACATCAGGGAGATGAAAGGCAGATATTCCAATGGTCGGATCAGATGGATGTTCGCGCGATCGGCCCCGCCGATGATTTCCGAGACGGGCTGCTGGACGTTGGGGTTCAGGTGCACAGGATAGATGAATTCGGCATCGGGGAAGCTGCGCGCCAATTCAACAATGGCCTGGCAGATGCTGCGGAAGCCGTCGCCGAAGTTCTCACGGCGGTGGCCAGTGACGAGCACAATGCGCCGGCCGTCGTGCGCAACGCTCTTCAGCCATTCCGTGTCCAGTCCTGGAATCTCCACGGGGTGGGTTTTCAGGTACTGAAGCGCCCAATGCAGCGCGTCGATGACGGTGTTGCCTGTCACCTGGATGTTTTCCGCCGGCACTCCTTCCCGCAGCAGATTCTGGCGGCTGGTCTCGGTGGGGCAGAAATGCCAGCGCGCGAGGCGCGTCGCCAGCACCCGATTCGCCTCCTCTGGCCAGGGCGAGTAGAGGTTTCCAGTTCGCAGTCCCGCTTCCACGTGCGCAACTGGGATCTTGTGGTAGAACGCGCTGAGCGCGCCTGCCAGGACCGTGGTGGTGTCCCCCTGCACGACCGCGATGTCTGGCTGTTCACGGGAGAAATAGGCGTCCAGGGCGGTGATGGCGTTGGCGGTGAGGCTGGCGAGCGTCTGGTTGGGGCGCATCAGCTGCAGGTCGGCGTCAGGGACGATGCCGAAGACATCCAGCACTTGCGCCAGCATTTCGCGGTGCTGGCCAGTGGAGCAGACGTGGCAGTGGACATCCGGGCACTGGCGCAAGGCCAGAATGAGCGGCGCCAATTTGATGGCCTCGGGGCGGGTGCCAAGGATGACTGAGATTTTCTTCATGGAAGGCAAGGACTAGGGCTTTGCGGACGTGGAATGGACGCTCATTTGCGATGTAGTTTGAATTTTAGAAATCGAGGCAGTCTTCATTCAGTAGAAAGTCGTAGATGCCAAGGCGGAGGATTCCGTTGTCATCTATCCACGGAGGGGTCATGGTTTTGGTTATGATGACCTTCCGGAACATATCACGGACGGCAAGCAGCGGGCGTTTTTCCTGGGCGGATTTGTCTTCCCCGTCGATATGCAGAGCCGACTGGATATAGTAGCGCTTCATTCCGCGGTTAATGACGAAATCGATTTCTGTAGCCTTTTGATGCCATTTGCCGATTTTGTCCTTTTCGGTCAGATGAACAACTCCGACATCCACCTGAAAACCACGGTAGATTAGTTCATTGTATATCATATTTTCCAGGATGTGGGAATCCTCCTGTTGTCGGAAATTCAGGCGGGCGTTTCGAAGTTCCGGATCGGCACAGTAGTACTTGGAAGGATACTCAAAGTACTTCTTTCCTTTGATATCGTAGCGCTTGGAGCAACGAAACAGGAAGGCCTCAGTCAGTGCATTCAGATAGGCGGCAATTGTATCATCAGAGACCGATTGCTGCTTTACACTGACCAGTGTCCGGACGATTTTGCTGACATTCGTCAAGGAACCGACTGCAGAGCAAAGGACATCTGTCAGTTCCGCAAGGATATGTGGGTGGTTAAACTCATATCGTTCGATGAGATCTTTGAAAATCACTTCCGCAAAGAGGGCCGATAGATATTTAGCCTTGGCCTGCTCGTTTTTTTGCCCTAAAACGAGTGGCATGCCGCCAAAACGAGCATAAGTCTCATAAGCAACAGCACGATCCCCGCCGACGTATTGGTAAAACTCGCGAAAAGACAACGGGAGCATTTCAAGTTGGTCGCCACGGCCGCGAAATTCCGTGAGGACATCCTTGGAAAGCATTTTCGAGTTGCTGCCGGTGACATAGACTTCCACATTGCCTAAATGAAGCAGCTCATTCAAGATGCCGTAAAGGCGCACTGGACGATCATGTTGGCGGAGTTCCTCCCTTGATATGGCGAATTGGATTTCATCCAAGAAAACATAATATTGCTCACGATGATTTGTCAGACGGGAACGGAGATGGGCGCCAAGCGCATCTGCGTCCCGTAGTTCTCGGTTGACATCCGCATCCAGGGACAGGCAAATAATGTGATCTGGCGGAACGCCTTCTTTCAGCAGCCATTCGTAAAATATCTTGAACAGCAAATAACTTTTCCCGCTTCTGCGCAATCCGCAGATGACCTTGATCAAGCCATTCCCGCGTCGTTCAATCAATTCCTGAAGATACTTGTCACGATGGATATACATTGTTTACACTCGAAAGTTGGTCAAATGTTTGGAGAACTTTCTAATAATATATCATGTCAACGTCATCATAGTGTGTGAAGTCATCCAGAGGACCGATTCCCAGAGAAAAGTCATGGGTTTGCGCGTTATCTAAGTTTTTGCAGTATCCACCGTTGGAGCGGAGTGGGTGAGATCCAGAACGCGAGGCCGAAGAGCCGTGCCTTCCAGGTGCCATGTCGCATGAGGAAGGGGATGCCGGTGCGGTTGAAGAACTGGGACTTGAGGAGCGCCTCAATACACTGGGCGCGGATTTCCTTGGAAACGCTGTTGCCCAAATGCGCCAGCATCACGAGCGAGGCGGCCATGTGCACGGTCATTCCTGGGGTTGGGTTTTCTTTCCATCTGGCAAAGAGGATTTCATTGGCGCGGATTCTCGGCAGGAGTTTCCCCGCAGTGAGGGACAGCAACGCCGACCCCTCCCGGAAAATCCGCAGATAGCCGGCGGTTTTCGGGCAGATCGCCACTTTTCCCGCATAGGAGTAGAACAGGGTGGCGAAGAGTTCATCCTCGCCCACTGGAATTCCCTTGGCAAACCGCAAGTCCGCTTTTGCAATGACGGCACGGCGGAAGATCTTGTAGCAGGAACATCGGGCGAGCGAGGTGTATTTTCGGCCGAAGGGATCCGCCAAAATGTCTTCGCCAGTTGCCGCGGTTTCCGGCGGCAGGCGTCCCGAAGAGGTCCCGATGACTTGGCGACCATCTGCAAAGCAGTAGATGGCGGCGTGCTCGATGGCGTCGGCGTCCGGATGTGCGGCGATATCGGAGGAGAGACGTTCCAGGAAATCACCTTTCAGCGAATCATCGGAGTCGAGGAACTGGAGCCATTCGCCGATTGCCAGATCCAGAGCGGTGTTGCGGGCGACGCTGCCCCCGCCGTTCCATTGGTGGATGGCGCAGAAGCGGGAGCCTTGCTCCGAGGTCGCCAGGAACTCGTCCAGGACGGCGGCGCTGCCATCCATGCTGCCGTCGTCCACGCAGATGCACTCATAGTCGGGACACGTCTGGTTCTGGACGGATTCCAGGCATTTTCGCAGGAATGGCTCGACGCCGTAGACGGGGATGATGATGGTGAAAAGCGGCGTCATGTGTTCAGTTGCCGTTGCAGCCATTCGCCGATGCGGGCGCCGGCGTCGTTTCCGCGCAACCGCATGGCCTCCACCATCGCCTGGCGCACCTCCTTGCGGGGGTCTTCCCCCCGCTCGACCAGCAATTCCAACGCCTGCTGGAGTTCCTGGAGGTCATGCGCCTGGTAGTACAAGTCGAAGAGCCGTTTCGACTGGGGGAAGGGTGTTTTCTTGCAAGTCGGGGAGATCAAGTGCAGGATGGGGTTGCCCGTGCAGGCATATTCCGTCAGGAACGAACCGCAGTCTGTCATCATCAGGCTGGACTGCAGGAACAGCGCGGGATAGTCGCCGGTCTCGCAGATTCCCCCCAATTCCCCCCACGCCTTGAAGTAGGCATCCACTTCGCTCTTGTCCCAGCCGATCCGTAGCAGCACCTTGCGCAGGTCGGGATGGGGCTTGAAGACCCAGCGCACTTCCCGGTGCCGCCGGGCGTATGCCAGAATCTCCTTTCCGTTCCAGTGGAAAGTCCCGTAGTTCTCCGCGTTTTCATTGCCAGGGACGTCGATGGACCAATGCGGCGCGTAAATGACTAGGCGTGGCTCCTGACGGGGAGGCTGGTCATGGAACACATCCAGCATCGGGTGCCCAAGTCCCACGATTCTGGCGGCTGTCATCCACGGCTTCACGGCATTCCGAAAGAGCTGCGCCCATTCTTCATTCAAGATGAAATAGGCCCAGAGCGTGCGGTGGAATGGCTGCCGGGCGTCCATGCCCAGGTCGCCATAGTTCGGGACATAATATGGCACATAACAGGCCAGCGAGGTCTTCGCGGCGGTGTGGGGCCAGTGTTCTGGCGGCAGGCTCCAAGGCTGGTAGTAGAAAAGGATGTCTGCTTCCAGCGACTGGATGCTTCGGTATTTTCCGTCGGCGGGGTTGAAAGCCTCGACGGGGGTGATTCCCCGCTGGAGGAAGAACGCGCGGGCATTTGCAAAACGCTCCTCCCGTTCTTCGGGGCTCAGGGTGCTTGCCACATCATCCGGAAGCGTCAGTGCGACGGAGGGGGCGAAGAGGTCGCTGGTCTTCATCCAGTCATACAGGGACTGGACCTTCCATTTGGAGATCTCCCCCGCCAGAAAGACCACCTTGAGTTTCTGCCCGGAGGCAACTTTGGCCCGTACGCGCGCCAGCGTCCTGCGATACCGCCGACGTGCCTGCCATACCGGGATGAACTCATGGGTCACGACCCAGCGCCAGTGGCCAAGCAATGAAATGACTTTCCGAAACAAGCCCACGGAGGAATCCTGCACTTTCACGAATCCGTCAACCTGTCCTGGAGATTCATTCTGGAGCGAAGCATGACAATCTTCTGGATTTCTGCCAGCGCCCGGCATTTTGCCGCATATTCCCCGTCGTTCATCTTCAATGCCGCGCCAATGGCCTCCAGGAGCCCATGGAGATCCTCATACGGAAGGCAACTCTCTTTGGTGAATCCGTAGCACTGGGCGAACGCCCGATGGATGATGGGCGGAATGGAGAAACCGAGGACCAGCTGCCGGGAGCCGCTGGTGCAGCCGTCCAGATAGTTCGCCTGGGTGTCTGGAGAGAGCAAGGGAAGGAAGAAATCGGCTTCCTCCAGCTGCTGGTACATCTGCTCAAATGTCATTCGACCCAAGACGTTTGCATTTCGCGGCAGGGTTTTTAGCAAATCCCTGTCGACGACTTTCCCGATGATGCGCAGTTCCAGGGCGTCCTCCAGGCCGTTTTCGCGGATGAGGCGGAAGAGTTCGGGGAAGTTCCGGGTTTTCCGAGAGACATTGCCGATGGCGATGAATACCCGTCGCGGCCCAGCGGAAAAGGCGCATTTCGCCTGCACAATGCCAAAATAACAGGGATTGAGCATGGGGACGGCATAGGCCCCGAAGTTCACCGAGGTCAGCAAAAATGCATGCTTCCGCAACGCCTCCTGCTGCGGGGAGTGCTCCCCCGTCGCTTGCAGCGCTTCCCGGTCCTGCGGATAGAAGTGGTGCTCGATGCCAAACCAGTTGTCACGGCCGGAAACCATGTGCCCGCCCAGAAAGTCGCGCACCGTCCCGATGTAACGGTATTCCTTCAGATACAGGAACAGCGAGTTGTAGAAGATGATGGAAAAATCCCTTGCCTTCCGGCTTTTCAGATAGTGGCGGAGCCCCCAGATGGTCAGGCAGTAGTGGCGCGGCTTCACCGGCATCCGGACAAAGGGGCTGTCCGCCCAGGAGGCATGCCGGGTCAACACCGTCACCTCATAGCCGAGTTCCTGAAAATAGTGCGCAAACCCAGGCAGCGTTTCGCCATGGAAGGCGTTGAACTCGACCAGCAGCGCCTGCTTGCCTTTGCCAGGGCGGTGGAAGAATCGCAGGAACAGGAAATGCCATAGTCCCGTCAGGCATTCGCGCCAGTTCCGGAACAGGCCGCCGAGATACAGCGCCGGACGCGTCTGGTCTAGATTTTGCAGCAACGAAAGGAAGCGCATCAAGCCCTTGCCAATTCAGGAGAGATGCTTTAGCATGTCCAGAGTTCGCCGGATACCGCTGGGGAGGTCGTATTTGGCAGTCCATCCCAATGCGTGCAGCCTGGTGGAATCAAGGCGGGCCTTGGTGGCCTTGCTGAACCCCGCCTGTTCCGTGGCATTGGGAAGCTGGAAAACGACTTTCACCCCGACTTGGGAGGCGATCTCCCGCGCCAGGTCCTTAAGGCGGATGTCGGACTTCTCGTCGGCGATGTTGTAGGCCAAGCCATCCTCGCCTTTCAACAGCACGGTCAGGAATCCGGCAATGGAATCCGTGGCATACAGGTAGGAATAGAACTGCTCGCCGGCGGATTTCAGGACAATGTCCTCCCCGTGCAGGGCGTTGCGCAGGAATTGCGACAGGGCCTTGGTGTCGGTGGGGAGCAAGGTGGGACCGTAGGAGCGGGTGAAGCGCGGAACGACTGCATCAAGCCCGAACTGCTTGCGATAGGCCTGGCAGAGCGCCTCCCCGCAGCGCTTGCTTTCCGGATACCCCGCGCGCAGGGTGTTGCAGTCGATGTTCCCGCTGTAGGATTCATCGAACTTCTCCACGTCGCCGCGGTTCTCCCCGTAGATTTCATTGGACGAGGCGAAAGCGAAGCGCCGTGCCTGGCGCGCCACCGCGAAGTCCAGCAGGTTTCGGGTGCCATAGACATTCGCCAGAACCGTGCCCACTGGGTCGGTGGCGTAGGCGACGGGGTGGGTATTGCTGGCCAGGTGAATGACATAGGCGGCCTTTTCGGGCAGTGCTACGTCATCCAGCGGGACATTGATGTCCACTTCTACAAAGGACAGCAGCGTCCCCCAATGGGATCGCCAATGCGAGAAGCGCGCTTCGAGTTTTTCCTTGCGTCGTCCCAGGGCGTAGATGCGGCAGCCGAGGTTGTTGGCGGCATTTCGGGTCATGATGGCGTCGACCAGAAGACTGCCCAGCATCCCGCTCGCGCCGGAAATCACGACCGTCGCACCGTCCAGTTGCTCCCAGGGCAGGGGCAAGCCGGCCAAATAGGACAGATCCTCCTGGTAGAGGGGATGGCTGTACAGTGTTTCAATCATTTCAGCCAGGTGTCCTTTTCTGCCTTGAGGAACGCCTTGAAGAGTTCCAGGTCATCCTTGGTAGTCAGTTTGAGGTTCTTGTCGGAGCCCTTGGCGAAGTAGAGGCGCACCCCCAGGTCGCTCATCATGGTGTTGGTGTAGGAGGAACCGTAAATCCCGATGCCCTCCTCGAAGGCCTTGCGGTAGGAGGAGAGCAGCAGGTCGAAACGGTAGGCCTGCGGGGTGGAGACGCGACGCAGCGTCTCGCGCGGGATGTATTTCTGGGTGGAATCTGGTTGTTCCGCATCGACCAAGAAGATCTGCTCGTTGTATGGGAGCGACGTGACGGCGTTGCCGTGCCTGCGGCAGACCGCGAGGACATCGGAAAGGACCTCGGTGTCCACCATCGGGCGGATGCCGTCATGGACCACCACGGTGTCATCATCCGCGCATTTCCCTTCCAGCGCAAAGACGCCATTGCGGATGGATTCCTGCGCGGTGCCGCCTGCGGGGACAATCCACTTCAACTTGTCGATGCCGAACTGGCGGGCGTAAGCCCAGACCATGCTCTCCCATCCATCGATGCACACCAACTCGATGGCGTCGATTTCAGGGTGGCTCTGGAAACCCAGCATGGTGTAGATCAGCACGGGCTTGTCATACACGTGGATGAATTGCTTGGGGATGTCCTGGCCCATGCGGTGCCCGGCTCCGCCAGCGATGATGAGTGCTATGTTCATGCGTGGAATGGGAGTGTCTTTGCGGCGGAAATGGAGTTTTTGGTCTTGCCGGTGGAATGGCTGGAACGCAGCACGTCGCGCCTGTCTGCAGGATGCGGACTGCCGCGCGACGGAACGCTTGTGTATTTTCTGTGGACTCTAAATGAAACCAGTGTCAACTACCCTCACGGGGAACATGGCGAAGGCGGAAAGTTGCGACGGGCGAGTTCCTGAACGGACGGCAGCTTTTGCAGAAGTCCCTGGCGGATTTCAGCGGCATGTTCCAGCAGCCATCGGAGGCGCCCGACAATTTGCTGGCAGTTGGACTTCACCGGGGGCGGGATGATGAAGTCGCTCCCCAATCCAAAATGGCCCAGCGTGCCCAGAAATTTGTCTTGGTACGAGAACCCCATCGTCGGAATCCCCTGGGACAGCCCCGCGATGCCCAGATGCATTCGGCTGGTGACGAGGGCGTCGGCCAGGGAGACAACCCCCTTGATGCAGGGGGCATCCAAAACCTGCGCGCAATAGTGGATGCGATTGGCATAGCCTCGGCGCAACTTTTCGTAAAGCGGCTCCAGGCAGATATTGTCAGTGACCTGCGGCCGGTCATCGTGCGGCAGTAGAAGGAGATTCCAGTCGGTCTTTTGCAAAATGTCGTCAAGGACGTTAGCCAGGGCTTCGACCGATTCGGCGATCTGCGTCGCGGTCGCGTTCTTGAACAGCATGGGGTGGAGATTGACGGCGAGCAGAGATTGTCCACTCTGCCGTTTCCACTCCTGGATCAACTCATACTGTTCTGAGTGGGTGTCTGGCTCCAGGAGGAAGGCGGCATCGGCGGTAAGCAGTGCACGCTTGCCTGTGGCCTTCTCAAACCTCTGCAAGGATATCGGGTCGCGGAGGCGGTATATGAAATCGGCATTGACATGGCGCAGGCACTTAAGCACCCGTGGATGGGGATGGGAGTTGAAACTGAAGCCGATGAGCGAAGTGGGGATGCCATGACGCTGCATGATGTCAGCCAGCGCAAAAAAGGCGATGGAACTGCGGGGGCTATAGTAGCCGTCCATGACATCGGCGCCTAAAACCGCGCAAAATGTGGGCCGGATTGCCTTGGCGGCGTTGTAAATGCTTTCAAAGAGCCAGCGGCCAGTCCAGCAGTTGACAGGAATCCAACCATGCCGCCGGGCGGCTTCAGCAGCCTCTGGAGTCGAAGTGACGACATGATAACGGTATTGCGGGAAGTGGCGCTGCAATACGATGAGCATCGCCTCGTCGCCACGGGATCCCGTCAGGCTCCAGGGATCGCACGGGATGACAAATACCCCGCCTGTTCCATGGATGTCCTCCTGGCTCTCGCGCAGTTTTCGCCATTCCACGGCACGGTGCGCAAAATAAAAGCGCTGGAAGACCCGGCGTTTGCATTGGCGCAGGAGCTGGATGAGAGAATGGAGAAAATTCATACTCCCTTGATGAATTCGTTTTAATTTCACTGATTTCTCGCAGTCAATAGAATATCAGATGGCGTTTATATTGTCGCAGAACGATTATCCAATGCTGGAAAAGTTGCGGGCACGAATCCCATTATTACTTCCCAAACAATAATTTCCTGATTTTATGAAAACGTGGGCTGAAAAATCGGAAGAATTTGAATAATAGGAATTTTACTGTGAACGTGGAATGCCGTTTTCGCCATTCCTGGATATAATGCAATTGGAAAACATGCCGTTCCGTGACGGCGTTGGCGGCGACCCGCTCATAAAAGAACGGGGAGATTTGCGACAATGTGCGATCAAATTGAATCAATTGTTTTTTTAATCCTCCAGGGAGAGGTTGCGTCGGCAATAATTGCTTATGGTAGCGATTGGCCAGAAATTGCAGCGTGCGTTCCTGGGCGAACTTCAGCCCGGAGGGCTTGGCGGTCGGCGACAGCTCCTCCATCCTTTTGACGATTCCAAGGGCAATGTCCCACAGGGTCTTGACGTTTCGCGCCCGCACCTCCGGGGTGATGCTCTGCCCCTCGCGTCCTACCAGGTATTGAACCACCGCCTCGGGATAGTAGTAGGTGGTTTCCACCTGTGTCATCGGCAGGATATACCATTC
>JAEEGL014135131.1_pt1 | contig 16164 bp, 13 predicted proteins | sample 9134231 | NCBI WGS metagenome assembly JAEEGL01 (sample SAMN16246548, study PRJNA631951) | gut metagenome | biome: gut microbiome; feature: rumen; material: fiber-attached | host: Bos | place: Iran: Karaj | collected 2018-10
CGACGAATCCGAGACCGGCACCTGCGACGACGTGACGGGGCTCATGGGGCAGTACTGCCATGGCAACGAACCGAGCCACCACGTCATCTACCTCCTGAGGTACGCCGACCGCGCGACGCGTCAGGCGGAGTTGGTGCGCGATGTGTTCGAGAAGTTCTACGTCAACAAGCCCGACGGGCTCTGCGGCAACGACGACTGCGGACAGATGAGCGCCTGGTACCTCTTCTCCGCGATGGGATTCTATCCTATGAACCCCGCGAGCGGAGAATACGTGCTTGGCGCGCCGCAGTTGCCGAAGGTGACGCTTCGCGTGGGGAACGGGGAACAGGGAATGGGGAACGGGCGTTTCACCGTCGTCGCCAGAAACCTCTCGTCCGAAAACAAGTACGTAAAGTCGGTCACGCTCAACGGCGTGCCGATCGAGGGCTTCACCATCCGCCATGAAGACATCCTGAAGGGCGGCGAGCTGGTGTTCGAGATGGCGAAAATGCCAGTTGTCTAGGAATTGACGTGACGTACAAGAAGATACTTTACCTTCATGGATTCGGCTCGTCAGGTGCGAGCGGGACCGTTGAGCTGCTGCGCCGCGAGTTCTGGAACGCAGAGGCGGCGCACCGCGCCACGGTGACGGCGCCAGACATACCGGCGGATCCTGCGGAGGCGATGCCGATGCTGGAGGCCCTCGCCTACGACGAGATGCCAGACCTAGTGGTCGGCACGTCGCTTGGGGGAATGTACGCGCAGCAGCTGCACGGCTTCACGAGGATATGCGTCAACCCGTCGTTCACCATCACGAAGAAGTACGACGTGCTGTACGTCGGGAAGCACAGGTGGCTCAACAGGCGCAAGGACGGCGAAACGGAGTTCCACGTCACGAAGGAGACGATCGCGCACTTCCAGGAGATGGAGGCGCACCAGTTCGACGGCATAACGGACGACGACCGGTCCCTCTGCCACGGGCTTTTCGGCGACGAGGACGAGATGGCCCCGGAGGTGCGGCCGATCTTCGAGGCCCACTATCCTGGCATGGCCCACGGCTTCCAGGGCGGGCATCGCATGAACGCCCAGATCGTCGCCCACGTCCTGCTGCCGTACATCAAATCGCTCAATGTCATCTGAATGTCTGCATTTAATCGCTGTACTGGCGAAAATATGCTATACTATACGGCGTTGAAAGACAAAGGACGATCAAGAGAGGAAGCAACAGGCAAGAGATGGCCCAGGCGGAGCTGCTAGCAGAGGACTACAAGGTGAACCTCGACGTGTTCGAAGGTCCGCTTGATCTCCTTTTGTACCTTATCCGCCGCGAGGAGCTCGACATATACGACATCCCGATCGAGCACATCACGCAGCAGTACATGGCCTATCTAGACCTGATGCGCCAGCTCAACCTGGACGTCGCCGGCGAGTTCATAGTCATGGCGGCCACGCTGATGGTGATAAAGAGCCGCATGCTCCTGCCGGTCGAGCGCCGCGCCGTGGAGGAGGGGGCGGACGAGGAGTGGGTGGATCCCCGCCTCGATCTCGTGCGCCAGCTCGTCGAATACAAGAAGTTCAAGGACGCCGCGGTGCGGCTCGGCGAGTACGAGGCGCTCGTCCAGGAGCGCTTCGACTACGGCGGCGGGCGCCCCAAGTTCGAGAAGACCGCGGCAGACGCGGCCGAGGCCCTTGCGAGCATCGACCTATTCGACCTTCTCACCGCGTTCCAGGAGGTGCTGGCTCGGCTGAACGAGATGCCGCAGGAGGAGCTCAAGGGGGCGCGCTGGAGCGTGCCGGACAAGATGGAGTTCATCATAGAGCGCACCCGCGCCGACGGCCAGGTCTCGTTCTCCCGCCTGTTCACCGAGCGTTCGCCGCGCGGCGAGGTGATCGTCACCTTCCTCGCGCTGCTGGAGCTGCTGCGCCAGCACAGGGTCATCGTCTATCAGAACGCCCATTTCCACGAAATAACCGTCCTGCCGTCCAAGGAGATGCCGGACGGCCAACCACTTGAGGCTCCAGATGAATGGTGAAGAGGAGAATCTGAAGGAAGAGAAGCCCGCAGAGGCCGCGCCGGAGCAGTCTCAGGCGGAGGGATTTGCGGTGAAGGCGGAGTCCGTGCGCCCGAAGGGGCCGCGCATCCCGCTGCCGTCGTCGCTGCAGGAGATAGTGGGCGCGCTTCTCTTCGCGAGCGAATCGCCGCTGACGGCGGCGGACCTCCGCGCGTGCGTGCGCGGCGTTGAGCCAGAGGAGGGCGACGACGCCGAGGTCATGTCCGTTTACCGCAGCTGCACGTCGAGGGAGATGGAGCAGGCCCTGCACGGGCTCGAGAAGGAGCTGGAGCGCAGCGGATGCGGGTTCCGCCTCGTGTGCTCTGGCGGCGCGTACCGCCTTCAGACCACTCCGTCGTGCGGACGCTACGTGCGCGCCCTCCTGAAGCTGGACCGTCCGAACAGGCTCTCTCGCGCCGCTCTCGAGACGCTTGCGATCATCGCGTACCGCCAGCCGATAACAAAGGCCGAGATAGAGCAGATACGCGGCGTTGCCGTCGATGCCATAGTCAAGACGCTTGTCGATCTTCAGCTCGTGCGCCTCGTGGGGCGCAGCGAGCTGCCGGGGCATCCGTTCCTGTACGGCACGTCGCCGGCGTTCCTTGAACATTTCGGCCTCGCGTCGCTCAGCGAGCTGAACGCGATCGATCCGACCCTGCAGCGCTCCAATCCGCGCGAGCGCGCAAAGCTGTTCGTCAAGGAGAAGAAGGCGGACGAGCAGCCGACTCTGGAGGACGCCGCGAAGGAGGCCGAGGCGAAGGCGGCAGAGGCGGGGCAGCCGCCCGCCGCTTCCGGCGACGAGAAGGGGACGGAGGCCCCCGCCGCCGACGGCGAAGAGACGCCGGAGGCGACGAGGCGCGTGTCGTTCCGCCCCGACGACGGGGCGGAGGACGACGAGATCTTCGACGACGCTCCTGACGCGTTCACCGACGATGAGCCGCTGGTTGACGCCGACGGGGCCGACGGCGAAGAGGACGACGAGTCTCTCGTTGACGACGACGACGGCGAAGACGAGGACGACGAGTCGCTCGTTGACGACGACGATGCCGACGACGATGAAGATTATGAGGAAGATGATGATTCGGAAGAGGGAGAAGACGATGACGAGTAGAATGCTCATGTTCCGCGCCGGAGTGGCTGCGGCGATGGCCGCGGTGTTTGCCGGATGCGAGAAGATGCCGTCCGTTGGGGAGATAGAGGAGCGCGAGCGCTCGTCCAGCATGTACTCCAACGCCATGGACGACCTTCAGGCGGGGCGTCTCGACGCAGCGATAACGGGATTCGAAAGGGTGGTGCTGTCCGAGCCAAGGGCGTATTCGGCGCACTTCCAGCTCGCGGGGCTGCTGCAGGACGTCCGCAAGGACTACATAGGCGCGATCGTGCACTATCGCTACTACATGCAGCTGCGTCCGAAGGCGGACAAGACGACCGTCGTCAAGGACCGCCTGAAGCAGTGCGAGGCGCTGCTCTCCGCGGAGATGGTGCGCAAGGCTGGCGGCAGCGCGTCCAACAAGCTCGCGTCCGACAACGAGAAGCTGACGGCCGCGCGCGACTCGCTCTCGGCCCAGGTGAAGAAGCTGAACGCGGAGCTGGCGAAGGCAAAGGCGCAGATCGCGAAGCTCACGGAGGAGAACGAGTCAAAGAAGCGCATGCTGGATGCGCTCGGAGGCTCGATGGACGGATCGGCGCCCGACGGCTCCAGGCTCAAGAAAGCCCTTGCCGGGCTTGGCCCGGACAAGGACGCGAAGGAGGCGGAGCGCAGACGCCTGAGGCCCACCGACGCGGAGCTTCTCGACGACGACGACGAGCCGAAGTCCAGGCCGAGCGTGGCCGAAGAGGTCAAGAAGCTTAAGGGCGACCTTGCGCTGCTCGACGCGGAGCAGCCGCCAGCCCAGCAGCCTGCCGCCGACGCGGGCAAGGGCGCGAAGCCCGCCGCCCAGTCCGGCAAGGGGCTGGACCGTCTCTTCGGCGGCGGACACGGCGGCAAGCACGGCAAGTCGTCCCGTCCCGAGACGTACACCGTGCAGGACGGCGACACGCTCTTCAGGATATCGCAGCGCTTCTACGGCTCGGCCAAGATGTGGCGCTCGATACAGGACGCAAACCGCGCGGTCATTCCGGCCGACGGGCGCGTCCGGGCCGGCCAGGTGATAAAGCTCCCGTAGGGCGGAGACGGCGAACATGGTGGAGATACCGACATCGATAGTGACGAAGCGCCACGCCTGGACGAGCGACGACGTGCCGTGGAGCATAGACGCGGCCGACGACGCCGCCGGCGACGGGGACGCCGCCGACAGGCGGCTGCTGCGCTATCTTGCGGGCGGCAGCCTCGGCATCTACGCCAACTCGACGGCGCGGCAGATGGTCTCGCGCCGCCAGACGCGCTTCCTGTGGTTCGCCGCAGCCCTCGGGGCCGCATGGCTCCTGTTCAGGTTCGTGTAGAGCTTCGATTCAATTCAACTAAACGAAAGGACATCCAAGATGAGCAAATCCATAATATCCACCATCCTCCTCGTCGCGGCGGGCCATGCCTTCGCGCAGGAGCCGGCCGACGGCGTGGAGGTCATGCAGGCCGCGTCCACGTCCGTCGCCGTGTCGCGCGCCTCGTACCAGCGCGACCAGGCAATCGCCGAGGTGCCGCGCCTCGTGCAGCAGTTCGACCTCCTTGTGCAGAACCAGGACGAGATCGCGCAGAGGCTCGTCAAGCTCGAGAGCGCCGACAACACCGGCGGGCTCCGCGCTGAGATCGACGCACTTCGCGCGGAGATCGCCGAGCTGCGCGCGGCAATCCGCCGCGAGCAGGACGCCATGCGGCGCGAGATAGTGGCCGACCTCGCCGGCCGCCTGAACAAGCTCATTCCGCCCCCTCCGCCGCCGCAGCCCGCGCCGCCGCAGCAGCCGGCCTACCGCGCCTCCGTTCCGCAGCCCCAGCCCCCCCCGCCTCCGGCGATAGGGCCGCACTACGAGTACGTCGTCCAGAACGGGCAGACGCTTTCCTACATCGCCAAGGGATTCAACACGACCGTCGCCAAGATACTCGCCGCAAACCCCGGCGTGCGCGCGGAAAGGCTGCGTCCCGGCCAGAAGCTGATCATCCCGGCCGAGGAGAAGCCAGCCACCAAGGCGCAGCCCAGACCGGCCACGGGCAAGCACCGCCGCTAGGCCGGAGGCGAGGCCGGGGCTTGCGCCCGAAAATCATGGGCGGTTCTTCGCCGGCTCAAGTATCCAGCGCTTGTTGTACCAGAACCACTGGCCGGGGGTGCGGCGTATTCCCTCGTCGAGCAGCCTCATCGCCTCGCGCGTGAGGCGCTCGGCCTCGGCGCGGCGGTCGGCGGCGTCGGGATCGGGGCGGAGCGTCGCGACATGGTCGAAGGTGTGCAGCCCGCCCTCGCGGCGCATGACGGCCACGACGATCGGCGCGCCCGTGGCGACGGCGAATAGGGCGCCGCCGTGCGAGACGTTCGCCGTGCCGTTGAGGAAGGGCACCTCCACGTCGAGCGACGGAACTCGGAGGTCGGGCAGGATGGCGAAGCCGCGTCCGCCCCTTATCATCGACATGATTTCGCGCATCACGGACGCATGCCCGCGCTCGACGACGTGGATGCTGCCGTACTGGCGCTTCATCCAGGCATCGACGTAGGGGTTGCGCTGCCTTGCGGCTATGGCGGCGAGCGGCAGCCCGAACTGCGCCATGGCCCATGCGGCCATGTACCAGTTACCGGAATGGGGTACCATTATGACCGCGCCCCTGCCCTCCGCGAGCACGTCGCGCAGACGGCCGGCGTACAGGGCGATGTCCTTGACGTGGGCCTCGATCCACTTCTTGGTGAGGCGCGGGGCGCGGATCATCTCGACGGCGTTCATGAGCGTGTTCGCCAGGGACTCGCGGGCGATTGCAATGCATTCTTCCCTCGACTTCTCGGGAAAGCACGAGGATATCCGCCCGAGCGTGCGCTCTCTCTGGAACCCGCCTGCGACCGCCGCGCGGGCAAGCCCCCTGGCGCAGGCGCAGGCAAGACGGTATGGCAGGGCGTTCACGATCGCGCACGCCGTGCGCAGGGCGGCGTACTCGAGGAGGTTCGCGACCCGCGATTTCCGCTTCCTGGCCATAAGGTCACTTCGCGGGCGCGGACTTTGACGCGAGCGCCTTGAGCGCCGCTGTCGCCGCCGCCATCGCGCCGTTGAACGCCGTGCGCTGGGCGATCTCCATGTCGGTCATGTCAACGCCCGGCTTGTTCACGTTGCGCGGCGGAGGGTTGAAGGAGATCGCGCCGGACGGAAGACCGCCGAAGAGGACGTGCAGGACGATGTCGCCGTTCGGGCCGTGGGCGGAGCCGGTGCCGACGACTGCGTATCCGGTCGTCTTGCCAGAGGCGTCCACGCCGACGAACGAGGGGAAGCGTCCGCCGCCCTGCGCCGGTACGGCCTTGACCGTCCCCTTCGGCATGACGGAGATGGCCTCGGCGGGGGTGGAAGGGTCGAAGAGGAGCGTTCCCTCGGGGGAGGCCTTGGCCTGCCGCCTCGGTTTGGCGGACGCCTTGCCCTCGACACGGGTGATGCGGTCGCAGGCGTCGGCGATGGCGGCGCAGACGGCGCGGGAAGTGATTGTGGCCCCGGTGATGGCGTCGATTTCGCCGCCGTCCTTCTTGACGGCAAGCGACTCCGCGGCCTTGCCGCCGAACTGCGTCTTGAATGCGTCGTCGCCCAGCTTCGCGCCGAGGCCGGGCGTCTCGTTCGCCGACAGCACCTGGTACGACACCACCTTGCGGTCGGCGGTGATGCCCACCATGAGGCGCACGGTGCCGCCGTAGCCGTTGTCGCAGACGCCGGGCGAAGCGTAGCCGACGGGGGACTTCTTCGCGTCGTCTGCGTAGGCGACGAACACGACCGTCTTTTGGTCCTGCGGATCAGTCTTCTCCTCCACCACCTTCACGCCGGCGGGCAGCACGTCGCGCGCGGCCTTGTTGCTCTTGAGGGTGGCGATGGTGGCTATGCGCTCGCGCGTGATCTTGTCCACGACCGCGAGCACGCCGGCGCACACCGCCGTTATCGCGGTGAGGGAAATGACAAGCTGTGCGATTTTCTTCATGTTCTGACCTTCAACCTTTCAACCTTCAACCTTTCAACCTTCAACCTTCAACCTTCAACCTTCAACCTTTTAACCTTCAACCCCCAATCTTCGGCCGTCACTTCGCCCCGAACGTCTTCGGCTGCGTGAATCTTGAGATGAGCGGCGTGAAGGCGTTCATTATGAGGATCGCGAACGACACGCCCTCGGGGAACGACCCCTGGGTGCGGATGAGCATGGTGAGCAGGCCGCATCCGCAGCCGAACACCAGCTTGCCCCTGGCCGTGATGGGCGACGTCACGTAGTCGGTCGCCATGAAGCATGCGCCAAGAACCGCGCCGCCGGAGAGGACGTGCACCTCCGCGAGCTTGAGGGCAGTGACGTTCATTCCGTAGTTGAAGAACGCGTATGCCGCGACGGTGCCGAGGAACGCGACTGGGATGTGCCATGTGATTACGCGGCGGAAGAGCAGATAGGCCGCGCCGAGGAGGAGGGCGAGCGAGCAGACCTCTCCGAGGCAGCCGTTGACGTTGCCGAGGAACGTGGCCTTGAGAAACGAGACGTTCGAGAAGTCGAGCGCGCGGTCCGCCTCCGGCATCTTCTCCCACGCGGCCGTGGCGAACGTCTTGAGGTACTGGAGCGGCGTGGCGGTGGTGGTGGCGTCGCACGCGGCCCCGGCGGCGGCGTTCCACGTCGAGGACGTCCAGCGCGTCATTGCCTCCGAGAACGAGACGAGCATGAAGGCGCGCGCGGCCAGGGCCGGATTGAACGGGTTGTAGCCGAGGCCGCCGAACACCTGCTTCGCGACGCAGATGGCGAAGAAGCCGCCGGCCACCGCCATCCAGAGCGGGATGTCGGGCGGCAGGTTCAGCGCGAGCAGCAGGCCGGTCACGACCGCGGAGAGGTCGCCGATCGTGTTCTCGCGCCTCATGGCTAGGCGGCACAGGGCCTCGGCGACCAGGCACGAGGCGATGCACGTGCCGGCGACGACAAGGGCCTTGACGCCGAAGAAATAGACGCTGCAGGCGAGGGCCGGCACAAGTGCCACTATCACGTCCAGCATTATGCCGCTCACGGACGACCTGGCGTGGGTGTGCGGCGAGCTGGAGAGGATGTAGCGTTCGTTTGTCTGTTTAGGCAGCATCGTTGTATTCCCGTTTCGTTTTTCAGTCCTTCTTCGCGGCGGCCGCGCGCGCCTTCTCGGCGGCCATGCGGGCGCGGATCGAGTTCTTGGCGCGGCGGCAGAGGTGCGTGATCGACCGGTAGGCGGGGCAGCCGAAGGAGCAGGCGCCGCACTCGATGCAGTTCATCACGCCCATGCGCTCCGCGGCGGCTATGTCGTCCGCCTCAACGGCCTTGGATATGCCGGCGGGGTTGAGCTGCATGGGGCAGGCCCGCAGGCAGCGCCCGCAGTTGATGCACGGGGACGAGGAGTACTGGAACACGCTCTTGTCCGTGAGGAAGAGAAGCCCCGACGTGGTCTTGGTCGTGGCGATCGAGAGGCTGGGCACGTTGAAGCCCATCATCGTGCCGCCGCTTATCACCTTGCGCACCCCATTGAGCTCTCCGCCGCAGAAGGCGGCGAGGTCGGCGTAGGACGTGCCGACGGGCGCGAGCACGTTCTTCGGCTTGGCGATGCCGTCGCCGGAGACTGTGGTGACGCGCGACGTGAGCGGAACGCCGTCTATCACGGCGTCGGCGATGGCGGCGACCGAGCCGACGTTCTCGACGACGCAGCCGACGGAGATCGGAAGTGCCCCGGGCGGCACGAGGCGGCCCACGGTGGCGTAGATCTGGTGCTTTTCGGAGCCCTGCGGGTAGAGAACCGGGAGAACGACTATCTCGACGTTCCCCTCCGCGTCGGCGAACGCCTTCTCAAGGGCCTCGATCGCCTCGCGCTTGTTGGCCTCGACTGCTATGCGCAGCGCGGGGCCGCCGAGTATCTTGCGCATTATGTCCGCTCCGGCGCGTATCTTCGCGGCGTGCTCGAGCATGATCCGGAAGTCGGCCGTGAGGTATGGCTCGCACTCCGCCCCGTTGAGGATGAGGTATTCGCAGTGCTTGTCGGGCGGCGGGGCGAGCTTCACGACGGTGGGGAAGCCGGCGCCTCCCATTCCGCACACTCCGGCGTCGCCCACGCGGGCGAGAAGCTCCTCCCGGGTGGCTGAGCGCCAGTCGATCGGCGGCAGAAGGACGGGCGGCGTGGCCGACTGGTCGTCGTCCGTCTCGATGACCACCGCGTCCGCCCACGAGCCCGCCGGTCCCTGACGGCTCTCCACGGCCTTGACGACGCCTGCTGCGGAGGCGTGCACGGGAACGGAGATGAATCCGTTCCTCTCGCCAATGAGCTGGCCCCTTGCTACGTGCTCGCCCGGCTTGACTACGCACTTCGCGTGCGCGCCGAGGTGCTGGCTCATCGAGATCGCGAGCGTCTTGGGCATGGGCAGCGGCTCGATCGCCTTGTCGCGCGCGAGCTCCTTGTTGTACTGCGGATGGACCCCGCCGTGGAATCTGAATGAAGAATTGACTGTTTTCATGCTCTGTGTCGGTGCCGGCGGAAGTCGCGCGCCGACCACTCGGCCGACGCCCGTTCCGTCCTGAACCGTGGAAAATGATACCATATTCTTCCTTGCAGCGCAAGCCGCACGCGAACGGTTCAGACAGAAATTCCAGATTTTTTCACCCTTGACTTCCTCCGAGATAGTCGGTATAATTGCGGCCATGAATTGCGGCCATGAAGGAAACGCAGAGTCTGGCCGGATACAAGGCTGAGGAGATCCAAAATGAAGAAGATACTGATTGTTTTCGCGGCGACAATCGCCGCGCTCGCTGTGGACGCCGCGCCGCATAAGGGGCGTCCGCAACCGCAGCGCCCGCAGCAGGCGGCGCGCAGGCCGGCTCGCCCCGCCGTGAAGCAGGGCGGACGGAGAGGGGGGAGCATCCACATAGACCGCGACCGGCGCGACCGCCTCAGCGGCCACGACAGGCGCCTGATCGACGCCATTGAAGACGCCGACTCGCTGCACGAACTCCGCCGTTACCTGCAGGCCGCCGCGATGTCCCACTCGGAGGAAGTGCGCATGGCCATGGTGGACGCGCTGGAGGACGAAGACATGCACGGGCGTTCTGCCTCCGATCTCGCCTACTTCATCGCCGATCCGAGCGAGCGCGTGTCGGCCGCCGCGTTCTCTGCCTGGTCGTCGGTGCTTGAGGACGTCCATGGCGCCCGTCGTGCGCGTGCCATCCTCGAGACGGCAGACATTCTGCGCGGCTTCTCGGGCGGCCTCTGGCAGACGCCCGGCGTGCCGCTGCCAGCGCCAGTGGCCGTTCCGATGGCGCAGCCCGTGGTCACGCAGCCCGTGGCCACGCAGCCCGTCGCGCAGCCTGTGGTCACGCAGCCCGTCGCATACTGATCGTAAAGAGGCTTCGGCCAGAACCCCGCGACTCTGACAGGTCTGGCGTTGAGGAACGCGGTGGAGGGCAGCGAGGCGGGCTTCGCGAATGTGCGGCTTGCCCATGCAGAACGCGTAGCTGCGCGTTCTGCCGGGTTGAAGCTTTCGCTGACGCGCGGCGACGTCCGTCGAGATGTAACCTTTGGCCGCGGGGCGTGTAAACAGGGCGAAGAAATCTTTAGAAGAAAAGGAGTCCTCCCATGGCAAGCCATGTCAATCTCGCAAACGTCAACATTTCGCTCCAGCAGTTCCAGAAGATGTCGTCTGGCACGTACAACGCCGGCGAGGTGACGCTCACGAGCGAAACCACCCTCGGGCGGCTCAACAACCACGTCGTCTTCACGGGGTGGAACGGCAAGTCGATTTCGCATACGGAGGTCCTCGCCATCAAGGAGGCCTTCGTCCGCGCGCTCTCGGACAATGGCGTGGGGCAGGCGGCAATCGACCAGGTGCGCAGGGAGCTGGGGCTCGCCCCAGACGGCGCGGTGGACGTGTCGCTGCGCGAGCGCAGCATCAAGCCGCTCTCACGCAAGCAGATCCGCGATATTCTCGACCGCAACGCGGAAGCGATAAACGGGTTCGCCCAGGAGCACGGCATCAGGGGCATCCGCACGGGCGAGCAGATGCGCGCACGGCTGTCCGAGCAGGAAAAGACGGCGCGCGACGCGACGCGCGACACGGTGAACGCCGCGCTCGCCGGCAGCCGCCAGATTGCGGAACACCGCCAGATCGCGGTCATTGAGGCCGTCCTCTCCGGAGACGTGGACTTCCTTTCGACCGAAGACAAGAGGGCGGCCCTCGAGCTGGCCGAGAAGCAGCTCAACACGATGCTGACCAATCGGAAGGGCACGTTGAGCGACACGCTCACGAGCGACTGGAGCATCACGATGACGTCCGGGCAGAAGATCACGATGACGACCGGCCTTGCCGAGACCGCGTTCCGGGCGAAGCTCGAGGACATCATCGTGCGCCTCAGGACCGGCAGCTCGCCGAGGAACTGCGACCTCGAGGTCCGGGCGCAGTTCGCGGCGCTCGCGGACGCGCCGGCGCGCCTGGCGTTCGTCACCGATCTCGCCAACGACCCTGCCGGCGCCTGCAAGGCGCGCATTGTCGTCGTCCGCCTGCTCCAGGAGCGCGGCATCGCCGGCTACGCCACGCTTTCCGTCGCGAACAAGCTCGACAGGCACGAAGCGCTCGCTCTCGCTTCCCGGCTCATCGGACTCGACGCGAACGTCAAGGGAGACAACCTTCGGAACGACCCGGAATTCGCCGAGCTTTGCGCGAAGCCGGATCTCCAGCTCCCAGCCGGCGAAAAGGCGTACATTCCGGCGACGACCGGACAGGTGTGGAACAGAGACGTGTTCGAGAGCGTCAGGTTGCGCCAGAAGCATCTCCTGCCGCAGTTCGAGGCGTTGTGCATGGATGTGGTGTTTGAGACGCGCGGCATCTACGGCGACAGGGGCTTTCCCGAGGGCTCCCACGTCTTCGACAGCTTCGGGGAGCAGAAGTTCCGCGACGCATTCGACTTCTCGGGACCGAACGCCGCGCGCGTGACCACAGAATCGCTGCGCGACCCCCTCCGCGAGGCGGCGCGGATGACGGCATGCCGTCGGGCCGCGGAATCGGCGGTGAAGGACGCCCTCGCGGCGGTTGGCGGGGAGGCCGCAGACTCCACAAGGGCCAAGAACTACGTCCTCGCGCGCCATCCCGAGATCATCGACGACCTCTACGCGGCGCAGTCGCGCAAGGATGTGGACAGGGTGCTTGCGCAGTACGCCGGCCGCATCAATGACATCCTGAAGACCTTTGTCGAATGCAAGTGGGTCCGCGGCAATCTTGAAAAGTGGGTCAAGGAAGACCTCGCCGCGCGGTTGAACCTCCCGCAGGCCATGCTCGACGGCGACACAATGATATTCATCGACCTGAAAAAGGCCGGGGATGCCCTGCTGGATGATGTCGTCAAAGGCAAGAAGCCGCTGAAGACCAAGGCGGAGTACGAGGCCGCGTTCCGCGAAATGGCGCGCGATTACGTGGACCGGAAGATGGCGTGCATCGGGAAAATAGACGCTCTGCCGTATCCGGAGCAGATCAAGACCCGGATGAAGGCCGAGGTGATCAGGCTGGAGACGTTCGGCGACATCAATTTCGACGTACTTGTGGAGGAGACCGCGAAGATCGACGTCACGGAGCTCCAGGGCCTTCTCGCGAGCAAGGCCGCCCCGAACGACATCCTCGCGGCCATGAAGGGGATCGCCGAGAAGATCGAGGCCGCCACGGTGAAGATGTTCGCGGGGAAAGGCGAAATCGGCATGGACGACAAGAACCTTCCGTACAAGATGTTCGCCTACTCTGTCATCGGCTCCCGTCCCAATCTGGTGCGGCTCGTGAAGGAGTTCTCGGAGACCCGCCTCGCCGAGGCCGACGAGAACATGCTCGCGGACAACGCGGGCATGAGCGCCGACATGCTGTTCTTCGCATACGGCGTTAATTCCGAAGGGGACCAGACCATCGTGGACGCGCACGAGATCGAGAAGAGCTTCGCGCAGGACGGCACCGCAAGGCAGCGCGCCCTCGGCGCGGGCTACGTCAGCTCCGAGCTCGACATGCTCAAGCGTACGGCCATGATCTACCGCAAGGCCACCGGCTGCACGATCGACGATGCGGTCAAAGTCGCGCTCGACCACAAGAGCGCCGCGCGACGCCTGGTCGCCTACGGCGGGCGGTTCACGGAGTCCATCGAGAACTTCAACGCCGGCCTCAGGCTCCTCAAGGACTTCAGGACGTGGTTCGCGGCCACCAACGCCGCAATCGAGCCGATGCGCGCGCTCAACGGGCACCCCCCTGCTGGCGCGACGGTCACGGTCCTCAACACCGTGACGGCCAACCTCGACCTGGAGTCGGCGAACGCCTACGAGAAGTTTCTCTTCGAGGAGATCGCCGTCAACAAGTCCATCCCGCTCGACGCGCAGGACCCCGAGCGCGTGTTCGGCATGGAGGCGAACCCGGCCATGCGCTTCGTCGCGCGCGGCTACACGACGTCGATGGCGAACACGTGCGCGCAGATTCCGCCGGAGAAGAGGCAGCTCCTGTACGACGTGTTCGACCTGCTCGCGCCGCTCGGCCGCACGGAGGCTGAGGTCGAGGCGAACCAGCCGATCAAGGCGCTCAACGTGGAGATCATGGCGCGCGTCCTCCGCCACTACGACGAGATCGCCGCGATGAAGGCGGCAGGCGAGCTGACGAAGGCGAACTTCCTCGCGCGCTTCTTCACGGACATCCCGGGCGCGGCAGACATGACGCCCCGGCAGATGCTGGCCACGTTCTTCGCGAGGCTCGACGGACCAATCACGACCGACATCCTCAAAGGGCATTTCGAGCACGTCCCGAATGTCACGATCATGGTGCAGAACGCCGGCGCCACGCTTGAGGAGGCCGCCAGGGCCGCCATGGAGGGCAGGCGGCTCCCGCTCGCGCCGTATGTGACGGACGTGGCCGGCATGCTCAAGGAGCTGGACGGCACGGCCGAAGGCGGACGCAAGACGATGCTGAGAGACTTCGTCAGGCCGTCGCCGCCCCATCGCATCGATGACAAGACGTCGGTGATCGACGGGGCGAACACGGTGTTCAAGGTCGTGTTCCCGGACGGGACCGAGATGAAGAGCATGTCGGGCGACGAAAGGAACGACGATGTCGCCGCGAACAACGACGCGATTGCGGGCAAGGTCGCGGAATTCTGCGGGGACGTGCATCCCGCGCAGCTCTCATCGGTCTATTTCGCGCTTTCGCAGGCTGCCGCGTCTCCGGTCAAGGACGGCTTCCTCAACCGAGGAATCAAGTCGGACGAGCACACCGCGCTCACCTACACGCTGTCGAAGGACGCCGAGACCGGCGCGGTCACGGTGACGTACAGCGAACCGGAGGGCTTCCCGTTCCGGTTCCACTGGACTGCCACCATCGACATCAACGGCACCACCAAGACCACGCCGATGGTGACCGAGGACAGGCTTTGACAGTGCGATGCCTTGCGCTCGACGATCTGTTCGCCATGGCGTAAAAAAGGTGTATAATAATGCCGTTCTGCCTGAATCGGAGAGGCGGATGTAACCTTTGATCGCCTCGTGTGTAAACAAGATGAAAAGCTAAAAGGAGATAAGCCATGCCGGTGCAAAGCGTGAACATTAACAACGTGTCGATGGCCTACTTCCTTCGCGGCGTCGATGCCGCGAAGCCGAAGGAAGTGGAGCAGGCGCCCCAGGGGGCGCAGGAGGGCGCGAACGCGGTGGTTGCGCCGGAGCTGGAGGCCGCGGGCAAGATGGTCTCCCAGCTGGACGTTCTGCTCATGAAGGCCGCCAAGACCTCGACGAAGAGCCTCAGCGGGAAAATGAAATTCCAAGGTACGGTTCTTTTGGCCCTGTTGGCGTCCTTAGCGGCCGGTGCATCGCATAGCACCGGCCCATGGACGAAGGCTCGGGCCTGTGTGTGGTACGTGCCGGGCTGGAACCGCACTGCGGAGACGAACGGGCTTGCGTATGCGTCCTGCACGAACGTGTTCAAGGGCAATGTCTGCTCGTTCTGGGGATGGGACGGCGACCGCGGCTGGTCAACCTCCGCGGCGAACGCGGACGTCGCCGCGAAGCGTCTCGCCGACGAAATCGTCTCCAGCAACGCCGCCTTTCGTTCCGAGCTCGTGATCGTGGGCCACTCCCTCGGCGGGCGCATCGTGGCGCGGACTCTTGCGGAGCTGTCGCGCAGGGGCGTGAAGGTGGGGCAGGGCATCATGCTCGCGCCGGCGATTCCCATGAACGACCCCGACGTAGCGCAGATGGGCGGAGGGTGCGTAAGGCCCGCCATCTTGGTGGTGAACCCGAAGGACTCCGTTCTCAAGTACTGCTACGACATGGTGGGCGGCGAGGGCGGTCCGGCGCTTGGCCGGAACGGCTCGCCTGCCGCGCTCGCGAACGTGGTGGAATATGCAGTCCCCAAGACGATCACCGACGAGACGAAGATCGACGCCGCATGGGGACGTTCCGAGACCGTCAAGCGCGTGTGCAACCACCTCGCGGCGTTCTACTTCACCGAACTTCGGCGCATCCTCGACGGCAAGCCGTCGAAGTCCGCCCAGGTGCGCGTGCCGCAGGGCCGCATCAACCTCGAATGGAAGGTGATCGACGCCGGCGTGTGGTGGAACGTGCTCGACACGTGCGGCGGGTGGAAGCTCGAGCGCAACATCGTGACGGGCCACTGCCGCATCATCAGCCCCGAGCGCAAGCGCGTGGCCTGGGGGCCAGAGGCCCAGATGCGCGCCTCCTTCAGCAAAATCCGAGCGCAGCTGTCCGACAAAGCCACTGGCGGCAAATGACGCACGGGATCGACCAAGTGCAGGTACTTCACCCGGCCACGACCATCGCGGACGCCTCACTTCCCCGTAGTCATCGTGGTCGTGACCGGGTTCGTCTGCGTCTTCGAGCTCGGCGTCATCGACGAGCAGCCGTCCGAGAGGGCGATCACCGCCGCCAAGATGGCGGCTTTCCCAGTTAGTGCCGCCAAGATGGCGGCTTTCCCAGTTAGTGCCGCCAAGATGGCGGCTTTCCCAGTTAGTGCGGCCCGCTCGGCG
>JAEEGL011258055.1_pt1 | contig 16163 bp, 12 predicted proteins | sample 9134231 | NCBI WGS metagenome assembly JAEEGL01 (sample SAMN16246548, study PRJNA631951) | gut metagenome | biome: gut microbiome; feature: rumen; material: fiber-attached | host: Bos | place: Iran: Karaj | collected 2018-10
GCTTCGGTGAGCTCGGGCAGCTCATAGCCCTCGACCAGGCCAGCCACGATCTCTTCCACGGTCTGCGGATGATCCTGATAAGGGGTGACCGCTGCCGGATCCACGGCATCGCTGCCGCCCTGGTTGGCGCCGCTCTGGCCGCTGGTGCTGCCGCCGCAGGCGCATAAACTGAAAGCCATGGCCAGCACGAGCAGCCATACAAATACTTTTTTCATGTTTTCCTCCTCGCTCTTGTCCAATACAAATGGATCTACTGATATGGATATGCAACGCCCCTTTTGGATCGAAACGGTTTTTCCTCACAAAAAATCATCCCGAGGGACTCTTATATCCGCATTATGTTATCACGCCTTCTTTTTCTACTTCAAGGTGCGCAGAGCGCGCCTCATGCGTATTTTTGGATAACAACATGAGTTAAATCGCTTATTTGAAAAAAGTGGCGGCCGCTTTGCCGCGCATGGCTCAGCGGTCCTTTTGATAGACCTCTATGTCCACGTATTCCGGCACCTGGCTCGGGTCGGTGACGCCGTCGACGGCATAGGCTCTGGCCTTGTAATCCTCATAGGCCATGCCTTCGGGGAAGACCGGGTCGATGTTTTCCCGAATGAACGTCTCAAAATCCTTGCAGCCGCTGGAATCGATGAGGGTGGTATCCACGTAGTCCAGCACGTTCAGCGTGTTGATGTCGTCGCGGACGCCGATGTTGCGGTAGTGCTGCATATTGTTCTCGATCCACTCTCTGTTGATGTCCCAGCGCAGGGTGCGGCCTTCGTCGGCCAGCTTGCGCCAGAGGTTCATGAAGGCGACCTCCACCGGCACGCCGTAATACGCGGAGAACATCTCCGCCGCGTAGTAGGGATGCTCATAGATGAACTGCAGCGAGATGGTATGCGCCAGCAGCATGCGCTGCGCAAGGGCGGGATGCGCGTCCGCGAAGGCGCGGTTCATGGCGATCTTGCAGCAGGTGGCGTGCAGCGGCGGCTCGTTGGGGTCGTCCTGGATCCACTGCTGGAAGGTCATCATGATGCTGCCGACGCCCGTGTAGACGGCCATGGAGGCCCAGGGGTCGCAGCAGATATAGGCGTCCAGGCTGCCCGTGCTCATGGCAAGGTATTCGTCCTTGTCGCTCATGGCATAGCCTTCGTAGCTGTCCGGGTCCTTGGGGATGCCCAGCTCGCTGGTCCACTCCACCCAGAGATGGTTGTTGGTGTCCGGGTCGGTGCCGAAGGAGATGCGCTTGCCGATCAGGCTGCCGGGGTCCTTGATGTCGATGCCGTTGCTGACCACGAGATACTCGCTGCCGCCGATGTGGTTCTCCGCCGCGATGAAGAGCGGCACGCCGTTCTTGATGGCGTTCAGGGTGGTGGTCCAGCCGCAGTAGGCCATATCCATCTGCCCGGCAGCCATGGCCTGCGGCACGTTGCCGTTGCCGGTGACGTTGACCTTCATCCCGAGCGCCTCGTAGATGCCGGCCGCCTCGCCGATGGGGCCCGCCGTCATGTGATCGCAATCGTAGTAGCCGAGATTGACCACGTAATCCCGGTCCTCCTCGGGAAGCTCCGGCAGATCATAGCCCTCCAGCAGCCCTGCCACGATCTCTTCCACGGTCTGCGGCGCGTCCTGATACGGCGTGCGCGCCAGCGGATCCCCGGAGCTCGTCCCGGGGCCTGCGCCGGAGCTGCCGCCCCTGCTGCCGCAGGCGCAGAGACTGAGCACCATGAGCAGCGCGAGCAGCCACACGATCGTTTTTTTCATTTCTTTGCAGCCTCCTCACTCACTTTGATGAAAGAAATGAATGGCGGACCGGTACGGGAAGAACCGCCGTTGCAGACAGCCCTCAACTAGTCTGGATCAGCGGCAGCCGGAGAGCTCGCGCAGCGCGGAAAGCGCAGCGTCGATCTCCTCGTCGGTGGTGAAACAGGAAAAACTGAAGCGCACGGCGCCCTGCCGCTCCGTGCCCAGCGCCTCGTGCATCCGCGGCGCGCAGTGCGCGCCGGGGCGGGTGGCGATGCCGTAGCGCTCCGAAAGGGCGTCAGAGACCTCGCCGGAATCCCAGTCGTAGAGATTCAGCGTGACGATGGCCGCGTGCGGCCCGCTGTGATCGCCGTAGATCGTGACGCCCGGGATCTCCTTTGCGCCCTCGTAAAAGCGTTTGGTCAGCGCGGCCTCGTAGGCCTCGATCTCCGCGACGCCCCGCTCGTTCAGATAGTCGACCGCGGCGGAGAGCCCGGCGATGCCGTGCCCGTTCATGGTGCCGGCCTCCAGACGCGTGGGATACTGCTCCGGCTGCGTCTTGCTGTAGGTCTGTACCCCGCTGCCGCCCACCTTCCACGGGCGGATCTCCACGCCTTCCCGGATGCAGAGGCCGCCGGTGCCCTGCGGCCCGAGCAGACCTTTGTGGCCGGTGAAGCAGAGCACGTCCGCGCCCAGCGCTTCCATGTCGACCGGCCGCGTCCCCGCGGTCTGGGCGGCGTCCACGACCAGCAGCGCGCCGTGCGCGTGCGCGATCTCCGCCACGCGCCTTACGTCCACGATGTTTCCGGTCAGATTGGAGGCGTGCGTGCAGACGATCAGCTTCGTGTTCGGGCGGAGCAGACGCTCGAAGTCCGCGTAGTCCACGTTGCCCTTCCGGTCTGCGGGCACCAGGTCCAGCGCCACGCCGCGCTCCGCCTCCAGACGGTAGAGCGGCCGAAGGACGGAGTTGTGTTCCAGCGCCGTGGAGATCACGTGATCTCCGGCGTCCAGCATGCCGTTCAGCGCGATGTTGAGAGATTCCGTGATATTGGAAGTAAAGACCACATGATCCGCTCTGGCGCAGCCGAAGAACTGCGCGAGCTTCACCCGCGCCCGGTAGACCGTATGCGCCGCGTCCAGCGCGCCGCAGTGCGTCCCTCTGGCGCTGTTGCCGAAGCTTGCGAGCGCCTCCAGCATGGCTTCCCCGACCTGCGGGGGCTTATGCATGGTGGTGGCGGCATTGTCCAAATAGATCATGTTTTCCCTTTCTGAGCTTGCAACGCGCCCGCAGGGGGCGCGCCGCAAGGAGTCGTTCTTCCTGTTTATCGCCTGCCATGGCGCTTCTAGTGCAGCATCTCCATGAAGGCCTCGATGCGGGTGCGCATCTGTCCCTCGTCTCCGGGGGAGTAATCCGTCAGCAGGTGCATGAAGGGCACGCCCTTCTCCTCGCAGATCTTGCCCAGCGTATGGCTCTCGATGCCGAAGGGCAGGCAGGAATGCACGGTGACGCTGATGACGCCGTCGATCTTCCATTCGTCCAGCGTGTCTCTGAACTGATCGTAGCGTCTCTGGTTGGGGCTCATGACGGCGCAGGGGACGTCCAGGTATTTCTCCGCGAGGGCCGTCATGGGGTCCTTCGTCTCGTCGATGGGACGGCGCATGTTGGAGATGCCGCAGCAGCCTTCGTAGCAGACGATGGCGCCGCCGAGGTCCTCGATGATCTCCAGGGTCTTTTCCTTGACGCCTTCGATGGCGGCGCCGGAGATCAGGATGCGGGGCGGATGCTCGTCCGGCTTATAGGGGCCTTTGCCCTCTCTCCACGCCTCTTCCAGAAGATCCACCATGTGCGTCATCTTCTGGACTTTCTCTTCCTTGTCGATCAGATAATAGACGGAGGACATGACGCTGCGCATCTGCATGCCGGTGATGGCCGGGGGATCGAACTTGCCGAGCTCATAGATGCGGGCCTGCTGCCTGCGCTCCTCGTTGCTGATCTTGATGGTCCGGCGCAGGTCGTCGTCCGTGATCGTCACGTTGAAACGGGTCTCCAGCTCCTTCCGGAACTTTTCCAGCTCGTCTCTCCAGGCCTCCAGGGAACGCTCCCAGTCCGGGTTGTTGGGGAGATGGATGACGTACATGGGCTTCATCTCCGCCAGCATCTCGTACATCTTTTTCTTGCCGTCGCAGGTGGTCTCGCCCACCACCAGATCCGCGTAATGCGCGAAGGGGCAGTAGTCGCCCAGCACGTTGCCGTAGCTGGACTTGATCAGCGGGCAGAGGTTCGCGGGCAGCTTGGTCTCCGCCAGCGGGACCGGCGGATCGTAGTTCAGACCGCAAAGGCTGAAATTGCAAAAGCCCGGCGCGTTGATGATCTCCATGGGCGCGTACTGGCAGAAGCTGCCGATGATGACTTTGCCGGCTTCGTGCGCGGACTTCACCGCCATGGTGCCGAGCTCGCGGGAGTTCTTAAAACTGTCTAAGATCTCCGCAAGCTCCGGGTTCTCCGGATGATACTCTTTGGCCAAGAATGGTTCCTCCTTATGCTCTTTCCAAGCATTGAGATCGCTTTTGCCGCCCTAAAGCTCCACGACGTGGACCGTCTGATAGATCAGTCCCTTTTCTTCCAGAAAGGCACAGATGAGGTCGTGTTCCTCCTCCGCCGCGCGCCAGGAAAGGCCGCAGCCCGCGCTGAGCACGCTCGGCATGGGGATGATGCGTCCGGGCATGCCGTTCTCCTTGCAGGCCGCTTCCATGGCCAGCGCCGCGGTGGTGTTGGGGAATGTGACTACGGTGTAGGTCTTCTTCTCTCTCAGCATGACTAAATGGTCTCGATGAACGCGGCGATGCGGGTGTCGATCTGGCCCTTATCGCTCTGGGAATAATCGGTCTCCAGCGACATGTAAGGCACGCCGGCCTCCTCGCAGATCTTCCGGATCCAGTAGGTCTCGATCATGTAGGTGTGGCAGGCCTGCAGGGTGGCGTCCACCACGCCCTCCACGCGGAACTCCTTGATCAGCTCGGGGATGTTCTCCTTGCGTCTGTTGTTGGGATCCATGACGGCGCAGCCGATCTGCAGATAGGCGTCCGCGATGGCCTCCACGATGTCCTCCGCGTCCGTGTCCACGAAGCAGCGGGCCGCTTTGATGCCGCCGCAGTTCTCATAGCAGACGACCTGGCCGCCGTTGGCCTCGATGGAACCGACCACCTTGTCCAGCACACCGCCGATGGGGCAGCCGGTGACCAGGATGCGCTTTCTGCCGGTGCCGGCGGCGGCGGGCTGAGACGTGATCTGCTCCTTCAGCTCGCCGAGCAGCTTCTTCACCGCGGCGATGGAGTCGTCCACCGTGAACTGGAAGCCCATGCTCTCCAGGAATTTATACATGTCGTAGCCGGAGATCGGCGCGGGATCCATGCTCAGGAGCTCCATGAGCTCCACCTTGAGCCTGCGGAACTCGTTGCGCTTGATGGCCGCCTCGCGGATCTGCTCGTCGGTGACGCGGATGCCGAACTTCTTTTCGACCACGTCGATGAGCAGGCGGATCTCATGCGCCCACATCTTTTTGGCGTAGTCGCGGTCCGGGCCCTGCGGCAGGTTCATCGTATAGACGTCCTTCAGCTGGCCGAGCAGCTCGTACATCTTCTTCTTGCCGTCGCAGGTGGTCTCGCCCACGATCAGGTCGGACCAGTAGGTGTAGGGGCATTTCTCCGTGAGGGCAAAGCCGTAGCTGGCCTTGATCAGCGGGCAGAGGTTCTTCGGCAGGTCGCGCTCGGCGTCCGCCGTGGTCTCGTCGCTCATGCCGCAGAGGCCGACGGAGATGAGGCCGGCGGCGTCGAAGACTTCCACCGGGGTGAAGGTGCAGAAGATGCCGACGACTTTCTTGCCGGCTTCCTTGGCGGCTTTGACGCGCAGGAATCCGTTCTTCCTTCCCTCTGCGTACTCATCGAATTTTTCGGGTAACTTCAGATCGCTCATGACTTCCTCCTTAATTGCTGCGTGTTGTGTGTTTCGTTATTTTCATGCTCACGTGTTTCGTTATTTCAGTTCTGACGCGAAGAGCGCGGCGCCGTAGGCGCCGGCGTAGCGGGCCAGCGGATCCGTCTTGACTTCGCCGCCGAGCTTCTCGGAGAGCAGCTCGAGCAGGAAGGGGACCTCGCAGAGACCGCCGCTGAGGCGCAGATGCGCGGGGTCGCTGCTCACGCGGCCCATCTGGCTCTTGACTTTATTCGCGATGGATTCGACGATGCCGTAGGCGATGTCCGCCTTGTCCGTGCCGCGGCCGATGAGGCTGATGACCTCCGACTCCGCGAAGACGGTGCACATGGAAGAGATGCTCACGTGATTCTGGCTCTGGCGGCCGAGCTCGCAAAGCTTGTTCAGGTCCACGCCGAGCGTGCCGGCCATGATCTCCAGGAAGCGGCCCGTGCCGGCGGAGCATTTGTCGTTCATATAGAAGTTCTTTACGCTCCCGCCCTTGATCTCGATGACCTTGGTGTCCTGCCCGCCGATGTCGATGAGCGTGAAATCCGGCTCGTCGAAGATGGCCACCGCGCCCTTGCCGTGGCAGGAGATCTCCGTGATGCATTTGTCTGCGAAGGGGATGGAAACTCTGCCGTAGCCCGTGGCCACGGAGCGGAACGCGTCCTTCGGGATCCCCTGCGCTTCCAGATGCGAAAGCAGGGTCTCCGCGGTCTCCACGCAGTTCCAGCCGGTTGGGACGACTTCCTTATATACGATCTCTTTTGCTTCATTCAGGGCGACCAGCTTGCTGCAGGTGGAGCCCATGTCGATTCCGACGAAATTCAAGTGATTTTCCTCCTTTTCACGCAAAGACGCCCTCCTCGCGGCGGGGCTTCCGTTCAATTGTATTCTGCCGTTCAAAATACTGTCTAATTCATTTTCTTTACCTTGCGATTGCTTCTATTTATCGATGTATTCCTCCTTTGGGTGCGCTTTTATAATCGTTTTTTTCGATTTCAGCGCGCAAAAAAAGCATTTGCCCCGCTCTCCGGGCGACATCGGAGAGCGGGGCAAACACCGTCTTTGATCTATGCTTTTGTAAGGAGAAGAAGTGTGTCTTTCTGTGTACACAATAACACCCGGATCTTTGTTTGGCAAATACAAGATACGATTGCTGCCATAAAGATCATCAATAGTGCCGTCTGCCCCTTCGCATAGGAACGATAGAATCGATAAGAAAAGCCGGCAGATCCTGCCGGCTTTCGCTGAAAAAAAGCGCTTCTCTGACCCGATCGGAGCGTCGGATCCGGAAAATGATCCTGGAAAAAGATCATAAAAGAGCGCTGATGAAACGTTCCGCGGCGCAGTCCTGCAGCGCGGCATGGACCCGCTCCGCCTCTTCCCTGCTCCCGCAGAGCCGGTAGAGCGTGGGGCCGCTGCCGCTCATCAGCGTGCGCGCGGCGCCGCCGGAAGGATCCGCGGCCGCCAGCGCGGCCTTCAGGGCGGCCGCCTCCGGGCACTGCGCCAGCGTGACGCCTTCCAGGTCGTTTTGCAGCTCCGCCAGCATCGCGGCGCTGTCCCGCGCGGCGATGGCGCGTCCCTGCGCCGCGGCGTCCGGATGCGGCGCTTCCGTCAGGAGGTCGAAGGCGCGGTAGACCTCCGCCGTGGACGCGCCCGCCGCCGGCTTCAGCAGCACGGCAAAGGGGAAGAGCGGCGCGGCGGAGGGAAGCGGCGTGAGCCGCTCGCCCAGGCCTTCCGCCAGCGCGCAGACCGAAGCCTGCGGAAATGCCTTGTCCTGCGCTGCCGCGGCGATGGCGGAGAGGCAGAACGGCACGTCCGCGCCGAGCTCCGCCGCCAGCGTCAGCAGTTCTTCCGCGGAAAGCGGCGCGTCCCAGAGCTTTGCCAGCCCGAAGAGGACGGCGGCGGCGTCCGCGCTGCCCCCGCCCAGGCCGGCGGCCATGGGAACGTTTTTCTCCAGTTCGATCCGGACCCGGCCGCCGGCGCCGCAGCGTTCCCGCAGCTTCGCCGCCGCCCGGTAAGCCAGATTCCGCTCGTCGCAGGGCAGCTCCGGCAGACTGCAGAAAAGCAGGATCTCCGGCTCCCCTTCTTCCACGGAGAGCCGGATCCGGTCACAAAGCGCAAGGGCCTGCAGCACCATGGCGACCTCGTGATAGCCATCGGCGCGGCGGCCCTTGACGTTCAAAGACAGATTGATCTTGGCGAATGCCTTCAGTTCCAGTTCCTGCATGGATCCAATTTGCTAAAACAGTTCGGCGTTCTTGCGGTCCGCCTCGGCCTGCGCCGCCTCCACCAGATGGCGCAGCAGCACGGCCGTGGTGACGCTCCCGACGCCGCCCGGCACCGGGGTGATGGCGGAGACGAGCGGTTCCACCGCGGCAAAGTCCACGTCTCCGCAGAGCTTGCCGTCCGCGCCGCGGTTGATCCCCACGTCGAGGACGATCTGCCCCGGATCGGTATAGTCCGGACCGACCAGAGCGGCCTTTCCGGCCGCGGCGATGAGGATGTCCGCCTGCCGGCAGATCTCCGCCGCGCCCTCCGAACGGCTGTGCAGCACGGTGACGGTGGCGTCTTCCGCGAGCAGCAGCATGGCGACCGGCTTCCCGATGACCGTGCTGCGTCCGAGCACCGCCACGCGCTTGCCGCGCAGCTCATAGCCGTAGTGCTTCAGGATCTCCAGGCAGGCCTGCGCGGTGCAGGGCGCGAAGACGTCCGCGGCACCGGCGTAGATGCCGGCCATGGCCGCCTGCCCCACGCCGTCCAGATCCTTTTCCGGCGCGATTGCGCTGCAGATCCGGGCCTCTTCGATGCCCTCCGGCAGCGGGCGCAGCAGCAGGATGCCGTGCACCTCCGGGTCTTTGTTGAGCAGATGGATGTGCGCGAGCAGCAGTTCCTCCGTGACGTTCTCCGGCAGGGGGCAGAGCTTCTTTCTGAAATGATATTCGTCGCAGGTCTTGACGAGCGACTTCTCGTAAGCCAGATCCGCGGGCTTTTCCCCGACCCGCACGATGGCGAGCGTGGGTGCCGTGCCCGTGGTCCGCATGGGCATGGCCATGCGGCGGCTCTCTTCGTTCATGGCCGCCGCCACTTCTTTGCCGCTGAGCAGGATCGCCATAGATGTCTTTCTCCTCTGTCAGAACTAGAACAGTCCGCTGATGACGCCGTTGTCGTCGATGTCGATGCGCTCGGCGGCCGGCACCTTCGGCAGGCCCGGCATGGTCATGATCTCGCCGGTCAGGGCCACGATGAAGCCGGCGCCGGCGGAGACCTTCAGGTTGCGGACGGTGATCTTGAATCCCTTGGGCGCGCCGAGCTTGGTCGGATCGTCCGAGAAGCTGTATTGGGTCTTCGCGATGCAGACCGGCATGCGGGAGAAGCCCAGGGCCTCCAGCTGCGCCAGCTGCTTCTGCGCGACGGGCAGGAAGTCCACGCCGTCGGCCCGGTAGACCTTGGTGGCCACGGCTTCGATCTTCTCCGCGATGCTGAGATCGTCTTCATAGCTGAAGCGGAACTGCGGGGTCTCCTCTTCGCAGAGGCGCACCACTTCCTCGGCCAGCAGCTTGCCGCCTTCTCCGCCCTTCTCCCAGACTTCGGTGAGGGCCACGCGGACGCCCAGCTCTCTGCAGCGCTGCTCCACGAGGTCCAGCTCCGCCTTGCTGTCCGTCACGAAGGCGTTGATGGCCACCACCACGGGCAGGCCATAGACGTTCTTCATGTTGTCCACGTGCTGCAGCAGGTTGGGCAGGCCTTTCTCCAGCGCCGCAAGGTTCTCCTTGGTCAGGTCGGCCTTCGCCACGCCGCCGTGATGCTTCAGCGCGCGGATGGTGGCGACCACCACCACGGCGTCCGGATGCATCTCCGCCATGCGGCACTTGATGTCCAGGAACTTCTCCGCGCCGAGGTCGCCGCCGAAACCGGCTTCCGTGACCACGTAATCCGCGAGTTTGCGGGCCGTGCGGGTGGCGAGGATGGAGTTGCAGCCGTGCGCGATGTTCGCGAAGGGGCCGCCGTGCACGAAGGCCGGGGTGTGCTCCAGCGTCTGCACGAGGTTGGGCTTCAGCGCGTCCTTCAGCAGGGCCGCCATGGCGCCCTGGGCGTTCAGCTGTCCGGCCGTGACCGGCTTGTCGTCATAGGTGTAGCCCACGATGATGGAGGCGAGCTTCTGCTTCAGATCCGCCGGGCCCTTGGCCAGGCAGAGGATCGCCATGATCTCGCTGGCGACCGTGATGTCGTAGCCGTCTTCTCTGGGGGTGCCGTTGGCCTTGCCGCCGAGGCCGTCCACCACGAAGCGGAGCTGTCTGTCGTTCATGTCCACGCAGCGGCGCCAGGTGATCTTTCTGGGATCCAGGCCGAGCGCGTTGCCCTGATAGATGTGGTTGTCCACCATGGCCGCGAGCAGGTTGTTCGCCGCGCCGATGGCGTGCATATCGCCGGTGAAGTGCAGGTTGATGTCCTCCATGGGGACGACCTGGGCATAGCCGCCGCCGGCAGCGCCGCCCTTGACGCCGAAGACCGGGCCGAGGGAAGGCTCGCGCAGCGCGACCATGACGTTCTTGCCGATCTTCTGCAGACCGTCGGAAAGGCCTACGGTGACCGTGGTCTTGCCTTCACCCGCCGGCGTGGGCGAGATGGCCGTGACCAGGATCAGCTTGCCGTCCGGCTTCTCCGCGTTGTCCTTCAACAGGGCAAAGTCCACCTTTGCCTTGTAATTTCCGTAGAGTTCCAGGTACTTTTCATCGATCCCGGCCTTCTCCGCGATCTTGCGGATGTTCTCCATCGGGGTCTCCTGCGCGATCTGAATGTCGCTTTTGTAAGCCATTTTTCCTTTCCTCCTTGTTCCCAGAGACGATAAAAGGCACACCTAACTTGGATGGAGTCAGATGTGCCCAGACGGTCGGCAGTTCTCACTTTCTGTTCCCCTGTGGTGCTCCACATCGATCCGTCGGTCCCAAAAAGCTCTTCGATTGATACTCTTATTATAGCCGCAGCGCCTGCCGCGGTCAACGGGATTTTCCCCGGTCCTGCGGCGGACGGAGGGCTTTCTGCCGGGGACGTTCGCACTCGCGCTAGAACGCAGCGGATGCTAAGATCCTATCGCTTCAGGCCGGCGATCTGCAGGGCTTCCCGAATGTTCTCCGCCGGGCAGAGCGCAAGCTCCGCGGCGCCGCCCTGCATCATGGCGGCGTTCTTCTTCGGCAGGATGAGCTTTCGGAAGCCCAGCCTGGCAGCCTCCCGCGCGATCTTGTCGCAGTGCCCCACCGCGCGCAGATGCCCCGTCAGGCCGATCTCGCCCAGCACGAGGGTGTCGCGGGCCAGCGGCACGCCCTTCGCGGCGGAATAGACCGCCATGGCCACCGCCAGGTCCGTGGACGTGCCCTCCGGGCGCAGCCCGCCCACCACGTTCACGTAGACGTCCTGGTCCTGCAGCCAGAGGCCCGCCTTCTTTTCCAGCACGGCGAGCAGCATGCTCAGGCGCTGATGGTCCACCCCGATGGCGGTGCGCCGCGCGAAGCCGATGCCGCTCGAAGCCGTGAGCGCCTGGATCTCCAAAAGAAGCGGCCGCGTGCCTTCATAGACCGCCGCGGTGACGGAGCCCTCCGTGCCCTCCTCGATGCCCTCCAGAAAGGTCGCGGAGAGGTTCTGCACCTCGACCAGCCCGCCCTCTTCCATGCGGAAGGCGCCGATCTCGCTGGTGGTGCCGAAGCGGTTCTTGAAGGAGCGCAGGATGCGCAGCTCCTGGTCGCGCTCGCCGGTGAAATGCAGCACGCAGTCCACCAGATGCTCGATGATCTTCGGGCCCGCGAGATCTCCGCTCTTGTTCACGTGCGCCACCACGAAGATGGGGATGTTCTTCCCCTTGCCCAGACGCATGAGCTGATTCGTGCAGGCCCGCACCTGGGAAACGGTGCCGGCGGCGGATTCCAGCTCGGCGCTGTACATGGTCTGGATGGAGTCGATGATGAGAAAGCCCGGCTGCAGTTCTTCCGCCGCCGCCAGGATCTGCTCCATGTTCGTCTCCGCCAGGAGATAGAGGCCTTCCGTGCGGCCGCCGCAGACCCGGTCCGCGCGGATCTTGATCTGCTCCTCGGACTCCTCGCCCGTGACGTATAAGACTTTGCCGGCGCCGGCCGCGATCCGCGCCGCGCTCTGGATGAGCAGGGTGGATTTTCCGATGCCCGGCTCGCCGGAGATCAGCACCAGGGAGCCCAGCACCAGGCCGCCGCCCAGCACCCGGTCCAGCTCGCCGATGCCGCTTTGGATGCGGCTGCGCTCTCCGGAGCGCACCTCGCCGAGGGGCACCGGCTTCGCGGCGCGGCCGGAAGGCGCGCTGCCGCGCCGTCTCGCGTCGCTCTCCGCCGCCTCTGGGACCTTTTCCTCCACGAAGCTGTTCCAGGCGCCGCAGACGCACTGTCCCATCCATTTGGGGCTCTCGTAGCCGCATTCCTGACAGACGTATACCGTTTTTCCTTTTTTCGCCAAGGTCTCTTCCTTTCCCCGTTCCGCTCCCATTTGCTTTCGCCTTTCAGTATAGCAGAAAACCGGGCAAAGAAAAGAGGGTGTCCCTCCCGGCCTGCGCAGGCTCGTTCCGGACACCCTTCTCAAATACTGTCTTTATTATACTATTATTCTTCGTCCTGCTTGGCGGCGGCGATGATCTTCTCCGCGAGCTGCGTCGGGACCTCTTCGTAGCGCTCGAAGCGCATGGTGAAGCTGCCTCTGGCCTGCGTCATGGAGCGCAGGATGACGGCGTATTTCGTCATCTCCGCCTGCGGCGCTTCGGCGATCAGCTTCTGGTTGCCGTCCGCGAGCGGCTCCATGCCGAGGATCTTGCCGCGGCGCTTGTTCATGTCGCCCATGACGTCGCCGGTGAAATCGTTGGGCACGATGATCTCCACGTGCATGACGGGCTCCAGCAGGCAGGGCTTGGCTTCCACGATGCCCTTCTTGAAGGCCAGGGAGGCCGCGATCTTGAATGCCATTTCGGAGGAGTCTACCGGGTGGTAGGAGCCGTCGTAGAGCACGGCCTTGACGTTGGTGACGGTGTAGCCGGCCAGCGGGCCCTTCTCCATGCATTCTCTGAGGCCCTTCTCAACGGCCGGGATGTAGTTCTTGGGAACGGAGCCGCCGAAGAGCTCTTCCGCGAACTCGAAGACCTCCTGCGAGGGGGAGAAGCGGATGTGGACGTCGCCGTACTGGCCGCTGCCGCCGGTCTGCTTCTTGTGCTTGCCCTGGACGTCGGAGTTGCCGCGGATGGTCTCTCTGTAAGGGATGCGCAGGTCCGCGAGATCCACGTCCACGCCGTAGCGGTCCTTCAGCTTGGAGACGACGATGCCGATCTGAATCTCGCCCTGGCCGCCGATGAGGGTCTGGTGGGTCTCGGTGTTTCTGGTCATGACGAAGGAAGGATCTTCCTCGATGATCTTCTTGACGCCGGTGCCGATCTTGTCTTCATCGCCCTTGGCCTTCGGCTCCACCGCCATGAAGAGGGTGGGCTCGGGGAAGACGATGGGATCGTACACGACGATGTCGTTCTTGTCGCAGAGGGTGTCGTTGGTCTGCGCGAAGGGCATCTTGGAGGCGGCCACGATGTCGCCGGCGGGAACGCTGGGGGCGTCGCTCTGGTTCTTGCCTCTGAGATAGAAGATGGAGCCCAGCTTCTCAGCCTTTTCGGCTCTGGGGTTCCAAAGCTCCATGCCCACGCTCAGCTTGCCGCCGATGACCTTGAGCAGGGAGATCTTGCCCACGAAGGGGTCTGCGATGGTCTTGAAGACGAAGGCGGAGACAGGCTCATTCTCGCCGATCTTGCGGACGACGGCGTTGCCCGCGGCGTCCTTGCCGGCGTAGCCGGGGTTGTCCTTCGGCAGCGGCGCGTAGTGCACGAGCGCTTCGAGGAACTCCTTGATGCCCGCGCCGGTGAGGGCGGAGCAGTTGTAGACCGGCATGATGGAGCGGCTCTGGATGCCCAGGTGCAGGCCGCGTTTGAACTCTTCGTCCGTGAAGGGCTCGCCGCTGAAATACTTCTCCATGAGCTCTTCGTCGTTCTCGGCGATGGCTTCGGAGAGGGTGTCGCGCAGGCTGTCTTCCGTGTGGCCGGCGAATTCGATGGCCGCGGAGCCGAACATGCTCTGGATGGAGTCGGTGACGGACGCCAGATCCACGTTCTCCTTGTCCGTCTTGTTGATGAGGAAGAAGACCGGGAGATCCGCGTCTTTGCAGGCGTTGAAGGCCTTCTCGGTGCCGACCTGGATGCCGGAGGAGGCGTCCACCAGGATGACGGCGGCCTCCGCCGCCTTCAGGCCGGAGAGGACCTCGCCGGTGAAATCGAAGTAGCCCGGGGTGTCGATGAAGTTCAGCTTGGTCTTGTTGTATTCCACGGGAACGATGGAGGCGCTGATGGAGTACTTCTTTTCGATCTCCATTTTGTCATAGTCGGATACGGTGTTGCCGTCTTCCACGCGGCCGATGCGGTTGATCACGCCGGTGGCCAGCAGCGCAGCCTCTAAAAAAGTGGTCTTGCCGCTTCCTCCGTGACCAACCAGTGCAATGTTTCTGATCGCATCTCCAGCATAGCCTTTCATTGATGTTCCTCCTAATGTTTTATTTTTATATCCGAGGGCAGAAAGCCCGATGAGCCCATGTAGAGTTATTGTATCATTGTATAAAGCAATTGGCAAAGGGATTTTTACGCGGGAAAGGCCCCGCGCCTTGCCATTTCACCGCCGCTGTGCTAAACTACGGAAAACGGCCGCTGTACGCGCGCCCGCCTGCGCGCGGAACGGCGGAAAGAAAGAAGGAGCGGACATGAAAGGCATTCTCTTAAAAAGCATCTTCGCGGATCCCGCGGCCTATGCAGGCAAAGACATCCTCGTCGAGGGCTGGGTGCGCAACAACCGCTGTTCCAATAAATTCGGCTTCCTGGAGCTCAACGACGGCAGCTGCTTCAAGTCCGTGCAGGTGGTCTATGAGGAATCCGTCCTGCGCAACTACGATGAGATCGCCAAATGTCCCGTGGCCGCGGGCCTCTGCGTCCTCGGCACGCTGGAGCTGACGCCGGAAGCGAAGCAGCCCTTCGAGATCAAGGCCAAGGCCGTCACCATCGAGGCCCCCTCGGATCCGGACTATCCGCTGCAGCCCAAGCGCCACAGCATGGAATTCCTGCGCGAGATCGCCTATCTCCGCCCGCGGAGCAACACCTTCTCCGCGGTCTTCCGCGTCCGCTCGCTGGCCGCGTACGCCATCCACAAGTTCTTCCAGGAGCGCGACTTCATGTACGTCCACACGCCCATGATCACCTGCAGCGACTGCGAGGGCGCCGGCGAGATGTTCCGCGTCACCACGCTGGACCTGAACGACCCGCCGCGCGCGGAGGACGGCAGCGTGGACGAGAGCCAGGACTTCTTCGGCAAGCCCGCCAGCCTCACCGTCAGCGGACAGCTCGAGGCGGAGATCTTCGCGCTCGCCTTCCGCAGCGTCTACACCTTCGGCCCGGCCTTCCGCGCCGAGAACTCCAACACCGCGCGCCACGCCTCCGAGTTCTGGATGATCGAGCCGGAGATCGCCTTCGCGGACCTGGAGGAGGACATGCGCCTCGCCGAGGATATGATCAAATACATCATCCGCTACGTGCTCAGCCACGCGCCGGACGAGATGCAGTTCTTCAACAGCTTCGTGGACCAGGGCCTGCTGGAGCGCCTGGACAACATCGTGGACTCGGATTTCGCGCGCATCACCTACACGGAGGCCATCGAGCTGCTCCTGCAGTCCAAGAAGGAGTTCCAGTATCCGGTCTCCTGGGGCATCGACCTGCAGACCGAGCACGAGCGCTACATCACCGAGGAGATCTTCAAAAAGCCCGTGTTCGTCACGGACTATCCGAAGGAGATCAAGGCCTTCTACATGCGGCTCAACGACGACGGCAAGACCGTCGCCGCCATGGACCTGCTGGTCCCCGGCGTGGGCGAGATCATCGGCGGCAGCCAGCGCGAGGAGCGCTACGACAAGCTGCTGGAGCGCATCCGCGAGCTCGGCCTGAAGGAAGAGGACTACTGGTGGTATCTGAACCTCCGGCGCTACGGCGGTGTGAAGCATTCGGGCTACGGCCTGGGCTTCGACCGCATCCTCATGTACATGACGGGCATGAGCAACATCCGCGACGTCCAGCCCTTCCCCCGCACGCCGAGATCGGCGGAGTTCTAAGCGGAACGCAGCGTCCGAAGCAAACAGCGCAAAAGCCCGCGGCAGCTGCCGCGGGCTTTTTGATGTCCGTTATTCCTGTCTGGGAGGCGCTATGGCTCCCCGCAGGAACAGAGCACTCGCCTATTTCTTAAAGCGCTTCTTCAGCTCCTCGAACTCCTGCTTCAGCTGCGCGCGGGATTCCTCGACCTGCTTCCAGTTGTTCTCCGTCTGCTCCTCGCGCAGCTTCTGCCGCGCCTCGCGCTCCATCTGCTTCTCC
>JAEEGL011344243.1_pt1 | contig 16163 bp, 13 predicted proteins | sample 9134231 | NCBI WGS metagenome assembly JAEEGL01 (sample SAMN16246548, study PRJNA631951) | gut metagenome | biome: gut microbiome; feature: rumen; material: fiber-attached | host: Bos | place: Iran: Karaj | collected 2018-10
AGAAAAGCCGGATCCGGGGATTTTTCGGAGCCGGCATCACGACATTCCTGAGCCGGAAAATTCATCTGATTGTGCGAAATTCACATTTTATCGAAAACGTTTTTGGCAAATAGAGATAACGGACACTTGCGGAAGTACGTCCGGATAGTACATTTTTCCATGTTTTTGCTGTAAAAATGTACAATTCAACCAAACTTCCGGCTAATACAAAAAATGTCGCCGTTTCTTGTTGAGTCCGTGTCCGCAAGGGGATAAAATAGAGATATCGTAAACGGTTAAGTGTGCCGTTTTCTGTATGAATTCATGAAACGGAGCAAGGGATGGTCTTACTGAAAGATATAGCGAAACAGTGCGGCGTTTCTGTCGCGACGGTCAGTAAGGCGCTGAACGGGCAGAGAGACATCAGCGAGGAGACAAGAAGCAGGATCTGTCAGATCGCGGATGAGATGGGCTATATGACCAATTCTGCGGCGCGTGCGCTGAAGACAAACAGAACATACAATATCGGCATTCTGTTTGTGGACGAAATGAACAGCGGGCTGGCACACGAGTTCTTCTCTTATGTGCTGGAAAGCCTGAAAGCGGAGGCGGAGTCCCACGGATATGATATAACGTTCATTAACCAGTACGTCGGCAAGAAGAAGAACACCTATCTGCAGCACTGCATCTACCGCGGCGTGGACGGCGTCGTGATCGCGAACGTGGATTTCAGCACACCGCAGGTGCAGGAACTGATCGAGTCGGATCTCCCTGTCGTGACGATCGACCATGTCTTCAATAACCGCGCGGCAGTCGTATCTGACAATGTCGCCGGAGCAGAGGCGCTCGTGGATTATGTCGCCGGCAGAGGCTACCGTAACCTGGCGTTTATTCACGGAGAGAAGACGACGGTCACCCTGAACCGGCTCACCGGCTTTCACCGCGCCTGCGAGAAGAACGGGATCCCGATCCGGGAGGACTTTATCATGGAGAGCGCCTATCACGATCCTTCCGGCTGCTTCCATGTGACAAAGAAGCTCCTGTCGCTTCCGGACCGGCCGGACTGCATTTTCTTCCCGGACGATTATTCCTTTATCGGCGGCATGAACGCGATCGCCGAGAAGGGACTCCGGATCCCGGATGATATCGCGGCAGTAGGATATGACGGGATCCCGCTGTCCCAGATGATGCATCCGAAGCTCACGACATACCGGCAGGATACCGTCACACTCGGCAAAGTCGCGGCAGCCAAACTGATCGAACTGATCGAGCACCCGAAGACGACGATCATGGACCGCGTGGTCGTGTCCGGGGAACTTGTACGGGGAGGATCGGTCGCGGTCAGGCAGTAACGGACAGTTTGTTTCCCGTGACGGCAAGGCGGCAGGAGCTGCTTATCCGGTACATAAGATGATGAATGTATATTGGGCCCGGCGGATACCGCCGGGCTTCTTCTGTGAGGAAAAGCCGCTCCGGGGGATGCAGTTTTCGATACGAAACGAAAACTGCGAAAGTTTGTAAAACGAGTGTATAAACATGGGATGAGATGATAAAATCACCGTAACGACAATCTGAATTGCAGCACTGCGGAAGCGGGGTTCCTCAGGACCGCGCATCCGCGCTTCAGGCGGCGGAGCCGCCGGAGAGGGGAAACATGGAACATTACAGGAACTTCCAGCTGGCCTGCTATGTGTGGGCTTACTGGCTTGACAAGGTCGGAGAGGAAGAGATCCGAAAGAGCATTGAGACGATCACGCAGGTAATGCCTCTGAAAAAGGTCTATCTCGAAAATCACAGAGGACTCGTGGATGTGCCGCAGGTGAAGATGCGCGCCGCGAAGAAAGTCTTTGAGGAATATGGAATCGAGACGGCGAGCGGGATCACGACGACGGTTCTCGAAGGAGAGCGCAAGAGCGCTGTCCTCGACTCGTTCTGCTATTCCGATCCGAGGCACAGAGAACGTCTTCTCGGCGTCGTGAAGGAACTCGCGGAAGTTTTTGACGAGATCATCCTGGACGATTACTTTTTCACATCCTGCCGCTGCGAGATGTGCATCCGGGCGAAGGGAGACCGGAGCTGGGCGCAGTTCCGCACGGAGATGATGAGCGAATTCTCGAAAGAGATGGTCGCGCTTGCGCACAGCATCAATCCGAACCTGAAATTTGTCATCAAGTATCCCAACTGGTATGAGAGCTATCAGGAGAACGGCTACGATCCGAAACGGCAGAAGGACATTTTCGACGGCGTCTATACCGGCACCGAGAGCCGTACGCCTTTTTTCAACGCGCAGCATCTGCAGTCCTATATGAGCTATTCCAACATCCGCCTTTTCGACAATACTGCTCCCGGAAGAAACGGAGGCGGCTGGATCGATCCGGGCGGATCTGCAGGCAATGCGACGGTCTTCACGGACCAGGCGGAGATGACGTTCCTGGCAGGAGCGAAGGAACTGATGCTCTTCAACTATGAGATGATGCTGAGGGATCTCTCCCTTGCGGCGCTTCTCGGGGAAAAGCTGTACCGCACGGACCGGATCATGGATCTGGCAGGGACACCGGTCGGTGTCTCCGCTTATGAGGCGTTTGACGGGGACGGAGAGGATCAGTTCTACAACTATCTCGGCATGCGGGGGATCCCGGTCGAGCCGCAGCCCTTCTTCAACGACAAGGCGCCGGCAATCCTTCTGACGCAGAGCAGCTGCATCGATGAGGACGTCGTGAAGAAAACGGAGAAATATGTCAGGGAAGGCGGAACGGTCATCATGACGAGCGGCTTCTTCCGCGAGGAGTATGAGAACGGCGTAAAGGACTTCACTTCGGTCCGCCTGACGAGCCGTCATGTGATCGGCGGAGATTACATCATCAACAACAGGAACTACACTGTCGGCCAAACAGTGAAGAACGCGGAGCCGGTGATGTTCGAGGTGATGTACTACAAGACCAACGCGACCTGGCCGGACGTCATGGTGGCGAAAGACGAGCACAGCTATCCGGTCCTGACGGAAGACCAGTACGGAAAGGGCAGAGTATTCATCCTGAATGTGCCTGAGAACTTCGCAGATCTCTACAAGCTTCCGCAGGAAGTGATGGAGACGATCGCGAAGCATATCACGACAGGATTGCCGCTCTACGTTTCCAGCCGTTCCAAGGTCAGCCTGATGGCGTATGACAACGGCCTGTATGTGCTCCGCAACTGGGATACGGTCGGTGCGGCAGTGAAAGTCATCGTCCGCGGCAATGTCTACGGCAATGATGAGACGATGTGGTACGATGCGGATCAGACGCCGGCTGATTTTGATCCCGGATGTCCCTCGGCGATCGCCGATGCAGAGACCGGACAGAAGGTCACGCATTTCGAAGAGCTGCCGAGACCGTCCCGCCATTTCGACTGCACGACGATCATCCCGGAACCGCTCGAATTCGCGGCGACCGTCAACGTGTGGGGCGGTGCGATGAAAGTGTTCCGGATCGAGAGATAATCAGGTGCGATGAAAGTGTTCCGTATCGGGAGATAACCGGCGGAACAGAAGAGAACAAAGAACATGAGAAGACCCCCGTGGGACCGGACGCCCGCGGGGGTCTTCTTTACGGATGCTTCAATTAAGAAGCGGGTTCAACCGTCAGATTATCTTGTAGCCTTCCACTCTTCGTACTGAGCCTGAGCTGCTGCAAGGACATCCTGATAGCCGGCTGCATCCAGAGCTGCCTGATAGTCAGCGATCGCTGCATCAACATCTTCCGGAGCATATCCGCCGACCTCAAGTGTACGGCCGTACTCTTCGAGCAGGTTCGTGCAAGCGTTGTACGCACCCTCGACTTCGTCGTGGTTGAAACGGAAGCCGTTGGAGACGGTACCGGTTGCGCTGTTGTTGAAGGTGTCATACATTTCGATCTTGTCATCGGGCTCATCGCTCAGCAGAGTGACTGCAGAGACAGATGTGGACTCCCAAGGGCTGTGGTTGTACTTCGCGCCCATGCCTTCGCCGGTTCTGTCGACCTTGCCGTCAACGATGACATAATCCGTGCCTTCGATGCCGTAGGTGTACAGATTCGCGATCTGGTTGTCGGTGAACAGGTAGCCGAGGAACTCAACAGCTGCCTTGGCCTTCTCTTCGCCGGAAGCCTTGTTGACTGCGAAGCAGGAGCCGAGTGTCGTGTGAGTGGAACCCCAGTTCTTGGTCAGCTTGATGAAGTCTTCAGCCTGGTTGCCGTCACGGCCTTCGGATTCCTTGTCGTTCGGGATGGATGTCCACCAGTTGAACAGCCAGTCCTGAGTCTGAGTCACAGTTGCGGGAAGGGTCTTGCCGACTTCTTCTTCGACGTTGAGGTAGCCCTTCTGGCCCCAGTCGCCCATCAGTTTGCAGTATTCAGCATATTCAGGAGTCTGGATCGGGTTGACGATCTCATCTTTCTCAAGGTCAACAGCGAGCTGAGACTGGAGAGTCTGGTCGATGAAATCATAGCTGTCAAGGAAGTAGCGATAGAACATCGCGGTGGAAGCACCCTCGTAAGGATACTTGATGCCGGCGTCAACAGCTGCCTGGAGATAAGGCTCCAGAGCGTGCAGCTTGGAGATGATGTCGGGCTGGGACTCGACGGATGCGATGTCGATGCCGCCGATCTTGTCTGCGTTCTCCTGCAGGAACTTCATGCTGTAGCCTTCCGCACCCTCTTTGTAAACGGGAACGAACAGGTCTTTGCCGTCATAGCGGGCTGCTTCCCAATACCATTCAGGCATGGAATCCCAAAGGATCGTGCCGGGAAGGAGATCGGTCAGGTCATAAGCCGCATTGTTCTTGTACAGGTCGTTGGTGCCGATGGTGCCCCACCAGTTCGCTGTCCAGAGCAGATCGACTTCGCCGGAAGCAAGAGCGAGGTTCGCCTTGTCGCCGTACTCAGCATTCGGGAGATCCGTGATGCTGATCTTGACGCTGGAGCCGAGCTCTGCGAGACGTGCGTTGATCGCGTCCGTGACAGCAGCGAGCTCTGCCTGGTCGGTGGACTGAACGTTGTAGGTCGCTCTGTAGATATTGAGCGTGTCGCCGGAAGCTGCAGGAGCAGCTGCTTCAGCGGCCGGAGCTGCTTCTTCGGCAGCGGGAGCCTCAGCCTCTTCCGTCTTCTCTTCAGCAGCGGGCTGTGCAGCCGGAGCGGATGAACCGCCGCCGCAGCCAGCGAGGATGCCCATTGCGAGAGCAGTCGAAAGACCGACAGCGAGGAGCTTCTTGGTAAGATTGTTCTTCATGTTTTTCCTCCCTAAAGATTTTTATTGCGCTTCGTTTATATTCAAGCCGTCCGTCCGGTACAGACGGCCCGGATACCGTAATAAGTTAAAAGTGTTCTTTCTCTCCGCAGAAGATCAGCCTTTGACGGAACCGACCGTAAGACCTTTGACGAAGTACTTCTGGAAGAAAGGATAGATCAGGACGATCGGTCCGATAACGACCAGAACTGTTGCCATCGTCGCGGAGTACTGCGGGATGTTGCCGCCCATCGCCTGCAGGACCTGCGAGGGAATGCTCGTGTTGTTCAGCAGGTTCTCGATGGACTTCTGAATATTGATCAGAAGGAGCTGCAGCGGTTTCTTGTTGTTGCTTGCGATGTACAGGTAAGCGTTCTGCCAGTCATTCCAGTACGCGGTCGCCATCATGAAGCCGACGGCTGCGAGAGAGGGCTTCATCAGAGGAAGCGTGATCTGGAAGAAGGAGCGGTACTCGCCGGCGCCGTCGATCCTGGCTGCTTCCATCAGTTCCTCCGGGATACTGTTCAGAATGTATGTGCGGAGGATGATGACGTTCATCGTCGAGACGCACAGCGGCAGGATCAGCAGCAGCAGGCTGTCTTTCAGATGATAGGTCGTCGTGAAGACCAGGTAGCTGGAAAGCATACCGCCGTTGAACAGCATCGGGATCAGCAGGTAGACCGTGAAGAACTTGCGGAGCGTGAAGTCCCTTCTGCTCAGTGCGTACGCGAACATCGACATGATCAGCAGGCCGAAAAGCGTACCGACGACAGTCACGAGGATCGTGACGCCATAGGACTGTCCGAGCTGCTTTCCATAGCGGAGCACGGCATTCATGCCCTGCGCGGACCACTTATGAGGGAAGTATGTGAAACCGGTGGTGCTCAGTTCCTTCTCGTCCACGAACGCGGAGATCACGACGAGGAGCAGAGGCAGGAAGCAGAACATCGTGTAAAGGAACAGGCAGAAAACGAGGATATACTGGCCGATTCCCTTCTGTTTATCTCTTTCGAGAGTTTTGTGTTTCGTCGAAGCCATTTTTCTCCCCCCTCTCAGAACAGTGCGTCTTCCGGGCTGATCCGCTTGACCATCCAGTTAGCGAAGAGCATCAGCAGAAGACCGACGATCGACTGGAAGAACGTAGTTGCCGCGGTGAATCCGAAGCTCGAATTCTTGGTGATCGCGTGCAGGACGTAGGAATCGATAACCTGTGTTGTGCTGTAGAGGATGCCGCTGTCTCTCGTGACCTGATAGAACAGACCGGTGTCGGAACGCATGACGGAACCGACGGAGAGAAGGAGCATGACGGTGATCATCGGTACCAGGCTCGGGAGCGTCACGTACTTGATCTGCTGCCATTTGGTCGCGCCGTCGATCTGTGCCGCCTCATACAGCGAGGTGTCGATACCTGCCAGGACGGACATGTAAAGGACGGACCCGTAACCGACACTGTTCCACATCTTGACGATCGTGAGGATCGTCGGCCAGTATTTCGCCTGGGTGTAGAAGTTCTTGATGCCGGTCAGGTTGGCGATGATGCCGGTGTTGGCGCTGATGTACGCCATGACGATGAACTGGACCGCCGCGTAGGAGACGAAGACCGGGATGATCATGATCGTCTGGAAGACGCGGGATGTCTTCTTGAACACGCACTGGTCGATCGCGATCGCGAGCACGACGTTCAGGAAAGTGCCAAGCGCGGTGAACAGCACATAGTACGCGAGAGTATTCTTTGTGATGCGGATGAAATCGCGCTTGGACTGCAGGAGGATCTGGAAGTTCTTAAGTCCGTTGAACGGGCTGCCCCAGATGCCCTTTGCGAAGTCAAACTGCTTGAAGGCCAGAACGAGACCTGCCATCGGAACGTAGCTGAAGAAGAACAGCACGAGGACGGCCGGCAGCGCCAGGACGAGAAGCGGTCTGTGCTTCCAGGTGTTATGAAGAAATGTCTTCATAGCGTTGTTGAACCCCCTTCCGTAATCGTTTTCGAGAAAAGCTCAAAAAAAATACCGAGTTCCCGATATCTATGCTTATTATACAGCACAATCCCCAAAAATCTACGGTTTAATTCCAAAACTTGTGCAGTTTTATTATTTTTGTGCAATTAGCATAAAGCAATCGCGCATACAGAACGAAAATCACCGAAAATTTGTGCGAAAGGACAACGAAAAACAGGAGAAACAGTGAGAGACAAGAGGTTTTCGCGGCTTCCGGCAAAATACGAAAAAGAAACGGAAAAGCAGAAAAAGACGAAAACACGGGATAATATTCTGAAAAATCACAAAAAACGATTTCGAAATACCGTACCGATCTGCCGCCGGAAAGGAGAAAACCACAGGAAAACAGGCTGCTTCCGGTCTATTCCCCACAGAGAAAGCGGCACAGGGACTGCGCGTGTTCCGGTCTTGCGGACGCGGTTTTTATGCAGATGCCGGCGTTCCCGTCCAGAAACCAGGCGTTTTTGAAGACAGCGCTGTCGGGGATCTCCAGCCAGTCCTCGAAAACATCGTACTCACGAAAAGCGTCATAAACCTCACGGGCGCAGACGACGGCGTCGATGTCCGCGTCCACACCGAGCAGGATCTGGAACTTCTGCACATCCATCGCGGATGAGAGGCTGACGATGGACGTGTCCACGTCGATGCCGTCAAACGCGTGCTCCGGGTCCAGTGCGTCGTTCCACTGCGATACTGCCGCGTCCAGTTCGGGTTCTGCTTCTTCGGAGAGGGGATTCAGGCCGATGACGACGACGGAGAGATAAGGGGCGTGATGAATGCCTCGCCATACCGTGACACCGAGATAGATCACGAACAGGGCGACGGCGATCATTACGGGAACGATCTTGTAATAGGTCCAGAAATACGCGAGGCGGTCTTTTCCGTGAAGACTGCGGATCCTCTCTCTCTGCAGGAGACGCTTCTCCTCTTTTGTGAGATCTGACTCATGCTTTGCGTTAAGGCGGGACAGAAGATCGTCCCCGTCTTTTTCCGGAGATGCCGGAGACGGATCCACGCTGCCTGCGTCGACGACGGTACCGGTGTCTTTATTATAGGTAAGCTTCATGACAGATGCTCCTTGCGGCATTTTTTACAGAATATTATATATGAATGATTTTGGGACAAAAAGAACTTTTGACAAGGCCTCCCGCGCCTCATTGACTGACCGGAACGATCAACAGGAGAAAAGCGGATTTCAGACGGGACGGCAGACATATTCTGTTCATAAAATTTTGCTAAAAAATATAAAAAAAAGATATAGTCGCCTGCACAAATTGCTGATATTATAGTATGCAGGTAACACTACTTTGCGGGGTGTAACTGTAAACTTTTTTAACTTTGGGGGTATCATCATGAGTAATGACCTTGAAACAAAAGTTGGCGAAGCAGTAGCCGCAGAAGTTACCGGAGATGCTAAGGCTGCGGAAAAGGTGAAGGGTGAGATTTCCAAACTCGTGAAGGACGAGATCGACAAGGCCGTCAAGGCTGCGCCGGCCTCCGGTTCCGACGTCTCCAGACAGCTGGAGGACATCAGCAGCTCCTTGAAGAGCGTCGCTGAAGCCGAGCAGAAGAAATCTTTCAATTCCAGAATTTCCGCGATCGGAAGTATTGCACTGCTGCTGGTCTTTATCATCCTGTTTGCAGTCCTGACTCCGAACGTCCTGAGCCTTCTCAGAAACCTCAACAGCACGATGTCGAATGTCGGCACAGTCATCGATGGCGTGAACGGCCTTGTCGCAGATGTTGACGGCACGGTCCGCGATCTCAACGGTGTTGTGGCGAACGTCGGTGACCAGGTCGACGGCGCATTCACGGAAGTGAACGGCGTCATCAGCAACGTCAGCGGCGAAGTGGACACACTCCTCGGCTCGGTTGACACTTCTGTGAAGGATGTTCTCGGTTCGGTAGTGACGACTGTAGACGGACTGCAGACGACTGTTGACAGCATCGGCACGAATGCCAATGATGCGATCGCAGGCGTCAACCAGATGGTAGAGAACAACACGAGGGCGATCACGGAGACGATCGATCAGGTCGCTGGTTTCGATTACGATGCGATCAACGAGACGATCCTCCAGGTCCAGGGTGTTGTCAGCCAGGTGAGCGGCCTGATCGACGAGGTCAACTCAACGGTACAGACAGCGAATACGACGGTCGGCGATGTTGACAAGCTGATCGTTGACAATACTCCGGTGATCAACTCCACCGTACAGCAGGTCGCCGATTTCGACTACGCTTCGATCAACGAGTCGATCCGGCAGATCGAGGAGATCTCCAAGCAGCTGAGCGAGACCATCGAGCAGGTGAACGGAACTGTTGAGCAGGTCAACGGAACCGTCGGTGAAGTGAACGGCACGATCGGTGCAGCGAACGACGTCATCGGCAGCGTTGATCAGACCATCAAGAATGTTGACTCGACCGTCACTGACGTGAACGGTGCCGTGATCGGTACGACCGACACTGTCAATGAGACAGTGAAGACCATCGGCGACATCGACATCGCAGGTCTCAACGATTCCATCACGAAGCTGCAGGCGATTTCGGACGACATGACCGGTGTCGCTTCCGGACTCAACTCCACGGTGTCCAGCCTTGACAGAACCGTGAAAAAGACTTCTACTTCAGTGGATGAGACACTGAGGGCAGCAAGCGAGATCGACTACAGCGCTCTGAACGATGCCATCCTGGCACTTCAGAAGTCCGCTGAAGAACTCGCGGCAAATGCAGCGAACGCATTCTCCGGAAACTGAGAATCAGTCAAAACACCGGTCCGGCGGTAAACCGGAACCCAATTTGAAAAAGTCAATTTTGTCAGCAGAAAACCGTCGGGCATTTCGCCCGGCGGTTTTTCTCTGCGTCCATCTTTATCGCCGAATCTGTTTAATCCATCAGAACCGTCCTATTCGTCGAACCCGTCCGTCAGCCGGACGATCACGCCGATCTGGCGCACGATATCGCCCTCTTTAAGCGAAAGGTCCCCGGGTTCGGATACTTCCGGCAGATCGCCGTCAAACTCGGTCAGTTCCACGCGGAGACGCTCCCTCGCGGCTTCCGTGCACTCGCGGATCGCGAGGTCGAGGGTCTCTCCCTCGCCGCCGCAGCCGGCGAGATCGGGGAATTCCCCCTTCCAGGTTCCATTCTCCTGTCTGTGAAATACCGCGGGATAAGAAAAATGCATTTGGAAACTCCTTTCTGTGCTCAGCGCCGGTTGGACCTGCGCCAGATCTTCTGGTTCTCGGCATCCTTGATCAGATCGTCGCGGAAATCCGGATGCGCGATGGAGATCAGCATCTCCGCGCGCTCCCAGGTCGTCCTTCCGACGAGGTTCACGATGCCGTATTCCGTGACGAGATAGTAGGCCTGGCTGCGCGGATCGGTCACGATATCGCCGTGGAAATAGGGGACGATGCGGGAGCGCATCACGCCCTCATGATCGGTGTATGTCGAGGTCATACAGATGAAAGCCTTGCCGCCGCGAGACATCGCTGCTCCGGTGAGGTAGTCCAGCTGCCCGCCGGTCCCGCTGATCTGCCTGAGTCCCACGCTTTCGGCGCTGATCTGCCCGTACAGGTCGACGGCGATACAGTTGTTGATCGAGATCATCTTGTCGAGCCGGCCGATCACTTCGGGGGAGTTCACATACTCCAGCGGCGCCATGATAACGCTGGGATTTTCGTTGATCCAGCGATAGAGCTTTTCCGAGCCGAAAGCGATCCCGGTCATGCCCTTGCCTTTGTAATAGTTCGTGGTATTGGTGAGCTTGCCGGCTTCATAGAGCTCGTAGTACGCGTCGCTGCAGAGCTCGGTATGCATCCCGAGATCCTTCAGGTCGGAATCCGCGAGAAGCTTGCCCACGATGTTCGGCATGCCGCCGATGCCCAGCTGCAGGATCGCTCCGGAAGGAATGAGCGGCACGATGTAGTCCGCGATCTTCATGTCCTCCGGCGTCGCGGCGGGGATCGGAAGATCCGGCAGAGGATCATGATGTCCCTCCACAATGTAATCGATCTCCGAGATGTGGATCGACTCGTCGAAACCGCCGTAGACTTTGGGCAGATGCTCGTTGATCTCCAGGATGACGATGTCCGCGGTCTCCAGGATGCCCTTAGCGATGCCGGTCGAGCAGGAGAGATTGAAGTACCCGTGCTCATCCATGGGTGTGACGCAGGCCATAGCCACATTCACCGTCAGGAAATGCTTGTAGTACTGGACGAGGCTGCGGAAGATCATCGGGATGAAGTTGCACAGGCCGCGGTCGCACAGCTTTCTCTCATATGAGGAGCAGTGCCAGCTGTTGTACATGAAGTGCTCCCGCAGAGGGTCGGACTCAACGGTATGGAGCGGCCCGAACACGAGATTGGAGCGGAGCTTGACGTCGAACAGTTCGTCTCTCCGCCCTGCAAGAGCTTTCTCAAGCAGAACGGGAAAGCAGACGTTCGGCATGAAGTCGACCCAGTCGCCGCTCTTTACGCACTGAACTGCCTCTTCGGGCGTCCTGAGCTTGCTGAGATATTCGCGCTGATAGTCCATAAAGGCTCCTCTTCAGTCCGGAATGAAATAGTCCCCGGCCGGATACCTGCAGCGCCGGCAGGCGAGGCCGTTCGAAGCGGCGGAAGACAAATGTGCCGCATAGCTTATTATAACGGATAGCGCATCGATTTACCGCCAAATTGTGTGCCTTCTGTTTCTTTTTGCCCGAAAACAAAGTATATTATTATTGTGCGCATTAAATGAAGGGATGCGGAATTGGCGCGGCCACCGAATCGGCCGCAGGAGAAACGAAAGGTTTCAGAGAGGGGAGTTTTAAATGGCTGGAAAGTACAATATCTGTCTCGATATCGGCGGAACGAAGGTCCTCGGCGCGATCTTTGACGAGAAAAAAGAGATCGTCTACCGCCTGAAGAAGAAGACGAAAGAGGGAGGAGACTCCACGGAGAACGTCGAGGAAGTCATCATCAGCGTTGTCGCAGAGATGATCAAAGCCTCCGGCATCAAGAAAAAGGACATCAACGCGATCGCGGCCGGCGCACCGGGCGTCATCGACCAGGCGAACGGCATCGTCCTGTTTTCCCCTAATCTCCCCTGGAGAGATTATGATATCAAGACCCCGATCGAGAAGAAGTTCGGCGTGCCGTTCTTCATCGGCAATGACGTCAACGTCGGCGTCCTCGGCGAATACAAGTACGGCGCGGCGCAGGGCTATCACAACGTCGTCGGGTTCTTCCCCGGCACCGGCATGGGCGGCGGCCTGATCCTGAACGACCAGCTGTTCACCGGCAACAAGTTCAAGGCGGCTGAGTACGGACACATGGTCATGGATCCGGAAGGTCCTCTGTGCGGCTGCGGCCAGCGCGGATGCCTGGAGGCGTTCTCCAGCAAGCAGGGTATGTCCGCTTACATCCGTGAGCAGACCGCGCGCGGCAGGGAGAGCATCATGGCCGAGAGCGTGCAGGGCGGCGTCTTCAAGAGCAAGATCCTGAAAAAGGCTCTCGCGGAGAAAGACAGAGTTGCGATGGAGGCCGTGGACCGGGCGTGCCACTATCTGGCGATCGCGACCGGCAACATGATCAACACGATCAGCCCGGACATCGTCGTATACGGCGGCGGAGTCATCGAGGCGGTCGGCGACATCTTCCTGAAGAAGATCCTGAAGGAAGTCGACCGGTACTGCATGCCTTCGATCCGTTCCACAGTGGAACTCAAGTGCGCGGCGCTCGGCGACGACTCCAACATCTACGGCGCGCTCGCGATGATCGAAGAGGGCTGAGCCTGTCTCCTGCGGGAAGCCGCAGCACTGACAGCTGCACTACAGCGACAGTAACAGCAATGGAAAAGCGGATTGCCGTGCGATCCGCTTTTCTTGCGCGATATTGCCGGAGAGCAGGCGCTGCTTTGGCATACGCGCACATTAGAAATTTAAGAGAGAGAGCATATCATGAACCAGACTGAAACCGTAAAACCGAAGGCGGATCCGAAGGCGCTTCTTCCGATCCTGCTCTTCCTTGTCCTGTATCTCGGAAATGGCATTTATTTTGAATATATCCGCCCGGCGGAGGGCCAGATGGGATTCTACGTCGTCTCCGTCGTCCTCGCGTTCTCCATCGCGCTGATCGCGGCATTCCTGCAGAACCGGACGAAGACGTTCGATGAGAAGATCAGCATCTGCGCGAAGGGTATCGGCGACGAGAACATCGTCATCATGCTGTTCATCTTCCTGATGGCGGGCGCGTTCAGCGGCATCGCAAAAGAGGCGGGCGGCGCTGCCAGCACAGCGAACCTGCTGCTCAATATCATTCCGGGACGGTTCGCCGTACCTGGCCTGTTTGCGATCGCCTGCCTGATCTCGATGGCAATGGGAACCAGCGTGGGAACGATCTCGGTGCTCACCCCGATCGCGTGCGCGGTCTCGCAGAGCGGCGGACTTCCGATCCTGCTTTGTGTTGGCACCGTCGTTGGCGGCGCAATGTTCGGAGACAACCTTTCCTTTATCTCCGACACGACGATCGCGGCGACCAAGACACAGGGCGTCGAGATGAAAGACAAGTTCCGCACGAACATCCTCGTCGCCTTGCCGGCGGCGCTGATCACACTGGCGATCCTGATCGTTTACGCCGTCGTTTCGCGCGGCGCGGCGATCGGCACCTTTGAGTACAATATCTTCCAGGCGCTGCCGTACTTCGCGGTCCTTCTGCTGTCGATCCTCGGCATAAATGTTTTTCTCGTGCTGATCGTCGGCATCCTCCTGTTCGTGTTCGCGGGGATCTTCACCGGCTCGCTGACATACGCCACGGCGCTCGCCTCCATGGGCGGCGGCATCTCCGGCATGTTCGAGACGATGATCGTGACGATCCTGGTTGCCTCCATCGCCGCCCTCATGAAGGAAAACGGCGGGTTTGAGGCGATCCTCTCTGCGATCCGCAAGAGCGCGGATTCGAAGCGGGGCGGCATGTTCGGCATCGCGGCGCTGACCGCGTTCATGGACGTCGCGACGGCGAACAATACCGTGGCGATCGTCATCGCGGCGCCGATCGCGAAGGATATCAGCGAAGAGTACGGCGTGGAGGCGAAAAAGACCGCGTCGCTCCTCGACACCTGCTCCTGCATCATGCAGGGGATCATCCCTTACGGCGCGCAGCTCCTCATCGCCGCGAACATGGCAAACGTGACGAGCGTGTCGCTCATCCCGTTCCTGTTTTACCCGTTCGTTCTCGCTGTTTTCGTCGTCATTTCGATCCTGAGAGAGAAGTAAGACGGGGCGGACCGAATCATTATTCTGACATGCAGTCCGGCAATGCTGACCGCAGAGGGAAGCCGGGAGGGACCGGCAGCCGCTGCAGAAAGAGAGGTTTACTTATGTATCAGGCAGAACTCGAAGCAGTGGCAGCTGCCGCGCAAGGAAAATCGGCACTTCTTAAGAAGAACCCGGCGGGTTATTTCCTGCTTTCCATGCTGGCAGGGTTCTACGTCGGATTCGGCGTCCTCCTGGTCTTCACGATCAGCGGACAGCTGCAGGGCGCGCCGCACACGAAGCTCGTGATGGGCATGTGCTTTGCCGTCGCCCTGTCGCTCGTCATCATGGCGGGCTCCGAGCTCTTCACCGGCAATATGCTGGTCATGGGCACCGGCATTCTGAAGAAGAAAGTCAGCACTGCGGAATCGCTGAAACTCTGGTGCGTCTGCTATGCCGGCAATCTCGCGGGAAGCTTTTTGCTCGCCGTCATCTACCGGCTGACCGGTCTCGGCGCAGGCGCCGCCGGGGAAGCCATGGCGGCCGGGGCGCTCGCCAAGATCTCCGCGGGACCGCTCGCGCTCACCGCGCGCGGGATGCTCTGCAATATGCTTGTATGCATCGCGGTCTGGTGCGGCTTCCGCTGCAAGTCGGAACCGGCGAAGCTGATCATGGTCTTCTGGTGCATCCTCGCCTTCTTCACGACCGGGTTTGAGCACAGCATCGCGAACATGACCCTGTTTTCCTATATGCTGATCTCCCCGGCGGGGAGCGGCATTCCGGCTTCAGGCATGCTGATGAACCTCCTGTTCGTCACGATCGGCAACATCATCGGCGGACTGTGCCTGACGGCGGTTCCTTACTTTATTTCCGCGAAGTCATGATGGATATCTGTTCTTTCGAGATCCAGAGGGGATATGTTCCTCAGAAGTCCTGATGGTGATCCGTGTATGAAGAAAAAGACGGTGGCGATCCATACGATCGTGCTGATCCGGCACGCGAAAACGGACATGAAGTGGAATGCGCGATACGATTCCGCGGGGTTTGATGCGGCCTGCGAAGCGTACGAGGAAAGCCATATCCTTTCGGATACTGTAGCGGAGGATCTTCGGGGGAAAAGCGTTCCGGACCGGTTCGAGGTGCTGGTAGGCACAAGGCCCAGGGCGGTCCAGACGGCACACGCCCTGTACGACATTCCTGAGGACGGACTTCGTACGACCCCGCTTCTTGACGAGGTTCCGATGCGTTCATTCAAAGACACGGACCGGATGCTCCCGCTGTGGCTTTGGGAAGTCATGGCCAGGGTGCAGTGGTTTTTCGGGTCGAAGCGGCAGCCGGAGACCCGGAAAATGACAAAGGAGCGGATCAGCGGGCTGATCGCGCTCCTGGAATCCGAAGAGAAGAGCAGCTTTCTCCTGATCTCCCACGGGTTTTATATGCGGGAGCTTATGAATGGGATGCGCCGGCGAGGATTCAACATTCTGCGGCGTAACATGATCGCAGTCGAGCATCTGGAGCGGATCCGTATCACACCGCGATCCCTGCACTGCGGTGGCTGCAGCCATAACTGCATGCTGACAAATCCCGGCTGCGACGTCGGGAGAGATAAGGCGAGAAGGCTCGGCTTTCAACCGCCTCCGGCGAATCCCTGAGAGCAGCCGTACCGGCTTAATGCAGGTGTAATTTATTCTTAATCTTCAGATTATTGACGACGGTTTCCG